>Ga0209096_1000060_pt1 | contig 175451 bp, 133 predicted proteins | sample AD_UKC034_MetaG_FD_184407 | JGI IMG/M metagenome (GOLD analysis project Ga0209096, IMG submission 184407) | Active sludge microbial communities of municipal wastewater-treating anaerobic digesters from USA - AD_UKC034_MetaG (SPAdes) (version 2) | ecosystem: Engineered > Bioreactor > Anaerobic... | reverse complement strand
GTAGAGCCCGAGCGGGCGCACCGCGTCAACGGTGAACTGGGGACAATGAGTCTGTCACCTTGTTTGCGGCACTCCCCCCGCTCCGGGGTCGCAGGGGGAGGGAAGAACCGGCGCGCGGACTCGATGCGGGAGTCGGCGTTCGCGAACTGCTGTTCGACGCAGGCGGACCCCATGTTCCCAGCGCAGTCTGGGAAAAGGCGTGGAGTCCTCGACTTGTGGAATATGGGGTCAACAGGTCAAGTTTGGCCCCTGCCGTTCCAGGCCTCCCCACCTTCCGTCGAGGACTCTACGTTAGCGAGGCGCGGAAGAAAGGGTTCGAAGAGGCAGGAAGGCTTCATGGGATCGCGGACTTTGTTAGGTCTGAGGCGCGCCTCTCTAGCCCCTTGTCAGAAGACATCTACCAACATGTTGTCTCTCTCCCCCTAATTCGGTCTCCGTCCGGGCCGAGGAACTTCCCCGCACAGATTCGGGGCGCACCCGGATCCTCGCCTAACGCCTGCGGCGCGAACGTGGGCCGTCGGCTCGTGGTGGGTTTTCGCCTTGTAGGCGCGTGGGGTGTCGGCTCCGGGGTGGCCCGCCCGCTGGCGGGCGGGCGCTATAGGGGTTGGAGGGAATGGGCCCGCCCCGGGGGCGGGCTTTCAAATCCGCGAAAACCCCGGACTGGGCGGCTCAAGGCGTCTGGTCAAGCCCAGGAAGTTGAGCCGCAAGGGACGCTTACGCGCGGATTTGGGGCGCACCTCTGCGCTGGCTTTCGGCGAACGGTTGTGTTACTCGGGAGCGCATGAATACTGCGCTGTCGCGTCGTCGGTTTCTGCATTGCACGGGCCTGGCTGCTGCCGCGGGCTATGCCGCCCCCTGGTTGAGCCGGGCTCAGGGTTCCCCGAACGAGAAAGTGGATGTGGCGTTTGTCGGCGTGGCTAACCGCGCGGCGGCGAACCTCGAGGAAGTCGCCCGTCTCACCGACCGGGTCAACGTGGTGGCGCTGTGCGATGTGGACGAGACCTTCCTGGCCCAGGCGGGCAAGAACCATCCGCAGGCAAAAACCTATCAGGACTTCCGCCGGATGATCGATCAGCGCGAGATCGATGCAGTGGTGGTGAGCACGCCGGATCACACCCATGCGGTCGCCTGCGCCGCGGCGTTGCGCACGGGCCGGCATGTCTATTGCGAGAAACCGCTGACGCGTACGGTCTCCGAATGCCATGCCATTCGGGAACTCACGCACAAGCACCGGCGTGTGACCCAGCTTGGCACGCAAATCCATGCCGGGACGAACTACCGCCGCGTCGTCGAGCTGATTCAGACCGGCGCCATCGGCGCTGTCCGGGAAGTCCATGTCTGGGTGGCCGCCACGTATGGCGGTCAAGACCGCCCGAAGGACCAACCGCCTGTTCCTCCGGGCCTGAACTGGGACCTCTGGCTGGGGCCCGTGCCGTTCATCCCCTACCATCCCGAGTATGCCCCGTTCAAGTGGCGCAACTGGTGGGCCTTCGGCGGGGGTGCCCTCGCCGATTTCGGATGCCATTTCATGGACCTGCCGCACTGGGCGCTCGATCTGCGCGAGCCGGTCTCGGTCGAGCCGGTTGACGGTCCCCCGGTGCATCCGGATTCACCGCCTCCCTGGGCGATTGTCCGATACCAGCACCCGGCGCGCCCGGCGGCGGCCGGCCAGCCGGACCGGCCCCCGGTGACCGTCCATTGGTACCACGGCGGCAAGCAACCCTCCTTGCTCGACGAGGAGCAGTCGAAGTACTTCCGCAGCGGCGTGCTCTTCATGGGCGAGAAGGGCCGGTTGCTGGCCGACTACACCCGGCGCCAGCTCCTGCCAGAGAAAGACTTCGAAGGCTTCAAGGCGCCCGCGCCGTTCATCCCCGACTCGATCGGCCATCACAAGGAGTGGATCGAGGGGATCCGCCAGGGCAAACCCACCACCTGCAACTTCGATTACTCGGGGGCCCTCACGACGACCGCCCTGCTCGGCAATGTCGCGTATCGTGTCGGCCGCAAGATCACCTGGGACGCCCGCCGCCAGAAAGCGGTGGACTGTCCGGAGGCAACCCAGTTCCTGGTGCACCGCTACCGCAAAGGCTGGAAGCTGTAGCAAGGCTTTCTCTCCCCCATGCACGCGCTCCTCGCCTCGTCCCGGATCGCCCGCGTCGTCATCCGGCTGCTGCTTTGCGTCGGCCTGAGCTCGCCAGCCCTTCGCCCCAATGCCGGGCCGGCCGGGCGTGTCGCAGAAACCAAGCCGGTGTACCGGGCGGAGCTCGTCTTCCCGCCCGAGTCCTGGCACAACCACGCGTCGTGCGTTGTCGAGACTCCCCGGGGCGACCTGTGGGTCTGCTGGTTTCACGGGTCAGGCGAGCGGACGGCGGACGACGTGAAGATCGAGGGGGCGCGCTGGCGGCGGGGGGCGCGTGGCTGGAGCCCGCGGTTCACCCTGGCGGACACGCCGGGATACCCCGACACCAACCCGGCGCTGTTCATCGATCCCGAGGGCCGGCTCTGGCTGCTCTGGCCCACCATCCTCGCCAACCGGTGGGAGAGCGCCCTCATGAAGTACCGGATCAGCGCTGATTACCACCGGGACGGGCCGCCGCGCTGGCAGGTCAGCGAGAACCTCCACGTCACGCCCGGCCCCGAGTTCGAGGCGGAAGTGAACCGACGACTCCCGGACCTCGAGGCCCAGGTCCGCGGCTTGTCGCTCTCCGAAACCGAGCGCCGCGAGGCGAACGAATTCCTCGATGCCATGCGCCAGCATGCCGGTGACAAGCTCTACCGGCGCCTGGGTTGGATGACGCGGGCGCATCCGTTCGTGCTCGACGGCCGGCGAATCATCGTGCCGCTCTATCACGACGGTTTTTCGTTCTCGCTCATGGCGATCACGGAGGACGGCGGAGCCACCTGGCATGTCAGCGCCCCGCTGGTCGGCGGCGGCAACATCCAGCCCAGCATCGTGCGGCGAACCGACGGCTCGCTCTACACCCTGATGCGCGACAACGGCCCGCCTCCCAAGCGTCTGCTCGAAGCCGAGTCCCGCGATCGCGGCGAGACCTGGAGCGCCGTCGTCGACAGCGTGATCCCGAATCCCGGCTCCGGCGCGGAGCTGCTGGCGTTGCGCAACGGCCATTGGCTGTGCGTGGGCAACGACACCGAGTCGGGCCGGCACCGGCTCGCCGTGTGGATGTCGGCCGACGAAGGCCGGACCTGGCCTTGGCGCCGGGCGCTCGAGGAGGATCCGCCCGGGCCCGAGGCCGGTTCCTACAGCTATCCCTCGGTGCTCGAAGCGCGGGACGGATCGATCCACGTGACCTACAGCTGGCACCGGAGCCGGCCCCGGGCTGGCACTGGCGAGCCTGCGGGTAAATCGATCAAACACGCCCGGTTCAACGAGGCCTGGATCCGATTTGGGCTTTATCCCGGCCCGGAAGCGCGATAGAAAGCCGGGCATGACATCGGATCGCGCCGTTCAGGGGCTTCCGGCGGGGCAGGTCATGGCCGCTGCCCAGTGTGTGCAGTATCAAGAGGGAGCTGTCGTCAGCCGGGAGCTCGCCCGGCAACAGGGCGGCACGGTGACGCTCTTTGCCTTCGACGCCGGCCAGGGGCTGAGCGAACACACGGCCCCCTTTGATGCGCTGGTCCACGTGCTCGAAGGCGAAGCTGAAATCCAGATCGATCGCCGGCCGCATCCGCTGCGCGGCGGCGACCTCCTGCTCATGCCGGCACATCATCCCCACGCCGTCCAGGCGCGGACGCCGTTCAAGATGCTGCTGGTGCTGCTGCGGACGGCGCTGATGCTCATGGGCCTGCTCTGGGGGGCGGGCCCGGCCACCGCGGGCGAGACGCCCGCGGCAACGAGTCGGCCAATCCCCGTCATCCTGGACACGGATATCGGGGATGACATCGATGACACTTGGGCGCTCGGGTTGTTGCTGCGCTGTCCGGAGCTCGATCTGAAGCTTGTGGTCGGCGATTACGGGCGGGCTCCCTACCGCGCCCGGCTGCTGGCGAAGTTCCTGCAGACGGCCGGCCGGACCGACGTCGCCGTGGGGGTCGGCCAGGACCGGGACCCGCGCGGGGACGGAGCCCAGGCGGCCTGGGTGAAGGACTACGACCTGAAATCCTACCCCGGGACGGTGCATGCCGACGGTATTGGGGCAATGATCGACCTGATCCTCGGCAGCGCGGAGCCGGTGACCCTGATCGCGATCGGGCCGGTCCCCAATCTGGCGGCGGCACTGGCGCGGGAGCCGCGCATCGCCCAGCGCGCCCGGTTCGTCGGCATGCACGGCAGCGTCCGCAGCGGGTACAACGGCCAACCGCCACCCGATCCGGAATGGAACGTCAAAGCGGATGCCGCATCCTGTCGGGCGGTGTTCCAGGCGGCCTGGCCGATGACGATCACGCCGCTCGACACCTGCGGCCGGGTGGTGCTCGACGGCGAGCGCTACCAGCGGGTCTATCGGTCGCCCGACCCGATCGCGGCAGCCATTCGGGAAAACTACGGCCACTGGAACGTCCACCAGAAGGGAAAGCCCGAGACCGTCGCCCAGCGCTCGAGCACGCTCTTCGACACTGTGGCGGTCTACCTTGCCTGCCGGCAGGATTTCTGCCGCATGGAAACCGTCTCCCTGCGCGTGACCGATGACGGTTTCACGCGGGTCGATCCTGCCGGCAAGGCGGTCAGCGCCGCCATGGAATGGACCCACCTCGACGGCTTCCGCGACTGGCTCGTCAAGCGGTTGGCGGGAGGGGTGCCGGCGGCGGGGATCAGACCTGCGAGTACGGCGCCGGTTTCAGCGGGAGGTTCGTGATCCCGCAGAGGATCTTCTTGTCCGCGTACTCGGGCTTGGCACGGAGGCTCTGCCAGTCCGGATCCGCCCCGAACCGCTTCCAGGCAGCCGCCTGTTCCTCGGCGCTCGTGAACACGAGCATGTAGGTCAGATTCGGCAGCTTGGTCCCCGACAACGCCTCGCCGAAAAACACCGGGTTCAAGCCGACCTTCCGGAAGATCCGGATCTCGGCGGTGTTGAACATCTCGATCTTCTTCTGGCCGGTCTTGATGCTCGGGCTCTCGTAAATCCGCAGCTGGAAGACGCGGCCCGGCGATCGGACCGGCGTCTCGATCCGCGGCATGCCGCTGAAGGCGAGAAGCGAGGCGCTCTCCATGCGTTTGAAGGCGGGCGCTTCCGCCGGGGCATCGAGGAATGCCGCCCCGCGCTGCAAGGCGACGCCCTTGGCCAGAAGCCGCTGGTTGAGGAGAGCCAGGGTTTCGAGCGACTTGTGGCGGGCCAGCACGGTGACTGGCCCCAGCTCCTTCTCCGGGTAGAACACCCCGATGGGGCGCGCCCCCGCGCGGTTCCAGGCCGGGATCGCCGTCCCCTCGAGGAAGCCGTCGAGACCCTTGCGTTGTTCTTCGCTCTCGAGGTGGTACTGGGTGAGCAGATAGAAATCCCGTCCGGCGGTACCGGTGCCGGCGGCGTGGGCACTGAGTGTGAGCGGCGCCAGGCTGGTCGCCCCAGCGAGAGTCAGGAAGGTGCGTCGTTTCATGGCTGACAGATTCGTGTGGTTCTGTTCGGCGAATCCTGACGGCGAATGCCCGGGTCGCGCAATAGGATTTCCAAGTCTTTTCGGGTTTTTTGGCGTGCAATCGCCCCCACGGTTTGAGAGCGTGCGGGTCGGTTGTCGTGAACATGCACCCCCATCTCGAAGAGAGCCTGCAACGAGGTATCGACCAGATCCGCGAGCGGATCGGCCACATGTCGGCGCGGGTGAACCAGGCCTTGGGGCTCTGTTGGCAGGCGTTGGAACGCCGGAGCCGTGCTCTGGCCTATACGGTCATCCTCCGGGACCGCTGTGTCGACCGGATCGAGAAGGAGCTGGACCAGCTCTGCCTCGAGTTTCTCGTCCGGCAACAGCCCGTGGCGCGGCAGCTGCGGTTCGTCTACGGCGCGATCCGGATCAACCTCGAGCTCGAGCGCATCGGGGATTACTCCGAGAGCATCGCCCGTCAGGTGCTCAAAACCCTGGCTCTGCCCCAAGTCCCCGCCCTCGACCAGTTCCAACAGATCTCCGCGCTTGCGGTCCGCATGCTCGAAGAAGCCGTTCAGAGCTATCTCCAGCAGGATGCCGATCGCGCCCGCGCCGCCATGGCCTCGGAGGAAGAGGCCGACCGGCTGCGCGATCGGCTCGGGCGCGAGCTGCTCGAAGCCGAGCGCTCGGGCCGGCTGCCTCTCGAAGCGCTGACGCCCCTCCTGACGATCGCGCGCCGGTTCGAGCGCGTGACTGACCAGGCGAAGAACATCTGCGAGGAGGTCCTCTACCTCTGCAGCGGTCAGTACAGTCGCCACCGCGGATCGGCCCTGGCCCGCGTGTTGCTGGTGGACCGCGGGCACGGTTGGCTCAGCCGGTTGGCCGAAAGCGTGGGGGCCCGGCTGGGCGGCGCCGGGGTTCAGTTCACCAGCGCCGGATTGACCGCCGGACCCGAAGACCCCCGCCTGGGGCCGTTTCTCGCGGGCCGCGGGCTGCAGTCCGGAGCGACCCAGTTCCGGGTGGTGGGAGGCATTCCGGACCTGGCGCAATGGCCGGTGGTCGTCGCCCTCGATCTCGAGAGCCGCGCCGTGTTCGACGGGCTCCCGGCCAAGACGGTGGCCCTCGATTGGAGCGCGCTGGCCCCCGGCGGGCCAATCGAGGACGCCGCGTTTCCGGCGGCCGCCGCCGCCGCGGAACAGGCCCTGACCGAGCGCCTGACGCGATTGATCAAAGTCCTTGCCGGGGAAGCCGTGCTCGAGGATTGACCCGCGTCTGCCGACATCCCAGCTCACCAGTAACTCGAATCAGGCATCATGAGAACCCTTGGCAATGTTACAATACCGTGTCGGGGAGCAACGCGACGGCCCTCGGCCTCCTGGCGGCTGGGCGCCCTCTGCCTTCTGCTGGGCGTGGCCGCCGGCTGTGGCTCGGGCGGAGGCCCGGGCGAACGGACCGTGACCATCCAGAACAAGGGTTCGGACACGATGGTGAACGTGGCCCAGGCTTGGGCCGAGGCCTATCACGAGGTCAAGCCCGATGTGGCCATCGAGGTCTCCGGCGGCGGCTCCGGCCCTGGTATGGCCGCCCTGGATAACGGCATGGTCGACATCGCCAACTCGAGCCGGGACATTAAACCCGACGAAATCAGCACCGCCCAAAAGAACACGGGCAAGAAGCCCCATCCCGTGATTGTGGGCTACGATGCCCTCGCGGTGTATGTGCACAAGGACAACCCGCTGAAGGAGATCACCTTCGAGCAATTGACCGGCATCTTCGCCGAAGGAGGCACCCTGACCCGGTGGTCGCAGTTGGGCGTGGCACTGCCCGGTGGAGGCGATGACACGATCGTCCGGGTCAGCCGGCAGTCCAGCTCGGGCACGTACGAGTTCTTCCGGGAGCACGCGCTGGGCAACAAGGATTTCAAGCTCGGCTCGCGCGACATGAACGGCTCGAAGGAGGTCGTCGAGTTGGTCGGGAACACACTGACCGCCATCGGCTACAGCGGGATGGGCTACGCCACGCCGGCGGTCCGGATGGTGCCCGTTGTTCCTCCGGGAGGCGGCCCGGCCGTGATGCCCACGGTCGTAACCACGCTGAAGAAGGAGTACCCGATCGCCCGTTCCCTGCTCATGGCCACCCTCGGCGAGCCTCAGGGCGCCACGAAGGATTACCTCGATTGGATTCTCTCGCCCGCAGGACAGAAGATCCTGGAAGCGAGCGGGTACGTGCCCGTGGCGGCTGCCAAACCCTAGCGAGGCGTGCCTCAGACCTAACGAAGTCCGCCATCCCATGAAGCCTCCCTGCCCTTCTGTACCCTCTGTTCCGCGCCTCGCTAATGTAGAGTCCTCGAAGGCGCCGGGGGGCGGGTTGGGAACGGCAGGGATCAGACTCGACCTCTTGACCACGAGTTCCACACGTCGAGGACTCTAAACCGCTTCAACCGCGAGCGCCAGCGACCGACGTGACAACGCCTCATCCCGTCGATCCCAGCCCGGACACGGCCCCCGTGCCGTCTCCCGGCCCCCGCCGCCGCCCCTCGCGTCCGGCGTGGGCTGTGTGGGGAGAGCGCCTTCTCGAGGCGTTGATTCGCGCCAGCGGCGTCAGCGCGGTCGTGTTCGTCCTGGCGATCTTCTTCTTCGTGCTCCGGGAAGCCGCCCCCGTGCTGTCGAGCCCGGAGTTCCATTGGGGCGAGTTCCTGTTCAGCACGGCATGGTACCCGACGTCGGCGACGAATGTCCGCTACGGAACGTGGGCGCTGACGGCGGGGACGGCTGCAGTGACGGTGTTGGCGATGGTGCTGGCCGTGCCGTTCGGTCTGGGGGCTGCCGTGTTCGTCTCGGAGTTTTGCGGTCCCCGGCTGAAGGAGACCCTCAAGATTGTCATCGAGCTTCTGGCGGCGATCCCGAGCGTGGTCTGGGGGTTCATTGGACTGACCGTGATGAGCAGGCTGCTCGTGCAGGTCGCCGGCGCCACCGTCGGGGTCAACGTCCTCAACGGCGGGATCATCCTCGCCCTGATGAGCGTCCCGATCATTGTCTCGATCGGCGAAGACGCCTTGAAGGCAGTCCCGGATTCGTACCGCGAGGCGGGCCTGGCCCTGGGGGCGACCCGGTGGCAACTGGTCTGGCGGGTGTTGATCCCGGCGGCGCGGAACGGGCTCCTGGCGGCCGTGCTGCTCGGCGTGGGGCGGGCGGTGGGCGAGACGATGGCGGTGCTGATGGCCACCGGCCACGCCGTGCAGATCCCCCACGGGCTCCTGGATTCGGTGCGGACCCTCACGGCCAACATCGCCGCCGAACTCGGCGAGGCGCCAGCCGGGTCCGATCACTACCGCGTGTTGTTCCTGACCGGGGTGGTCCTGTTCGCCATCAGTTTTGTCGTGAACCTGACCGCGGACCTCGCCATCCGCGGCGTGCGCCGCAAATGACCGCATGACACCCGCCGGATCCATCCCCGGACACGACCGGTTCGCAGCGACGCCGCTGACCCGCCGCAAGGCGCGTGTCGAGGTGGCGGCCCGGTGGGTGTGCGGGGGGATGGCCACGGCGATGATCATTCCCCTGGTGGCCATCGTGGCGTACCTGGTGGTTCGTGCCGCCCCGTCGCTGAGCCCCGACTTTCTCTTCGACCTCCCCCGCCGGGGCATGACCGAAGGCGGCATCTGGCCCGCCTTCATTGGGACCCTTTACCTGGTCGGCATCTCCCTGTCGGTGTCAGCGCCGGTCGGCATCCTGGCCGCCGTCTACCTCAACGAGTATGCCCGGGACACCTGGCTCAATCGGCTGGTGAATCTGGCGGTGATCAACCTGGCAGGCGTGCCGAGCATTGTGCATGCGCTCTTCGGGCTTGGAGCCTTCGTCTACGCGGCGCGGTTCGGGTATTCGATTCTGTCCGCATCGCTGACGCTGGCGATCATGACGCTCCCGGTGATCATCGCCAGCACGCGGGAGGCGCTGGCGTCGGTGCCCATGGCCTTCCGGGAGGCCTGCTGGAACGTCGGGGCCACGCGCTGGCAGACCATCCGCCGCATTGTGCTGCCCAACTCGATCAGCGGGATCCTGACCGGCGTGATCCTCCAGGTGAGCCGCGCCGCCGGGGAGACCGCCCCCATCATGTTCACCGGCGCCGTGTTCTACAAGGCGGTGGCCAAGGGCGACTGGCTCGCCTACCGGCTGGATGAACAGTGCATGGCTTTGTCCATGCACCTCTACACCGTCTCGACGCAGGTGCCCAACGTGAAGGAGTCCATCCCCTACGCCACCGCCGTCGTCCTGCTCGGATCCGTCCTGCTCGTGAACGCCGCCGCCATCGCCCTTCGCGTCTGGCTCCGCAGCCACAGGAAATGGTGACCTCGATGCCCGGGCCCCCCAAGATCGAAGTGCGCAACCTCCGGCTCAGCTACGGATCGAAAGAAGCGCTCCGCGGCCTGTCGTTCGACGTCCATGCCCACGAGGTCTTTGGCATCATCGGCCCCGCCCAGTCGGGCAAGACCTCACTGCTCCGCTGTCTGAACCGCACCATCGAGTTCACCGCCTCCGCCCGGGTCTCCGGCTCGATCCGCGTGGACGGAGGCGAGGTGCAGTCGGTGCCGAGCGTTTTTGAACTGCGCCGACAGATCGGCATGGTGGCGCCCCTGCCCGTCGGCCTGCCCCTCAGCATCTACGACAACGTCGCGTTCGCCCCGCGGTGCGCCGGTCTGCGTCGCCCCGCCGAGCTCGATCCGCTCGTCGAGCGCTGCCTGAGGCAGGCCGCCCTCTGGGATGAGGTCAAGGACCGCCTCCACAGCCTCGGCACCAAGCTCTCCGGCGGACAACAGCAGCGCCTGACCATCGCCCGCGCCCTCTCGCATCAGCCCGATGTCCTTTGTCTGGACGAGTTCTCGATCGCCATCGATCCCGTCACCACGATGCGGATCGAGGACGTCCTCAAGGAGCTGTCCCGGGAGATCACCGTCATCCTGGTGACCAACCTGACCGCCCAGGCCCGGCGGCTCGCCCATCGCACGATGTTCCTTTGGAACGGCGAGATCGTCGAACTCGACCGGACCGAGGTCCTCTTCTCCGAACAGCCGGGCAATCCGAAAACCTACGAATACGTCCGCGGCCTCTTCGGTTGACCCAAAACCCCGCCCGGCCCCATGAGCGACCCCCACGAATCCTGCATCCGGACGCGGAACCTGAACCTCTGGTACGGGAGTTTCCAGGCGCTGCGGGCGGTGACGGTCGATCTCGCCCACGGCGGCATCACGTCGCTGATCGGGCCGAGCGGCTGCGGCAAGACCACGCTGCTGCGGTGCTTCAATCGAATCAACGAGCGGTTCGGTTACGTCACCACCACCGGGGAAATCCGGGTCCTGGGGCGCAATCTCTATGATCCCGACGTCTCGCTGGTCGAGCTGCGAAAGTCGGTGGGCATGGTCTTTCAGCGGCCTAATCCGCTCCCCCTCTCGGTGTACGAGAACGTCGTGTTCGGCCTTCGGATCCACTCCGCCCGCGGCGAGCTGACCCGGGCGGCGCTCGACGCCGCGGTCGAGCAGGCGCTGACGGAAGTGGGACTCTGGACCGATCTGCGGGACCGGCTCCACACCCGGGCGACCTCGCTTCAGCTCGAGCAGCAACAGAAGCTCTGCATCGCCCGGCTCCTGCCCCTCAAGCCGGAGATCATCCTCATGGATGAACCGTGTTCGGCCCTCGACGTCGGGGGCACCCGCGCGATCGAGGACCTGATGTTCTCGCTCAAAGGCCGCTATACCATCGTCATTGTGACCCATAATATGGGCCAGGCCCGGCGGGCGAGCGACGATTGCCTGTTCATGCTCCTGGGCGAAATCATCGAACATCGCCGCACCGAGGACCTCTTCCTCGATCCCCGGGACCCGCGCACCGCGGAGTACATCGAGGGCCGGTACGGGTGACGATTCCCGCCGGCCCGGGTTCACCATGATCCGTTGCCTGCCCGGTGGGGGAGGACGGGATTGACGGGATCAACGGGATACCCAAGGCCCAGGCAACTGTGAACCTGTCCCCCTATCCAGTTCTGAGGCGGGTCTCGCTGGGGGGGCGGGTTCCGGCTTGCCAGCCGGGGATCGGCGGGTGCAGTCTCGGCCATGGCAACCTCGACGGCCCTTTCTGACCTGGATAGCCGGTTTTACCCGGAAGCGGACGACTTTTTTCCCGCGCAATCCGGCGTGGCCCTGACCTACGACGACGTCACGCTGGCGACGCTGTATTCGGAGGTCCTGCCCCGGGACACGCAGCTGGACACCAGCCTCGCGCCCGGTCTCGACCTGCACCTCCCGATCCTCTCGGCGGACATGGATACAGTCACCGAGTCGCGGATGGCGATCGCCATGGCCCTCAACGGCGGCATGGGCCTGATCCACTACAACATGCCCGAGCGCCAACAGCTCTCCGAAGTCAGCCGCGTCAAGAACCATGTCCATGGCCTGATTCAGGAGCCCATCCGGGTTCAGCCCGGCCAGTTGATCGGCGAGATCCTCGAGATGATCGAGAAGCGCAAGTTCGCCTTCAGCACGTTCCCGGTGGTGGATGCGGAGAACCGCCTTGTGGGGCTGCTGCCGGGCCACGTGGTGAAGCAGCGGTACGCCAAACGCAAGGTCGCCGAGGCTCTCACCCCCCGTTCGCAGGTCCATACCCTCGACGAGCGCGAGCTCGGTCCCGACCCGATCGCCCGGGCGGATCGTTTCTTCACGGATCACCCCGGCATCCACAAACTCCTGGTGGTCGACCCGCATGATCAGCTCCGCGGCCTCTTCACCATGAGCGACGTCGAACGGATCATCCAGGAGCGCAATGCGCAGTTCAAACCTGCCCGCGATGCCCGGTTCCGGCTCGTCTGCGGGGCCGCGCTGTCGGCCTCCCGGAACGCCGCCGGCGAGTCGGACCGGCGCCGCATGATGACCCACCTCGAAGCGCTCGTGGAACGGGGGGTCGACGCCGTGGCCATCTCGACCGCCCACGGACACACGCGCGGCGTCGGCGAAATGGTCCGCTCGATCCGCGACGCCTTCCCCGCCCTGGCCATCATTGCCGGCAACGTCACCACGGGCGCCGGCGTCGCCTTCCTGGCCGAGGCCGGCGCCAACACCATCAAAGTGGGACAGGGCCCCGGCTCGATTTGCACCACCCGCGTCGTCGCCGGAGTCGGCATTCCCCAGCTCACCGCCCTGTACGTTGCCTCCCGCGCCGCCGCCCAGCACGGCGTCACCCTCCTCGCCGACGGCGGCATCGCCAAGTCCGGCGATATTGTCAAGGCCCTCACCCTCGCCCACGCCGTGCTGTGCGGGGGGCTCCTGGCCGGCTGCGCGGAGGCCCCCGGCCAAATCATGGAAATCGACGGCAAACTCTACAAGCAATACCGCGGCATGGGGAGCCTCGCCGCCATGAAAGCCGGCTCCGCTGCGCGGTATGGCCACACCGCCGATCCGGCCCGGAAACTGGCCGCCGAAGGCGTCGAGGCGCTCAAGGAAGTCTCCGGTTCCGTCGACACCACCCTGACCCAGCTCATCGGCGGGATCCAGGCCGGCATGGGGTACCTCGGGGCCGCGACGCTCGCCCAGCTGCGGGAGCGCGCCCGCTACATCCGGGTAACCCCTTCCGGCCAGCGCGAGGCGGGAACGCACGATATCGTCGAAATCAAGACCGGCAGTTGATTCCATCGGTTCCATGGCGATCCCGAGCGCGCCCAACCCGAGCCGATCCGATGCCCTGCTGTACGGCTTGGGCCGGCGCGTCGTCAGCGCCATCCAGGCCCTGCCGCTCTCCTGCGTCGTCCGCCTCGGCCGCTGGGGCGGCGCCCTGGCCTACCTGCTCGATGGACGCCACCGCCGCGTCGCCCTCGAAAACCTCGAGCGCTGCTTCGGACGGGATCTCCCGCCCCGCGCTCTCCGTGCCCTCGCCCGGGAGAACTTCCGGCGGATCGGCGAGAACTACGCCGCCGCCGTGCGCACCGCCGCGATGACCGACGACGAGATCCTCGGCGTCCTCGAGACCGTCGGCACCGAGCACCTGCGTCAGCCGCCAGACCGCCCGGCCTCGAGCGTCGTGGTGGCCATAGGCCACTTCGGCAACTTCGAACTCTATGCCCGCGCCTCGCTCTTGCTGCCGGGGTACGTCGGTGCCACAACGTACAGGGCCCTGCGTTCTCCGGGACTCGACCGACTGCTTCGGGAACTGCGCACGCGCTCCGGCTGTCTCTACTTCGAGCGGCGGACGGACGGCGAAGCCATCCGCGCCGCCATGCGCAGTCAGCGCCTGATGATCGGGTTCCTCGCGGATCAGCACGCCGGTCACAACGGCATTCGCGTGCCTTTCCTGGGAATCGAGTGCAGCACGAGCACCGCCCCCGCGGTCTTTGCCTTGCGCTACCATTGTCCCCTGCACACGGCGATCTGCTACCGGGTTGCCCCGGGCCGCTGGCGCGTCGAGGTGGGCCCAGCCATCCCCACCCTCGACCCCGAGGGCCGGCGGCGCGCGGTCGAGGCCATCTGCCTCGACATGAACCGCGCCTTCGAAGCCGCAGTCCGCCGCGACCCCGCCAACTGGTTCTGGGTCCACCGCCGCTGGAAAACCGCGGGGGCCCGGTCCCAGTCCTCCGCCTCCACTCCCGCGCCACCCCCGGCATGAGCAACACCCCGCCAGCTGCCAATCCGCCCCGGCGTCTGCTCGTCCGCGGCGTCAACTGGCTCGGCGATGCCGTGCTTTCAACCCCGGCCCTGCTCCGCCTCCGGGAGCGGTTTCCTGCCGCCCGCATCAGCGTGCTCGCCCCCGCCAAGCTCGCCGACCTCTGGCGCCATCATCCGGCGGTCGACGCCGTGATGACCTTCCAGCCCGACGACACGCTCTTGCGGACTGCCCGGCGCCTCCGCCGGGAGACCTTCGAGGTCGCTCTCGCCTTTCCGAACTCGATCCGGTCCGCACTCGAATTGTGGCTGGCCCGCATCCCCGAGCGGTACGGGACTGCCCTCGGCGCCCGCCGCTTTCTCCTGACCCACCCCATCCCGCCCCGGCCCGCGCATGGGGGCATGCGCAAGCGGACTCCCGCCGAAATCCGCCGCCTCCTGGCCGCAGGGCCGGGAGCAACCGCGGTCCCGGAGGGCGCGGCGCTGGCCGGAGCGCATCATGTTCACCAGTACCTGCACCTCGTCGCCGCCCTCGGTGCCGATCCCCAGCCGGTGGCCCCCCGGCTCGAAGTGACTCCGGAAGAGGTCGCCGCCGCCCTGGGCCGCCTGGGCCTTGACTCTGGCGGGTCGGCCGCGATCCCGCTTCTTGGCCTCAACCCCGGCGCCGAGTACGGCCCGGCGAAACGCTGGCCCGCCAGCCGCTTCGTCGCCGCCGCGGTTGCCGTGCAACAGCGGGAGCGCTGTCGCTGGCTCGTGCTGGGAGGAGCCGCCGACCGTGACCTGGCGGAGCAGGTGACGGCCGGCATCCGCGCCAGCGCCGGCGGCGACGCGGTGGCGTTGGCCGGCCGGACCTCGCTTCGGGAGTTGATGGCGGTGGTGCGGGCGTGTCGCGTGCTGCTCACCAACGACACCGGCCCCATGCACGTCGCCGCCGCCCTGGGGACTCCCGTGGTGGCCCTCTTCGGCAGCACCTCGCCCGAGCTCACCGGCCCCTCGGTTCCGGGCGTCGTATCCCGCTCCTGTTCGATGGTTCTCCGCGAACCGGTCCCCTGCGCCCCCTGTTTCCTGAGGCAATGTCCCGTCGATCTCGATTGCCTGATGCGGCTTTCGCCGGAGACCGTTGCCGAGGCCGTTTTGGTGGCGTGCCGCGGCAACGGAAGCCGCTGACGGCGCAGCCCCTTGCCGGCCGCCAACAGGAGTCCGCTGACCGGCGTTGCGGCGGCGCGCTGGGGACAGCGCGCCCTACCGACGCACCGGCGCACCGGCGCACCGGCGCACCGGTCTCCGGGCAGCGATCGGCCTTCTGTGCTTGGCCCGTGGGGAGCGATGCGGTACGGTCGCCCGGATGAAGATCACACCCCATGGAGCCGCCGGCGGCGAGGTCACAGGCTCGGCCTATCTCGTGGACACGGGCCGGGCGAAAATCCTGGTCGATTGCGGTTTCTTCCAGGGCGGCAAGGACGCCGACGCCAAGAACCGGGTGGCCATCGACGGCGGGGGCTCGGGCCTTGATGCCGTTCTCCTGACGCACGGACACCTGGATCACACGGGACGCCTCCCGCTGCTGGCCGAGGGGGGTTTCCGGGGGTCCGTGCATGCCACCCCGGCCACGATCGAGATGGCGGGCCTGATCTTGAACGACGCGGTCAAGCTCCAGGCGCAAGACCTCGAGCGCCACAATCGGAAACGGGCGCGGGCAGGCGAGCCGCCCCTGGCCCCCCTCTACACCGCCGAGCATACGGAACGCATCCTCTCCCAGATGCAGCCCGTGCCCTACAAGGAGCTCGTGTCGGTCGCCCCTGGCATCCAGGCCCGGTTCGTCGAGGCCGGGCATATGCTGGGCTCGACCAGCATCCAGCTGCTCATCGACGAAGGCAACGGCGAATCGCGGTCGGTCGTCTTCTCGGGCGATCTCGGTCCGCAGGGAGCTCCGATCCTGCGCGATTCCGAGCCGCTCCGGCAGGCGCAGGCGGTGTTTCTTGAGTCGACGTACGGGGATCACGACCACCGGCCCTTTGGCGACACCGTGCGGGAGTTCATCGAGATTCTCCGCCAGGCGACGAGCGAGGGAGGCAAGGTGCTGGTGCCGAGCTTCGCCGTCGGCCGGGCGCAGGTGTTGACGATGCTTCTCGCCTGGGCGTTCCGCGAGCGGATCCTGAAGCCGTTCCCCATCTTCCTGGACAGCCCGATGGCGATCCAGGCCTGGGCCATTTATCGGCGGCATCCCGAGCTGTTCGACGAGGAGATGAACCGGTTCCTGCGCGAAGGCTCGGTCGAGCAGGATCTCGCCACCCTGAACGCGACCGCCACTGCCGAGGAATCCAAGAAGATCAACGACGTCCCCGGCCCGTGCCTGATCATCGCCGGGGCCGGCATGTGCACCGGAGGACGCATCCTCCACCACTTCCGCCAGAACCTCTGGAAACCCGAAACCCACGTCTTGATCGTTGGCTACCAGGCTCGCGAGTCCCTCGGCCGCCGCCTCATCGAGGGCGAGAAGAAGGTGACCATCCACGGCGAGACCGTCGCCGTCAAAGCCCGCGTTCACACCCTCGGCGGCTTCAGCGCCCATGCCGGACAGCGTGACCTCCTCGCGTGGTTCGGCACCCTGGCCCCGTGCCGGCCCCGTGTCGTTCTCACCCACGGCGAAGACGAACCGCGGCGGGTGCTGGCCGGCGAGATCGCCCGGCGCCACCAGCTGGACGCCGTCCTGCCCGGCCTGCGCGAGACGGTGGTCGTCTAGCGAGGCGCGCCTCAGACCTAGCGAGGCGCCGCCTCAGACCTAGCGAAGTCCGCGGTCCCATGAAGCCTTCCTGCCTCTTCGGACCCTCTCTTCCGCGCCTCGCGAAGTACGAAACGACCCGGCTCTTGAGACTTGACGGACAAGTCGTCATTTGAAATCTTAAATGTCGGATATGCCGACATCTTCTCTGCCCGCGTGGAAGGTCGGTCGCAGTCTCGATCTCCACGCCCTCCTGACCGCCAAGTCCCATTTCCTCTTTGGCCCCCGCCAGACCGGCAAGAGCTTCCTCATCCGCTGCACGTTGCCTTCGGTGCGCCTGTATGACCTTCTCGACACCGCCACGTTCCTGGCCCTGAGCCAGCGCCCCCACCGGCTGGCGGAGGAGCTACAGCCCGCCGACCGGACCGTGGTGATCGATGAGATCCAGCGGCTGCCCGAGCTGCTCAACGAGGTCCATCGCCTCATCGAAGCGCGGGACATCAGGTTCCTGCTCACGGGGTCCAGCGCCCGGAGACTCCGCCGCGGGGGCGTCAATCTCCTGGGGGGACGAGCTCGGACCCGGCATCTCCATCCCTTGACGAGCCACGAACTGGGTGAGCGATTCGACTTGATCCGGGCGTTGCGGGTGGGACTGCTGCCCTCGATCTACGTCTCGGACGATCCCCGGTCGGATCTGGAGGCCTACTGCGGCGCCTACCTCCAGGAGGAGATACGAGCCGAGAGCGCCACGCGCAACATCCCTGCTTTCAGCCGTTTCCTCCGGGTGGCGGCCCTGTGTAACGCCAGCGTCGTCAATTTCACGAACATTGCCAGCGACGCGCAGGTGCCGCGTACGACCGTGTACGAGTACTTCGACATCCTGAGGGACACCCTGATTGTCCACGAACTGCCGGCGTGGCGTCAGTCAGTCAAGCGCAAGCCCATCGTTTCCTCGAAGTACTACTTTTTCGACCCCGGGGTCGTCGCCTCGTTGCAGGGACGGCGCGTGACCCCGGGCACTCCCGAGTTTGGCGAGCTGTTCGAAACCTGGCTGCACCACGAGCTGGCGAGTCACCGGGACTACACGACGAACGAGCCGCTGGCCTACTGGCGTTCCACGTCAGGTTTCGAGGTGGATTTCCTTCTAGGCGACCACACCGCCGTCGAGGCCAAAGCCAAGGAGACCGTAGGCGGACAGGATCTCCGCGGGCTCCGCGCCCTGGCTGAGGAAGACCGCGTGCGCCGGCTGATCTGTGTCAGCCTCGAGCCGCGCCGCCGCCGTGTCGGGAAAGTCGAAGTCTGGCCGTATCGGGAGTTCGTGGAAGCGCTCTGGGCTGGCGAGTTCCGCGCGTGAGCCGTCCCGCAGCCGCTGCGGATCCTCGGCGCTTCAGGTCGATGCCCGTGGCGGGCGCGACCCCGCCGCTCACTCCGACCGCACGTCGAGCTCGGCCCAGTAGGCCGCTTCGTACGCCCAGCCGCTCGGCTGGTTCACCAGCTCCAGCTTGGCCGACCGGCCCGCCCATCGCGACAGGTCCACGGTCTCCGTCAGCCAGTGCCCATCGGTCACCGTCGCCTTCCCGACCGGCTTGCGCAGGACCACCTCGCCGTCGACCTTGACCACCAGCTCGAAGTCGCCCTGGGGATCGTGCCCGACAACGAACCGGAGGACCGTCTTGCCCGTCGCCGGCACGTCCACGGTCCGGCTCAGCACGCAGCCCGTCGTCTGATCCAGGGGATGCGTCACCAGGACCTTCTGCCGCCCCTGCCACTCGTCGCGCAACCCGGGGTCCATGTCCTGGCCGCAGTCGCGGATCTGCCAGCCCGGCGCCCATTGCGCCAGCGCCTTCGAGACCGCCGCCGGGGTGTTGCCCGCCGTGATGCGAGCGATCTCGTCGGGCGTGAAGCGGCTGCCGGCGATCGGTCCGGGCGCCCAGCTCAGCTCGAGGCGGCTGGGCCGCGGCGCGCGAACCGGGATCACGAAGACCTCCTCGTCCCCGGCGGCGGTCTCGATCCGGCCGCCTTGGGCGACGACGATCTGGCGGGCCAACCGCTCGCAGACATCGAGCAACCGCGGGATATTGTACGCGGTGTGGCTGAACTCGCGCTCTTCGTTCAGGCCCGTCGCAAACCGCGCCGGCAGCTTCGAGTAGCCCAGGGTGGTGAACAGCACGCCCGCCGCGCTCGACGGATTGCAGTCCGAGTCCATCCCGCTCCGACAGGCGATCAGGATCGTCCGGTCCGGATCCCGTTGGCCGTAGAGCAGTCCCAACAGGACATAGGCGCCGTTGATCTTGCAGTCGATCCCGCCGTTGGACGCCTTTTGATACTCCGGGTTGCGACGGTACTTCTCCTGGCACTGCTCCCACCCCGCCTCCCAATCCCCGGGGTCAGCCCGGTACCAGGCCAGGACGTCGCGGACCATCTCGGCGTATTGGCTCCCGGCGGGGATGGCCGCCAGCGCGCTCTCGACGATGCGCACGGGGTCGGACTCGAAGAAGGCCGCGGCGTACATGGCCCCGACGAACTGCCCCGCGTACAGCCCGTCGCCGTAGTTCATCATCCGCCCGAAGATCTCGCCCAAGTCCACCGCCGCCTGGGGCATGCCGGGGGCGATCAGGCCCGAGTAATCGGCTTCGATCTGGTAGTCAATGTCGTTCGGGCAGGGATTGAACTGCGGGTGGCCGGAATCGGGCGGGGCGATGCCCCGGCGGAGGTTTTTGCGTCCGGCGGCGTTGGCGCACCAGAGCGAATAGCCGCTGTTGGCGAAGTCAATCCCGGCCTGGCGGGTCGATACTCCCAGACCGTACTCTTCGAGCGACCGCAGAAAGGTCATCTCGACGTAGAGATCATCCTGGCCGAAGGCGTCATTGATCATCTCCGGCCGCCATGACGGCATCTTGTCAGCCGGGATCCTCTGGTCCTTCCACTTGAATTCCGTCGGTCCTCCCCAGGCGACTCCGGCGATCTGGCCGATCCAGCCCGCCTTCATCCGGTCCCGGTACTCCCGCACGGGCAATCGCAGGGGTTCCGCCCCCCGACTGGCCGGCAGGAGCAACAGCGCCACCAGGAACATCCCCGCCCAGCCGCTGGCGGGTCGTTGGGCCGAAACGATAGCAGTCCTGATCCCACGGTGGTAGCATCGCGCATGCTGCATGGAGGTATGGACGGTCAAACGCCGCGGTTTGAAAAGCGCAAAAGGAGTCTGAGCTTCCAAGGAGTCGAGCGAAGAGGGGTTTGACAACACCTGGATGCCCCGGGTGAAATGGAGCCGGTATGTTGCTGCCGCCCGGTGAACCGCACAGCGTTCGGTCGAAACCGAAGCGGGTTAGAGCACCTCGACAGGCCATCCCGAGTCCGCGTCAGGTCCTGGCCGAAATCGTGGGGATCACCGATGCTTTCTGCCAATCGCGCCTCAGCGTTGAATACGCGGTGCTGTGCCGGAAGTTGGCCGAGAAGCTGGCAGCCAAGCGGCCTTCGCCATTGCTCCAAGGCCGTCCTGCGACCTGGGCGTGTGGCATCCTGCGCACCATCGGCTGGGTCAACTTTCTCAGTGACCCGTCCCAGTCGCCGCACCTGAGACTGCCCGAGATTGACCAGGCGTTGGGCGTTGCCGAAAGCACCGGCCAGGGCAAGGCCAAGGCGATCCGCCGATTGGTGAAGGTCTACCGGTTCGATCACCGCTGGATACTCCCAAGCCAATGGGAGAGCAACCCGATCATCTGGACTCTGCAGGATTCGAACGGGTTCCTGATCGACATCCGCCAACAGCCCGTGGCCAGGCAGCGGGCAGCGTTCAAGCAGGGGTTGATTCCGTACGTCCCGGCAGACCGCGCGGCGGCGGCCGTTCAAGCGCAAGTCTCAAACTCAAGCTCGCGCCGTCTGTTTCAGTTCAAGATTGCGTTGCAGGGGATTGAACCGCTGGTCTGGCGGCGCATCCAGGTTCTTGACGACACGCTCGATCGACTCCACGAGCATCTCCAGACGGCCATGGGCTGGACCAACTCCCATCTCCACGAGTTCCACATTCAGGGGCGGCGATGCGGCGACCCGGAATTGCTCGACAACGGCTTTGAGCCGTTTGAGGGTCTCGATTCCACGCGAACGCTCATGAGCGCGATACTCCCGCAGGACGGCGCGCCTCTCTCGTTTGAGTATCACTACGACTTCGGCGACAGCTGGGTCCACGACGTCCTCTATGAGGGCTCCCCGCAGCCGCAGCAGGGAACGGTCTACCCTCAGTGCTTGGAAGGTGAACGCGCCTGCCCGCCCGAGGATGTCGGCGGGATTGGGGGCTACGCAGCCTATCTGCAGGCGATGGCTGATCCAGCTCACCCGCACCATCAGGAAATGCTGGACTGGAGAGGTCCGTTCAACCCGGACGCCTTCAATCCGCGCCTGACCACTCACGTCATGCAGGAAGGCATGCCTGACTGGCGGAAGATGGACTGAGCCAGCAGCTCCGGGAAGTGTCGCCGCCGTCCGCGAGGGCGGGTATCCGTTCAATCGGACAGTCCTTTCTTGTGGCTCTCGCCCGGCGCCGGGGTTACCCTGGCGGAGCCATGGACTACGGCCGCAGCATCATCGCGATCATTCGGGAGCGCACGTCGCGGAGGAGTTACACGCCGCAGCCGATCGCGCCGGAGATCCTGGCGGCACTGGAAGCTTCCGCAGCCGGGTTACGCGGGCCGTTCGGTGGAAAAGCCCGGGTGGTACTCCTGGACACGAGCGCCTGGGGCGGGGCGAGCATCAATGCCCTGGGAACCTATGGCACGATCCGGGGCGCGCGGATCTTCATGGTCGGGATGATCAGGCGGGATTCGCGGGCGATGGAGGATTTCGGGCACCAGTTCGAGCAACTGGTGCTCAAGGCCACCGATCTGGGCCTCGGCACGTGCTGGATCGGCGGCATCTTCAACCGCACCCGGTTTGCCGAAAAGGCCGGTGTCGGCGGCGATGAAATCCTGCCGGCCGTTTCACCGCTCGGGTATCCGACCCCGAGCCGCAGCGTTGCCGACTCGGTGATCCGGTGGTCTGCCGGCTCGAGGCAGCGGCGGCCGTGGAGCGAGCTCTTCTTTCACGGCGGCTTCCGGGAGGCTCTGACTCCTGAGGTTGCGGGGCCTTATCACGAGGCTCTCGAGATGCTTCGATGGGGTCCTTCGGCGTCGAACCGGCAGCCCTGGCGGGTTGTCAAGGAGCCGGGACGGGCGGTCTATCATCTCTTCCTCTGCCGCTCGCGCGGGTACGACAAGCTCATCAAGGCGGTGGACCTGCAACGCCTCGACCTGGGCATTGCGATGAGCCATTTCGAGCTGGCATCGGGAGAGTTGGGCCTTTCCGGCGCCTGGCAAACGCTGGCGCCTTCCGTGGGTCCGCTGCCTGAGCGAACCGAGTACATCGAGAGCTGGGTTGGGACGTGAGCTGGGCATCCCCGACCCGCTTGACGGCCTCTTTACCGCGCCGGATCGTGGCCTCGAGCCGGAGGAGACAGGCGTTCGAGCACGGCCGTGGTGGACCGTCCGGGGACGCCGCCGAGGACGACCACGCGGCCTCCGAGGGCTTCGACCAGGCGGCGTTCCTCCTGGTTGATGGTGTCGACGGTGTAGTCGCCGCCCTTGGCATAGAAATCCGGCTGCACCAGGGTCAGAAACCGGAGGGCATCGACTTCGGGAAACACATAGACGGCGTCGACCGCTTCGAGGGCGGCGAGGACGCCGGCGCGGTCCTGTTCGGCGTTGACGGGTCGGCCGGGGCCCTTGAGGGCGCGGACCGAGGCGTCGCTGTTGACGCCGACCAGCAGGCAGTCGCCGAGGGTGCGGGCGGCTTCAAGGTAGGTGACATGCCCCAGATGCAGGAGGTCGAAGCAGCCGTTGGTGGTGACCACCCGGCGTCCCTCGCGCCGGCAACGGGCGCGCCACTCGAGCATCTGGTCCCGCGTGAGGATCTTGTCGCGAAACGGCACAGCCGGAGTGTGCCGCGACGGCGGGCTGCTGACAACTGCGATGCCGCCGCGGTGCTTGTGTTTTGCGGAGGACCTCTTACATTCCCTTCATGAAGCAGGAAGTGGTGCCGGTTGAGATTCGCGGCATCTTGCCCGCCAACACCGGGGTCGCGATCTTCGTCGGCAACGACGAGAAGGTGTTCATCATCCAGGTCGAGCACAACATGGGTGTGGTCATCGGCATGTTCCTCCGCGACCAGCCCAAGGAACGTCCGCTCACGCACGACTTGATGAACCACATCTTCAGCGGCTTCGGCATCACCGTCGAGCGCGTCGTCATCACGGAGCTCAAGAACTCGACCTACTACGCCCGGCTGATCCTTCAGCAGCAGAACGAGTTGGGCCGGAAGATCGTGGAACTCGATGCGCGCCCTAGCGATTGCCTCGCCCTGGCGACCGCGCAGAAGCGGCCGGTCTATGTCACCCGCAAATTGTTTGACTCGGTGGAAGATATGTCGGAAGTCCTGGCCCGAATGAACGAGGGCGGGTCGGAGAGCGATCCCACCTGAAATCCCCGAGGGTTCCCGCGCCCCCGGAGGCAGGCGGGCCCCGCCGTCCCTTTCCCACCCACGGTTGCCGTGCCCAAACCCAACCCCAACGCTGAGTCGCCCTGGGTGCTCGTCTGCGGTGATGACGAATTCGCGGTGGCGCAGCGGGCCCGGCGGCTCTATGACGCGTGGTGCGCCGAGGTGGGCGGCATGGACCACGAGATCATCGAGGCCGACGCGGCGACCGTGGACGAGGCCATGAAGCTCGTCGCCCGCCTGCGCGAGGCCCTGCAAACCCTCCCGCTGTTCGGGACGGGCAAGGTGGTCTGGTTCCGCCGCTGCAGTCTCCTGGGAGACGACCGCGTGGCCGTGAGCGAGCCGGTGACGGAGTTGATGGCGGGACTGGCGCAGGAACTGAAAGCCTTCGACTGGCGGAACGTTCGGTTGCTGATCAGCGCCGGCAAGGCCGACAAGCGCAGGACGTTCTATCGTACCGTGGACAAGGCCGGGAGGGTCGAAACGATGACCGGCCTGTCTGCGGAGGACAAGGACTGGGTTGCCCGGGCGGAGAGGTTCGTCCGGCAGGCGCTCGAGGAGCGCGGCCAGGACATCGAGCCGGAGGCCCTGGCGGTGCTGGTGGCAGCCGTCGGCCCCCACTTGCGGCAGCTCGCCAGTGAAACGGAGAAAGTCTCGGTGTACGCCGGCAGCCGGAGGGCGATCCGTGTGGCTGACGTCGAGGCGGTCGTCTCCCGCAACAAGCAGTCGGAGGCCTTCGGTCTGGGCGAGGCGCTCGGCAACCGGGATCTGTCCCGGGCGCTCCGGCGCCTGGACGAGGACCTGTGGGAGGTTCGCACGCAGCCGGGACGCAGCGCCATCGGCCTGCTGTACGGATTGATCAGCAAGATCCGCGTGCTGATTCTGCTGCAGGAGCTGCTGCGGGCCGGCTGGCTGAAGCCGGAGACGGAATACTTCCCGTTCAAGAACCAGATCGAGCGGCTGCCTGATGACGCGTTTCCCGGGGACAAGCGGTACAACCCGCGGCTGATGCACCCCTTTGTGTTGTTCAAGGCGTTGCCCCAGGCCACCCGGTACCGGCCGGAGGAACTCGTTCGCGCCATGGACCTCCTGCTGGCCTGCAACCGGCGGCTGGTGAGCACCGACCTGGACGAAGCGCTCGTGCTGCAGCAGGTCCTGGTCGAGATCATTGGACCCGCCGCAGCCGCGCGCCGGGCCCCGGCGGCCCGCGCGCCGGCGTGGGGCCGCACGTCAAGGAGGAAACCGTCATGACCGATGCCGGAACACGCCTGATGGTGGCCGTCTGCGAGGGCACGGGGTTCTTTCGCGTTTGCGGGCGGGCGACCGCCAAGGAATCGGGCGTCTTCAAGGAGGCGGCGGAAGGGCTTCGGGGGCAGGGGCTGGGGCATCTCGTGCTCGACCTGAGCCGCTGTGACAGCATGGACAGCACCTTCATCGGTGTGCTGGCCGGGCTGAGCCGGCGCCTGCGGACCGACGCGGCCGGCGGAGGCCGTATCGAGCTGGTCAACCTCAACCCGCTCGTCCGCGAGCAGCTCGACAACCTCTACGTGCTCGAGCTGTTCCTGCTCACCGAGTCCGCGGCCGCCCCGGGGGTCGGCTATGACCGCCTCACCGCCCGACCCACCGACAAGGCTGAGCTCTGCCGCCTCATGCTGGATGCCCACCAGACACTCATGGCAGTCAATCCCGCCAACATCCCGCGGTTCCGTCAAGTGACCGAGTATCTCGAACAGGACTTGCGCCGGTCCGGTCCGGACTCGGCGCGCGGTGCGAACCAGGGACCGACCGGGGGGGAGCCTTGACATGCGGATTGCGGGCGGCCACGCCGGCGGGCGCCGGTTGCAGGTGCCCAAGGGCCTCGCGGTCCGGCCGACACCGGATCGGGTCAAGCAAGCGGTGTTCAACAGCCTCGGGTCCCGTGTCGCGGGGGCGCACGTGCTCGAGCTCTTCGCCGGGTCCGGCGCGCTGAGCATCGAGTGCTTGAGCCGCGGCGCCGCGTCCGTGGTGGCGGTCGAGAAGTCCCCGCGCCACGCCGCGTTCATTCGCCGGAACGCCGACGCTGCCGGCTTTTCCCGGCCCGCCTTCGAGCTGCGGACGCAGGACGTGTTCGCCGTGCTCGGCCAGTTGCGAGCGGCCGGCCGGTCCTTCGATCTGATCCTCGCCGATCCGCCGTTCGGCGAGAAGAACCTCGGGCGCCGATCGGAGTCGATGTCGCAGCGCCTGCTGGATGATCCGGATCTCCGGTCGCTGCTCGGATCCGACGGGTGGCTGGTCCTGGGGCATGCGCGGCGGGACACGCTGTCGGTGCCCGAAGGCTGGAGCGAGGCGCGATGCCTGCGCCACGGAGACTCGGTGTTCCGCCTGATGCAATGGCGGGCGCCATCGTCCGGGGAGACCGGGGCGCCCGGAGGCCGGCCGCCGGAGTCCTCGCCTTGTGGAACTCGCAGTCAACAGGTCAAGTTGGGCCCCTCCGGTTCCGGGCCTTCCCTCGTTCCGTCGGGGACTCGCCATGAGCGAGGCGTGGGACAGAGGGCGGAGAGCAGCAGCCGGGTCGTCATGAGCCCGAGGACTCGACTTGGCCCGGGGCGCGTCTCGCTGGCCGAATGCCGGCTCTACGCTTTCGTGGATACCGCGTACCTCCGGGGACGGGATGCGGTCGACGTGGCGACGCAACTGTGCGAGGGGGGTGCGGATTTGATCCAGCTGCGCGCGAAGGGGGAGCCGGTCGAGGCAGTGCGGCGCCTGGCGGAGCGGCTCGTCGAAGTCACCCGGCGCCACGGCGTCTGGCTCGTCGTGAACGACCATCCCGACGTGGCCCTCGCCGCGGGGGCGCCCCTGTGTCACCTGGGACAGGAGGATTTCTTCGACGCCGGCCATCGGCACGTGTCGGAGCTGTCGGGATCCGTGGGTCAGGCCGGCGACCCGGCCGGTGCCGGCGGGGGCTGTCTTCGGATTGGCCTGAGCACGCACGCGCCGGAGCAGGCCCTGCGGGCGGTGTCGGCGGGGGCGGCTTATGTGGCGATCGGACCGGTGTTCGCCACGCCGACCAAGCCTGGCGCGCAGCCGGTGACGCTCGACTACGTACGATGGGCGGCCGCAACCCTGAGGGTGCCGTGGTTCGCGATCGGCGGCATTACGCTGGAAACCCTGGATGCGGTGATCGAGGCCGGTGCCCGGCGCGTTGGCGTCGTGTCCGCGATCCTCAACCGGCCGGATGTGGCGCGTGCTTGCCACGAGTTCCGGTGCCGCCTACTGTCCGCAGGCAAGATGGAGCATGACGCATGAAGGTTCTGGTCGTGGGTTCGACGGCTCTGGATTCGATCCGGACGCCGCGGCGGGCGGAGGAGCGGCTGCTGGGAGGATCGGCCAGCTACGCGGCGGTGGCGGCGAGCTGCTTTGCCCCCGTCCGGCTCGTCGGGGTGGTGGGTGAGGATTTCCCGAGGCGCTATCTGGCGTTGTACCGGCGGCGGCGGATCGACCTCGAGGGGCTGCAGCAGGCTGCGGGCCGGACGTTTCACTGGTCCGGCGAGTACGAGGTGAACCTGAACCGGCGTCGCACGCTGACCACGGAGCTTGGGGTTTTTGCGGACTTCACGCCGACGCTGCCGGCTGCCTGGCGCGGGACGCCGTACGTGCTGCTGGCGAACATCGCCCCGGCGCTGCAGCACCACGTCCTCGACCAGATGGAGCGGCCGCGCTGGGTGGTGGCGGACACGATGGACCTGTGGCTGAACACGGCGTTGCCGGAGTTGCTGCGGTTGCTGCGACGGATCGACGCGATCGTGCTCAACGACAGTGAAGCGTGCCAGCTCTCAGGGGTCGACAATGTCATCCTCGCCGCCCGCCGCCTTCACCGGCTCGGCCCCCGGCACGTCATCGTCAAGAAGGGCGAGCACGGGGCCATTGCGTCGACGCCGGACGGCTGCTTCGTCTGCCCGGCCTATCCGCTGGCGTCGGTGGCGGACCCGACCGGTGCCGGCGATTCCTTTGTGGGCGGGATGATGGGCTATCTGGCCGGGAAAGGGGGCGCTCCCGGGCGTCACCTGCGGCAAGCCATGGTGTACGGGAGCGTGATTGCCTCGTTCTGCTGCGAGGGCTTCGGCCTGTCGGCAATTGCCCGGCTGGCGCGCCCCCGGATCGAGGCGCGCGCAACCGGGCTTCGGCGAATGGCGCGGTTTTAGGCTACGGTGATTTCGGGGCAGAGGTAGACATCCTGGATGGCGTTGAGGAGGGCCACGCCTTCCTGCATCGGGCGCTGGAAGGCCTTGCGCCCTGAGATCAGGCCCATGCCGCCCGCGCGTTTGTTGACGACCGCCGTGGCCACGGCGGCTTCGAGGTCGCCGGCGCCTTTGGACTCGCCGCCGCTGTTGATCAGCCCGGCGCGGCCCATGTAGCAGTTGGCGACCTGGTAGCGGCAGAGGTCGATCGGGTGATCACTCGAGAGCTCGGTGTAAATGCGCTTGTCGTACTTGCCGTAGCTCGACCCGCCCTGGTTGAGGACTTCGTAGCCCCCGTTGGTCTCCGGCAGTTTCTGCTTGATGATGTCCGCCTGGAGCGTCACCCCGAGGTGATTGGCCTGGCCCGTCAGGTCGGCCGCCACGTGGTAGTCCTTGCCATCCTTCTTGAACGCGCTGCTCCGCAGATAGCACCAGAGTACCGTCGCGAGGCCCAATTCGTGCGCCAGCGCAAACGCCTGGCTCACCTCGACGATCTGCCGGCCGCTCTCCGGAGAGCCGAAATAGATCGTGGCTCCGACAGCCGCGGCGCCCATGTCCGCGGCCTGCTTCACGGTGCCGAACAGGATCTGGTCGAACTTGTTCGGGCAGGTGAGCAGCTCGTTGTGGTTGATCTTGACGATGAACGGAATCCGCGGCGCGTAGCGGCGGGCCACGGCGCCCAGCACGCCATACGTCGAGGCGACTGCGTTGCATCCGCCCTCGATCGCCAGCCGCACGATGTTCTCCGCGTCGAAGTAGTCAGGGTTCCTGGCGAAGCTCGCCCCGCCGGAGTGCTCGATTCCCTGGTCGACCGGCAGAATCGAGACATACCCCGTGCCCGCCAGCCGCCCCGTGCCGAACAGCCGCTGCAGATTGCACAGCACCCGGATGCTCCGATCCGTGGGCGCCCAAATCCGGTCGAGGATGTCCGGGCCGGGCAGATGCAGGCGTTCCTTGGGGATCTTGGGGTTCTTGAAACCGAGGAGGGATTCGGCGCGGGGTCCGAGCTGTTGCTGGATGGTCTTAAACATGGTTCGTGCAATGAGTCGATGGCTGATTCAATGGTTCCGGCCTCCGCCCCGCCGGGGCGAAGGCGCGTGGAGATTACGAAGCCCCGCCCCCCTCGCGCAACAGGAATAGAATAGGGGATTTGAGATTTGAGATTGGAAATAGGAGATTGCCCCAATCTCAAATCCCCTGTCGTGCGCTGTCGGCTTCCGCGTACCGGCGCTGTTCGGCGGCGAGGCGTTCGGCGGTCCAGCGCCCGGGATGAACGATGACGCGGTAGCGGAGGGTCAGACGTCCGTGCGCGGGGAGGGCATAGGGTTCGAGCTGGAGCCAGGCCGCGTTGAGGTAGGCGAAGGGAACCCCCGGATCATCGATGGCATACCAGCGGGACGGATGGCGCGGGTTGCCCGGGTGATCCAGGAACGCCATCCCGGCGTCGCTCTCGCCGAGACGTCCGTTGAGGTCCGCGGCGGTGGCGGTGAAGCCGTAGCGATGGCCGTGGGGTTCGCCGGTGTCTCCCGTGGCGGCAATCCGGACGTCGGCGAGGTCTTTGGCGAAGCGGGTCGAGAGGCCGGCGTAGCCGCCCCAGGCCTGGCCGCCCGGCTGGCCCGCGGGCGGCGTCCGGTCCAGGGTGACCGCCTCGTCCCCGGCCGTGAACTCGAGGGTCCAATCCATCGTGTAGGAGCCGTCAGCGGCCGGCGGGGAGATCGTGATGACCCGTTGCTCGGTCAGGACCGGTTTGGAGTTTGTTCGGGGATGGTATTGAAGATCGAGCGCGATGGTGGCGGCGAAGTTGGTCCCGGGGCTGATGCGGACCCTGGGCCACGCGGTGGTGCCGTCACAAAGGCCGTCGCGGTTCTGCTCCCAGTAGTTCACGCGGTTGATGTATTTCCAGGAGAACCAGAGGCCGTAATGCCAGACATGATCGGGCGGGCTTTGCCAGGTGAGCGGAGCGCCCCCGGGAAGGGCGACGGGGTGAAAGAAGGGCTTGGTAGTGATATTGGTGTCGAATTGAAACTGCCAGACGATCTGGTTGCCGCGGCGCAGGGCGAGGTGCGCGGGGCCTTGGTCCCAGCGAAGGCCACGGCGGACGGCGGCCGCTCGCCGGCTGGGGGGCGGGACGTCCGCGGTGGACTTGGGCCAGGTGGCAGAATCGGCAAACCGGTCCTCGGTGTCGCCGAGCTCGCGTCGCAGCCGCTCGAGCTCGTCCTTGAGTCGTGCGATCACCGGTTGGGCGGCAGGGTCCGCGCAGAGGTTGCGGAGCTCGGCCGGGTCCTGGACGAGGTCGAACAGCTCCCATTGGTTCTGGGCGGGGTAATGAATGAGTTTGTGCGTGTCGGTGCGGACGCCGTAATGGGCGCGGGTGTTGTGGTGGCCGGGGTCGTGGTAGTACCGGTAGTAGAAGCTGGTTCGCCAGTCCGAAGGCCGCTCGCCGCGGAAGAGGGGGACGAGACTCCGGCCCTGCATGTCGGCCGGGACGGGGAGGCCGGCCAGTTCGAGGAAGGTCGGTGCGAAATCGCAGTTGATGGCGAGGGCGGCGGTGGCGGCGCCCGCCCGGATTCCCGCCGGCCAGCGGGCCAGGAAGGGCATCCGGCTCGACTCTTCGTACATGAAGCGCTTGTCATACAGGCCGTGGTCGCCCAGGAAGAAGCCCTGATCGCTGGTGTAGATGACGAGGGTGTTGTCGGCAAGCTGGTGGGCATCGAGCCACGCGAGCACTTGGCCGACGCTCTCGTCCACGCCCTGGACGCAGGCGAGGTAGTCCTGCATGTAGCGCTGGTATTTCCAGCGGACGAGGGCATCGCCGGTCAGGCCGGCGGGGGGCGTTTGCTTGAGATCGGTGGGCGTGAGGTCGCGGGCGATGGACTGGCGCTGCTCCCGGATCGCGTCGGCGCGGGTGGCGTAATCATCGAAGAGGGTTGCGGGCTCGGGCACGTGGCGTTGGGCCCAGGCCTGGGCCACGGCGGGCTGGGGTTGCCAGTTCCGATGGGGCGCCTTGTGGTGGAGCATGAGGAAGAACGGCTTGCCGGGCAGGCGGCGATCCAGCCAGCGCAAGCCGAGGTCGGTGATGACCTCCGTCGCGTGGCCGCGGTAGGTCTGCTCGCCGTCGGTGCCGTAGAGCACCGGATTGAAGTAGGCGCCCTGGCCCGGCAGGATCTGCCAGTAGTCAAACCCGGCGGGATCGCTTCCGAGGTGCCACTTCCCGATCATGGCGGTCTGGTAGCCCGCGGACTGGAGGTATTTGGCGACGTTGGGGCGCGAGCCATCGAGGGCGTTGAAGACAGGGACGCCGTTTCGGTGGCTGTATTGGCCGGTGAGAATCGAGGCGCGGCTGGGCGTGCAGATCGAGTTGACCGCGTAACAGCGGTCGAGGCGTATCCCTTCCCGGGCGAGGCGGTCCATGTGGGGCGTCTCGTTGATCCGGCTGCCATAGGCCCCGATCGCGTGGGCCGCGTGGTCGTCGGACATGATGTACAGGATGTTGGGCCGCGGGGGCGATGCGGCGTCGAGCACGGCGGTCAAGGCAAAGACCGCGAGGGACTGCGGAACGATCGGGATCCAGCGGCTGCGGCGCCGGGTCGTGCGCCGAGCCGAATCAGCGGTTACCTTCAAGGTGGCCATGCCCGCATCATGGACGCAGCGCGGCAAAGCCGCAACCCAAGCCTTCCTTTCGAAGCACCGGATGTTCAAGGGACGTTGCCGCCGGCGCCGAGGTAGTTGCCGAACCCGACCACGATGGTCGAGAAGACGAGCATCAGCAGGCCGAGGAACAGCAGGGTCTTGGTGAAGCCGCTCGAGCCCTTCCATTCCTTGAGGGCGATGCCCCAGAGCGAGCTGAACAGGATGATGCTCGCCATGTGCAGGGTCCAGCTCGAGAACTTGTAGTCCCCCATCTGGGTCTCGCCCATGGTGTAGAAGAAGAACTGCATGTACCACGTCGTGCCGGCCAGGGCGCTGAAGAAGTAATTCGACGCCCGTGGAACCTGCCGGTCCGCCGCGGGAATCGGGGCCGCCGAGGCCTGGGCTTCGGCGGGCGCTTCCCGGAGCGTCCGCGCGAGGAACTGGTAGCCGGTTCGATTCCGCACGAAGAGGCAGAGGCACCAGAGGAAGTTCGACGTGAACCCGCCCAGCAACACGACGCACAGCTTCGGCAATCCCGTCCAGAGCTCGGGCGTGCCCGCCTGGCGGGAGAGGCTGGCGAGGGGCGTGGCCGCGTCCAGGCCGTAGGCGAAGCTCGCGCTCATGACCCCTGAAAACGTCGCCACCAGAATGCCTTTGGTGAAGTTGAACTCCTTGATCGTGGCCTTCTTCTGGGCCTCGGACATCTCGCGCTCCTTGGACATGCCGGCCATGCCGGCGACGGCGATGCCCAGCAGGCAGATGGCGACGCCGATCAGGATGATCCTGCCGGAGGTGGTCGCGAGGACCTTCGGCACGAAGTCCCCGTGGAAGATGGGCGGCATCAGGGTGCCGAACGCCGCGCAGTACCCGAGCGCCACCCCCATCCCGAGCGACATCCCCAGGTAGCGCATGGTGAGGCCGAATGTGAGTCCGCCCAACCCCCACATCGCACCCCAGAAGTAGCTCCAGCCCAGGCTCTCGATCGGTGCGGCGGCGAGGACGCCGAGGAGGTCGTTGGTCTTGAGCCATCCGAGGATCCACGGCGCCAGGATCCAGCTGAAGAACCCGCCGACGAGCCAGTAAACCTCCCAGGCCCAACGCCGGACGAACCGGTACGGAACGTAGAAGCTCCCGGAGGCAAAGCCGCCGAGCCAGTGGAACATCACGCCCAGGAACGGATTTGGAGTCATAGGAGATAACGAGTCAGAAACCCGGCGATCGCGGGATCGAGCTCAACCGGATCACGCGCTCCCGCCTTTCATCCAGAACGGCGCCGTCGCGAACCAGGCGACCGCCGCCGCGAGCATGGCGATCTTCATCGGGCCCTCGCCGATCGCCCCGGCCAGGAACAGCGCCGGCAGCGCAATCGTCGCCGCGAGCGCCAGCGGGGCGAGTATTTTGGCGGCGGTTCTCATGGGGTCGCGGGCGCGGGCGCAGGGTGGCACAGCTTCATGAACGCGATGTACAAGGCGCCGCATGCCAGCCAGCAGGGCAGGGGCAGCAGGAACGCGTGGATGTCGAACCGGCGATACACCGCGAGGCCGATCGCGACCGGGATGACCCAGGCGAGCAGGACCGGCACATTGAAGCGCAGGCCCGTCTGCGCGGCGGGTTCCGTGGCGATCCCCACCCGTTTCGCGAGGTAATGGTCGACGACGAGGATTGCGCCCACGGGGCAGAGGACCGTGCCGTAGATCCCGACGAAATCGAGGAGCTTCATGGCGACGGCGGGGAACACGCCGGCGGTGGTGCAGAGGGCGCCGGCGAGGAGGGTGGCGGACCGCCGGCTCATTCGGGGGAACATCCCCTGGAAGGCCAGACCGGCCCGGTAAAGCGTCGGGTTGGCGGTCGTCCAGCCGGCGATGATCACGCAGATCAGGCCCGCGACGCCCACCGCGTCGTACACCATGGGGCCCGGCGGCACTCCGAGCGCGGGGTCCGCCCCCTTCATCCGCACCCAGTAGACGAGCAGCAGCGCGGCGCAAATCCACGCGACGTAATGGCCCAGGAACATTCCCGCCGCCGAAGCCCATCCGTAGGACGGCTTGCGCGCGAAACGGAGAATCGACAGATCCGACATGCCCAGGTGCACCGCGGCGTTGCAGAACCAGGCGAAACAGACCACGCCCCAGAAACCGATCCGGGACGGACGGTCTGCCGGCGGCTGGATGAGGGCGAAGACATCGGTGCTCCCCAGCTTGGCGAGCATCACCAGGCCGCAGGCGAGAAACACCAGGAACATCCAGGGCGCGGCCACGTGGCCAATCCGGGCGACAAAGCCGTAGCCGCGCACCGCCACGAAGGTCATGGCCGCCCCGATCGCGAGGCAGGTCAGGCACCAAACCCAGCCCGTGGGCAGCGTGTCGGAGAAGGTCGGCATCCGGATCTGCCCGCCGAACGGGACGCCCGCCGCCGTGGCGGACACGGTGACCATGGCGCCGGCCAGGAAGCAGAAGAGCACCGCGTTGAAGAGGTTGTAGAGGGTGACGAGGTTGCGGCCGGTGATCCGCTCGAGCTGGTAGTACAGCGTCAGCCGCCGGCGCGTGGCGATCTCCGCGGTCAGAAAACGCCAGGTGAGAACCGCCAGCAGGTTCCCGAGCAGCAGGCCCACCGTGAGATCGAACGCGCTGGCACCCCAGGCGATGAACAGCGGGCCGATCATGAACTCGGTTCCCGCCGTGTGTTCGCCGGCGTACATGCCCCAGAACGCGCTCGCCCCTTTGCGCGCCGGCTCGGGCACCGGCTCGCGCTCGAACTCGTCGCCGGCGTGCGGTGCGGGGGAGACGGTATCGCTCATGCCCGGGGGCGGCACTGGGGGCTATCGCTTGGCCAGGACCGTGCGCTCGTAGGTCTTGACCTCAGCAAGCCAGGCATCGCCCACTGGCGCGTTCCTGGTCAGGCAGTACTGGTCCCAGACCGCGCCGGCGGGAAGGAGCTTCATTTCCTCCATGCGCGCCAGGCGGCTCGTGTAATCGCGGTCGCGCTCGGCGGCGCGCAGGGCGCCGACGGGGGCCAGGAGGGCCAGGAGGAGGGCCTTGAGCATGTTGCGCGTGCCGATCACCCAGGCCGCAACCCGGTTGATGCTGGCGTCGAAGTAATCGAGGCCGATCCGCACCCGCTTGAGGTAGCCGCCCCAGACGATCTCCTGGGCAATGGCCTCGAGGTCATCGGTGAGCGTGACCACGTGATCGCTGTCCCAGCGCACGCCGCGGCTGACGTGCAGCGCAATCTCAGGCAGGAAACAGAGCACCGACGAGATCTTGTCCGCGATCCCCTCCGTCGGATGGTAGTGGCCGGCGTCGAGGGTGAGCAGCGTGCCCCGGCTGACGGCGTAGCCCAGGTAAAACTCGTGGGACCCCGGCGTGTAGCTCTCGGCTCCGATCCCGAAGAGCTTGGGCTCGACCGAGTCGACGTTGAGTCGGCGGTCGATCGTGCGGGCGTAGATGGCATCGAGCGATTCGGCCAGGCGCTCGCGCGGGCCGCGGCGGTCGGCCGGCGTGTCCTTCATGCCGTCCGGGATCCAGAGATTCGTGAGGCAGGGCGATCCCAGCGCCCGGCCGAAGGCGGCGCCGATCTCGCGGCAGCGGATGCCGTGCTCGATCCAGAACCGGCGGATCGCCTTGTCCGGATGCGTCAGGGTCAGGCCGCCGTCGACCTTCGGATGCGAGAAATACGTTTGGTTGAAGTCGAGTCCGATCCGGCGGCTCCGGGCCCAGGCGATCCAGTTCCCGAACGCCGCGGGCGTGAGGGCGTCGCGGTCGCGCTTGCGGCCGCCCATTTCCGCGTACGAGGCGTGCAGGTTGAACCGGTGCCGTCCGGGGATCAGGGAGAGCGCCGTCTCGAAATCGGCGCGGAGTTGATCCGGCGTTCGCGCCTTGCCCGGGTAGTTCCCGGTCACCGCCAGGCCGTCGCCCAGGGCCGCCCCCGCGTTTTCGAAACCGCCCACGTCGTCCCCCTGCCAACAGTGGATCGAGATGGCGACGCGGCCCAAGTCGCGCAGCGCGCGGTCGGTGTCCACGCCTTGTTCGGCATAGCGTTCGCGGGCCAGACGGTAGGCGGATTCAATCGAGCGGGTTTTCATGGTTTCTGGGACCGGAGTGTGCCAGAGGGCGAACGGGCTTGGCCAACGGAAAAAAGCCGGCGGCGGGCGCAGCCGGGCCGCGCCGGTTCTTCCCACAGGCCCGGCTGCCGGGCGTCACCGGGCGCAGAACAGGACGAGGAGCTGCGCCGAGAGGACGCGGAGCAGCATGGTGAGTGGATACACCGTCGCATAGGCGATCGAGGGCGCATCGGATCCGGTCATCGAGTTCGCGAAGGCCAGGGCGGGCGGGTCCGTCATGCTGCCGGACAACACGCCGCAGAGACTGCTGAAGTTCATCTTCCCGAAGCGGCGGGCGGCAACGCCGACCAACAGGATTGGCAGCAGCGTGATCAGCGCGGCGGCGGCCATCCAGGTGAGGCCCGGTCCCCGGGTGAGCGTGGGGAGAAACTGATCGCCGGCGCGGAGGCCTACGCAGGCCAGGAACAGCGTGATGCCGAGCTCCCGAAGCATGAAGTTGGCGCTCAGCGGCATGTAATAAATCAGCGGCCCGATCCGGCCCACGCGGCTGAGGATCAAGGCGACGAGAAGCGGGCCGCCGGCCAAACCGAGCTTGACCGGGGCCGGCATCTGGCCCAGGTGGACCGGCCAACTGCCGATCAGCACGCCGAGGGCAATCCCGACGAAGATCGGCACAATCTGCGGATGGTTCAATTGCCGCGGGGAATCCCCCAGCGCGTCGGCCGCCTTCCCGATGTCCTCCTCCGCGCCGACCAGCAGGACGGTGTCCGCGAATTGAAGCCGGAAGGAGGGCGTGGGGGTGAACTCGATCTCGGCGCGGCTGACCCGGGTCACGGCCACGCCGAAGGCCTCGAGTCCCAGGTCGCCGAGGTGTTTCCCCAGAACCCGGTTCCGCGTGACGACCACGCGGCGCGTGGTGACCTTGCTGGGAAGGTTGCGCAGGTCGACTTCGGCGGGCTCGCCGAGCAGGACCTGCACCTCGTGCAGCCTCGAAGGAGACCCGACCGCGAGCAGGACGTCCCCAACCCGCACGGCGGTCTCGCCGGTGACCACATGGATCTCCGTGCCCTTCCGGATTCTCGAGAACACGACGCCAGGGCCTGCAAGACCGCGGACGCGATCCACCGTCAGACCCTCGAGGCTGGGGTTCCGGACCTCGATGTTGAGGGTGCCGAGCTTGGGGTGGCTCGATTCGAGTTGGCGGGCGAACTCGGCGGCCTCGGCGGCGGGCTGGATCGCGAACCCTCGGCGGAGGATGCCCATCGTGAGGATGATCCCGAGGATGCCGAACGGGTAGGCGACGGCGTAGCCGAGGCCCGGGAGCTGGGCGGCCTCGGGCGTGGTTTGGGGGAGATTCAGCAGGGCCTGTTGGGCGGCGCCCAAGGCGGGCGTGTTCGTGGTGGCGCCTGCGAAGAGGCCGACCGCCACGCGGATGTCGATTCCGCCCCAGTGGATCAGGGCGAGGGTCATGAGCACGCCGAGGCCGACCACTGCCGCGGCCAGCAGGTTCAGGGGAAGCCCCGAGCGGCGGAGCGACGCCACAAAGCCGGGGCCCACTTGCATGCCGATCGTGTAGACGAACAGAATCAGGCCGAACTCCTGCACGAACTCCAGAACCTGCGGGTGGACCTGGAATCCGCAATGGCCAAAGGCCAGCCCGCTGAACAGAACGCCCGCGACGCCGAGGCTGACGCCCCGGAACTGGAGGCTGCCCAGGAAGACGCCGGCGGCTGCGACCATGCTCAGCGCGAGCAGCGCATGCGCGATGCTTTGGCCCAGCAGCAGTTCAACCAGCCAGTCCATTAGCGAGGCGCGGAAGAGAGGGTCCGGAAAGGCAGGGAGGCTTCACGGGATCGCGGACTTCGTTAGGTCTGAGGCGGTGCCTCGCCAACATCAAAACACCTCGACCGGCAGGCCGGTTCCCGCCCGGACGGCGTGGGCGATGCGCGAGAGGCTTTTCAGGGAGAGGTGCTCGCACTCCGGGTGCATGGTCGGCCGCATGGCCGAGTAGATCTGGACCAGCGAAATGCGGGCGCCGGCCTCCTTCAACTCCCGGAGGCGCTCGATGAACTGGTCGATCTCTCCCGAGGGCGGCTCCTCGCCGTGGAAGCGGGGGAAGAGGCTCTGAATGACGATCGGGCGGTGCCGGCCGACGAGCAGGATGTTTTCGAGGACCTTCTCGATCGGGACCGCGGGCCGGTCGATCCGCTCGATGTAAGCCCGCGTGCCGCCATCCAGCTTCAGCCAGAGCTCGTCCTGCGGGGTGAGGGTGTGGAGGCCGGCCTGCACCGCCGGCAGGTCCAATCCCGTCGCATTCGAGATGAGGACGACCTTGAAGAACGGGTACTTGGAAAGGGCGCGCAGGTGGACGATGGCCTGGACCGCCTCACGGAACGCCGGGCACAGCGTGGGCTCGCCGTCCCCGCTCAAGGCCACGTGCCGCAATTCCAGCAGCTCCGGAGGCAGCGACTTGAACCCGGGCAGGCTGTGCAACCGTCCGTCGAGCGCCAGAGCCAGCGCATGATCCAGCTCCTGGACCATGACCCCCACATCCAGCCCGCGATCCCGCCCCGGGACCTCCCGGTTCACTTCGCAGTAGACGCAGTCGAAGTTGCACTTCTTGTCGGGGTTCATGTTGATCCCGACGCAGAGGCCGTGGGCCCGGGGCGATACCACGACGTAGACAAACCGGTGGTTCAGGAAATTCCGGGCATAGCCGCACGCCGTCTCCCATGCACCGCCCGCGTGGGGCGGCTCGTGGGGCGGGTGGCTCGAGTTGTGTTCGACGGCTGTTCCCATAACCGGATCCGTCCGCGGGACCCTGATAAGCTGCACAGACCCCGGGAGCTTTCGGCTGTTTCCCACTCTGCCGCGGCGGCTGCGCGGGGCGCTTTCCCCCATTTGTGAAAGACTCACCATTATTTGACATGGCGCAGCATTGCGCTCGCCGCGCCCGCCGCGTAGGCTGGCGCCTGCCATGTGTCGCCACCGATTCGCCTTGCTCCTGCCGGCGGCTCTCGTCGCCTGGCTGTTCGCCGGATGCACCTCGGGCCCCTCGCCGCGTCGGTCCTCGCCGCCCGTTACGGCCGTGTTTCACGCGCCGAAACTGGCGGAGATCGACGCGGCCATTGCCGAGGCGATCGCGGGTCAGCGGTGTCCGGGGGCTGTGCTCTGGCTCGAGCGCAGCGGGGTCGCCTACACCAAGGCTTACGGCCGGCGCGCCGTCGTGCCCGCGCCGGAGGCCATGACCGAGGACACGATCTTTGATCTCGCTTCCCTGACGAAGGTGCTGGCGCTGACCCCGGCGGTGATGCAACTCGTCGAGCGCGGGCGGTTGGGCCTCGACGATCCCGTGAGCCGGCACCTTCCCGAGTTCACGGGCGACGGCAAGGAGGCAATCACCGTCCGCCAGCTGCTGACCCACACCTCGGGGTTGCGACCCGATGTCAGCCTCAAGCCCGAGTGGTCAGGCACCGAGGCGATCCTGCGACTCGCGTGCGCGGAGAAGCTGCAGGCGCGCCCGGGCGAGCGTTTGATCTACAGCGACACCGGACCGATTCTGCTGGGCGAGGTGGTGCGCCGGTTGACCGGCCGGCCGTTGGACCAGTACTTGACGGAGGAAGTCTACAAGCCGCTGCGGATGACCCGGACGCGGTTCAATCCGCCGCCGGACTGGGGGCCGCAGATCGCGCCCACGGAGGTCGAGCAGAACCGGCCGCTGCGCGGCATCGTCCATGACCCCCGCGCCCGCCGGATGGGCGGCGTCGCGGGACACGCCGGACTGTTCTCGACGGCCTCGGACATTGCCCGCTTTGCGCGGATGATGCTCAACCGGGGCGAGCTCGAGGGCGTGCGCGTGTTCCGGCCGGAGACGGTGGATCTGATGACGCGGGTTCAGACGCCGGCGGGGATCGAGGCGCGGCGGGGGTTGGGGTGGGACATCGATTCCTCGTACGCCGGGCAGCGCGGCTCGGTATTCCCGGTGGGGGGCTATGGCCATACGGGCTGGACCGGGACGTCGCTTTGGATCGACCCGTTTTCGCGGACGTTCGTGATCCTGCTGTCGAACCGGAACCATCCGGACGAGAGCGGGAGCGTGGGCGCGCTGCGCCGTCGCGTGGCGACGCTCGCCGCCGAGGCGGTGATCGGCTTCAACTTCGCTTATGTCCCCGGGGCGCTGCCGCCGTCGACGCTGGGCGCGAGCCGGTCCGCGACCCCGACGCGGGCGGTCCGCAACGGGGTCGACGTCCTGGCCCAGCGTGATTTCGCGCCGCTCAAGGGGCGGCGGGTGGGTTTGATCACGAACCACACCGGCCATGACCGGGAGCGGAATCCGACGATCGATCTGTTCCACCGGGCGAAGGACGTCACGCTGGTGGCCCTGTTCAGCCCCGAGCACGGGATCCGCGGCGCGCTCGACGATTCGGTGGGCGACAGCACGGATCCGGCCACCGGGCTGCCGGTCTATAGCCTGTACGGCCAGCGGCGGGAGCCGTCGGCGGAGCAGCTGCGCGGGATCGACACGCTGGTGTTCGACATCCAGGACATCGGCTGCCGGTTCTACACTTACATTTCGACCATGGGCCTCGCCATGGACGCCGCGTCGAAAGCCGGCATCAACATGGTCGTGCTCGATCGCGTCAACCCCATCGGCGGCGAGAGCCTCGACGGCCCGGTCCATACGGGGCCCTCGACGTTCACCGCCTTCCACCGGCTGCCCCTGCGCCACGGGATGACCGTGGGCGAGCTGGCCCGGCTCTTCAATGCCGAGCGCGCCCAGCGCTGCGACCTCACCGTCATCCCCGTCGAGGGGTGGTCGCGCGGGCTCTGGTTCGATCAGACCGGCCAGCCGTGGACGCATCCCTCACCCAACATGCGGAGTCTCACGGCGGCCACGCTCTACCCGGGCGTCGGGTTGCTCGAGACCACCGCGCTTTCCGTCGGCCGCGGCACCGGAACCCCCTTCGAGATCGTCGGCGCCCCCTACGTCAAGGACGTCCGGTTCGCCGCCGAACTGAACCGCGCCGGCCTGACCGGGGTGCGGTTCGTTCCCGTCCGCTTCGTTCCGACGGCCTACGTCTACAAGGACAAGGCGTGCGGTGGCGTGCAGATTGTGCTGACCGACCGCGATCGCTGCGACGTCGTGAACGTCGGACTCCTGATGGCGTCCGTGCTGCACCGGCTCTATCCCGAGTCGTTCGATCTCGACAAGTTCAACCGGCTGCTGCAGCACCCGCCGACGATCGAGGCGATCCGCGCAGGCAAGTCGATCGCCGAGATCCGGGCGTTGTGGCGCCCCGACCTCGACGAGTTCGCCAAGCGCCGGAAGCCCTGCCTCCTCTACGATTGAGCGGCGCCTACCCGAAGGCGGCTTGGATCCAGGCCAGGAGCAGGCCGTACGCGGCCAGGTTGACGATCAGACCCAGGCCGGCAAGGGCACAGCCCCAGGCCAGACAGCGCCGGCCCGGGTTCCAGCCCTCCGGATCCGCTGCCCGCATCTGGAACCGGCGGACGATGGCGGAGATGGCGTAGGGCAGGCCGAACCAGGGAATGAGGCTCGCCGCGCCGTGGCGGAGGCAGCGCTGGCTGCCCTCGAGAATTGCAATCTTCTGTTCGGCAGTGGGCATGATTCAAGGGGATGGCGTCGGCGCTGTCGCTCCGGCAGCGGGCGCCGGCAACGTCGGGGCGGGGGTGGGGGCGGCGAACTTCCGGAGCTGTCGTTTCTCGACGAGCTGCAGCTCCTGTTTCAGGGCGCGCAAGACAGCCTGGTTGCCCGCCATGAACGCCAGCATGAGAATCAGCAGGGCAAGCACGACCACCACGGCGGTCCCGCGTTGGTGCCGATGGGGATGGAATCGAATTCTCATGGTGTGGCGTCCGCGGCAGCCACGGCGGCAAAGGTGAATTGCGGCGTCACCCGCGCCGCCTTCAGGCGGGTGGGCAGTTCGACTTCCCACCGCCACCAGGCCACGTGGCGGCCGGCGTCCCTGATGAACCGCGACGTGGCGACGGCAGGGAGGACGGGCTCGACCCGGCCGTTCGGATCCGTGCCGCGCCAGACCGAGTTCGTGACCACCAGGTAGTGGATGGTGCCGCCCGCCACGGGAATGTCGAGGAGCGTGGTGCCGTCCGCAGTCTGAAGGCGGACGGGGCCGGTGGCCTGCCGGATATCAGCCCGCCAGCGCTCGCCCGCCTTCACGGTGCGCGCGAGATCATCCGCGTTCCGCCGGAGGTGGCGCGAGAAGGAGAGCACCTCGTAAAAGGAAGCCAGGGCGACGCCGATGACGACCATCAGGACGGAGACGTAGACGAGGCACTCGATGAGCATGATGCCAGCCTGGCGGCGCTGCGGGACGCGCCCCGAGGAGAGCGTGATCCCGCGGCTGCCGGAATCGAGGCGAGGCGTCGAGAAGGCGCTGGCCGCGTCGAGTTTCATGGCAGTGTCACCTCCCGCACGACGGCGCCGCCGCGATCCGGGCGTTCCGGATGCCACGCCAGTCGAACATGGCGGCCGTTGATTCCCAGCTCGAACCGGCCCCGGGGCAGGTGCCGGGCCGCCTCGGCGCGGGGCGCGTAGCGCTGCGTGCCCTGGGGGAAGGCCTGCCACTCGCCCGCAGCCAGGACTTCGAGTTCGCCGTCCACGATCTCCATGGCGACCGCCCGGTGGTAATAGGCGCGGCAGAGCTTCTGTTCGCCCAGGAGGCCGAGGCCGATCGGCAGGACCGCGATGCTCACCATGCTGATGGCGATGATCAGCTCGGTGGTGAGCATGCCCCGGCGGGCCTGCCGGCACCGGGTGAGGGGAGAAGAGGTCACCATAACACGCCTGTGTGGATGAGTTGGATCAGGAACCCGTGCACCCCGACCGCGAGGAGGCCCACATAGAAGCCGTTCAACAGCACCAGCCCGGCGGTTGCGACCTGGGCGGCGACCTGTTCGCCGCGGAACGCTCGAGCCGTGAGCGCTTCATGCCAGCCGACGAGCGAGGTCTCGAACCGGCCGGGCCCCTGCGCCGCGTTCTCGAGGCGCCAGAGGAACTCGCCCGCGTCGTCCAGGTGCCGGACCGCCTCGGGCAGCCGTTTCCCGGACTCGAGGTCGCGTCGCATGCGGTCGGCGCGTCGTTCGATCTCGCGGTTGGCAGTGCTCAGGGCGGCGAGGCGCACGGCCTGGCCCTCGGGCACGCCGCTGTCCAGCAGCAGCGAGAGGACGGCCGAGAAATCCCGCTGCAGCCGCTGCCGCCGCCAGGGAATGCACCACGCGAGCCAGTCCGGGAGCCCGGGGGCGATCCGCGAGACTTGCCGCGCCAGCCGCGGACCGCCCACATACGCCAGGGCGAATACCAAAAGACCGAAGACCAAAGCCGCCTGCGAGGCGATCAGGGGCACCCGCAGCTCCGCCAGCGTCAACAGCAACGGAAGCTGGCCGCCGCCCATGTCCTCGGCAATCTGCACGTACTTCGGCACCACAAACACCATCAGCATCAGGTAACACGCCACCCACACCGGGCCGAGGATCACGGTCAACAGCAGGAGGTAGTCCCGGGCGTCATGAGCGGTCCACACCGCCGGCACGAGGTCGCCCAGGCGCTCCCGGCAGATCGTCAGCACCCGCCGCACATCCCCCGTCTCGATCCCGATCCGCAGCAGCGCCGCCACCCCAGGCGGCAGGAAACCAGGCACCCGATCGAGGGCTTCGGGGAAGCTGCGGCCAGCCTCGAGATGCGCCGCCAGCAGATGAAACCGCAAGCCGAGCGCGGTGTCGCTGCTCGAGGCGGCCCCGATCACGATCGCCTCGGGACTTTCCCCGCGCCGGAGTCCGGAGTCCAGCAGGTCGATCAGCAGGTGAGCCCGCTCCCGGCGCCGGACTGGCAGGCTCAACCCCTGGTAGCACGCGTAGCCCAGCCCCGCGAAGACCACCGGGACCGCCAACCAGAAGAGGACGATGAGCAGTGGGTTGTCCATGGACGTGCTTTCAGGCTTTCACCCGCCCAGCATGCTGAGGAAGGTGAAGATGCCCAGAACCCGGAGGCCGAGCAGCAGTTGGCAGATGATGAGGGCGCCCAGGCCGACGACCGCGGCGGGCAGGGCGGCGTAGAGGAGCATCTCGACGCGGTGCCGGGCCCGCTCCTGGTAGAGCTCCGCCGCCCGGGCAAACCCTCCGACGAGGTCCTCGCCTGCCTGGCCCACGAGCCAGAGGAAGAGCGGGGGGAACATCGGCAACTGGCGGGCGAGGCCCGAGACCTTGCCGGCGCCGGCGGCAAGCTGGGACTGCCAGCGCTCGAGAGACCGGGCGAGGGCGGTGTCCGGCTGGAACTGGCTGACCAGGCGTAGGGCCTCAGGCAAGCCGGTGCCGGCGGCGAGCAGCAGGCGCATGGTGGCGGCGAACTGGCTGAGGCTGGACTCCCGGAAGCCGGGCAGGTGCCAGCGGGCCCAGCCCCGCGCGGCGGGGACGGTCAAGGCGAGGACGAACAGCACCGCGGCTGCCGCGAACAGGATCGTGGGCACGAGGAAAGCGTTTCTGCCGCCCACCGTCATGATGCCAGGCAACGGCCGCCCCTCGAACATGTCACTGAAGATACCCTCCATGGCGCTGGTGTAGACCGCGCTGAATCCGAACAGGAGCACCGAGAGGGCAAGGGACACCGCGAGGACGATGCCCGGATAGACCATCAGGGCGGTGAGCCGCGTCCAGAGGTTGTGCCGGCGCTGGTAGTAGTCCGCCAGCAGGGTCAGGATGCCGGGCAGGTCCTTCCCCTGGGCGCCGACCTGGATGAGGTGCGTGTAAAGCGAGGGGAGCTCGCGTCGGGCCACCGCCTCCCGAAGCGGCATCCCCGCCGTCAGATCCGCCCGGAGCCGATCGAGCTCGGCGCGGAGTTTGTCCTGCCGCATCGTGGCGCAGAGTTGCTCGAGCGCGCCCTCGAGCGGGATGCCGCAGCGCAGCATCCCGGCCAGCTGCTGGTTGAAGAAGGCGAACTCGTCGTGGTTCAGGCTCATGGCATTCGGGTCCTTCGAGGGGCCGCGCTGCGTCGCGTGTCGAGGTCGAGCCGGGGGCGGGTCTTTCTGTCGGACCGCTCACTCGGGCGGCTTCCCAAACACCCGCTCGAACTCCACCGAATCAGACAAGCCTCGGGCGACAACCTCACGCGCCGCCGCTTCGAGGGTGACGGGCGGTTGGATGGCGTCGGGTCCCTGGGCCCGGACCTGGCGCCGCAGGGCGGGATCGATTCGGATCTGCTCGACCACGGGCACGCGTCCCCGGTAGCCGGTGTGGAGGCAGGCAGCGCAGCCGGCGGCGGGCGCCGTCGAGGCGCCGGCACAGGCGGGACAGCGCCGCCGCAGCAGCCGCTGGTTCAGGACCAGCTCGATCGCGGATACCGCCGCGTATCGGTCCGGGCACATGGCGAGGAGCCGCTCGAACACGCCGCGGCACGAGCCGGCATGGAGCGTCGAGATCACCAGGTGCCCCGTCAGCGCGGCGCGCACCGCCAGTTGCGCGGTCTCATCATCGCGGATCTCCCCGAGCACGAGCGCTTGCGGATCCTGCCGGAGCAGATGCCGTGCGGCGACGGCGAAGTTCAAACCGCGGGCCTCGTTCACCTCGGTCTGCATCACGCCGGGGAGAATCTGCTCGACGGGATCCTCGATCGTGATGAGGTGGCGTCCCCCCAGGCCGAGCAGGAACTCGAGGCAGGCGTAGATCGTCGTGGTCTTGCCGCTCCCGGCGGGCCCGGTCAGGAGCAGCAGCCCCGATTGCTGCCGCAGAAAAGCCTCGAGCTCGGCCGCCGTGCGCTCCGGGAACTGCAGGTCGCGCAGCCGGCGCGGCGCGCACGCCAGAAACAGGCGGAGCACGATCTTCTCCCCCGTGACAGTCGGGTAGGTCGCCACGCGGATATCGTGCGCGGCCCCGCTGTCGGCGCGGTCGATCCGGCCGTCCTGGGGGAGGGAGTCCTGGTAGGTCTTCAACCGGGCCAGGTACTTGATGCGGCCGAACACCCGTTCGGCGAGGGGATTGGGGAGGTCCCGGACCGGGGTGAGGACGCCGTCGAGGCGGAAGGCGATGTGGGCGCCGGCGGCGTGGGCCTGGAGATGGATATCGCTGGCGCCGGCAGTTTCCGCCTGGCGGATCAGCTCGGTCAGCGTCTCGGGCGCTGTGAGATCGTCACTCATCCTCTGCCGGCTAGAGTCCTCGACCTGGGGAATGTGGGGTCAACAGGTCAAGTTTGGCCCCTGCCGTTCCAGGCCTCCCCTCCTTCCGTCGAGGACTCTACTGTAGCGAGGCGCGGAAGAGAGGGTCCGAAAAGGCAGGAAGGCTTCATGGGATCGCGGACTTCGTTAGGTTTAGGTCTGAGGCGGCGCCTCGCCAGGCCCGTCGGTTTTCCGATTGGACCGTGCAGGTGGGCGGGCCTCACGCGATGGGCTGGTAGAATGTGTCCCGCTGGACCGCGGCCCGTCCCGTCTCGCGGATTGCCCGGATCATGTCGGCGGCGGTCTGTTCCTGCGGCGCCTTGCCGCCGGCCATGCGAAAGATGTGTTCCTCGACGATCGTGCCGTGGAGGTCGTCAGCGCCGTAGCTCAGGGCGGTCTGGGCGAGCTTGAAGCCCATGCCGACCCAGTAGGCGGTGAGGTGCTTGATGTTGTCGAGGTAAAGGCGGCTGACGGCCAGCGTCCGCAGCGTGTCGAAGGCGGTCGGGGGGGTGTGAACCGGGATGTCGTTGTTCTCGGGCTGGTACGGCAGGGGGATGAAACCGACGAACCCGCCCGTTTCATCCTGGAGCTCGCGCAGGCGGCGGAGGTGATCGACGCGGTCGGCGATGGATTCCACGTGGCCGTAGAGCAGGGTGCAGGTGCTGCGTCCGCCGAGCTGGTGCCAGGTCCGGTGCACATCGAGCCATTCCTCGGCCGATTCCTTGCCGGGAGCGATGGCCGAGCGGACGCGGGGGGCGAACACCTCGGCGCCGCCGCCGGTCAGGCAGTCGAGCCCGGCCTGCTGAAGCGCCCGCAGGACGTCGCGGACCGACTGTCGCGAGCGCCACGCCAGATGGAGCACCTCGATCGCGGTGAAACACTTGAGTCGCAATCGGGGATCGAGCGCCCGCAAGGCGCGCAGCATCTCCGTGTAATAGTCCAGGGGCAGCGACGGATGCAGGCCGCCCACGATGTGCAGCTCCGTGATGCCGAGATCGAGAGCGGACCGCGCCCGGGCGACGATCTCCGGCACCGTCAGCTCGAACCCGTCGGCATCCCGCTTCTTGCGGGCGAACGCGCAGAACCGGCAGCTCAGGATGCAGTAGTTCGAGTAGTTGATGTAGCGGTTGAGGATGTAGGTTGCCCGGCGCCCGACCGCGCGTTCGCACGCTGCCGAGGCGAGGGTCCCCAGGGCATTCAAGTCCCGGCTCTCGAACAGGCGCCGCGCGTCGGTCTCGGACAGCCGTTCTCCGGCGGCCAGCCGGTTGCCCAGATCCGCGAGCGCGCTTCGCTCGATCACCCAACGCATTGCACCGTCCAGCATGGCATCCTCTCCTTGACCGGCCGTCGCCTCACGGGAAGATCAGCCGGAACCGCGGAAACGCGACTTCGGCGGTGGTGACCACCAGGAAAACGAGGCTGATGACCGCATTCAGCCGGAAGAACGCGAGGTGGATCCAGTCCAGGCTGCGCTTCCGGGCCAGCCAATGTTCGAGCACGAGGCAGAACCCGATCACGGCGAGGCCGGCGAGGTAGGCGATCCAGAAGCGGGCCAGGAAACCAAAGACCCCGATGGTCACCCACATGATCAGGTGGGCGAGGAACGACGCCTTGAGCGCATTCGCAACGCCCCAGCGAACCACAAGCGACCGGAGACCGTGTCGGCGGTCGAACTCGTAATCCTGGAGCGCGTAGATGATGTCGAAGCCGATGAGCCAGAACACGACGGCCACCGCCAAGAGCAGGGCGAGAACGGCGCTGTGCCGCATCGAGAAGACGCCGTTCCGGACGGGGAAGAGGTCGAACCCGCCGGTCACGGCGATCCAGGCGCCCAGCGGTGCCAGCGCGAGGGCGATCCCGAGGAAGACATGGGTGAAGTCCGTGAAGCGCTTCGTGAGGGAGTAAAGACAGACCAGGACCACCGCAACCGGCGACAGGAGGAAGCAGGCGCGGTTGAGCCCGTAGCTGGCGGCCACGAGCCCGAGCGCGCTCAAGGCCCACAGGGTCCAGGCCCCGGCCAGAGTGATCCGGCCGGTGGGCAGCGGGCGCTGGGCGGTCCGGGGGTTCACGGCGTCGAAGTGGCGGTCGGCGATCCGGTTGAACGCCATGGCGCAGGTCCGCGCGCAGACCATCGCCACCAGGATCAGCCCGAACGTCCGGCCCCCGGGCCAGCCCCGCTGGTCGCGCGCCGCCACCGCCATCGAGGCGATCGCAAACGGCAACGCGAACACCGTGTGCGAGAACTTGACGAACTCGCCCCACAAACGCAGTTGGCGGAACAGGCCGATCATGGCAGAGGGCGGACGCCGCCCCGGCGGCAGGGACGTTGTCGGTTCATGGCGGATTGGGCAACGTCAAAGTCCTTCATTTCCCGATGCAAAACTCCCGAAAGACCACGTCCAGCAGGTCGTCGGTGGCGGTGTCGCCCACGATTTCGCCGACGGCATTGAGGGCGACGCGGAGGTCGAGCGCGGCGAACTCGAGCGATTCCTGGCGGCGGAGCGTGCCGGCTGCCGTCTCGGTGGCGGTTTGGGCCCTGCGGAGGGCGTCCTGGTGCCGGGCGTTGATGGTCACTTCGAGCATCTCCGCCCGGACTTCGCCCTGCCAGATCCGGTCGCGGATGGCGTCCTCGAGCGCCCCGATCCCCTCGCCGGTGAGGCACGAGACGGCGCAGATGGCCGCGGAGGCGGCCGGGGGCAATTCGAGTCGCCTGGCCAGGTCGGACTTGTTGAGCACGATCACCCGGGGTTTGCCCCCAAAAGCCTCGAGGTACCGGGCGTCCTCCGGGTCGAGCGGCGCTGACGCGTCGAGCACGTGCAGGATCAGATCGGCGCGGTCCGCGCTTTGCGTCGTGCGCCGCACGCCCTCCTGCTCGATCGCATCCGCAGCCTCGCGGAGCCCGGCGGTGTCGATCAACACCACGGGCAGCCCGCGGATGTTGGCCGGCTCCTCGATGGTGTCGCGGGTGGTGCCGGGCACGGGCGAGACGATCGCCCGGTCGTGGCCCAGCAATTGGTTCAGGAGACTCGACTTGCCGACGTTGGGCCGGCCGAGGATCACGGCCCGCACACCGCGTCGGAGCAGGCGCCCCTGGTAGGCCGTTGCGAGCAAGGCCCCGATCGCAGCCTGCGCCTCCTCGAGCCGCCGCAACAGGCTGTCCCGGGTCTCCGGCTCGAGGTCGTCCTCGGGGAAATCGAGTTGGGCTTCGATGTGGGCGAGGACGCGCAGCAGGCGGTCCCGGACGAGGCCGACGCGGAACGAGAGTTTGCCGGCGAGCTGTTCCTCGGCGGCGGCGAGCGCCAGCTCGGTCCGGGCGTGGATGATGTCGGCGACGGCCTCGGCCTGGGCGAGATCGAGACGCCCGTTGAGAAAAGCCCGCTTGGTGAACTCGCCCGGCTCGGCGGCGCGCGCCCCGGCGGCGAGGACGGTCTCGAAGACGCGGCGGGCGGGCAACAAGCCGCCGTGACACGCGATCTCGACGGTGGGCTCCCGGGTGTAGGTCCGGGGCGCGCGCATCACGGTCAGCAGGACTTCGTCCACGAGTTGCCCCTGGTGATGCACATGGCCCAGGTGCACCGTGTGGGTGGGAGCCTCGGACGGGCGCGGCCCCGAACGTCGGGCGGGCCGGAAACAGCGGTCGGCCACCTCGAACGCGCCGTCGCCCGAAATGCGGATCACCGCCAGGCCGCCCTCGCCCAGCGGGGTTGCGATGGCCGCGATGGTATCAGCCGCCATGCCTCGAGTGTACCCCGCGCGCGCCGGCCGACAAAGGGCAAAGGCTGTTCCTTGACAGACCCTTACAGCAGCTGGATGCGGTGCCGCCGGCAGGCGCGGACCATCGCGGTCGGCCAGAGGCTGGACTGGATCTCCCCGATGTGCGCCTTGCGCAGGTAATACATGCAAAGCCGCGACTGCCCCAACCCGCCGCCGATCGAGAGCGGCAGGGATCCCTCGAGCAGCCGGCGGTGAAAGAAGAGCCGCCGTCGCTCGGTGCAGCCGCGGATCTCGAGTTGACGCACGAGCGCCGCGCGATCGACGCGAATGCCCATCGAGGAGATCTCGAACGCGGTCTTCAGCACCGGGTTCCAGATCAACAGATCGCCGTTCAGACCCGGCCGCCCATCCTCCGCTGGCGTCGACCAGTCATCGTAGTCCGGCGCCCGACCGTCGTGGAGGGAACCATCGGACAGGGCGCCGCCGATCCCGATGACGAAGGCGGCGCCGTGGTCGCGGACAAACTCGGTCTCTCTCGCGCGCGGGCTAAGCCGGGGGTACTCCCGCAGCAGGTCCTCCGCATGCACAAACGCCAGGGTGTCGGGAAGAAGGGGTCGGATGGCCGGGTACCGCTCGTAGACGAATTGCTCGGTGCGCTTGAGGATGCCGTAGAGTTTCCCGACAATCAGCCGGAGGAACGCCACGGTTCGGTCCGCGGGCGTGATCACCCGCTCCCAGTCCCATTGGTCGACATAGATCGAGTGCGTGTTGTCGAGGCGCTCGTCGGGGCGCAGGGCGTTCATGTCCGTGTAGAGCCCAAAGCCGGGTTCGAAGGCCAGCTCGGCCAGCATGAGCCGCTTCCATTTCGCCAGGGACTGGACGATTTCGACCTGGCTGCCGCCCAGATCGGGCACGGGGAAGGCCACCGGCCTCTCGATGCCGTTGAGATCGTCATTGATCCCGGTGCCGCTGCGGACGAAGAGGGGCGCGGTGACCCTCGACAGGCTGAGCTCGGTCGCCAGGTTCAGCTCGAAGAAGTCCTTCAAGGCTTTGATGGCTCGTTCGGTTTCCCGGACCCCGAGCTGGGGCCGATAGCGGCGTGGCAGGATCAGCCGTGATTTCATCGGCCCATTCCCATAGACGCCCGGATGCCGGTCGGCAATGGCAAACTGGGTTCCCGGCGCCCCTTGGGAAAGAACATCCGCCACCATGTTGTCTCCCTCGCTCCCCCGGGCTTGCGACCTGGCAGTCAGCGCCGGCTCACGCCGGCGGCCACGCCGTCCCTGTCCGCAGCCGCGGCCGTCAGCGCCGCGCTGACGTGCTGCCGTTGCCCGGGCTTGACCGTGCACGAGGGGGGTGCCCCTGTCCCGCCCTTGCCAAGGCTTGAAGCGGGCGAGGGGTGGAGAGTAGCCTTGGCCGACGGCAGAGCCGTGGGGCAGGAACCCGGCCGCCGGTGAGAGGACCAAAGGATGTTCACGGGTATTGTCGAGGAAACCGGTGTGGTCAGGCGAGTCGAGCCGGCGGAGAACGCGGTGCGACTGACCCTCGAACCGCGTTTGTGCGCCCGGGGATTGAAAGTTGGCGACAGCATGGCGGTGAACGGGTGTTGCCTGACGGTCGTCGAGATTCGCCGGCGGGGGCGGAATCGGCTGGTGCGATTCGATCTGCTCCAGGAGACGTGGCGGCGGACCAACCTCCAGTACGTCGAGCCGGGATCGCGGGTGAATCTCGAACGATCCCTCCGTGCGGACAGCCGGATGGGCGGGCATTTTGTCACCGGGCACATTGACGGGGTGGGACGGATTGTCCGGTGGGAGCGCTCGGGGCAGGACTGGGTGCTGGACGTCGACGCACCGCGCGAGGTGATGCAGTACCTGGTGTACAAGGGTTCGGTGGCGGTGGACGGCATCAGTCTGACGGTTGCGGAAGTGCTGCGCCACGGCCTGCGGATCTGGATCATCCCCCACACGTGGGAGGTCACCAACCTGCGCGACCGCAAAACGGGAGATGCGGTCAACCTCGAAGCGGATCTCGTCGGCAAGTACGTCGGGCAACTGCTGGCGCAGATGGACCTTCCGAAGCGCCGGCGATCACGATGAGCCATCGAATCCCGGGCGGTTTCCTGCTGGCGATCGAGGGGATCGACGGCGCGGGAAAGAGCGTGCAAGGGCGGGCGGTTGCGGAGGCGCTCGAGCGTCGCCGGCTTGCCTGTGTCCTCACGCGTGAACCGACCCAGGGGCCTTGGGGGCAGCGCCTCCGCGCGTCGGCCGCCCGGGGCCGGCTCTCGCCGGCCGAGGAACTGCATGCGTTCCTCGAAGATCGCAAGGAGCACGTCGAGAGCCTGATCCGGCCTTGTCTGGAGGCGGGCCAGGTGGTGATCACGGACCGGTACTATTTCTCGACCGTGGCCTATCAGGGCGCCCGGGGCTTTGACCCTGCCGAGCTGCTCCGCCAGAACGAGGCCATCGCCATGGAACCGCACTTGCTGGTGGTCATCGATATCGATCCGGCGCTCGGCCTGACGCGGATCGATCGCCGGGACGGCGCGGCGAACGAATTCGAAACGCTGGCGCAACTCACGCGGGCCCGCGCGATTTTCCAGGCCATCGAGAAGCCTTACCTCCTCCGCCTCGACGGGATGCGATCGCCGGAGGAGCTCCGGGACGAGATTCTGTTTGCGTTCGGCCGGGCGGCGCTGGCGCGGTTGGCGGCGCAGCCGGGCCTCTCGGCGGCTGAGCGATTGGCCGCGGCACTCGCGGTGCACGGAGCCGATCCGGAGGCTGGACATTGACTTGGGCGGATTGTCTCCGCACCCTTGAGGCATGAACCTCGATGAGCATCGTGCGGACGATTCGAGATCCGGCTTGGACTGGCATCCCGGGGTTGGTCCGGAGCGGCGGACGGAGGGGCGGAGAAGGGTCTCGGGGTCGGGGCCGCAAGGGGCGATTGTTCTGGCGGCCGTTCTCGTAGCGCTGGCGGCGGCGATCGGAGGGGGTGGCATGGCCCGGGCCGACTGGCCGGAGTTCCGCGGGCCCACGGGCGACGGGCATGCGGCGCTGGCGCCGGGTGGCGGCCCGGTGGGACTCCCGCTGCACTGGAGCGAGACGAGCAACGTGGTGTGGAAGACAGCGATTCCGCATCGGGGTTGGTCGACGCCGGTGGTTCTGGGAGGGCAGGTCTGGCTGACGACCGCGACCGAGGAGGGCCATGACTTCTATGCCATCGGCCTGGATGCGGCCAAGGGGGCGATCCAGTTCAACGAACGGGTCTTCCACAGCGACAATCCGGAGCCGCTGGGGAACGGCGCCTCGATGAACTGTTACGCGACGCCTTCGCCGGTCATCGAGCCGGGGCGGGTTTACGTTCATTTTGGCAGTTTTGGGACGGCGGCTCTTGACACCGCCACGGGCAAGGTGCTGTGGCGTCGGGATGACCTGCCGTGCCGGCATTACCGGGGCCCGTCCTCATCGCTGGTGAGGTTCGAGAACCTCGTGATCCTCACCATGGACGGCGTGGACCGGCAATACCACGTCGCCCTCGACAAGCAGACCGGGGCGACCGCCTGGAAGACCGATCGTTCCGTGGCGTGGAATGACGAGAACGTCCCGGGCCAGATGGCGCGGGACGGCGACTTGCGCAAGGCGCACAGCACGCCCTTGATCGTGACGGTCGGCGGAAAGCCCCAAATGCTCAGTGTCGGCGCGAAAGCCGCCTACGCCTACGATCCGCGAACCGGCCGCGAGCTGTGGCGGGTCCAGCATCCGGACTGGTCGGCTGCGCCCCGGCCGCTATCGGATGGCCGCCGGGGGTTCTTCGTCAGCGGACTTGCGAGGACGGAGCTCTTTGCGGTGAACCTGGACGGCCAGGGGGATGTGACCGACACGGCGGTGGTGTGGCGGTTGCGAACCCACATCGGCAAGTACGCCTCGCCGCTGCTCGTGGACGGTTTGATCTACACCGCCGCGGAAGAGAGCTTCGTCACGTGCCTCGAGGCGGCGACGGGGGAGGTGGTCTGGAGAGAGCGGATCGGGGGCAAACACGCGGCGTCGCCGGTCTACGCGGACGGCCGTCTCTATTTCTTCGACCAGCAGGGGAAGACGACGGTTCTCAAGCCCGGGCGCACGTTCGAGGTGCTCGCCACCAACACGCTGGACGGCGGGTTCATGGCGTCGCCGGCGGTCTCTGGCCGGGCGTTCTTCCTTCGAACCAAGACCCATTTGTACCGGGTCGAGTGAAGGAACCGGCCTATCGCCACCCGTGGCTTCAGATGGCCCAACTCGGCTTCGACGGAGCGACGCTGACCTGCGATCGCGATGCGGCGTTCGATCTCGACCTGCGGCAACCGGCGGCCGAGTTCACGCCGGAGCACGTTCCGACTGTGAATCCGTAGGAGCGCCCGGGAAAGAGGGTCCAGGCGGTCTTCGCTTTTCTCCTTGTGCGGGCCCCGCCCCTCGGCTATCTACCGGCCAGCCTGAAGAGTCCCTATTCCTGCGTCGTCGCGCCTGCAGCGTTACGGGTCTCGCCGATGACTTGGTCGCGCGGCGGAGCGAAGCCTCGGAAACCTATGCACTCCTTACCGCTTTCTTTGGTAGCGGTGTTCTTGCTGAATCCCCCCGGTCTTCTGCGTGCGGAGGATGCCGCTAGGCCGGATCTGCCCCGCCAAGCCAGCCGCTACGGCCCGCAGCGGAGTGACCCCGCCCAAGGGACTCCGAAACACGCCTACTCGCCCTTTGACAAACTGGACAGCCCCCCTCCTTATGAACCCATTCCTGGCCGCGACTATCGCGAGGGCGCGCTGGTGATCCGGTTCGCCCCGGAGGTGGCGGTGCAAGCGCGAGCGGGTGTGGCCCCGGCCGGGGCACAGGCGGACGGGGGCCTGACCGACCAAGGCGGGCTCAACCGCGCACTTGCCGTCCATGGGATCACGCGGCTCGAACGGGTGTTCCCGAACGTCCAGCCGATGGTGGCCAGACTGGCCGGGGCAACAACGCCCGAGGGACCGGACCTGACACGGTGGTACCGAGCGCGGGTGGCAGGCACGACGAAGGAGGCGGTCGAGACGCTGTCGGTCGAGCCGGGCATTGCGGTGGCGGAACCGGAGTACCTGCGAAGGCTGGCGGATGGTCCCATTGCGGCGGCGGAGGCCGGTGGCGACGGCGGTGGTCGCCGCGGCATCCAACTCATGGCCGCCCCGCCCGGCGCCTCGATTCCGAATTCGGACAGCGACCCGTTGATTGCGCAGCAAGGGCACCTTGCGGCGGCCGGAATTCCGGAAGCATGGGCCTGGCTTGAAAGCCAGGCGTTGCCGCCGGGGGGCAGTCACGACGTCGTCGTGGCCGTGATCGACACCGGTGTGGACTACACACACCCTGATCTGGCGGCGAACCTCTGGACGAACAGCCGCGAAATCGCCGGCAACGGTCAGGACGACGATGGCAACGGGTATATCGACGACGTCCATGGCGCGCGGGTGGAAGGAACGCGTTCGGGAGACCCGATGGACGATCATGGGCACGGCACGCACGTCGCGGGGATCATCGCCGCCCAGGGCGGCAACCACGAAGGCGGCGCCGGGGTGGCTTACGGCGTGCAGATCATGCCGATCAAAGCCGCTCAGTACTCGGGTGTGCTGACGAGCTCAGACGTCGCCGAGGCAATCCGCTACGCCGTGGCCCAAGGGGCAGACATCATCAACATGTCGTTCGGGGGTTATGCCAGGTCACAGATCGAAGAGGACGCGCTGGCAGTGGCGTTTGGCCAATGCGTGCTCGTCGCGGCCGCGGGAAATGACGGGTTCCACAACGAGTCGTGTGACGTCCCGCGCGCGCCGCGGCCGATGTACCCCGCGGCCTACAACTGGGTGCTGGGCGTGATGGCCCGGACGCAAAACCCGGATGCCCGGGGCAATTACCTGGCCGGGTTCTCGAACTTCGACGGCATCCCCGGCAGTCCCGTGGAATACGAACTGATGGCTCCGGGTGTTGATGTCTGGAGCACGCTCCCCGGCGGACAGTACGCGGCGTGGGATGGCACCTCGATGGCGGCGCCGGTCGTTTCCGGTCTTGCTGCGCTGGCCCGGACCCGATGGAGCGACAAGGAGGTCTATTCCTCCCGGTTCATCATGGGGCAGATCGCCACAACGGGCGAAAGTCTGCAGGGAAGGCTCACCGCGAAAGGCGACGCCGTGTCGTATCACACCGCCAACGCGCGGGCGGCGCTCACCACCGTGCCCAAACCGCAACTGGCCCACCTGCAACATTGGCTGTTTGACACCCCCCTGCAGGACGACGGCAATGACGATGACGGGCTGGTGGACGCCGGTGAGACCCTCGATCTGGCGGTCGTCATCCGCAACCAGTGGGGGAAGGCGGATCCGGTCTCTGTCACGCTCGAGGCCTGGGCGCCCGGCGCGACCCAGGCGGACCCCTATGTCGAGTGGATCACGAACACGGTGGACTACGGCGCCATCGGCTCGTTCAACTGGGACGACAACGGCCTGATCTACGATGCGGACCAGACCATCATCGGGGTTCGCAACCCGTTTCGCTTTGTCGTGTCGGCCGACTGCCCGAACAACCATGTCATCCCTTTCAGGGTGACCATGGCCGCCTGGAACGGACTGGACCCGGGAGACCCGCAGGTTTACATCACGCAGTCGCACTTCCAGTTGGTGGTGCAGCGTGGCCGGGAACTCCCCCGGATCGTCAGCGGAGACATGACCTTGACGCCGGAGGATTTCTGGCTGGTGCCGGACCAGGTACTGGTGGAGGCAGGGGCGACGCTGCGGGTGACGGAGGGGACTCAGATCCAGTTCTGGAGCACGGATCCCAGCAGCCCCTACAGCACGAGCGTGCGTCCCCTGCTTCAGGTCGAGGGCCGGCTCGTCGTTCAAGGCTCAGCCGCGGAGCCCGCCGAGCTCTTCAACAACCCGGTGTACCCGGAATACGGCGTGCTGATTCAATGCGCGGGCCGCGGGGTAGCCGAGTTGCACCACGCCCGCGTACTCAACCCGTTGCTGGGCTCGTTCGGCGGGAGGCTGACGCAAATCGACCATTGTCATTTCGACCAGGAGGCAGGGTGGATCCGCCACCGCGATGGGTCCGGTCAAGCGAGGAGCTATGGCCCTGAGATCAGTGCGCACTTGATTTCTTCCTCGATATTCCGGCGCATTGGCTGGGGCGGGCTGAACCTGCCGTTGACGAACAATCTCTTCGACACTTGCCCCCTGGCCTACAACTACCTGCGGTCGGCGCAGGGCAACGTCTTTCTCAAGAACTACCGCGCCGGCGTCGCCTCGCAGTCGCTGAATTCCGGCTACTTTTTCTCCGCGAGCAATTCGGTTCGGGCGGTCGCGCCTGAGGTGTGGCAGGGGAAGACCTATTTCGCAGTCCATGGCTGGACGGGGTTCGAGGCGGCGGAAGCCTTTGCCCGGCACCTGGGAGGCCACCTGGCGGCGATCAATGACGCCGCCGAGAACGAGTTCCTCAGAGGGTATGTGGACAGTCTGCAGTCGCGCGCCGGCGGCGACTACTCCGGGAGCCCGATCATCGGCTTGGTCCGTTCCGGGACTGACGGTCCGTTCTCGTGGACAAGCGGCGAACCGGTCACCTACACACACTGGGCCGGCGGTTTTCCGTCTGCAAACCGGTATGCCAACAGTCCTGCATCCGTGTTCTACGCGATGCGCTGTTGGGCTTCCGGAGTTTGGGAGGAAGTGGGATTCGACCCTGGGGGCTTCCTGACCTGCCCCTGCCTGCTGGAAGTCCCGGGGACACTGACCCAGGCCGATCTGGATGCGGCCCGGGAGGTGTTTGTCAGCGACGGCTTCGCCCGTCAGGCGCCCCACACCCCCTTCAGGAACAACGCCATCCTGAACGTCTGGTGGGACCCCGACCCGGCGCACTGGCTGCGGTTTGGCATCGAGACAACGATCAACCTCGGATTCCGCGGACGAGACGGCCAATTCCAGATTGGCTGCAATTACTGGGGCACCGCCTCGGCCCTGCTCATCGAGCGGTCCATCTGGGATTACGAAGACAACTTCAACCTGGGCCGGTTCCTGTGGCAACCGGCGCTGAGTGAACCGCCGGCGGACTGCTACCCGTTTGTCGTCGACGTGGCCCTGGCCACCGCGGGCGGAACGAATCTGACCCAGGTGGGCGCCGAACCGGTGACCTTCACCGTCACGTTCAACCGTGACATGGATCCGGCGGTTCCACCCCAAGTCTCCTTTGGGCCGGACACGCCGATGACCGATTACACGGTCCATCCCGTCGACGGCGGCTGGCACGATTCACGGACCTGGGTGGGGACGTTCGCCATCACCCCCGTGACCGGCGACGGGTACCAGTTGATCCGTGTGGCGGGCGCGGTGGCGGCGGACGATCCCTGGCTGGTCACCGGCGAGGACTCCGGCCGGTTCCGATTCGAGATCATCACCTCCGGCACGGAATCGATGAACCTCCAAGCCACCGGCGGCGAAGGACGCGTGGACTTGAGCTGGATGCAGGATGATTTCGAGCTGCTGGCCGGTTACCGCCTCTACCGTTCCGCCGGGAACACCAACGATTTCGTCCGGCTCAATTCGACCCTCATTCCCGCGCAGGTGAAGACCTACCAGGATGGCAACGTCACGCCGGGTGAGCCGTACTATTACCGCTTCACGGTGGTGAAGACCGACATGACGGAGTCCGATTATTCGAACGTTGCCCAGGGCACGCCGCTGGACACCATCCCGCCGGTCATCACCCATGTTCCTGTCACGTCCGCAACACCGGGCCTGCCGCTCACGCTCTTTGCGGACGCCACGGACAACGTGGCGGTGCAGGGAGTAACGCTCTTCTTCCGGGGGATCGGGAGTGGCTGGTACGCCAGTCGGGCAATGACAAGAACCGGCGGCAACCAGTTTGCCGCCACTCTGGAGGGATCCCTCGTGGTTTCGCCGGGCATCGAGTACTACCTCGAAGCCACGGACGGTGTCAGTGTCCGGCGATCGGGCCGCCCCGATCTGCCGTGGAGCGTCACGGTCAACGACCGCCCCGTGGTGACCGTGGTCACCCCCAACACAGGGCCGGACGCCGGGGGAACCCTGCTCTCCATTGCCGGAGCGAACTTCAAGGCGGGAGCGAGGGTCCGGCTCGGGGAGACGCCTGCCGAAGAGGTCGTCGTCGTGAGCTCCAGCCTGATCCAGTGCCGGACCGCGGCGCATTACCCGGCCGTCGTGGATGTGACCGTGGTGGACACCTCCGGCCAGAGCGGGAGCCTGCTGCGGGCGTTCACCTACCGAAGCCGAACGGTGAGCCTCGGATTGCCCGCCACCGGTGGGGGACATCTCAGCGTGGTCGAAGTGCCCGTGAACGCGGCGAACGTGTCGGGGTTGGGAGCAGCGACTCTCACCGTGATGTTTGACGGCGCCGTTCTGAGGGCCCTCGGCGCACGAACAGGGAGCCTGACGCCGGGCTGGGCCGTGGCCGCCAACACCAAGACCGCGGGGCAAGTCCTGGTCTCGACGGCCAGCCCCGGTGGCACCAGCAGCGGTTCGGGGGTCTTGGTGCTCCTCGAGTTCGAAGTCCTGGGCGCGGCCGGGGCCGCGACGGCACTTCAATGGGCGGGTGTGTCGTTGAACGACGGCGCGATCCCCGTCGAGACCGCCGCCGGGTCTTTTGCGGTGAGTGCCGCCTACGACGTGTCCGGCCGCGTCGTCTTTTGGAACGGCAGCCGCGCGGTTCCCGGAGTGCAGCTCGATCTGGCGGGAGCCCGCGTCTACAGCGGGACAAGCGGGTCGGACGGGACCTACACGGTGGCGGGCGCCGAGGCGGGGAGCTACGTGTTGACCCCCGGGAAACAGGATCAGGCAACGGGCATTACCGCGTACGACGCTTCCCTGGTATTGCAGCACGACGCGCAGCTGACCCCCCTGGGCGGTGACGCCGCCGTGGCGGGGGACGCCGACACCTCGGGGCAGATCACCGCGCTCGATGCGTTCTATATCCTGCAGGACGCCGTCGGGTTGATTCCCCTGCCGTTCCCCGGCGCCGGTGCAGTCTGGAAGTTCCTTCCCGCCAACCGCAGTTACGCGAACCTGAACGCAACCGTGTCAGGCCAGAATTTCCGTGCGGTCTTGCTGGGAGATGTGTCGGGCAACTGGCCTGCCGGCGGGCTCGGCGCGGTGGGATTGGACGGCGCGAGCGGCGTGGGTGCGGGCCTGCTCGGGGCGGGTCCGGGAGAGGACACGGTGGTGCTGGCGCTGAAGCAACAGGCCGGTGAAGCCGACGGCACGGTGCGGTTCTGGCTGCTCGCCAAATCGGCTCCGGCACGGATTTACGCCCTGGACCTGGTGCTCGAGTACGAAGGGAGCGGCGTGCAACCGCCCGAAGCGGGGGGGTTGTCCGAGGGGATGAATCTCGCCGCCAACCTTGGCGAGGATCACCGGGTACGGGCCGCCTTGGCGGGAGCGGTGCCGGTGGGCGGGGTTGGGGCTTTGCTGACGGCCACCCTGGCGTCAACGCCACCCGTGACGATGCAGATCGCGAGCGCCATGGTCAACGAAGGCCTCGTCCCGGTTGTCATCGACGCGACGGCTGCCGTGTTCGACGCTGACAACGACGGCGATGGCCTCAGCGATTGGGAGGAGATCCTGGCGGGCACCAACCCCACAGACCACGGATCGGTCCTCGCGCTCACGCAAGTGACCATGGACGCGCAGGGCCGGCGGGTCCTCCGGTGGGCCTCAGTCGCCGGGAAGACCTACCAACCGCAGTCCTGCGTCGATCTCGCCGAGGGCGAGTGGAAGAACGTGGCGGCCCCGGTGAAGGCAGAAGCGTCGATGACGTCCGTGACCGACGAAATCTCCGGCTCGGGGCGGGCGATGTTCTACCGCCTGCAGTTGATCGAGTAGCCTGGCCGATCGGTTGGCGCGTGGTGTCGAACGGCAGCGACTGGTCTATTTCAATTTCGAGGACGAGCGGCTCGGCGGGCTTCGCGCCGAGGAGCTCGGCACGGTCATCGAGGAGTATTACCGTCAGCATCCGCAATTCCGGCATCAGGCTGAGGTGACCTGGTGTCTGGACGAAATCCAGCTCATCCCGGGGTGGGAGCGCTTTGTTCGCCGGGTGCTGGATTCGGAGAAGGTCGAGATCTTCGTGAGCGGGTCGTCCGCCCGCATGTTGAGCCGCGAGGTGGCCACCAGCATGCGGGGCCGGGCGATGGAGACGGTGATCACGCCCTTCAGTTTCCGGGAATTCCTGCGCAGTCGACACTGGCCCGAGGCGGCACCGCGCCGGCTGGCTTCCAGCGCGGAGCGGTCGGCCCTGCGGGCGCATTTCGACGCCTATCTCGAGATCGGCGGCTTTCCCGAAGCCGGAGCTTACGCTGCCACGCGCGACCGCGTGGCCCTATTGCAGGGCTATGTGGACACGGTTCTGTTTCGCGATGTGGCCGAACGCCACCGGATCTCGAACCTGCCCGCGCTGCGCGCTTTGGTCCGCCAACTCCTGCGGCATCCGGCCACGCTGTTGAGCGTGAGCAAGATCTACGCGGATTTCGCGTCGCGCGGGATCGCCGCCTCGAAGGAGACCTTGCTGGCCTTTCTCGCCTATCTGGAGGATGCCTTCCTCGTCTTCGCCCTGCCCGTGGCCAAGCGATCGGAGCGCCAGCGGCAAGTCAACCCGCGCAAGCTGTATCTGGCGGACCACGGGTTGGCCCAGGCGTTCAGCCCAACGCCCGGCCTTGACCGGGGACGACTCATCAAGAATGTCGTCGCCTGTGCGTTGTCGCGAACCTGCCGCGATCTGGCTTATGCCAGGACCGCCTCGGGGCTGGAAGTCGATTTCGTCGCCACGGATTTCGATGGTCGCCGCCAATTGATACAGGCGGCCGCGGACATCTCATCACCGGCAACCCTTGAGCGCGAGGTGCGGGCCTTGACCGAAGCGCAGCGCGAGTTTCCGGATGCCACGGCCTTGTTGGTGGCCGAAACGGACCCACCGCACGGAGTGACGGCACCGGCGGGCATCCGAATTGTTGCGGTCTGGGACTGGCTATTGGGTCGCTGACCGGAACGGGCTGCACCCGGCCTTCAGCGAGTGTCGGCCTCCATCTCCGCGAGGTGCGTCAGCGCCCCCAGGTGGGCGGGGTGCAGCTCGACCGCCCGGGTGAACGCCGCCCGGGCGTCGGCGTCCCGCCCCTGGCCGGCGTACCCCAAACCGGCGAGGAAATGGCCCTGGGCCTGGCGGACGCGCTCGGACTGGCGTTCGCCGAACTTGGCGAAGTAGTCGGCGGTTTCGCCCGCCGTCTGCCGGGCCTCACCCTGCGCGGCCAACTGGCTGAAGAGTTGCTGGGCCTCGTCGTTCCTTCCCAGCTGCTGCAACGCGCGAGCCTGCCAGTAAGCCGTTTCCGACGCGCTGCGATCCAGTCGTGCGACGGCCTGTTCGAGCAGGGTCTGGGCCTGTTCGGTTTCCCCGAGGGCGGCGTGGGCTCGTGCCTGGAAGCAATGGACCAGGGGGGCTCGTCGGTCGCGGTGGGGCCGGCCGACCTCGAGGTTGTCGGGGTACTCGAGGGCGGCGGTGTACTCGTCGAGAGCCTGCCGGAGCTGGCCGGCACGGGCGAGGTCGCGTCCCCGACGCAACCGGGCATCCACATAGACATCATGGATTTCGCTGCTCCCCTCCCAATTATGGAAGCGATGCGTCTGCAGGAGGGAGAGGGCCCGGTCGGTCTCGCCGGCGGCGATGAGCAGCCGGATTTCCCGGGTGAGGGCGTCGTCCCGCTGGGCGACGACGTCGTGGTGTTGGGTCAGCACGGCGAGGCGCTTGGCGAGCGCCGCGCCGGCGGCCTCGTACTGCAGATCGAGTTCGTAGTGGAACCGGGGCTCGGCAGGATTCAAGGCGACGGCCTGTTCGAGGCTCTCGACCGCGGCGGCCGGGTCGCGTCGCGTCTGGGCATAGGCGAGGCCCAGGTTGCGGTGGACCAGGGCGAAGGACGGCTGCAGGGTTCGGGCACGTTCCCACGCCTCGATGGCACGCTCGGGCTGGCGGTCGTAGAGGAGGTTCCCGAGATAATACCAGCCGCGGGCGTCCTCCGGGTTCCACCCCAGGGCTTGGTGGAGGATTCGCTCCTCCTCGAGGCGGAAGGGGAAACAGAAATCGGGGGCGATGCGGGCGGCGTGCTGATAGAGCCGCAGCGACTGGATGTTGTCGGCCTGCTCGCAGCAGTACCCCAGGTGATAGAACACGAGGGGACTGGCGTTGGTCGCGCTGCGATCGCCGCCGAGCGAGCGGTCGAGCACGCCGATCGCCTCGGTCCAGAGGCCGGCGCTCGAGTAGTCCGAGGCCAGTTCCAGATACGACTGCGTCTCGCCGCGCATCAGCCGGGTCAGGCGGCGGTCGAGTTCCCGGGCGGTGACGGTCCGGCCCGATTGGTCGAGCGCGAGCACCAGCTCGTTCAAGGCCCCGAAGTCGAGCGGATCGATCCGGCAGGTGCCGCGGGCCGTCGCCTCGGCCGCTTCGGGTCGGCCGAGGCGGCGCAGCAGGGCGGCTTTGAGATTGCGGGCCCGGGTGTTGAGGGCGCCTGCGATCAGGGAGCGATCGATCCATTCGAGGGCCTGCGCCCACCGGCCACGCAGGGCGTCGAGCTCGGCCAGTTGCTGGTAGCCGGCAGCCTGCCAGGCCGCGCTCCAGACGGCGCGCTGAAAGGCGTCTGCGGCCGCTTCCTGCCGGCCGCGGGCTTTCAACACCACGCCCAGGTAATAGAACGCCTCGCCGTCCTTGGGCCGGATGTAATGGGCTGTCGCGCGGGCGATGGCAGCTGACAACAGCGTCTCGGCCTCCTCCCAGCGGCCTTCCCGGGCGCGGAGCAGGCCGAGGGCGGTGTTGGCCCGGTAATCGCCCGGGTCGCGTCGGAGGGCTTCCTCGTAATAGGGCGCGGCCTCGAACGAGGGGCTGTAGAGCTGCTCGACGCGCTGGCCGGTGAAGAACAGCTCGTCGTTGCCGGGAATGTCCCGCGGGGGTGCGGGGCGCCGGGCGGGCTCGGGCAGGGGCGCTTCCGGTCGGGTCTTGGGCTGGTAGGCCACGAGTTCCCGATGGTCGGCGGCGACGAGCGCCGCGCGCCATTCCTCGGGAGCCGCATCCTCTTCGAGCGTCCACTCCCTCACGTAAGGGGCGGCGGGGCTGAGATCGGTGGTGGTTTCGAACCAGTTCGTTCCACCCCGTTGCAGGCGGATGCGGGCACCGGGGAATTCGGCGGTCACGTGGAAGCCCACGCGGAGGACGCGGTTGCTGACGTCGAGGTTGACGGCGGCATCGCGGGTGGCGTTCTTGGCGCCGCCGATGTCGCGGATGGGGTACCAGGTGTGGGTCCAGGACTTGGTTTCGCCGGGCTGGATGACGCTGTAGTCCGGCTGGTTGTCCGAGTACGCGCCGGCCATGAGCTCGAGGTAGGGGCCGTCAGCATCGCTCAGCAGACGGGTCCACATGTCGCCCTCGGCGCCCGTTCCCCACTCGAAGAACTTCTTGCCCGGCACCGCGTGGTGGTCGGCCCAGTGCAGCACGCCGGCGCGGCGTCCGTGATCGTATCCCCCGAAGAAATCCTGGTCGGACCGGAAGCAGAAGAAGGAGACGGGTGAAGGGTGGCTTTTCCACCAGCTGATGTCGACGCCGCGGGTGTAGTCGACGCCGCCATAGACCTCCCGGGCGATCGGCCAGCGGGCGAACTCAGGCTTCCCGTGCTGGACGGCGAACTCGGTGTCCGGGGGGAAGACGACCTGGTATTGGTCGTTGGCATGAACGGCCGGGTTGATCCAGAAGAGGAAGGCATGGGCGAAAGGCGTCCGATTGAAGACCTTGACGTCGAGCTCGATCCAGGATCGGTCCGGCCGCAGCCGGATCCCCACGATCCAGCGCATTCGGTGGCGCCACTCCGTCTCACCCACCCAGATCGTGCGGGAGCCGTCCTCGGCCTCCTCGGTGGTCCAATCCACGGGCAGGAAACTGGTTGCCCGATGATGGTGGGGGACATTCCACTCGACGCCTCCGGAGATCCAGGCTCCGAGCATTCCGATCAGGGCCGGTTTGATCCCGCGTTGCCGGTAGAAAAAGTCGTAGCCGTTGCTCTTGTCGACCGCGGTGAAGAGTCTCCCCCCCAGCTCGGGCAGGACGGTGATGTGCACGTGCCGGTTCTCGAGGCAGACCGCGTGATAGGCGTGGTCGGCTTTCTCCCCGGTCAACCGGTCAGTGACGGGATAGGGGTAGAACGTGGCCCGCGCGCCCTGGTAGGTCCGGCCCTGATAGAACCGGGGATTGGGATCGGGTGCGGCCACGCGGTAGGTGGGGAGCACGAGGTTGGTTTCGTAGAGGCGGACCTCGTCCCCGGCGGCTTGGCCGGACCCGATCAGGGCGGCGATCAGGGCGGCGAGCTCCCAAACGGTCGCGGGGATGGCCCGCGGCTCCCGCGCGAGACGGATCGGGACCGGGCGTTTCATGGGAATCCTCGGCTCAAGGGGAGCGATAGCTGAGCGCCAGGCGGCGGCGCAGCTCCTCCCGGTTGGGAGCGTCCCGGAAATCGACGGGGTTGTAGCGGTCGGTGAGGATCTCGCCGCGGTGCGGGCTCGGCTCGACCACGGACCGAACCGTCTGTTCGGCGGCCCACTCGATATCGGGGGGCAGGTCTTTGAGGTCCATCGGTTGGCGCAGCGCCAGAGCGGGGTCGTCGGACGCCACGTAGAAGACGTTCCCATTGCTGGCGCCATGGATGCGGACCGATCGGAAGACGGAGACGAGGGTCTTGTAGAGGGAGGCGGCGAAGTAGTCGCGGCCGGGGGCGAAATCCGCAAAGGTATTCATGACGAGCAGGCCGCCGGGTTCGAGCCGCTGCTGGAGACTCTGAAAGGCCTCGCGGCTCATGAGGTGGGAGGGGGGAGACTCGCCCAGGAACGCGTCGAGGACGACGACGTCGTACTTCCGGGTGGCGGCGTGGAGGTAGTAGCGGCCGTCGGCGATGTGGACGCGCACGCGGCTCGGGTCGAAATCGAAGTACTTCTGCGCGAGCGGCACCACGGCGGGGTTGATCTCGACCACATCGACCTCGGCGCCTTCGCGGGCCAGTTGCATGGGGACGATGCCCACACCCAACCCGATGCAGAGCGCGCTGCGGATCTCCGGGTGATAGGCCCTCGCCAGCCCGTGCAGCAGGTAGGTGAACAGGGAAGCACTGCGCTGGCGGGCCGGCTCGTAGCCATTCTGGTTCAGGAGATCGTTGAAGAAGAACCGTCGGGAGCCCGACTCGGTCTCCACCACCTGCATGAGTCCAAAGTTCGAGTTGCAGCGATAGAGCTCGCGAAAGCCCGGCACGCTGGCGAAGGGCCGCTGGGTCGCGGCCAGCGCGATCAGCAGCACAGTGCCGGTCGCCCCGGTCAGGGCGGCGCCCTTCTGTCGTCGTTCCCAGAGGAGGAAATAGGCGATCGCCAGCATGGCGAGGAACGCCGCGGTCGCGATCAGGGTGATGTGGTTGGGGAAGTGCGGGATGAGCACATAGCTGATGAGGCCGGTGCCGGCGACGCTGCCGAGGGTGCTGAGCCCTGTCAGCCGGCCCATGGTCAGGCCCACTTCGCCCACGGTCTGGGTGAGCCGGCGGACGCAAAAGGGCCCCACCATCGCCAGCAAGGCGAGCGGCACGAAGAACAAGGCCGCGGCCGCCAGCAGGGACCCCACGGCCAGGGGGAAGCGCAGCGCGGCGAAAGCAATCGATTCACAGACCAGGGCCGCCCCTGCCAGCCACGCGGCGGCGCCCAGGATGCCGCCGTACATCCAGGCAAGCCGGCCGGAGCGATCGGCGAGCCAGCCGCCGGCGACATACCCCGCCGAGAGCGCCACGAGCGTCACCCCGATTTGCGCCGTCCAGACGAAATGCGAGGTTCCCACGTAGGGGGCGAGCATCTTGGCGCCGAGGATTTCCGTGATCAGGATCGCCGCGCCGGTCGCGGCGGCCGTGGCGTAAAGGTATTTGCGCAGGGCGCCGCTTCCCCCGGGGGCGGGGTCGGACTCATGACGTTTCTTCACACGCCTCTTGTAGCCGGAGTCGGGCGGCTTGAGAACTCGAAAGGAGCAACGCCGCCCTCACCGCGGGCGGCCACAGGATGGCATCACCTAGCGAGGCGCGCCTCAGACCGATGAAACATGCAGTCCAAAGGAACCGTGGGGGGCAGCGGGGCACCCTGCCTCCGCGCCTCGCTCATGGAGAGTCCTCGACGGAAGGAGGGGAGGCTTGGAACTGGACCGGGCCAAGCTTGATCTGGAGACCACATATCCCACAAGTCGAGGACTCTAAACAGTCCCGTTCGCTTTGGCTGGAGAATTCCTTCGCGCGGTCGCGCGTCCGGGCCGGCGATTCGGCTTGATTCGGGGCGACCGCGTCGCCAGCCTCATGCCCGCAGACAGGCAGAGCATCCACACCCAACCGAACACCAGCTATGGGCGGCTTTTTCGGCGTTGTTGCCAAAGGCGACTGTGTCAGCGACCTCTTCTACGGAGCGGACTACCACTCCCACCTGGGGACCCACCGCGGGGGCCTGGCCGTGTATGACGGCGAGCGGTACACCCGGTTCATCCACGACATCAGCAACGCCCAGTTCCGGTCGAAGTTCGAGCAGGACATCCTCAAGCTCGAAGGGCGGATGGGCATCGGGGTGATCAGCGACACCGAGGACCAGCCGCTGATCATCGGCTCGCACCTCGGCACCTATGCCATCGTCACCGTGGGCCGCATCGCCAACGCGGCCGAGCTGGTGCGCAAAGCCTACGGCTTGCGCGCCGCGCACTTCTCGGAAATGAGCGGGGGGGAGATCAACCCGACCGAGCTGGTCGCCATCTACGTCAACCAGGGGAGCACGTTCGCCGAGGGGCTGGTCATCGCCCAGAACGCCATCCAGGGATCCTGCTCGATCCTCCTCCTGACCGACAAGGGGGTCTATGCCGCCCGCGATCGTCTGGGGCGCACGCCCATCCTGCTCGGGCAGAAGCCGGGGGCGTACGCGGTGACGATGGAGAGCTGCGCCTTCCCGAATCTCGGGTACGAGACCGAGCGCGACCTGGGGCCGGGGGAGATCGTCCGCCTGACCCCCGAGGGGGTGGAACCGATCGCACTGCCCCAGGCGCGGTGTCAAATGTGCGCCTTCTTCTGGGTGTACTACGGCTACCCGGCGTCCACGTACGAAGGCATCAACACCGAAGCCGTCCGGTATCGGAGCGGGGCGGCCCTGGCCCGGCGCGACCCCACGCCGGTGGACGTGGTCGCCGGGATCCCCGACTCCGGCACGGGCCACGCCATCGGTTACGCGACGCAGAAGGGCGTTGCCTTCGGACGGCCCTTTGTGAAGTACACCCCCACCTGGCCCCGCAGTTTCATGCCGCAGGACCAGACGATGCGGGATCTCGTGGCGCGCATGAAGCTCATCCCGATCCGCGAGCTGATCCAGGGGCGGCGCCTCCTGTTTTGCGAGGACTCGATCGTGCGGGGCACTCAGCTCAAGGAGACGGTTCGCCGGCTGTTTGATTACGGAGCCAAGGAAGTGCACATGCGGCCGGCGTGTCCACCGCTGATCTACGGCTGCAAGTTCCTGAACTTCTCCCGGTCCAAGTCCGAGCTCGACCTGGCAGGGCGGCGCGCGATCAAGGAGCTCGAGGGCCAGGAGGGCCCGCCCTCGCCCGAGTATGGCGATCCGGGTTCGGACAAGAACCGGGCCATGGTGGACCGGATTTGCCAGCGGCTGGGCCTGACGACGCTGCAGTACCAGCGGCTCGACGATCTGGTCGAGTCGATTGGCTTGCCCAAAAGCCGGCTTTGCACCTACTGCTGGGACGGTTGCGAGTGAAACGTCCAGCGCCCCCCTCACGCCTCGCTGAGCGGCCATGTCTCACCGAGCCTTCGCCGGCGGCCGTGTCGCACGTGGAGGACGAAGACCGAATCTCCCAGGACCGCGTAGAGGACGCGGTAACGCCCGGCGCCCTTTCCGCAGATGAGTTGACGGATCGTCACTCCGAAGTGCTCGCTCTCTGAGCGGGCTACGGGGTGCTTTGCGGGGAACACCGCCAAGGCTTCAATGGCGGCCAGCAGGCCCCAAAACCAACGCCGCGCGGCTTCGGGGTTGCGGGCTTGAATCCAGGCGGCTGCCTCGTCAATCTCCGCCGCGGCGGGTCCCGTGATCTGGACCGGGGACGTCACGCTCGGGGGATGCCGTGACGCGCCGCGATCTGGCCGAACACAACCCGCGCCGGCCGATGGTCGCCCGCCCGAAGAGCCGCGAGGCCCCGGGCGACGCCCGCCAGGGATTCCAGTTGATCCATCATGGCCTCGAACGCGGCCGCGTCCTGCACCACCAGAGCCGCCTTCCCGTTCACCGTCAGCAGCTTGGGACGTCTGGTGCGGGCCAATGCCTTGATCTGGCGACTGGTGTCGCGGCGGAACGCGGTCAGGGTGTCGATTTCCTGGAGCCGAACAAGACTCATAACAGTGCGAATTTGCACCGTTAAGAGTGCGAAGTCAATCCGCAGCCGAACGCTAGCGAGGCGCCGCCTCAGACCCAGTCGAGTCCTCAGGTTCATGAAGACCCTGCTGTGCCTGCCCACCCTCCCTTTCGCGCCTCGCTAATGTAGAGTCCTCGACGGAAGGAGGGATGGCCTGGAACCGCAGGGGCCAAACTTGATCTGTCGACCACACATTCCACAAGTCGAGGACTCTAGCGAGCGCTCCCCCCAGGCGCTCAGAGCCGTGCGATCAGGAGCTCGCGCTGGAAGATGAGCTCCTTGGGCAGGAAGGCGTAGAGCTCGAGGAACAGCTCCTCCTGCATCAGGAGTTCCCGCCGCCACTCCTCGATGTCGATGTTGAGCACTTTCTGAAGCTTCTCCGCGGTGAAATCTTCGAGGCCCTCGAGATCGATGTCCTGGGGCCCAGGCACCCAGCCGAGCGGGGTTTCGATGGCATTGGCGCGTCCGTGGCACCGGTCAACGATCCACTTGAGAACGCGCATGTTCTCGCCGAAGCCGGGCCAAAGGAAATGGTGGTCGCCGTCCTTGCGAAACCAGTTCACGTGGAAGATCCGGGGCGGGTATTTCAGCCGCTTCCGCATCTGGAGCCAGTGGCGGAAGTAATCGCCCATGTTGTACCCGCAGAAGGGCAGCATCGCCATGGGATCGCGCCGGACCTGGCCGAGGCCGCCCACGGCCGCGGCGGTCATTTCCGATCCGACGGTGGCGCCGACGAACACGCCGTGGACCCAGTCGAAGGTCTGGAACACCAGCGGCAGGGTCGACGCGCGGCGTCCGCCGAAGATGATGGCGCTGATGGGCACGCCCTCGGGGTCACTGGCCTCCGGCGCGAGGACCGGGTTGTTGGTCATCGGGGCCGTGAACCGGCTGTTTGGGTGGGCGGCCTTCTCCTTCGAGGCGGGGGTCCAGGGTCGTCCCTGCCAGTCGATGGCTTCCCGGGGCGGCTCGCCGTCCTTGCCCTCCCACCAGACATCCAGGTCGGGGGTCAGCGCCACGTTGGTGTAGATCGTGTTCTGCGCGATCGTGCGCATGGCGTTGGGATTCGTCTGCGAGTTCGTCCCCGGCGCCACGCCGAAGTAGCCGGCCTCCGGATTGATGGCGTAGAGCCGGCCATCGGATCCGGGCCGCATCCAGGCGATGTCGTCGCCCACGGTCCAGATCTTCCAGTCTTTGAAACGTGCGGGCGGGACGAGCATGGCGAAGTTCGTCTTGCCGCAGGCGCTGGGGAAAGCGGCGGCCACGTAGGTCCGCTCGCCGCTCGGGGATTCCACGCCCAGGATGAGCATGTGCTCGGCCATCCAGCCTTCGGTTCGGCCCAGGTACGATCCGATGCGCAGCGCCAGGCACTTCTTGCCCAGGAGGACGTTGCCGCCGTAAGCCGAGCCGACGGAGAGGATGAGATTCTGGCGCGGGAAGTGGGCGATGTAGCGCCGGTCGGGGTCGACATCGAGCATGCAATGCAGGCCGCGGTTGAAGTCGGTCCGATCGCCCAGCTGTTCGTAAGCGACAAGGCCCATGCGGGTCATCATCCGCATGTTCAAGACCACATACAGCGAGTCGGTCAACTCGACCCCCACCTTGGCGAACGAGGATCCGGGGGGCCCCATCAGGTAGGGGATGACGTACATCGTCCTTCCCTTCATGCCCCCGCGCGCCATGCCGAAGAGCTTCTCCTTCATCTCCCGCGGCGGCGCCCAGTTGTTGGTCGGCCCGGCCTCCGCCTCGGTTTCGGTGCAGATGTAGGTGCAGTGCTCGACCCGGGCCACGTCGTTCGGCTTGGATCGGTGATAATAGCAGCCCGGCAGTTTCTCCTGGTTGAGCTTCACCAGGACCCCCGCGGCCACGGCGTCGACCGTCAGCGCCTCCTTCTCGGCCGCTGATCCATCGCACCAATGAACGCGGTCCGGCTGGCACAAGGCCGCCATTTCCTCGACCCAGGCTCTCACCGCTGAATTCGTCGTCTTGGGGACTCCGCGCATGCTCGTCATGACTCCGTCTGAATGGCGGGCGAGGTTAACGTTTTCTGGCTCTCGTGCAAGTAACTTGTCAGGGCCACCCCGGAGCCGACACCCCGCGCGCCTTCAAGGCCAAAACCCACCAGGAGCCGACGGCGAACGTTCGCGCCGCACGCGTTAGGCGAGGATCCGGGTGTCCCGAGGCGGCTTGACGGGCCCTTCCAGGTTCGCGACGGTAGGGTCTTGCGATGAGGTTCATCGACGAGTACCGCGATGCCGGCCGGGCGCGGCAGTGCGCGGATGCGATTGTGCAGCGGGCGACGCGGCCCTGGACGATCATGGAGATCTGCGGCGGGCAGACCCATGCCATCGTCAAGTTCGGCTTGGACGAACTGCTGCCCGCCTCGCTCACGCTGGTGCACGGGCCGGGCTGTCCGGTCTGCGTCACGCCTCTCGAGCTGATCGACAAGGCGATCGCCATCGCCCAGCAGCCGGGCGTGATCTTCTGCTCATTCGGCGACATGCTGCGCGTGCCCGGGAGCGCCCGGGATCTGCTGTCCGCGAAGGCGGCCGGGTCGGATGTTCGGATCGTCTATTCGCCGCTGGATGCGGTGGCTTTGGCGCAGGCGCACCCGGAGCGGGCCGTCGTGTTCTTCGCGGTCGGCTTCGAGACCACGGCACCCGCCAACGCCTTGGCCGTGCATCAGGCGCGCCGGTTGGGCTTGCGCAACTTCTCGTTGCTGGTGTCGCACGTGCTGGTCCCGCCGGCGATGGAGGCGCTGCTCGGTTCCCCCCACAACCGGGTCCAGGGCTTCCTGGCCGCCGGTCACGTGTGTGTGGTCATGGGCACCCGCGAGTATGAGCCGATCGCCGCCCGGCACCGGATTCCGATCGTGGTCACGGGCTTCGAGCCGCTGGACATCCTCCAGGGCATCCATCGCTGCGTCTCGTTGCTCGAGGCCGGCGCGGTCGGCGTCGAGAACCACTACGCGCGAGCGGTCCGTCCGGAAGGCAATCCGTCCGCCCAGGCGCTGCTCCGCGAGGTCTTCACGGTGGTCGACCGCAAGTGGCGCGGCATCGGAGTCATCCCTGCCAGCGGCTTTGCGCTCCGGGGGCCCTATGCGGATTTCGATGCGGAGCGCCGCTTCGGCGTGGCGGCGCACCAGGTGGACGAATCGGCCGAGTGCATCAGCGGGCTGGTTCTGCAGGGGCGGCGCACCCCCCACGAATGTCCCGCCTTCGGAACGCGATGCACACCGGACCATCCGCTGGGCGCCACGATGGTCTCGAGCGAAGGCGCGTGCGCCGCCTACTACCGGTACCGGCGCGGCCGGCCGCCCGGTCCGGGCCTCCGCGCCTCGAATCCGGCGTCCCCCTCCGAACCGGAGTCGCCGCCCGCGGCCGCGCCTCCGGCAAACCCCGAACCTGGACAATCCTGACATGCCCGATTTCTCCCAGCTTCATTGCCCCGCACCGATCTCGCAGCACAGCCAGGTGCTGATGGCCCACGGCGGCGGCGGCCGGCTGATGCAGCAGCTCATCGACCGGGTTTTCGTGGCGGCTTTCGCCAACCCCGCCCTCGAGGAACGCCATGACGGCGCGGTGCTGGATCCCGGCGGGCGGCGGATTGCGTTCACGACCGACTCCTACGTGGTGCGCCCCCTCTTTTTCCCCGGGGGCGACATGGGCTCGCTGGCGGTGAACGGGACGGTGAACGACCTTGCGATGTGCGGCGCCCGTCCGCGGTGGCTCAGCGCCGGTTTCATTCTCGAGGAGGGGCTTCCGCTGGACACCCTCGGGCGGGTGGTGGCCTCGATGCAGAGGGCGGCCGCGGCGGCGGGTGTCGCGCTGGTGACGGGCGACACCAAGGTGGTGGACCGGGGGAAAGGCGACGGTCTGTACGTGAACACGGCCGGGATCGGCGTCCTGGAACCAGCCACCCTGATCGGACCTCGCCAGGTCCGGGCGGGCGATGTCCTGCTGCTGAGCGGCGACCTCGGCCGGCATGGCATGGCGATCATGTCGGTGCGCGAGGGCCTGACCTTCGAGAGCCCGATCGAGAGCGACTGCGCCCCGCTGGCAGCGCCGGTTCTCGGCCTGATCGAGGAGGGCGTCGAGGTCCATTGCCTTCGGGATCTGACCCGGGGCGGCCTGGCAGCCGGCCTCAATGAGATCGCCGCCGCCGCGAACCTCGAAATCGAGGTCGACGAGGCCGCGATTCCGGTGTCGGAACCGGTCCGTGGCGCCTGCGAGATTCTCGGCTTCGACCCGCTCTACGTGGCCAATGAAGGCCGGTTTATCGCGCTGGTTCCGGAGTCCGATGCCGAGAGGGCTTTGGCCGTGCTGCGCCGTCACCCGGTGAGTCTCAACAGCCTCCGCATCGGCCGGGTCCGGGCCGGCACGGCGGGACTCGTCCTTCTCCGGAGCCGGATCGGAGCGCAGCGCATTCTCGACCTGCTCAGCGGGGAGCAACTGCCGCGGATTTGCTGAGCCATGGGCCTGCTCCGACGCCGCCGGTCGATCCTCCGCTGCTTTCTCCTCGTTTCCCTCCTGGCGGGCGCGGCGTGGCGAGCGAGCCTGACCGCCGGCGCCGGGGCGGAATTCCGCCTGGCCACATTCTCCGCCGATGTGACGGTGCCGATGGGCCACGGGATGATGGGCGGCGCCTGGCTCTCGACGAGTATTGCGGACCCGCTCGAGGCGCAGGGATTGGTGCTGTTGGGGGCGGACCGGCCGATCGTGTTCGTGGCGGTCGATTGGTGCGAGCTCCGCAACGACGCGCTCGAAGAGTGGCAGAAGGCCCTGGCGCAAGCGGCCCAGACCGACCGCGAGCGGGTGCTCGTCTGCGCCGTGCACCAGCATGATGCGCCGGTGGCCGACCTCGCCGCCGAGCGGATTCTCCTCGACCACCCGGGGGAAGGCACCGTTTGCGATCCGGCGTTTCACGCGACGGCGGTGCAGCGTGTGGCCCGGGCGTTGCGCGAGTCGCTGCCCTCCGCGCGCCCAATCACGCACCTCGGGACGGGCGCGGCGCAGGTCGACCGCATCGCCTCGAACCGACGCTATCTCCTGAAGGACGGCTCGGTGCGGTTCGATCGCACGAGCAGCACGCGCGACCCGGTCGCCCGGGAGGCGCCCGAGAACCTGATCGACCCGTGGCTCAAGACGCTGAGCTTCTGGGACGGTGATGAGCCCGTGGCGGCGGTGAGCGCCTACGCTGTCCATCCGATGAGTCATTACGGAAAGGGTGAGGTCTCCGCGGATTTTCCCGGCCTGGCCCGGCGTCTGCGCCAGCAGGAGACCCCCGGGGTCCGTCAGATCTACGTCACCGGGTGCGCCGGGAACATCGTTGCGGGCAAGTACAACGACGGGGTGCCCGCGAACCGGGCGGTGTTGGCCGGACGGCTGCGCGAAGCCATGGCCGCGGCGTGGCGGTCGACTCGCCGGTCACCCCTGACCCATGTGGTTCTTCGCATCGAACGCGTCCGCCTCGAACCGCGCGACGGCCCCGGCTTCACCGTCGCGGATCTCGAACACAAGGTCGCCACTGAGAAACAGCCTTTCCCTCGCTGCCTCGCCGCCATGGGCCTGAGCTGGCGTCGGCGCGCCGATGCCGGGCGACGGATTGAGATCCCCTGCCTGGATTTCGGTTCGGCCCAGTGGCTACTGCTTCCCGGCGAGGCGTATGTCGAGTTTCAACTGGCCGCCCAGCGCATGCGTCCGGATTCCTTTGTCCTGGTCGCCGCCTACGGCGAAGGCGCCACGGGTTATATCCCGACCGAGCGTCACATCGCGGAGCGCGATGGCAATCTGACCGATTGGTGTTGGGTGGCGCCCGGGGCGGAATCCCGCTTGCTCGAGGGGCTTCGCCGAGTTCTTCAAGTTCCAGATCGTGAGGCGGCGGACGCGCCGTGGAAGGCGAACGTGCCGATGGTCCTGGTGAAGAAGGAGCTGTACCTGAGAGGTCCGGCACCCCGTGTGGCGCCGTGTGCAGGCCAGCAGTACGTCGGTCCCCGCCTGGAGCTGCGCGAAATCCAGAGCCTCGAACGGGAATCCGATGTGGGCGAGCAGTTGCGGGCCCGCTGGTCGGAGGACAACGGGCGAACCTGGTCCGACTGGATCCCGATCCAGCCCTCCAACAAGGTGCGGTACGGCCGGATCGACGTCTGGGAAGGCGAGAGCGTGGGCGTCCATGACTCCGCTTCCGGGAGATTCGTTCAGCTCTGGCTGCGCCAGATCCAGGACAAGGGCCTCTACCACAACCACACCTATGTCCGCACCTCGTGCGACGGCGGGCGCACCTGGAACCCGCCCACCGAGCTGCGTTACGAAGACGGCGCCGCCTTTGACCCCGGGAATCCGCTGCAGGAGTCCTTCCTGAATCGCAACGAGGGTTATCCCGGCAACAGCATCCTGGTGCGTTCGGACGGGAGCTTGGTTGTCTGCCTGGCCCACGCCAACGCGCCGGCCGACCCCGGGAACAACAGCCGCCCCTGGCGGATGGGCTCGATCCTGTTCCTCGGCCGCTGGGACCCCGTGAGCCGGCAACACCTGTGGACCCCCGGGGCGCGCGTTGAGGTTCATCCTGAGGTGTCGGCGCGCGGGCTTATGGAACCCGAGGTTGCGGAACTCGAGGACGGGCGGCTCCTCGTGGTCTGGCGGGGATCGACCCATGGCTGGGACGGAACGGTTGCAGCCCAGCCGGGTCGCAAGCTCCACAGCCTCTCTGTCGATGGCGGCCGCACGCTGACTCCGCCCGTCGAGTGGCGGTACGACGACGGCGGGGGGTTCTACTCGCCCTCCTCGTTCCATCGGATGATCCGACACACTGGCACGGGCCGGCTCTACTGGCTGGGCAACATCTGCGAGAAGCCGCCGGCGGGCAACTCGCCACGGCACCCCCTCGTCATTGCCGAAGTCGACGAGCGGAAGGCCGCTCTCAAGCGCGCCACGGTCACCGCGATTGACGACCGGCAACTCGGTCAGGGGGACATCCAGTTCTCGAACTTCTCGCTGATCGAAGACCGCGAAACGCGCGACCTGGTTCTGCATCTGACGACGTATGGTCAGGAGCCTGTCGCCGCGGACTGGGCCACGGCGCACAATTACCAGTACACGGTCTCGTTCTGGAGATCGCGCTAAAGCTCTGAACCCGCGGCAGCCCCGGCAGAGCCGGCTTGGCCTGCAGGCATGGTGAGGGCGGCGCGGGACATAGGACCGACGACTGACGACTGAGGATGGCTCCCTCTTCACGCGCCGCGGTCACCGCCCGCGGCCACAGCCACCGCAAAGGCGGAAGCCTCAATCGGTGCTCCGCCCGGAATCGGCCAGGAACTTCCCTTCGTCGATGTCCGCGCCGGCGGCGGCCATGGCTTCGAGCGCGCGATCGCTGTCCCCGGGCTGCAGGTTCACGCCGCGGCATCCCTCGACGACCACGGTGACGCGGAAGCCTTCGCGCAGGGCGTCGAGCACGGTGGCTTTGACGCAATAGTCCGTGGCGAGGCCGGCCACCCAGAGGGCCTCGACCCCCTCGTGGCGGAGCCACTCGGCCAGGCCGGTCGCGTGCCGCCTGCCGTTGTCATAGAACCCGCTGTAGCTGTCCACCTCCCGGCGCGTTCCCTTCGGAAACACCCGGTGAATCCTCCGGGTGTCGAGTCCCGGGGCGAACAGCGCTCCTCCGGTATATTGGACGCAATGCGCGGGCCAGAGGGTCTGGGGCAGGCCATCGAGCTCGACGGTTTCGAAGGGCCGGCGCCCGGGGTGGTTGACCGCGAAGCTGCCGTGGTCGGCCGGATGCCAGTCCTGGGTGGCCACGATGCGGTCGAAGTGGCGCAGCCGGGCGTTGACCACCGGCACCACGCGATCGCCTTCCGGCACCGCCAGCGCGCCGCCGGGAAGAAAGTCATTTTGGATGTCCACGAGCACCAGGGCGTTCATAGTGAGACCTCGAGATCCTCTTCGAATCCCCCGCTGAGGATCGGCCAGCGGCACCAGGTCTTCGGATCGAGGTTTTCGTCGTCGAGATGGAAGGACGGCGCGTAGCGCTCGCGCTTCCACTGGTTCCGGCTCCAGAGCCGGAAGAAGCGCTTCACCCAGACTTCGATCCGGGCCGGTGCGAACTCGGGGAACCGGGATCGCATGTGAGCGCAGACCTCGGCCGGGGCGAGCTTGTCGCGGATGGCAGCGCGCTCGACGGCATCGAGGAGCGGGTAAGGCATGAGATCCTCCTCGTCCGTCTGCGCCATCTCGGGGGGGCGGAGTTCGGCGGTTGGGGTCTGGGCGTTGACGGCGGCGAGGGCCGGGATGGGCCCCGCGCCGTCGGGTCCTTGGGTTTCGAGCCACCGGAGCCACTGGCGGAGGTAAGCCTTGTCGATGCCCGCGAGGGGAGAGAGCCCGCCGCTGGTGTCGCCGTCCATCGTGGCGTAGCCGACGGCGGCCTCGCTGCGGTTGCTGGTGCAGAGCAGCAAGGCCTGGTTCAGGTTGGCGAACGCCCAGACTCCCGGGGAGCGGACCCGCGCTTGCAGGTTCTGGAGCGCGATGTCGTCGTGCGTCCAGTCCAGGGTGCGGCCGATGGCGGATTCGATCATCCGGCGGTAGCCGTCCACCAGAGGCGTGACGTCGACCTCGTGATGCCTGGCTCCCAAGGCATCGGCAACGGTGCGCGCTGCGGCCCGGGTGACCGGCCCGCTGTTCGCCGTGGCCTGGTAGACCGTGGTCAGCAGCGCCGCCGTCCACGCCCGCGGATCGGCGGAGGCCGGCAACTGCGGGATGTGCGCCAGCGCCGCCCGCACCCCGTCCGCGCCCAGGTCCGCCAGCGCCAATCGCAGGGCCAGATGGACCAGGCAGGACACGGCCGAGGAATCCGCCCCGCCGCTCAGCGACACGACGAAGCCGTGCGACCGGCTCTTGCGCAAGTAGTCAAACAGGCCGAGCGCCACGGCACGCGCGAATTCCTCCTCCTTGATCCGGCTGCCGGTCTCCCAGGCGGCGGTGGTCGGGATGGCCGGAGACGCGGTCGCGTCCGCAGGGCCTGGCATCGTCTGCGGCCAGGCGAAGGGGACCGGCACCCGGAGCGGGCGTTGTTCCGCCAGACGGGGCTGCAGGCTGGCGGTGCGCGCCTGTCCCATTCGGGTGGCGTCCAGATCCACTTGGGCCACGGTCACCTCCTGGTCCGCAAAGCCGAATCGGCGACCCTGGGCCACAATCCGTCCCTCGCTGGCGATCAGGGCGCCCCCGTCGTAGATCACGCGGCCCGCCTCATTCCCCAGCAGGTTGGCGTAGACGTAACTCACCCCGAACGCCCTGGATCCCTCGAGCACAAAGCGGCGTCGGACGGCCACCTTGCCGAACGCGAAATGGCTTGCGCTGGGATTGAAGATCACGTCGATGCCATGGGCGGCCAGCGTTGCGCCCGGCCGGCTGGCAACCCAGGCGTCTTCGCAAATCTCGAATCCGATCCGAACGCCGCCCACATCGAAGTAGAGGTCGCCGATGGGGAAGGTCCCGGGGCCGCAGGCGTCATCGGGCGGGGTGTGGTCGTCGCGGATGCCTGTGGGCCAGGGCTTGAACCAGCGCGGCTCGTAATGCACGCCGTCTCCCGCCAGGTGGCGTTTGGCGACCAGGCCGGCGAGCCGGCCGTCCACGGCCAGCGCCGCGCAGTTGAACAGGACGTTCTGATGCAGGACCGGCAGGCCGACGGAAACCACCAGGCCCCGGGTCGCTGGCAGGATCTCACCCAGCGCCCTCCATGCCCGCCGGCACGTGGCGGCGGACAGGAACGCGTCTTCGCAGCCGTACCCGGTCAGGCAGAGCTCCGGGAGGCAGACGGCCGCAGCGCCGGCGGAGCGGGCCCCGTCGAGGGCATGGCGGATGTGGCTGAGGTTGCGTCGCCACTCGAGCGGCGTTTGATTCAAGGCAACGGCAGCGAGTCGGATCCAGTTCATGGCGCGTCATTCGAGCCCGCGGGCGGCGAGCATCAGTCGGGTCTTGAGATGATGGAGCCCCAGTTCGAGGCCCACGGGGTATTCGTGAGGATTGGCGAGGCGCTTGATCCCGGTGCGGAACTGGCGAAGCCCCGCGGCGGCCCGTTCCCGGATCGCGGCCAGGGGGGGCGAGGCATAGACGCGCCTGCCCTTCCGGAAGACCGGCACGAGGAGATCTTCCCACGTCGCCTCGGGCGGCATGGTCTTCCGTCGGGTGGCATCCAGCGGATCCACGATCACGAAAGGCGACGGCGCGCCCAGCTCGAGGTCGTAGATTCCATCGCCCAGGCATTCCGTGGCCGACCGGAAGCGCCGGACCTGAAGGATGCCGGGCGTCGAGACCTTGACCGCCTGTTCTGAGAGCTTGAGCTTTCGTTCCCACGTTCCGTCGGCTCGTCGGAGGGCGGTGAGCTTGTAGACGCCGCCGAGGGCCGACTGGCTGCCGCCGGTGACCAGTTGGGTGCCCACGCCCCAGACGCCGATGGCGGCCCCCTGGTGTTTGAGGCTCTCGATCAGCGACTCGTCGAGGTCGTTGCTGGCCACAATCACCGTTCGTGTGAAGCCGGCGGCATCGAGGAGTTTCCGGGCCTCGATGCTGAGCCAGGCGAGATCTCCGGAATCGAGCCGGATGCCGGCCAGATCCCCGCCGCGGGCGCGCAGGCGGCGTCCCACCTCGATGGCATGCCGGACGCCCTGCAGGGTGTCATAGGTGTCAACGAGGAGGATGCAGTTGTGGGGCATGACATCCGCGTACGCGTCGAACGCTTCGAGTTCACTGGGGAAACTCATCACCCAGGAATGCGCGTGCGTGCCGCGGACCGGTATTCCGAACTGTTTCCCGGCAAGGACGTTGGAAGTGGCGGCGCAGCCGCCGATGTACGCAGCCCGGCTCGCCGAAAGGGCGCCGTCGGGTCCTTGAGCCCGGCGCAGGCCAAACTCCAGCACGGGGTCCGCCCCCGCCATCAGACAGATCCGCGCGGCTTTCGTGGCCACGAGGGTCTGGAAGTTGATTTGGTTAAGCAAGGCGGTCTCCAGCAGTTGTCCTTCGAGGATCGAGCCTCGGACCCGCAACAGCGGCTCCTGTCCGTAGACGACCGTTCCCTCGGGCACGGCGTCCACGTCGCAGTTCAATCGCAGGGAACCGAGCGCTTCGAGGAATCCCGGCTCGAACAGGGGGCGGTCCCCCCCGCCGCGGAGTGTGGCCAGGTACTCGACGTCGTCCGGCCCCACCCGGAACGTCTCGAGGTAGGTCAAGACGTCTTCGAGGCCGGCGGCGATGGCAAAGCCGCCGCGAAACGGGGGTCGCCGAAACGAGAGATGAAACGCCGCCTCCCGATCCGCCCGGCGGTGCTTCCAATACCCACACGCCATGGTGAGCTGATAGAGGTCGGTCAACAACGCAGTCGACGGCATCGTGTGTCCTTTCCCCCCCGCCACCGCACCCTCCGGAGGCGCTCGTGGCTCAGGTGCTTTCCCCGCGGCGCCGGCAATGGTAGCATCGGGCCTGCCTCCAGGGCCAGTCGGGATGTCGCATCGCCGGATCATGCCACGAGAAAGCCCTGCCGCTCCGCCAGGCCCACGGTCACCCGCGCCCCGGCGTTGAACTCGAGGCGGTCGTGCTCGAGGCCGTCACTGAAGATGACGCCGCGCTCCGGCATCCTCGACTCCACCACCAGGGGATGGCCGGCGGAGATTCTCCCAAACACCAGGGTGGCGGCGGTGGTGCGGGACGGGAACGGCTCACGGACGGTGTAGTAGAGATAATCGGCGTCCCAGGGGAACTGGGATTCGGCGGCGAGGTCGTCGAGCGGGAAGCCGGACCGGATCCTCGGAGACGGCGTCGGGGCGGGCCCGGCCGGCTCGGCCGCTCCTCTGCAGGCTGTCCGGGCCAGGGTGGCGGCCCCGGTCAGCAGGCTGCTCAGCCAACCGGTCGAGCCCAATCCCGTCGAGACGACGATCCCGCTCGACGACTGTTCCTCGGTGCGTCCGCCCAGGGTCAGGCGATATCGTGCCGAGCCGTGATGGCTGAGTCCGATGAACAGATCGTTCACCGCGTGCAGTTCGAGGCCGGTATTGAGCGCGGCAAGCGCCATGGTGACCCGGCGGAGTGGCCGCTCCCCGGCCAGGATTTGCGGCAGCAACCGTTCGAGGTCATCCACGCGGAACGGCAGCAAGCGGCCGTCCCAACGCGTCGGATCGGGGTTCACGCCAACGATCGGTTGGCCCGCGACGTACTTGAGGGTGTTGGCCACCAGACCGTCGGGCCCGAGCACGACCACCCTGTCCTCGGGTTGGAACAGGTAGTGGGCCAGGAACCTACGTTCCAGAACCTGGAGCCGGCCTTGGCGGGCCAGGAGCGCCCGCACCCGGGCGAGCGCGGACTGGTAGGTCCGGTCCTCCGCCTCGAAGTCGCTGAAATCCGCCCCCAGGCGTTCGAGGTGGAAGCGAGCCTGGCCGACCGTGGTATGTCGGACCATGAGCTCGGCCAGCCGGGTAGGACGGGTGACCAGGACGAAGCGGGGGTCAGCGTGCCTTTTCATGGCCCCGGGGCGCCGGCTTTTGCAGCAGGCTTTCGAGCAGGTCGGGCGTGAGATTCAACTGGCCGATGCGGTCGGCGTGAGCCGCGAGCTCCTGGAAGGCCAGTCCGATGAGCTGCTCAGGTTTCATCCCGGCGCTCGCCAGCGCCTGGACCACGCGCCAGTCCGTCGTCCCAAGAGCCTTCATCATTGCCGAGAGCGCGTACGCGCGGGCATCGGTCTCGATCCGCGCGTTGTCGGACGCCGCATCCACCAGGGCGCGCTTCTGCCCTTCGAGGTCGATCCGGGCCGTCATGTCGGCACGCCGCAGCTCGTGCTGCTTCTCCTGCAGTGCCATCTCTGCCGCCAGCTGTGTCTCACGGATTTGACGCTTCTTGGTTTCGACGGCGATCTCCGTGTTCAGTTCGTTTTCCCGGAGGGCGCGCTCCTGCTCGATCGCCGCATTCCGGCGCGCGGAGATGGCCACGTCCGCTTCCTGGAGCAGGCTCTCGCGGGCTTCCGCCTCGAGGGCGCGCGCGGTTTCCGGCGAGGGCTGGATCGACTGGAGCGAGAGCCCCAGGATCTCGAGGCCGAGGGTCTCGATCTCCGGTGCGCTCTTCAACCTGGCGCGGACGGCGTCGACGACGACGTCGGCGGCGCGCAGGGCGGCTTTCAAGGGCCTTTGTTCCAGCTGCGCCCGGGCCAGCACTTCGACGACCTGCATCACCCTCTGCGGCAGCTTGCCCGGGTCCTCGCCGGCGTAATCGATGCCATTGGGTGCGAGGGTGAAGTTCATGAGACCGGCCAGCTTACGGGGATCGGCGACGCGGTAGGTGACTTGCCCCTGAAGCGTCACCTCCTGGAAATCGGCGGTGGTGCCGCCGAAGATGAAGGGCACATCGACGCTCGCCACGGGCACCGCGACGAGGGACGTCGTGGGCTCGCAATAGAAGAACGCCAGCCCGGCGCCTTCCCGCACCACGCGGCCGCGCCGATACTCGAGCAGATAGGTCGTTGGCGGGACTTTGATGAACCGGATGCCTAACATAACTCTCCTTGGTTTTGTGGCCCGGGGGATCCCTCGCGTCCCGCGAACGCATCCAACCCTCCCGGGTGTTGCGGCGGGGTTCAAACCATCTCGCGCTTGCTTCTGCCAGACCCGCCGATGGAACTTGCGCTGCTGGAATTCCGCGTGGGCCCTCCCTGGCTCACGGGGGTTTTGGTACAACAGGCTGTGGGTGTGTGTCAAGCGCGGAGCGATCACAAAAGGCTTGCTCCTGCAAGGACTTTCGGACATAAGTTCAACATGCTAAGCTTCTTGGGTGGCTCCGAGCGGCGGGCTTCCGCCGGAGAACCGAGGGCCGAGTATGGCGCAGCGCTGGGGTGGCTGCTGGTGCTGACCCTCGGGGTGGGGTGGTGTCAAGGCGAGGGCCTTCGCAGTCCCACCGTGGGGGCTCAAGGCCTCGGCACCTCGGGGGGGCGGATGGTCTTCATTGACGATGCCTCGGCCGTGGCCCACAACCCGGCGAACCTTGCCGACCTGGAATCGTGGACGGCATCCTTCGAGCCCACGCTGGCCTATCATTCGGTCAGCTACCGTTCCCCGGCCGGAGCGCGGGCGGAGACGGTTGATCCCTGGAAATTCCTGCCCCACATTTTTGCCGCCGGACCCGTCGGGTCGGGGGCGGTCGCGGCGGGCTTGGGGGTGACGGCGCCGTATGGTCTATCTGTGGTTTGGGACGCCGATCTCACGGATCCATTCCGTTACACTGCCCCGTACCACAACGAGCTCGAGACGATCAATGTCAATCCAACCCTGGCGTTCAAGCTCCACCCCAAGGTCCGGCTCGGCGTCGGCCTCGACATCCTGTGGTCCGAGTTGACTCTCAAACAGTACTATCCCTGGTCCGTGGTCCTGGCCACGCCCGGCTTGCCGGACGGACGGATTGTTGCCCGGGGCGATGGTGTTGGCTGGGGGGCGAACCTGGGATTGAGCTGGGACATCGCGGAACGGCATCGGGTCGCCTTGGGCTTTCGCTCGCCGGTCGACGTCGATTACGAGGGGGACCTGAAAGTCAGCAATGCCGTCGTGGTCCCGGGGGGGCGGATCCATACCGACCTGAAGAGCCGCATCGAGTTTCCCACGACCTTGAGCGCCGGCTACGGGGTCCGCGTTTCCGACCGGGTCCGACTCGAGGCCAATGTCGAGTGGCTCGAGTTCTCCCGGTTCGAGGAGCTGAACCTTGAAGTCCCCGCCGCGCTGCCCGGGTTGACCACGCGGATTCGGGAGGATTGGGACGACACGTTCACCGTCGGCGTGGGGGGGTCATGGGAGTTTGCCGACGGCTGGACCCTGCGGATCAGCTACCAGTACTTCGAGTCGCCGGTGCCGGAGCAGACCTACTCCCCGAGCATCCCGGACGCCAATCAGCACGCGGTGACAGTGGGCCTCCGCTGGCAGACTGGACGGCACCGGTTCGAAGCGGCCTACGGCCGCGTTTTCTACGAGGACCGCACCATTGATTCCAACCAAAACGCGGCTTACCTCGGACGCTACGAGACCGAGGTGCACCTGGTGTCGCTGGCGTACGGTTTCTCCTTCTAGCGAGGCGCGGCCCCGATGACTCCGCCGATCCCATCTCCATGCACGGACGCGGCAACATCCGCTGAGGGGTCTTCTGTCGCGAGAAGCATGGGCGACAACGGCTCCCATTTCCGTGAGGTGTTCGAGGCGGTGGGCGATCTTGTCCTCATCGTGGCGCCGACCGGCCGGGTCTTGTTCGCCAACCAGGCCTGGCGGGAAGCTCTGGGCTACAGCCAGTCGGAGACCGCCGATCTCTCGGTGTTCGAGGTGATCCACTGGCGGGATCGGGCCGTCTGCCAGGCATGGCTGCAGGGGATGAACGCGACCGCCGAGCTGGTCTCCCTGCGGCTGGCGTTCATCGCCAAGAACGGCCGCGAAGTGCCGGTGGAAGGCACGGCGATGCCGTGCATCGAGGAGGGTCGCGTGGTCTGCGCGCGGGTGTTTCTCCGCGACGTGACCGAGCAACGGCGCGCCGACGCCGCCCGCCGGGAAAGCGAGGAGCGGTTCCGCCTCCTGAGCGCGCACGCCCCCGTGGGCGTGTTCCAGACGGACCGCTCCGGCCGGCTCACCTACACGAATGCCCGGTGGCGGTGGATGGCGGGGTTCACAGCGGTCACGGAGCCCCGGGGAGTCTGGTGGCAAACGGTCTACCCGGACGATCGCGACCGCGTTGTCGAACAATGGCAGAGCGCCCTCCGGCACGGGCATGAGTTCCTCTCGGAATTTCGCATCCACGCCGGACTGCGCACGGTGCGGTGGGCGAGAACCCGCGTTGCCCAAGTGTGTGATCCCGACGGTGCGGTGGCCTCCTGCATCGGCATCACGGAGGACATCACCGATCTGAAACGGCATGAGCGGGATCTCTCGGCCGCCCGGGACGCCGCCCTGGAAGCCAGCCGGGTCAAGAATCAGTTCCTTGCCAACGTGAGCCATGAGATCCGCACTCCGATGAACGGTGTTCTCGGCCTGCTCGATCTCCTGTTGGACACGTCGATCGCGGGCGATCCGCGGCGCTTCGCGGAGATGGCCCGGGACAACGCCGTGCAACTGCTCGCCCTGCTCAACGATATCCTCGACCTTTCCCGGATCGAGGCCGGCAAACTCGTGCTGGACCGCGCCCCGTTTCTCCTTCGGGGCGCGATTGACGCGTGCGTCACTCCCGCGGCCGCCCAGGCGGCCCATCGGAACGTCGAGGTCACGATGACCGTTGACAGCACGGTGCCGGACCAGGTCTGCGGCGATGCCGTGCGGCTGCGCCAGGTGCTCTGCAATCTTCTCGGCAATGCCGTCAAGTACACCGACCAGGGGAACGTGACCGTCCATGTCGCACGGATCGGCGGCAGCCCGGGCAGCGTGGAACTCTACTTCACCATCCGCGACACCGGCATCGGCATCCCCAAGGACGCCCTCGATCGGCTCTTCCAGCCGTTCACCCGGGTCGAGCATCCGGATGCCGAGCACTACGAAGGCACCGGCCTGGGGCTGGCCATCTCGAGGGAACTCGTCGAGATGATGGGGGGCGAAATCGGCGTCGAAAGCCAGGTCGGTGTCGGCTCCTGCTTCTGGTTCACCATCCTCCTCGATCTGCCCTCCGAAGCGCTCTCTTCGTCGCGCACCGCACCGGACGATCCCGGGATTGAAGTGTCCCACCCCCTGCCCTCAGGGTTGCGGGTGCTTCTGGTCGAGGACAACGCTGTGAACCTCAGGGTGGCGACGTGGCAACTGGGGCGCCTGGGATGCCACGTGACGGTTGCCACCCAGGGCAAGGAGGCCCTCCAAACACTCGAAACCGCCTGGTTCGACCTCGTGCTGCTGGACTGCCAGATGCCCGGCATGGACGGCCTCGAAGTGGCACGACGCCTCCGCGAACTCGAAGGCTCGCGGCGCGCGGACGACCCTTCGCTCCGGCCGCTCTACGTCGCCGCCCTGACCGCCCAGGCCATGGCCGGAGACCGTGAACGCTGTCTCGCGGCCGGCATGGACGATTACGTGAGCAAGCCCGCCCGCACACCGGATTTCGAGGCGCTCCTCCGGCGCTGCTGTGAGCAACGCCGCAGCCCGGCTGCTCCGCGGTCGGTGGCCGCCCCGGCCGGGTAGAGTCCTGGCCGGTGAAGGCGCGATGCTGTAGCCGCCCGCGTCGAGGGCGGCGATGAACCTGCGAGGGACCTCCTCACCCTCCGGCGCCTCCCTGATTGAGAGCTGACATCTTGGCGATGCACTCGCTGCATGGTGAGTGCAAGAGCCTGCGCCTCAAGTCGAGGACTCTCGGCCGGAAGTCAGTGCTCGGCGCGGTAAGCCTCCGCCAGGAGGGTCATCGGATGAACCACCCGGACGCCAAGACCCGCTTGCCGCGCCCCGTTGATGAGCTGCAAATGGCATCCGGTGTTCGCCGTGGCGACCACCGTCGCCCCTGTTGACCGGATGTGTTTCAGCTTCCGTTCGAGCAAGCGATTCGCCATCTCGGGCTGGGTCAGGTTGTAGATCCCTGCGCTCCCACAACACCAGAGACTCTCCGGCAGTTCGACCAGTCGCAGGTTGGGTATCGCCCGGAGCAGCGCCCGGGGCTGGTCGACGACTCTTTGTCCGTGGCTGAGATGGCAGGATTCGTGGTAGGTGACCACCAGGGGTGGGGCGCCGTTCGTCTTGGGCGGGCGCAGGCCGATGGCGGCCAGCCACTCGTGGATGTCCTTCACCTTCTGGTCCCAGAGCCGGGCCCGCTCCCGGTAGCCCGGATCGTCCGCCAGAAGCCGGCCGTAGTGCTTCAGGTGCGAGCCGCACCCGCCGGCGTTCGTAATGATCGCATCAAACCGGTCCGGTGGGATTTGATCGATGTTGCGTCGCGCCAACTGGCGCGCCAGTTCAAGTTCCCCATTGTGGGCGTGCAGCGAGCCGCAGCACTGCTGCCCCCGCGGCGTGACAACCTCGCATCCGTTCGCCGACAGGACCTCCGCCGTGTCCCGGTTGACATCGCTGAAGATCAGATCCTGCGCGCAGCCGCTGAGCAGGACGACCCGGTGCCGGCGTTCGCCCCGGGCGGGCAGGATCTCGGGCAGCCACTCGTGCGTGTACTTGCCTTGAACGCTCGGGGTCATGGCTTCGAGTTCCTGCAGGCGCTTGGGCAGCAGGCGCAGGACACCGCTGCGGCGGAGCAGGGTCTGCAGCCCGATCCACTGGTAGAACCGCATGAGCCGGCCCATGGCGCGCAGCCGGCGCAGGTCCATGAACAGCCAGGTCACAGTGAACCCGCGGATCAACCTGCGCCGCAGGTGGTTCAGCAGATCCAACCGCTCGACCTCGGCCCGCGCATGCTCGAAGAGTTCCGCGTAGTTCACTCCCGCCGGGCACGCGCTTGTGCAGGCGAGACAGCCGAGGCAATAGTACATCTCCTCGCCAAACACGGGCCCCGTCTCGAGCCGTCCGTCCGCAATCGCCCGCATGAGGGAGATCCGGCCGCGGGGGCTATGCCGTTCGAGCTTGGTGGCGTCATAGGTTGGACACGTCGGCAGGCAGAGCCCGCAGTGCATGCACTGCTGCACCACGGAGTAGTCCAGGCCTTTCAAGTAGGATGCACTCGCCTTCATCGCACCACGGGCAGCCGAATTCCGCCGTCGCCCTGCGCCCGGCCCGGCAGCCCGTGCCGCCGAGCCTAAGCACGAAAGCCGCTGCATGCGAAGTTTTTTCCGACGCATTTGCGCTCGCCTTGACCCGCCGGTTCTCGGTAGCGTCGCCGCCATGGTGATTGTTCTGGCATTCTCGTGAACCGCAGACCCAACCTCCCCGCCACCCGCATGCACCCGATGAATCCCGCATCCGTCCTCCCGCTCGCAGCCACGGCCCTGCTGCTGACCCTCACCGCCTGTCAGTCCGCCGGCACGGCACCGGCGTCGAATGCCGGCACCGACCTGTTCAACGGCCGGAACCTCGAGGGTTGGAAGCACGTCCTGAAGGACACCGCCGTCCCCCGTGACGCGGTCTGGACCGTGCGGGACGGTGTGCTGATCTGCCGGGGTGAACCGCTGGGGTTCCTCTACTCGACGCGGGAATTCACGAACTTCCGGCTCGAGGTCGAGTACCGCTGGGCTCCCGGGGCGGCCCCTGGGAACAGCGGCATCTTCTCCCGGATTCATGGCACCTTCCAGCCCCTCCCGCCGTGTGCCGAGACCCAGCTTCAGCACGGGAACGTCGGCGATATCCTCACCCTTCAAGGTTTCAAGCTCACCGCGGGACAGCCGCGCTACTTCCATGTCGACAAGCATCCGGTCGCCGGCGACATCGATGGTGTCAGGAAGACTGCGAACGCCGAGAAACCGGCCGGGGAATGGAACCGCGTCGTCATTGAAGCCCGGGAGAACACCTACACCGTCTGGGTCAACGACCAGCAAGTCAACCAAGTCACCGGCATCCCCGCCGTGCGCGGCCCCATCGGCCTCCAATCCGAAGGCGGCGAAATCCACTTCCGACGCGTCCGGATCACCGGCATGCCCTGACCCGGTTCAGTCGATGCGCACCTTGTAGAAACCGCGGTCGGGATTGCCTCGCCCGGTCACGAACCGGAATCGCAATCCGGCCTGGACGGTTTCGAGCGTTGCAGCGGCGTCCTGTTCCCAGGTTCCGCTGATTGCCGGCGCCTGCCAGAGCTGCAGGACCAGACCCGCCCGGTGGTTCTCGACCTCGAATTCGAGCCCGATGGCGCCATCCCGGAGGCTGGGTTTCGCAACCCAGCGGACCTTCGGCACCGGCAGGATCAGGGCTGTCACGCGGGTCGCCGGCCCCCATTCAACCGGGAAGCCGCCTTGGACCAGGGCGCGGGCTTCGAGGGCGTACGTGCCAGCCTGGGGCGGGCTGAGGATGAAGGCCGTCCCCGTCATCGTTCCCGTCTGGGACTCGACGAGTTCCTCGACCCCGGTGAACCGGATGTCATCCAGGTGCCAACCCACACCGGCGTCGGCCTGTGGGTAATAGGCCCCCCAGGCGTAGTGGTACGAGAACCGCACCCGGATCGACCGTCCGGCAAAGGGGCTCAACGAGACGGTCCGGCGGTAAAACGTGTTCTCGGGGTCTTCCGTTCCTGCCTGGGCCCAGACTACCGTCCAGGCGCCAAGACCATCGGGAGCAACCTCGACCTGAGCGATCTGGCCCGAGGTGGCATATCCCAGCCGGCTCTGGAATTCGAGCTGGCTCTGCGGGCCGGGAAGCAGGGGCAGCGTCAGCGTCAGCGACTGCTCCACCGGCTCGACATGCGCCAGATGAAAAGCCCGGCTGCCGGACACTCTCGGATGGTCCACCAGCACGTCGTATCCTGGCGAGGTCCGGCTCTGCCAGGCTGAGAGTCCGGTCTCCGCCCCTTCGGTCCGGCTCCAGGTGGTGGCGCGGCTCTGTCGCCACTGGTATCCCGTGGCCGTGGGCACCGGGGCCACGCTGTACGTGTTATGCTGGAGCACGGCTGCCTGGGGCGGACCGCTGACGACCGGCCAGACCGTATCTGACGCTGTCACCTGGGGATCGAACACCGTCACGTCGTAGGAGAACTCCCTTGAAATCCCGTCCACCACCACGCCTCGCACCTCGACGTGGAATGCCGTGTCCTGGGCCGGCTTGGGCCAGGGCTCAAAACCCTCGGTGCTCATGCCGTCCAGATGCCAGACCAGCGTGTTCTCCCCAAAATGCTGCGTCTGCGACTCGATCGAGACCGCCACGGCCACCGCGTTGCTCCACATCGACACCGAAGCCGCGCTGAAATCCGCCGCCGGGTACGTGAACGACCAGCGGGGATAGACGATGGGATACGGCACAAACCCGGGCGGCGGCCAGGCGACAAACGGCTCCCGGGTCGCCGGCCGCGCCGTCCCGTACCGGCCGTCGAAGATCCAGAGCACGTTGGCCGGCATGTACCCGCCCCGACCCGGCACGTCTCCCGTGCCCATCGCGCGTGTCTGGGGATAGAAGAGCCATCGGCGATGCCCCACGGCAGCGTTGTCATCGCCGTAGTCCTCGACGTAACCGTCAATGGCCGAAACCCCGTAGCTGCCCAGCGCCAGGTTCGAATTGCGGGCGGCCTCGGCCCCGCCGTCGTCGTAGCAGCTCCAGTTCGAGGGCGGATAATGCTCGAGGGTCCCGTTCGCGCTCATCATCAACGCCGCGCGCTGGGTCCTGAGCTCGTAGTCCGCATCGAACGCAATGGCCGCCGGCACCCCGGCCATGGCGCGGTAGAAGTTGACGCGCCGTCGCACCGCCTCGCGAAACTCCGGCGACGTCGTGCCCGGCTGACACCCCGCCACACTCCCATTCCAACCGCTCTCCGCGTCCGACCCGGCACCGTAGACTGCGTTGAAGAAATTGCGGGAAGCCTCGCGGGAGGCCGGTTGCACCACAAAACCGGGATCGGCCGAGGCCAGGGCGACCCGGGGCGGCGCGGCAACCGCGGCCGCAGCGAACGCGTCCGGCGCTTCGCCCAGGAAACCCGCAGCCTGCCCGGACAGCAGAAGGCCCCCAAGCCACGCCCCAGCCCATCGCCTGGCCGACCCAACAGCGTCTCCCCTCATGCGATGTTCCTCACGAGCCCGTGTTCACCACAGGAACGACCGTTGTTCGGCTAGCAGCCTGGTCCCTTTCCAGAGACTGGCCCGCCAGGCGATGATCTCCCCCGCCTCCCGGTAAGCCTGGCCTTGCAGCAGCACCTGGGTCCACCGGCTTCGCCCGCTCTTGGCGCGGACTGGCTGTTCGAGGACGAGGGGTTGGGTTCTCGAAGTGCCGGGGGTGACCAACTCGAGCCGGAGCGTGAGATCGGCCCCGCGGGCGTCCCCGGCCTTCCACTGCACATCGAACCGCATGCCGCGCTGCAGCGCAGGCTCCTGGCGGAGCTTGGCTTGATAGGCATCCCGCTCGAAAAGGCTCGGCGACAGCGCGACGCGCCCCTGAGCATCGATCCAGTGCGGGAGCACCTTGATCACACGGCTCGACGCCGCTGTCACTGTGCTCATCCCCAGAGCCAGGCCAACCCCCATCCCGATCCACCAACGCCATCGCATGACCCCATCCTACTCCGCAGCCAAGGCGAGCACCAGTCGGATTCCGCCTTTGACTTCTGACACCGATTTGGCGACTTTGCCCAGCGCTCAGGGGAGAAGCGCCCCCGGACAGTCCGGGAACCACCCCGGCGCGACGGCAGGCGGTCGATCATGGGTAAAGCGTTGATCATAGCGGAGAAACCGTCGGTGGCGGCGGACATCGCACGCGCCTTGGGCGGGTTCAAGCGGCACGACGACTACTTCGAGAGCGATCGGTTCGTCCTGTCATCGGCCGTGGGGCACCTGCTCGAATTGGCGGTTCCTGAGGAATACGAAGTCAGCCGGGGCCGATGGACCTTCGCTCAACTGCCGCACATTCCTCCGCAGTTCACCCTCGCGCCGATCGAAAAGAGCGCCAACCGGCTGAAGACGCTCGTCAAGTTGCTCCGCCGGAAGGACGTGGACGCCTTGATCAACGCCTGTGACGCCGGCCGCGAGGGAGAGCTCATCTTCCGCAATATCATCGCCTTCAGCAAGGCCCCCCAGCCGATCCGACGCCTCTGGCTCCAGTCCATGACGCCTGACGCCATCCGCACCGGGTTCGGAAAGCTCCGAACGGATGCGGAACTCCTGCCGCTGGCCGACGCCTCGATCTGTCGGGCCGAGGCCGACTGGCTGATCGGCATCAACGGCACCCGGGCCATGACCGCCTTCAACAACAAGACAGGCGGCTTCAACAAGACCACCGTCGGCCGCGTCCAGACCCCCACCCTCGCCATCGTCGTCGACCGGGAACAGCGCATCCGGGCCTTCGTTCCCCGCCCCTACTGGGAAGTATATGCCACTTTCCAGGCCGAGGCGGGCGAGTACACCGGCCGCTGGTTCGACGAACGGTTCGCCCGGGACAAAGGAAGCGCGAATGGCGATCGCGACGATCTCCGACCGGAGCGGCTCTGGGAGCGGCCCCGGGCCGAGGCGATCCGTGGCCGCTGCCTGGGACGCCCGGGCACCGTCACCGAGGAAAGCAAGTCTACAACCCAGCTCTCCCCGCTCCTCTTCGATCTCACCAGCCTCCAGCGCGAGGCCAACAGCCGGTTCGGCTTCTCCGCCTTGGCCACGCTGAAGATCGCCCAGGCCCTCTACGAACGGCATAAGGTCCTGACCTACCCCCGCACCGACTCCCGCGCGTTGCCCGAGGACTACCTGCAGACCGTCCGGCACACGCTCGAAGCCCTCGAGGCTTCCCCCCTCGCCCCGTTCGCCCGCCGGATCCTCGAACAAGGCTGGGTGCGGCCCAACAAGCGGATCTTCAACAACGCCAAAATCTCAGATCACTTTGCCATCATCCCCACCCCGGAACCCCCCCGGCACCTGACCGAGGCGGAACAGAAGATCTATGATCTGGTCGCCAAGCGGTTTCTCGCCGTGTTCCATCCCGCGGCGGAGTTCCTGGTCACAACCCGGATCACGCGGGTCGAGGGCGAACCGTTCAAGACAGAGGGCAAGGTCCTCGTCGAGCCGGGCTGGATGGCGGTGTACGGCAAGGAAGCGCAGGACGACGAAACACCAAGCCTCCCCGCGATTCGTCCCGGCGAGGAGGTCCAAACCCTCGCCATCGAAATCCGCGATTGCCAGACCAAACCGCCGCCGCGATTCACCGAGGCCACCCTCCTGAGCGCCATGGAGGGCGCCGGGAAACTCGTCGAGGACGACGACCTCCGCGCCGCGATGGCGGAGAAGGGGCTCGGCACCCCCGCCACCCGCGCCCAAATCATCGAAGGCCTCATCCAGGAGACCTACCTCGTCCGCCACGGCAAGGAACTCCAGCCCACCGCCAAGGCGTTCTCGCTGATGGTCCTCCTCAATGGCCTCGGCGTCGAGGCGCTCACCAAGCCCGAGCTGACCGGGCACTGGGAATTCAAGCTCAAGCTCATGGAACGCGGCGGATTGCAGCGCCAGGTCTTCATGGAGGAAATCCGCTCGCTCGCCCGGGACATCGTCTCGAAAGCCAAGGCCTACGAGCACGACACCATCCCCGGCGACTTCGGCGTCCTCGAGACGCCCTGCCCCAAGTGCGGCGGCGAGATCCACGAGAACTACAAGAAGTTCCAGTGCCAGAAGTGCGAGTTCGCCCTCTGGAAATCCGTCTCCGGACGCCAGTTCGAACCGGGCGAAATCGAGCTCCTCCTCCGCGAGCGCCGGGTGGGGCCCCTGCAGGGATTCCGCAGCAAGCTTGGCAAGCTGTTCGCCGCCGTGATCCGGCTTACCGACGACGGCCGCATGGAGTTCGACTTCGGCAACGACCGATCCGATTCGGCCGAGGCCGAGGCCGTTGCTCCCGTCGATTTCTCGACCCAGGAGCCGCTGGGGAAATGCCCCCGCTGCGGCGGGCGCGTCTTCGCCCACGCCATGCATTACGTGTGCGAACACGCCGTCGGTCCCGCCAAGGCCTGCGCCTTCCGCGCCGGCGCCGTCATCCTCCAGCAGCCGATCGACCGCGCCCAATTCGCCAGGCTGCTCGGCGAGGGCAAGACCGACTTGCTCAAGCAGTTCGTCTCGAAGAAGACCGGCCGCAAGTTCGAGGCGCACCTGATCCTGAAAGACGGCGAGGTCCGCTTCGAATTCCCCCCGCGCCAACCCCGGGCGAAGAAGGGTGCTCCGGATGGGAAGACCGCCGCCCGCAAGACCGCCGCCGCCCCGGTCGATTTCACCGGACAGACCCCCGTCGGCAAGTGTCCGCGTTGCGGTGCCTCCGTCTACGAAAGCGAGTCCCACTACCTCTGCGAGAAATCCCAGGCCGCCTCGAAGCCGTGCCGGTTCAAGAGCGGCAAGGTCATCCTCCATCGACCCGTTCAACGAGCCGAGATGCAGCAACTCCTGGCCGAGGGACGCACCCCCCTTCTCCAAGAGTTCATCTCCGGCCGGACCGGACGCCCGTTCTCGGCGTTTCTTGTCGTCGACGAGAATGGCCGGGTCGGGTTCGAATTCCCGCCCCGGGCGGACGCCGCGCCCGCATGAGCCGCCACGCCACGGCGCGGCCCGGCCTGCGCCCATGATCCCCGATCCCCAGCCACCGACCGCACCCGGGTCTTCCGAACCCCCCGATCCCTGGATCGGGTCGTTCATCGCCCACCTCGAATCGGATCGTGGCGCTTCGGCCTACACGCGCCGCAATTACCGCCATGCCCTGCTCGAATTCGACTCCTGGTACCGCGCCACGCAACATCAGGCCGCTCGCTGGGACCGCCTCGAACGAGACGACTTCCGGGCCTACCTCCGGTCGCTGGGGCGCCGCCCGCTGAGCCGCGCAGCCGTCCAGCTCCGATTCAGCGCCCTCCGGACCTTCTTCCGGTTCCTCATCCGCCGGGGGGCCGTGGCCGCATCGCCCATCCGCAACCTCGCACTCCCGCGCCCTGCCCGGCGCCTCCCCCTGTTTCTCACGACCGATCAGATGCTGGCCCTCCTCGAAGCCCCGGATCGGGAGTTGGTCCGCCGCCACCAGGCGGATCCCGCCTCCGCGGACCCCTGCCTCTTCCGGCGCGATCGCGCCCTCCTCGAGGTGTTGTACTCCTGCGGACTCCGCATCAGCGAAGTCTGCGGACTGCGCGTCGCCGACATCGACTGGAGCCAACAATGCGTCCGTGTCCGCGGCAAGGGCCGCAAAGAACGTCTGGTCCCGATCGGCGCGCCGGCGCTCGAGGCCCTCCGCCACTACTGGCGGAGCCTGCCCTCGCCCCCCTCCCGGGAACTTCCGGTGTTCCTCGCCCATCCCAACCGGCCGGAGCCGCTCTACCCGAGGATGATCCAGCTCCGGCTCAAGATGTACCTGGCCCTGGCCGGCCTGGATCCGCGCCTGACGCCGCACAAGCTCCGCCACAGCTTCGCCACCCACATGCTCGATGCCGGCGCCGACCTGCGCAGTGTCCAGGAACTCCTCGGGCATACCCACCTCGTCACCACCCAGGTCTACACCCACGTGACCACGGAGCGCCTCCGACAGGCCTACGAAAAGGCCCACCCGCGCGCGTGATGCCGTACCCCGCGCTGTTGCGCCCGGGCCGCCGCCCGCCTATTCTTGGCCCATGAGCAACGCAGCTCGAGACTCGAATGCCACCGCCAACCCGTCTCCCCGACGCCCCGACGCCGTCACCCGCGGGATCCTCGAGCTGAAACGGCGGCTCAACGCCGTCATCCTCGCCCATAATTATCAGGTCCCCGAAATCCAGGACGTCGCCGATTACGTCGGCGATTCGCTTGGCCTCTCCCAGCAGGCAGCCCGGACTTCCGCCGACGTGATCGTGTTCGCCGGCGTCCATTTCATGGCCGAGACGGCCAAGATCCTCAATCCGTCCCGACGCGTGCTCGAACCCGACCGGGATGCCGGCTGCTCGCTCGAAGAGAGCTGCCCGGCCGACCGGCTCCGCGCCCTGCAATCCACCAACCCCAATTTCTACACCATCGCCTACATCAACTGCAGCGCCGAGGTCAAAGCCCTCAGCGACGTCATCTGCACCAGCGGCAATGCCGTCAAAATCGTCAAAGCCGCCCCCGCCGACCGCGATCTCCTGTTCGTGCCGGACGAGAACCTCGGGGCCTGGGTCATGGAGCAGACCGGCCGGCCCATGACCCTCTGGCAGGGCCATTGCCATGTGCACGTGGAATGGACCCACACCGCCGTCTCCCGCATCCGCCGCGAACACCCCGACGCCCCGTTGGTGGCCCATCCCGAGTGCCTCCGCCCCGTCCGCCTCCTGGCTGACGAGGTCTGCTCGACCGAGAAAATGGTCGCTTACTGCCGGCAGAGTCCCGCCCGCCAATTCCTCATCGTCACCGAGGCTGGCATGCTCCATCGCCTCCGGAAGGAGTGCCCCGACAAGACCTTCATCCCCGTCCCCACCGACACCTGCGGGTGCAACGAATGCCGCTACATGAAGCTCAACACCCCGGAGAAACTCCTCGATTGCATGACGCATCTCGCCCCGGAGGTGGTGCTCAGCCCCGATCTCATCCGGCGCGCCCGCGCCCCCATCGAGCGGATGCTCGAGATCTCGGCTTCGCGTTGACAACCCGCCAGCCGTTGGGGGAGACTGGGCGCCCATGGCCAAGCCGGCTCTAGGTCGCGGCCTGGGGGCGCTGTTGGGGACGCCTTCGTCTCCCACTCCCCCCCCTGCCTCCGCCGCTCCGAAGTCCGCCAGCCTCGCCGCCGAACCGACCGCCGCCGGCACGGAACGCGTCGAGCGCGTGGCGCTCAGCCGGCTCCGTCCCTGCCCCCTGCAACCCCGCAAGGACTTTCCCGGGGACGCCCTCCAGGAGCTGGCTGACTCGATCCGGGAACAGGGCATCGTCCAGCCCCTCATCGTCCGGCGTCGCGGCGATGCGTTCGAGCTGATTGCCGGCGAACGCCGCTGGCGCGCCGCCCAGCTCGCCGGCCTCACCGAGGTCCCCGTCCTCGTCCGCGAAGCCGACGACACCGCCGCGCTCGAACTCGCGCTGATCGAGAATCTCCAGCGGGAGAACCTCAACCCCGTCGAGGAAGCCCAGGGCTACCAGCAGTTGATCGACCAGTTCCACCTCCGCCAGGAAGATGTCGCCGCCCGCGTCGGCAAAAGCCGCGTCGCCGTCGCCAACACCCTCCGGCTCCTGCGCCTTCCCGAGGAAGTTCTCGGGCATCTCCGGCAGGGCCGCCTCTCCGTAGGCCACGCCAAGGTCCTCCTCGCCCTGCCCACTCCCGAGGAGCAACGCCTGGCCGGCGACCGCGTCCTCCGGGACGGCCTGAATGTCCGACAGACCGAAGAACTGGTCGCCCGCCTCCAGCAGTCCGACGCCGCCGCCACCCCCCGCACCGCCCGGACCCGGGCCGGTGCCAGCGATGTCCACCTCGCCGCCCTCGAGACCCGGCTCCGCGAGCGCCTCGGGACCAAGGTTCGCCTCCGCTATCACCAGGGCAAAGGCGCCCTCGAAATCCGCTTCTTCGACGACCGGGATTTCGAACGGATCCTCCAGCTTCTGGGCGTGAGCCCCGATTGAGCCCGCCGATCCCAAGCCGCGGGCATCTGCCAGCAAACAACGCACCATGACGACGACCCAGCCCCAGCGCAGCCAATGTGCCCGACAGCTCGCCGCCGCCGCCCGCCGCGTCCCACGCCTCGCCGCCTTCGTGGGCCTTGACGGTTTCGTGGATGAGATTCTCCACGTGGTGGACAAGCGGGAATCAGCCACCCGCTTCACCCGGATGCCCACCATCGCGCGGCTGGCGGAACGCCTCGCCGGCGCGGCCGGCCAGAGCACCAACATCGAGCTCGTCCGGCATCTCCAGAAGCTGGGCGGCAACGGCCCGATCATGGCCAATGCCCTCGCCTCGATGGGACTGAAGGTCACCTACGTCGGCAACCTGGGCTGGCCCGACCTGCACCCGGTCTTCACCGAGTTCGCCCGCCGCGCCGAGGTCCATTCCATCGCCCCTCCCGGCTATACCGACGCCCTCGAATTCAATGACGGCAAGGTCATGGTCGGCAAACATGAGTCCCTCAAGGAGGTCACCTGGGAGAACGTCCAGAAACGCTGGAGCCGACGCGATTTCGCCCGGCATTTCGGCAGCGCCGATCTCGTGGGCTTCGTGAACTGGACCATGCTCCCCTTCATGAGCAACGTCTGGGAAGCCCTTCTCCGCGAGCTCTGCCCCAAACTCGACGGCCCGCGCCGCACGCTCTTCTTCGACCTGGCGGATCCGGAAAAGCGCCTTGCCAAGGACGTCCGCCGCGCCCTCGCCCTGATCACCCGCTTCAACCGTCACTTCAAAGTCATCCTGGGCCTCAACGAGAAGGAGGCCCACGAGGTCGCCAAGGCCCTGGGCCTCGAACGCCCCACACCCACCCCGGACGCGCTCGTCGCGTTGGGCCGCGACCTCCATCGCCACGTGCCCGTCGACACCCTGGTCATCCACCCGGTCTCCTACGCGCTGGCCGTTTCCGACGGCGAGGTCGCCATCGCCAGCGGCCCCGTGACCGACCGGCCCCTCATCACCACCGGCGCCGGAGACCATTTCAACTCCGGCTTCTGCCTCGGGAAGCTCCTGGGATTCGACAACCTCAACAGCCTGTTGACCGGAGTGACCTGCAGCGGATATTATGTCCGAAGTGCGAAAAGCCCGGGCGTGAACGATTTGATTCGCCTGCTCAAGAAGAGCGCCGTGCCCTACTAATCAACGGATGATCCTCGATATCGTCAACTACGGCCATCCCGTCCTGCGCCAGCCGGGCCGGCGGATCGAGCGGGTCACCCCCGAGATCCGGCAGCTCGCCCGGGACATGATCGAGACCATGCGCGACGCCCACGGCGTGGGCCTCGCCGCCCAACAGGTCGCCCTGGCCCTCCAACTCACCGTCCTCGATGTCACCGAGGTGACCGATCGCCCCTCGACCCTCGAACGCGAGGGCAAGCCCGCCGACGTCCAGGCGTTCATGCCGCTGGTCCTCATCAACCCGGAGCTGACCCCGTTCGGCCCCCCGGCTTCCGGTCCCGAAGGCTGCCTCAGCTTTCCCGGCATCTTCGGGGACATCACCCGGCCCGAATCGGTCGAGGTCTCCGCCCTCGATGAACACGGGGAACCGCTCAGCTTCCGCTGCGGCGGTCTGCTCGCCCGGGCCATCCAGCACGAGCACGATCATCTGCGGGGGATTCTCTTCATCGACCGGATGTCGTCGGCGCAGAAGCGCGAGCTGCAACCCGAGCTCGATGATCTCCAGGCCGCCACGCGAGCCGCCCTCGCCAAGACCGCCGGCCGCCGCGCCGTCACTCCTTGAGCCGCACGAAATCGACGTCGTACGTCTCCCCCAGCGCCGCCTGATAGTACGTCCCTCTCAGGCAGTCCTCGCCCGCGACGTACCGCAGTTGATACACACACCCCGGATACCCGGTGTCGTGTAGCTCCACCCGGACCCGCAGGTCTTCCCCGTCCCGGTGCGCCTCCGCCTTCGACACGTGGATCGGGCCCGGGTTGAAATAGGCGGCGTCCAGCTTGCCTTCCGCAGCCGCTTGCCGCACTTCGAGAACATACCCGCCATCCGGCCGCTGCCACTTGCCGACCAGCTTCGCAAGGTCCGCCGCCGTCGCCGCCGCCCGGGCCGCATCCAGGTTCTTGGGTGCCTGCGGCAGCGACCCGGTGCGCGGCACCAGTACCGCCAGCCCCGCGATCAGCACCAGCCCCAGCACCAGCCCCAACACCACCATGCCCCATCCGCCGGATCGATGATGCCCGCCGCCGCCATGCGGCTCCGAAAGGTCGTGTCGTCGTTTGCTCATGGCTGAGAGGAGTCGAAGACTCTGGAGTCCGCGAATTCTGGAACGTATGGTCAGCAAGTCAAGTTCTGTCCGCTCAAGTTGAGCCTGGGGCCTGGGGCAGGTGCTGCGGCTGCGGGTGCGGTACTTCAGCGACGGGGTGGTGTTGGGATCACGGAACGATGGGAACGGGGCGTTTGAGGAATCCCGGGAGCGGTTTGGGGAGCGGCGGCGGACAGGGGCGCGGCCGATGCGTGGGCTGGCGGCGTTGGGACACTGGATGACGCTGCGGGACCTGCGGGTGTGCCCGATGAAGTTCTTTTGCTTGAAGCTGGCGGCCGATGCCGCAGTCTATCCCCTGGATACGGACGCAGCGCCCGCGGGCATTCACAGCCGCTCTCGGACGGTTCGCCGGCCATCGCCATGACCGCCATCAAACGCCGCTCTTCACGCCGGCACTTTCTCCGCCAATCCGCCGCAGCCGCCGTCGGCATCGGCCTCGGCCAGACGTCCGGCCGCGCCGCGGCCGAGCCCACAGCCCTCCCGCTGGCCGACTACCACGTGCACCTCGACAACAGCACGCTCGACGCCGTCCTCGAGCTCTCCGCCAGGCTCGGCGTCCGCTTCGGCATCGTCGAGCATGCTGGCACCAAGGAAAACCAGTACCCGGTCGTACTCAGCAATGACCGGGAACTGCTGGATTACGTGGCCCGGTTCGAGGGCAAGCCCGCCTGGAAAGGCGTCCAGGCGGAATGGAAGGACTGGATGACCTGCTTCTCCCGCGAGGCCCTGGCGCGGCTCGATTACGTTCTCACCGACGCCATGACATTCCCTGGCAGGGACGGGCGCCGCGTCAAGCTCTGGGAACCCCGGGCCGCCGAGCACGTCGATTTCACGGACGCCGAAGCGTTCATGGACCGCTACGTCGACTGGCATGTCGAGATCATCCGCCGGCAGCCGATCGATCTGTTCGCAAACCTGACCTGGCTGCCCGACCCGTTCATGCCCCGCTATGACGCCCTGTGGACCCCGGCCCGCATGCGGCGCATCGTCGAAGCCGCCGCCACGCATGGCGTCGCCTTCGAAATCAGCTCCAGCTTCAAGGTCCCCCGCCTCCCCTTCCTCCGCCTGGCCCGGGAGGCCGGAATCAAGATCGCCTTCGGCTCGAACGGGCGATACCCGAACATGGGCAAGCTCGAGTACAGCCTCGCTCTGGCCCGCGAGCTCGAGCTCAAACCCGACGACCTCTTCACGCCCGCGCCGGACGGAAAGAAGGCCGCCCAACGGCGCACCGGGTCCGCCTCGCAACATCGTCCGACAGCATCCCGCGTGACTCCCTTGTGACTGAATCCCAACAGAACCCCATGAAGACAGACTCCCGACAATCCCGATTCACCCGACGTCAATTCCTCCGCCACTCCGGCGCTTCGACAGCCGCGTTCTTCGTCGTCCCGAGCGCCGTGCTCGGTTTGCGCGGACAAACGGCCCCCAGCGGGAAACTGAACCTCGCCGGCGTCGGCGTGGGCGGGCAGGGGGCGTCGGACCTCCGCAGCATCATGAACGTCAGCCAGGAGAACATGGTGGCGCTGTGCGACGTGGATTGGGGGCACGCCGCCGGCACGTTCCGCCGCTTCCCGGACGCCAGGAAGTTCAAGGACTACCGCCAGATGCTCGACGAGGTGAAAGACATCGACGCGGTCGTCGTGGCCACCCCGGATCACCACCACGCCTTCGCCGCGATCGCGGCGATCCAGCGTGGCAAGCATGTCTACTGCGAGAAACCGCTCACGCATTCGGTCTGGGAGGCGCGGCAACTCGCCGAGGCCGCCCGCGCCGCCAAGGTCGCCACCCAGATGGGAAACCAGGGCCAGGCGTCCGAAGGCACCCGCCGGCTGTGCGAGCTCGTCTGGGCCGGCGCCGTCGGCCCGGTCCGTGAGGCGCATATCTGGACCGACCGGCCCTCGCAGGGGCTCTTCAACGAGTACTGGCCCCAGGGGGTGCCGCGTCCCAAGGAGACACCCCCCGTCCCCGACACCCTCGCCTGGGACCTCTGGCTGGGGCCCGCCCCCGAGCGGCCTTACAATCCCATCTATTGCCCGTTCCGCTGGCGCGGTTGGTGGGACTTCGGCACCGGTGCCCTCGGCGATATCGGTTGCCATGCCATGGACCCGGTCTTCCGCGCCCTGAAGCTCGGCGATACGCCCCCCGGCAGCGTCCAGGCTTCCTCGACCCGGGTGAACGAGGAAACCTACCCTCTCGGATCAATGGTCACCTACACGTTCCCGGCCCGACCCGCCGCCGTCCAGGCCATCAATGCCCACGTCCGCGGCCAGGACGGCCCGTCCGCAGGCGCCGTCGCCATGCCGCCCGTCAAGGTGGTCTGGTACGACGGCGGCCTCCGCCCGCCCCGGCCCGAAGGACTCGAGGACGAACAGGTCATGGGAGACAACGGCCGGCTCCTGATCGGTGACCAGGGATTCATCCTCAACGACCGGGTCTATCCGGAGGCGCGCCGGAAGGAGATCGGCGAAATCCCGCGCTCGATCCCGCGTGTCAAGGACCACTACCTCGAATGGATCGAGTCCTGCAAAGGCGGCAAGCCGGCCGGCTCGAATTTCGACTGGGCCGGCCCCCTGGCCGAGGCCGTCCTCCTGGGCAACGTGGCCCTCCGAGTCGGCCTCAGGAACGCCCTGACGCGCTATCGCCTCCTCTGGGATGGTCCCGGGCTCAAAGTCACCAATCTCGAAGAGGCCAACCGCTTCATCCGCCGGGAGTACCGGCAGGGCTGGAGCCTCTGAGAGGATCGCCGACTCCCAAACCCGTGGCCCTGACGTGAAACCGAGGTTGCCACCGATCCTGCTCGCCTCGGCGTCGCCGCGGCGGCGGAGCCTCCTTCGCGAGTTGGGCGTCCGATTCACCGTCGTCCGCGCCGTCCGTGTGCCCGAGGTCCACTCCGAGCACCTCACCGCCCGTGAACTGAGCCTCGTCAATGCCCGCCGGAAAGCGCGCGCCGTCGCCGCCCGGTTCCCCGGACACCTGGTGATCGGGGCCGACACGCTGGTCAGCCTCGGCACCCGGCTGTTCGGGAAGCCCGGCTCGCTCCGGGAGGCCCGACGGATGCTCGAGACGCTCTCCGGGCGGACCCACCTCGTGGTCACCGGCGTCTGTCTGATGCGGCTCCGGCCCTACCGCTGCCGTCAGTTCGCCGCCGTCACCGCGGTCTCCTTCCGGAAGCTCAACCGCGCGGCGATCAACGATTACCTGGCCGCCGTTAATCCGCTGGACAAGGCCGGCGCCTACGCCATCCAGGAGCACGGCACCCAGCTGGTCCGCAGCCTGGCCGGCTCCTACTCGAACGTGATCGGATTGCCGCTGGATCCACTCTGGCGGGTGCTCGCGGCGTGGAACGCCCCGGGCCGCTTGTTGCGCAGCCGCGCGCGCCCCAGGGCGAGCCCAAGCCCCTCGAGCAAAACCTTGATTGACTCTTGACCAGACCCTTATGTGCACCGTCACCAGACTCCTCCACACGCGGTATCGCCTCAATGACCTCGAGCGAAGCGTCCGGTTCTACAAGGAGGTCCTCGGCTTGATCGAGGTGCGTCGACACCGGTCGCCGCGCGGCTCGGAGCTGGTCTTCCTCAAGGCGCCCGGCAGCGAACCGCTGATCGAGCTCTGTCACTATCCGGCCGCGGGCCCGGTGCAGGTGCAGCCGGATCTGACGCACCTGGCCTTCGAAGTCGAAAGCCTCGAGGCCTTTGCCCGCCATCTGGCCCGGTTCGAGCTCGCCTACTCGGATGGCCCCCACTGGCGCGATGACGGCAGCGGCTTCGCGTTTGTCGACGCTCCCGAAGGCTACGAAATCGAGTTGATGCAGAAGCCCGACCAGTACTTCCTGGCGAGGCGCGCCTCAGACCCAGCCAAGTCCGCCATCCCATGAAGCTCTCCTGCCTTTCCGGACCCCCTCTTCCGCGCCTCGCTAATGTAGAGTCCTCGAAGGCAGGGGGGTGGGGTTGGAACGGTAGGGACCAAACTTGACCTGTTGACCCCATGTTTCACGAGTCGAGGACTCTGGCGAGGCGCGCCTCAGACCCGACGAACCCCGCCTGATATGCCTTCCCCCACTCCCGTCCCGATTCGGTGGCGATGCCGGGGTCACACTTACGTCTTTCCACGGCCGACCCTTATCATGGGGATCGTGAACGTCACGCCCGATTCCTTCTCGGATGGCGGACGCTATCTCGATCCCGAGGCCGCCGTGGACCACGCCCTGGCCCTTGCCGGGGAGGGCGCCGATCTGATCGATATCGGCGGCGAGTCCACCCGGCCGCAGGCCGCACCCGTCCCCGAGGCCGAAGAGCTGCGGCGTGTGCTCCCGGTGCTGGACCGGCTGGCGGGGCGATTGTCCGTCCCGATCTCGATCGATACCCGGAAGCCGGCGGTTGCCCGGGCCGCCCTCGAGGCCGGGGCCGGCCTCGTGAATGACATCGCCGCCAATCGCGAGGATCCCGCTCTGTGGGAAGTCGTGGCCACCTTCGGGGCCGGCTATGTCTGCACCCACATGCAGGGCACGCCGCAGACGATGCAGGAGAACCCCCGCTACGCCGACGTCGTCCGCGAGGTCGGGGCTTTCTTTGCCGACCGGCTCGACCGGCTCGACCGGCACGGGGTGCCGGCCGAACAGGTGGCCCTCGACGTGGGCATCGGGTTCGGCAAGAGCCTCGATCATAATTTGGATTTGCTCGCGCAGGTCGGCTCCTATAAAAAACTCTCAAGGCCCATGGTGCTTGGGGTTTCCCGCAAATCGTTTCTTGGGAAGCTCTCGGGCGCCGGCGTGGCGGATCGCTTGCCGGCGTCGCTGGCCTGCGCGGCCTATGCCGTCCTGGCCGGCGTTCAGGTGATCCGGACCCATGACGTCGGCCCCACGCGGCAGGCGGTTCGCAGTGTCGAAGCGTTGCAGGAGCGGAAACCGTGATGGCATGGCTAGCGAACAATTGGCGTGCGTTCGTCGAGATCGCGATCCTCGGGGTCGGGATCTACTACGGACTGCGCTTCCTTCGCGGCACCCGGGGTGCCCCGGTGCTTACCGGGCTGTTGCTGGTCCTGCTCGTCCTGACCTTCCTCACCCTGGCGCTCGACCTCGCCGTCATGCGCCAGCTGCTGCGCAATTTCTTCGCCTTCTTCGCCGTCGCCGTCATCGTGATCTTTCAGCCCGAGGTCCGGCGCATGCTCGCGGAACTCGGCAGCCTGCCGTTCTTTGTCAGCGCCCGCGAGAAACGGGAGAATATCGAGGTCCTCATCAAGACCGCCGAGCGTCTCGCCGATGTCCGCATCGGCCTGCTCGTCGCCATCGAGCAGTCCATCCAGCTCCAGGAGGTCGTCGAGTCCGGGATTGTCGTCGACTGCGAGGCCACGCCGGAGATGCTCGAGACCATCTTCTTTCCCAACAACGCCATCCACGACGGCGGCGTCATCCTCCGCGGCAACCGCATCGCCAACGCCGCCTGCATCTTCCCCCTCACCACCCGCCAGGACCTCGGCACCTCGCTCGGCACCCGACACCGGGCCGCCATCGGCCTGACCGAGGAGACCGATGCGGTGGTCGTCGTCGTGTCCGAGGAAACCGGCGCCATCTCCTATGCCTACAAGGGCCAGTTGATCCGCAACGTCACGCTCGAAGAACTGCGGTCCTTCCTGACGTCGGTGATCGTCCGTCCTCCCCCCTCGCGCAGCGTGCTCGATTGGTTCCGCTCCTTCCTGCGCCGCGATGCCTCGTCCGACGCCGTCGAGTCGCTCCACGGCAAGCCCAATTGACATGACGCTTCCCCGCATCGTCACCCACAACTTCGGCTGGAAGCTGCTGGCCCTGGCCCTCGCCACCGCCGTCTGGACGACGCTGCACTCGGGAGCCCAGAACCGGCTCAAACCCACGACCGCCCTCACGCTCTCCCAGGTCCCCGTAACGCTGCTGACCGCCCCGGGTTCGGCTGCCGCCTATCGGACCGAACCCGCCGCCGTCGATCTCGATCTGAGCGGCCCTCCGGATCTCCTCGGGCGATTGCACCGACGCGAGGTTCAGGCGTTTGTCGATCTCACCCGCGACGCCGATCCCACGGCGCTTCCCCAGCGCGTTCGCGTCGTTGCTCCAACGGGTGTCGACGTCCAGGCCGTCACCCCCCAGGAGGTCACCGTCAGCAGCGGCGTGGACCACCCCCGCTGAGCCGCAGTGCCCTAGCGAGGCGCGCCTCAGACCCAGTCGAGTCCTCAGGATCACGAAGATCCTGCTGTGCCTGCCCACTCTCTCTTCCGCGCCTGGCTAATGGAGAGTCCTCGACGGAAGGAGGGATGGCCTGGAACGGCAGGGACCAGACTTGACCTGTTGACCCCATATTCCACAAGTCGAGGACTCTAGTGCGGCGCGGACTCGGCGTCGCAACCACGACATGGCTCTTTTGGCCTTTCGGTCGATGCGCATGCCCTGAGCTGAGGGAACCGCGTTCGTCCAGGATTTTGGGCACCGCTTTCCCGCGTGACATCGCCAGTCCCGGTGTGCATCCTCCGGCCTCATGAATCGATACTGGCTCGTGACCGTCTCCGTCCTGACCGCCGGCGTCCTGGGCCTCCAGACCCAGGCTGCGGATCCCAAGGCCGACGCCAAACCCGGCGCTGCCGCCGAGGTCGCTGTCATCAAGACATCCAAGGGCGACATGGTGGTCGAGTTCTGGCCCGACGTGGCCCCCAAGACCGTCGAGAACTTCAAGACACTCGCCCGGAAAGGCTTCTACGATGGCACGGCCTTCCACCGGATCGTCAAGGGCTTCATGATCCAGGGCGGGGATCCTCTCACCAAGGACCCCGGCGCCGCCGACCGCTACGGTACCGGCGGCCCCGGCCACACCATCAAAGCCGAGTTCAACGCCCGCAAGCACGTCCGCGGCGTCCTCTCGATGGCCCGGTCCGCCTCCCCGGATTCCGCTGGCAGCCAGTTCTTCATCTGCCTGGATGATGCCGCCTTTCTCGATGGCAAGTACACCGCGTTCGGCAAGCTCCGTTCCGGGGAGGATGTCCTCCTCAAAATCGGGGAAACCCCGACCCAGCCCAATCGCTTCGGCAACGAAAACTCCGTCCCCACCGAGCGCGTGGGTGTCGAGAGCATCAAGATCGTTCCCGCCAACAGCATCAAGTAGTTGGCATCCCACACCATGACACCCGATGCCGCGCCCGCCGAAGTCGCCATCCTCCAGACCAGTGTCGGCGACTTGGTCGTTGCTTTCTGGCCGGAGGTCGCTCCCGACACCGTCCGGAATTTCATCAAACTCGCCCGCGAAGGCTTCTACGACGGCACCTGCTTCCACCGGATCGTCAAAGGCTTCATGATCCAGGGCGGGGATCCTCTCACCAAGGACCCCGGCGCCGCCGACCGCTATGGCACCGGCGGCCCCGGCCACACCATCAAGGCCGAGTTCAACACCCGCAAACACGTCCGCGGCGTCCTCTCGATGGCCCGCTCCAGCCACCCCGACTCCGCCGGCAGTCAGTTCTTCATCTGCCTGGACGACGCCGCGTTTCTCGATGGCAAGTACACCGCGTTCGGCGAACTCATCCGGGGCGACGCCACCCTCGAGCGCATCGGGAACACGCCGGTCACGCGCAGCGCCAGCGGGGAAGAGAGCCAGCCCACCGTCCGCATCGAGATCGAACAGATTCGCATCGTCCCCGCCGACTCGATCCCGCCCCGTGGGATCGGCCTGGGCTGACGAGGATGATCCCGCGTGGATCCATTTGGCCACCGACCGCAGCCTTGATCGCGGGAGTCCTCCTCGGTTCCGGCTGCGGCCGCACCGCAGCACCGGATCCCCCGCCTGTCCCGCTGCCGCAGGCCCACGCGCACAACGATTACGCCCACGCGCGCCCCCTCCTCGATGCCCTCGACCAGGGCTTCTGCAGCGTCGAAGCCGATGTCCACCTTGTGGATGGGCGCCTGTTGGTGGCCCACAGCCGGGCGTTTACCCGGCCCGAACGCACGCTCGAAACACTCTACCTCGATCCGCTCCGTGCCCGCGTTCGCGCTCACGGCGGCCGTGTCTACCGCCAGGGCCCCGAGTTCTTCCTGCTCATCGATTTCAAGACGCCGGCCGCCCCCACCTGGGAGGCGTTGCGCGGCGTGCTCAGCGTCTATGGCGACATCCTCACGACGTTCCGGACCCACCGAATCGAGACCAACGCCGTCACGATCATCCTCAGCGGGAATGCCCCGCGCGCGCAGCTCGCCGCGGAACCGGTTCGCCACGCGGCCGTCGACGGGCGCCTGCCCGACCTCGAAGGCACCGCCAGCGCCGGTTCGATCCCCTGGGTGAGCGCTTCCTGGTCGGAGGTCTTCACGTGGCGGGGACGCGATGCCTTCCCGCCCGCCGAGGCCCAGCGGCTTCGCGAGCTCGTCGCCCGGGCGCACGCCCAGGGCCGCAAGATCCGGTTCTGGGGCGGCCCCGACACCCCGGCGCTTTGGAAGGAACAGCACGCCGCCGGCGTGGATCTGATCAATACCGACCGGCTCGCTGAACTTCGCAAGTTCCTCTCCGTTCACCGTTGACGGTCCTCCCCGCTTTTCCCAGTATCCGCCTTCTTGGTGTCTGGCGGCCGCCGGTGCGAACGCCAGCCGCCATGGAGCCTGAACCTGAAACTCGGACATTGACCATGAACCTGGACCACGTTTACTCGCAGCTGACTATCAAGACCGGGGCCAAGCTGGCCCTCGTCGTCCTCGACGGCCTCGGCGATATCGCCATCGCCGGCCAGGGTGAGATCACCCCGCTCGAGGCCGCCAAGACCCCCAACCTCGATCGTCTCGTCGTCGCCGGTTGCGCCCAGGGCCGCATGACCCCCGTCGCCCCAGGCATCACCCCCGGCAGCGGCCCCGGCCACCTCGCGCTCTTCGGCTACGATCCCCTCGAATATGAAGTCGGCCGCGGCGTCATTGAAGCCCTCGGTCTCGGCGTCGAACTCAAGGCCGGCGACGTCGCCGCCCGCGCCAACTTCTGCACGCTCGACAGCCAGGGGATCATCACTGACCGTCGGGCTGGCCGAATCCCGACCGAGGTCTGCGAGGAACTCTGCGCCCTGCTCGCAGGCAAGATCCGCCGAGTCGGCTCCAAAGGCGCCGAGGTCGAGGTCATCATCAAGCCCGGCAAGGAACACCGTTTCGTCGTGATCTTCCGCGGCGAAGGCCTCGAAGGCCCGCTCACTTCCACCGACCCCAACCGGGAGGGCCTCCCCATCGGAAACGCCCAGCCGGAGGACGACAAGTCGCCAGCCCAGAAGAAGACCTCCCGCGCGATCGCGGAGTTCTACAAGAAAGTCCTGCCCCTCCTCGCCGGCCAGCCCAAAGCCAACGGCTTCCTGCTGCGCGGGATCGCCCATCAACCCCACATCCCAAGCTTCGCGGAGCGATACCAGTTGCGCGCCGCCTGCCTCGCCGTCTACCCCATGTACAAAGGCCTCGCTCAACTGGTCGGCATGACCAAGATCGAAGGACCCCAGTCCCTCAGCGAGCAGTTCGAACGCTACCTGGCCGAGTACGACAACTTCGACTTCTTCTTCATCCACTACAAGTACACCGACAAGGCGGGTGAAGACGGCAATTTCGAAGCCAAACGCAAGGCCATCGAGGATTTCGATGCCGCCCTTCCCATCCTGCTCCGCAAGCGCCCCGACGTTCTGGCCATCACGGGCGATCACTCGACCCCCTGCCCGCTGCGCGGCCATTCCTGGCATCCGCAGCCCGTCCTGATTCACTCGAAGTTCAGCGGATCGGACAAGCTCGAACGGTTCACGGAGACTGGCGCCAACCTCGGCTCCCTGGGCGTCTTCGACGCGAAGTACCTGATCCGCCTGATGCAGGCCAACGCCCGGATGTTCGACAAGTTCGGCGCCTGAGCCCCGCCTCTCCGGCCACAACGCGGCAAGTGCGGCGGACCCGCGCTTGCCGCGCACTCGCTGCTGCCCCACCGCAGCCGCGGCTCACCGGCTCACCGGCTTCTTGCCGGACGGCTCGCGCGGATCATCGGTCTTCGGCGGCCGGCGGAGCTCCTGCAAATGCCGATCCACACGCCGGTAGGCAAACCAAGCCCCCGTCGAGAGCGCCACCAACCCCACCTCGAACAGCCCCGTGAAAACAAGATGCGCGCGCTTTTCCAGACGATACACCTCCGCCGCCCAGTCCGCCGCCTCGAGGCTCGGCGCCCCGGACCGCACGCGCTCCGCACGATACGGATTGTGGAACAGCTTCCACCCCTGATAACCCAGGGCGCCCAGGGTCACAAACCCCGCCACCATCGCCCCCAGACAAACCGCCTGGAGCCCCTTGCGAATCTGATCCAGGGTGAGATGCCTGCCCCTGCCGCCTGCGGAGCCGTCGCTTGTCATCAGGCGGCAGCCTACAGACAAGCCCGGCAAAGCACAAACCCCCTTCAGACGGTTGCCGACGGGCGGAACAACGCGAAGTGACCGTCGAAACCGGGCAGCGCGTGGTTCCCGACCCACTCGACGGCCATGGCGCCGCCAAGGCGCGTCGCTGCCACCTCGCTCACCAGACAGGCCTCGCCAAGCTCCGCCGCCAACCGCTCGATCCGAAAGGCGAAGTTCACCGCCGGCCCGGAAAGGCTCTCCTCGCCCAGCGACGCCACCCCGCCCAGGAGCACTTCACCCGAGTGCACCACCAATCGAAACCGCGGCTGACCCTCCCGTTGCAGCCGACGCAACGCGGCGATCGTCGTGGCCATCGCCGCCAGCACCTTCTCGCTCTCAATCCAGAACGCAAGAAAACCGTCGCCCAAGTACTTGTTCACCGTCCCCCCCGCCGTCTCAATGATGTCCCGGCACCGCAGGAACCAATGGCCCATCAATACCGAAAGCGCCTCGGGCGAGAGGCTCCGAGCCAGAGGCGTCGAACCGGCGATGTCCGCCACCAGCAGCCAGCAGGCCTGGGGGCGCAGATCCATGAACGTCCGCGACTGCGTCGCTGAATCGCGTGAGGCGGCCCTCGGCGCCCCGCCCGTCTGGCGAAAGGTCAGACGGAACGGCCCGATGCGGATCTGGTCGCCGTCGCTCAGCCGGATCGGCTGGTGCACCCGCCGCTCGTTCACGTACGTGCCATTGCGACTGCCCAGATCCACCAGCCAGTACTCCTCGCCCCCCTGAACATGGATCAACGCGTGCCGGCGTGAAACCCGGTCGTCCGTCAACAAGACGCCGTTGTCCGGCGTGCGGCCCAAGGTCACATTGCCCCCAACCGGCAGCTGCCCGCCCTCAGACGTCTCAAGCCACGTTCGGATGGCCGCCGCATCGCTCATTCGCGCTGCCAGGGTACTGCCAACTCGCCCGGAATGCTCGCACAGAATTCTGAGCTGGGGACGCCTTGGCCTGTTGCCCGAAGAGGCCCCCGCCCTCCCGCGCCGCGCATTTTTGCTTCCGCCGGTTGCGCCGCGGCGGCAGACTCGAAGCCGTGGTGTGCGATGAACGTTGATGATGAACCCCGTTGATCCCATGAAGTCCTCCCCCTCGACCCGACGCGCGTTTCTTCGACAGACGGCCCTCGCGGTGGCTGCGTGCGGCACGGCACCTTACTGGACCCCCCGGGCCGCAGGCGCCAACGGCGACATCCGTGTCGCCGTCGTCGGCTTCGGCGGCCGCGGCGGTTCGCATATCAGCGCCTTCGGCAAAATGCCCGGCGTCCGCCTGGTGGCCGTTTGCGATTGCGACCAGAAGATCCTCGACGCTGCGGTCAAGAAGAGCGCCGACCAGGGCAAGCCGGTCCGAGGGTACCGTGACTACCGCAAGCTGCTCGAAGACAAGGAAGTCGATGTGATCTCGAGCGCCACGCCCAACCACTGGCACGCCCTCAACGTCGTCTGGGCCTGCCAGGCCGGCAAGGACGTCTACATCGAGAAACCCGTCTCCCACAACGTCTGGGAAGGCCGGCGCGCCGTCGAGGCCGCGCGCCAATACCAGCGCATCGTCCAGACCGGTACCCAGAGCCGATCCTCCCGCACCGGCATCGCTGCCGCCGTCGACTGGGTCCGGGCCGGCAACCTCGGCAAGATCCGCATCGCCCGCGGCCTCTGCTACAAGCGCCGCGCCAGCATCGGCAAGGTCGATGGCCCCCAGCCGATCCCCCCCGAAATCGACTACGACCTCTGGTGTGGTCCCGCCGAGAAACTGCCCCTGCTCCGCAAACGCCTGCACTACGACTGGCATTGGGTCTGGAACACCGGCAACGGCGACCTCGGCAATCAAGGCATCCATGAAATGGACGTCGCCCGGTGGTTCCTCGGCGTCATGGAACTCTCCCCCCGCGTGTTCAGCATCGGCGGCCGCCTCGGCTACGTCGACGACGGCGAGACCCCGAACACCATGATCATCATCCATGATTACGCCCTCGCGCCGCTGATCTACGAGGTTCGAGGGCTCCCCTCCCGGCGCGTCGAGCCCGCCGCCGACGGCCAGAAACCCAGGGAGCAAATGGATAGCTACCGCGGCGCCAGCATCGGCATCGTCATCGAATGCGAGGGCGGCCATGTCACCGTCCCCAGCTACACCAGCGCCGCCGCGTACGACAAGTCGGGCCAGCAGATCCAGAAATGGAGCGGCGAAGAGGATCACTACGCCAATTTCATCAAGGCGGTCCGCAGCCGGAAGACCGCCGACCTCCACGCGGACATTCTCGAAGGCCACCTCTCGAGCGCCCTTTGTCACACCGGCAACATCTCCTATCGCCTCGGCGCCCGACAGCGGCCCGGCGAAATCCGGGAGGCCCTCCGCGGCGACAAGGACCTCGCCGAAGCCTTCGGGCGGATGGCCGACCATCTCGCCGCCAACGGCGTCAACCTCGACTCCGAACAGGCCACCCTCGGTGTCGCCCTCAAGATGGACCCGAAGACCGAGCGCTTCCTGGGCAACGAAGCTGCCAACGCGATGCTGACCCGCAACTACCGAGCCCCGTTCGTGGTGCCCGCCGCGTTCGCCTGAACCGATCCGCCGGCTCCCGTTCGGGAGAGCTTCAACCTCCGGGCGCGTCGAGCGTTTCGTCCGGATGGACCTGGTCGTGGTCGGCGCGGCACTCGAGGTGCGTGGTCACGCTGGCGCACGGCGTGATCTCCGTCTCGATGGCACGCTCGATCTCGGTCGCCTGCCGATGCGCTTCCGCGAGGCTGATGCCCTCGGGGAACAGGAGGTGGAGCTCGATCCAATGGGCGTCGCCGATGTTGCGATGCCGGAGCTGGTGGTAGGTGACATTGCGCTCGGCGGTGATCCGGTCGAGCAGCGCGGTCAATCGCCGGCCCACCTCGGGATCGGCGGAGTCCATCAGCCCCGCCGAGGCCGACCGGACCAGGCCGGCGCCGGAGACGAGGATATTGACCGCCATGGCGAGGCCGCAAATCGGGTCCCAGGGCAGCCATCCGGTGATCTGGACCAGGAGCAATCCGACGACGGCGGCCAGGCTGGTCCAGACATCCGTCAGCACGTGACGGCCGTTGGCGCAGAGGATCAGCGACTGCCGGCGCTTTCCCATCCAGAGAAGATAGGCGCCCAGACCGCCGTTCACGACGGCTGCCAGGATGGTCAGCAGCGTGCCCAACCCCAGGTTCTCGAGGTGCAGGCCGACGATCCACTTCTGGATCGACTGGTAGATGATGTAGAGCGCCGCCAGGATGATCATGGCCCCCTCGAATCCGGCGGAGAAGAAGGCGATCTTGGTATGGCCGTAGAGATGCGAGGCGTCGGCGGGCCGATGCGACAACCGGAGGCTGTAGAACGCGAAGGCCACGGCGGCCACATGCACGACCGATTCGGCCGCGTCACTCAGGATCGCCGAGGACCCCGTCAGCAGGTAGGCCCCCCATTTGATCAGCAGCAGCAAACAGCCGATGACCAGCGACAGGGTCATCGCAAACCGCAGCGCCCTGCGATTCGCCTCGGCAGCAGGCTCGGAGGCCGCACTCGGTTTCATGGCGGGTCGCGTCCGTTTCGGCCGCGGTTCAGGCGCGGCGGTTGGCCGTCCGGCGCGGGCGCCGGGGCCTGGGGGCGGGCCGCGCGGCGGGTGCCCCAATGAGCGCGTCCGCGAGCCGGGCGATGCCCTGGTCGATGGCCTCGCGGCTGGCGCTGCCGAAGCTGAGCCGGAGCTCGTGGTCCGGCGCGCGTCGGGTCGGGTCGGTGGCGTAGCAGAGACGCCCCGGCACGTAGAGCACGTCGTGCGCCAGGGCGCGCTGAAAGAGCTCGGACCGCAGGCCGGTCGAGCGATGGCGCGGCAAGCGGACCCAGACGTACATGCCGCCCGCCGGCCGCCGCCAGGCCGCCTCCGCGGGGAACCGGGAGCCAAGGGCGTCGAGCATCCAGCCTGCCTTCTCCGCGTAGCGAAGCCGCAGCTGCTCAAGGTGGCTCTCGTAGCGCCCCGACGCCAGCGCCCGGCTCAGCAGATGCTGCAGCAGGCTCGAGGTCCCAAAGTCGTGGTTCCCCTTGACCCGGGAGACCGGAACCCGGATCGCCTCGGGCAGGCGGGCGAACCCGACGCGGACGCCGGTGGCGAAGGGTTTGCTGTAGGTGCTGGTGTAGATGACGCGCGCCTCGGACATCGGGGTCGCAAGGGCCGAGGGGACATCCGCGCCGGCGAATCGCAATTCGCGGTAGGCCGCGTCTTCGAGCACGTAGATCGGATGCCCTGCCGAGCGCTCGTACGACCGGAGAAGATCGAGGGCGCGGGCCTTCTTTTCCCAAGACGTCGTGGTGCCGGTTGGATTCTGGTGGTAGCTGACCAGGTAGAGCAGCTTGACGCGGTGGAGGCGCCCCTCCCGCTTGAGCCGATTCAGCGCGCGCTCGAGGGCGCCCAGATCCAGGCCGTCCGGCTCGAGCGGAATCCCGCGGCATTCGAGCCCGTGGCTCTGCGCAATCCCCAAATAGACGAAGTACGTGGGGTCTTCGAGCAGCACGACATCCCCGGGGTCGCAGAGGACCTCGGTCACCATGTAGAGCAGTTGTTGGGAACCGTGGGTGATGATGAAGGAGTCGGGCGAATAGACGCGGGCCGGCCCCGGGGAAGGCTGGTCCAATCTCTCGAGCCGCGCGGCCGAGCGCTGGCACAACTCGCGCAGGCCGGGCGTGTTCCCGTACTGGAGGGCGGCCTCGGCGGATACGCGATCCTCGAGCAGATCGCGGAACAACGTCCGCGCTTCCTCGACAGGCAGCGTCGGGTTGTCGGTGAACCCGGCGGCGAGGCTGATGATGTCGGGCCGGACCAGGGCGAGATCCATGAGCCAGGAGATGGGTGGGGCTTGCGTGCGCCGTCCCAAGCAGGAGAGCGCACGGGTATTCCTGGATCCGGTTCCCGGATTGACGGATCGCATAGCGTTCGCACCGCTCCGATCGAGCTCCCATCGCCGAGGAGCGGACGATCGGGATCGTGACAGAGCGCCGGGGCTTTGGCGAGCCCCGTGTTGGGCGCCCAACTCGGTTTGGGCGGCTCGGGGACTGTTCGCGTTTCCCCGTCACCCGCCGCGGTCGGCGCCGCCGGCTGCCCCGGCGGCATCAACCGCCGGGGGTGCCCAGCAGGTCGGGGAGCGGGCAACCGGCGCAGCGGGCGTCGGCGCGGTCGCAGTAGTCGTGGACCACCTGGAGAAGACCTTGCTGGAGCGAGGCGGCGCGGGGATGGGGGAACGGGCGGCCCTCGAGCAACCGCTGTCGGGCGAGGCGGAGGACAGCGTTGTCTTCGCCCGAAGGCCAGGCGAGGTAACGGGCTTCGATCCGGGCCATGGCGGCGGAGTTGGCGACCGCCTGGGCTCGGCTCCAGAACCAGGGCAGGATCACATTCATGGCGAGATCGGTGGCTCGGGGAAGGCCGAGGAGGGGATGGGGCGTGGGCAACTCCGGGGAGGCGAGCGTCCAATGTCGGGACCAGAAGGGATCGCTGGCGTTGAGGCCATCAAGGAGGGAGACGGGCCAGCGGGATGGGGGGGCGTCCTGGGCGAGCCACGACTCGAGGCGGTCGGTCCAGCGCGGTTCGCTGAGCCAGTGGGCGGCAAGGGCAAGCCGCCGTGCCGGGTGATTGGCCGGCCGGAGCCCGTGCAGTCGCCAAAGGTGCCGGGGCAGGACGCGATCGGCGAGGTGGCTCTGCTCGCGCCACCAGAGGTCCCAGAGCTCGCGCACGTAGCGGTCGGAAGTGCGGCGGTCGTGGGCCAGATCGCGGGGCAGGAGGCCGGCGAGCCCCAGGAACGCAGCCTGCAGGCTTTGGGGGGTACGGCGGTTCCCGGGGGTGGCTCCGGGAAGAGCGGGGATCAACTCGGCCAGACGGCGCATGGGCCAGGGGTTATGTTTGTAGCCGAGTGCGGTGAACAGGCCTTCCCACAGCGCCTGGGCCCAGCCCGCCTGGCGGGCGCGGGCGGTGAGATGGCGGGCCTTGAGAGCCAGTCGGACACGGGCGGCCTGAACGAGCCACTCCCGCAACGCCTCGGGGGCCAAGTGCCGCAGGAAATCGGCGCAAGCGCCCGCCGGGACGGGAGAGAAGGCGGGATCGGTCTGGTGCCCATAACTGGCGATCAATTCGGGCAGCGGCGAGTCGAGGAAGTCGGCCATGACGAGCGTCGGCAGGCCCGGGTCGGGGAGGGATGGGGGAGTCCAGACCACGCGGAGCCGGACGCCAGTGTACTCCGGGTTGAGATGATGGCGGTGCTGATGCCAGCCGCCGGGGAGGAGATCGATTTCGACATCGCCGGTGACCGCCGGCTGGGCGCCGAACTGGAGAACGGCGCGGCGGAAGTCGGGTCCGGGCTCTCGATTCCAGAAGCCGGGGTGAAGAACCGTGAGCGGACGGTCGTCGAAGGTGCGCAGGGCGTCCCGTTGGAGACGCTGATGAGCCCAGACCCATTGGAGGACGCGCTCGCAGGACGGGGCGACCGGGGCCTGATCGTGGAGGAGCGGCTGGACAAGGGCTTCGAGACGACGGGGACCGTAGGCATCGAGCGGGATCATAACCACCTTGCCGTTGCTTTTCGGCGGTTGATCGAGCAATGTCAAGCTCAGGAACAGCGCGGCGTGGCAGGAGGCGGACTGGGGATGGGATGTTATGACGAAGGCATTGACAGGTGACGCGCGACAGGCGCTCTGGGCGGCGGCATGGCTGTTCGGAGTCCTGATCGCACCGGAGGTGGCGAGGGGAGCGGAGCCGGACGTGCGGCGGGATCCGGCCGTCGAGGCGGTGGCGAGGGCATTGCCGTCGGTGGTGAACATCGGGACGGAGACGATTGTGGCCGTGGTCGATCCGTTCGAGGAGATGCTCCGGGAGTTCTGGGGGCCGTATCACGGGCGGCGGCGGGCAACGACGCAATACAGCCTCGGCTCGGGCGTGGTGGTGGACGAGGCCGGGTACATCCTGACCAATGATCACGTCGTGCGGCGGGCGAGCCGGATCTGGGTGCGGTTCTCCGAAGAATGCGGCGGCGGGGAGTACGAGGCGAAGCTCGTCGGCGCGAGCCGCAGAAGCGACGTGGCGATGATCAAGATCGAGCCGAAGCCAGGGGATCGGTTTCGGGCGGTGCGGTTTGCGGCGGACGAGGATTTGTGGCTGGGGGAGACGGTGCTGGCGCTGGGGAATCCGTTTGGGTTGGGGGGGTCGGTCAGCCGGGGGATTCTCAGTTCGAAGAGCCGGCGGCCGCCGACCGAAGGTGCCCCGCTCGGGCTCGAGGACTGGCTGCAGACGGATGCCGCGATCAATCCCGGGAGCAGCGGGGGGCCGCTGGTCAATCTCCGCGGCGACCTGATCGGGCTGAGCGTGGCGGTCTATCGCGAGGGCCAGGGCATCGGGTTTGCCATTCCCGTCAGACGGCTCGTCGAGGCCCTGCTCGAGATCGCCTCGCCGGAGCTCAAAGGGCTCTGGTTTGGCGCCCGGGTGCGACCGGCGGACGGCGTGGTGATCGTCTCCTCGGTCGAGCGGGGGAGCCCGGCCGAGCGGGCGGGGCTGAAGGCGGGGGACGTGGTTCTTTCCGTGAACGGGAAGACCCCGCGAGGGTTCATCGAGTTCTTCCGGGAGTTGGCGGCGGGCTCGGATCGGAGCGACACCCGTCTCGAGGTGCGGCGGGGGGGTGGCCGGCAGGAAGTGAGCGTGCGGTTGATGCGGGAATCCGCGGTGTTCAACGCGGTCATGATCAAGCAGAAGCTGGGGATCAGCGTGCAGGAAATCACGCCGGACCTGGCAGAGCGGCTGGGACTGCCGGTGGACGAGGGTCTGCTGATTGCGGCGGTCGACGGGGGGACGCCGGCGGCTCGGGCGGGATTGCAGCGGGGTGCGGTGCTCCTCGCGGTGGACGGCCAGGCGGTCGACGGGGTGGTCGAGACGGCAAAAGCCTTGTACGGCCGGAAGAAAGACGAGAAAATCCGGGTCGACGTTCTCGTGCAGCGCCGGCGGGGCATGCTGTTGATTCCGGAGCGGGCGGCGGTGGAACTGCCGGTGATGTGACGGAGCCGCGCAGGGCGGTTGACGGCGGGCGTCCCGGCGGGAGACAGGTCCAGTGATGATCGAAGTCGAGCATCTCACCAAGCGTTACGGCAGCCATGCTGCCGTGAACGACGTGTCGTTCGAGGTGGGGCGCGGTCAGATTGTCGGCCTGCTGGGTCCGAACGGAGCGGGCAAGAGCACGATCATGCGGATTCTGGCGTGTTACATGCCGGCGCAGTCGGGTCGTGTGCGGGTGGCGGGGCACGATGTGTTTCGGGAGGCGAACCTGGTGCGCCGGCGGATCGGGTACATGCCGGAGAACAACCCCCTCTACACCGAGATGCGGGTGCGGGAGTACTTGAAATTCCGGGCCCGGCTGAAAGGGCTGGGGGTGGCCGAGAGCCGGCGGCGGGTGGATGCGGTGCAGGAGCAGTGCGGGCTGACGGAAGTGAGCCGGGCGATCATCGGGACGCTCTCCAAGGGCTATCGCCAGCGGGTGGGTCTGGCGGACGCGCTCGTGCACGAGCCGGATCTGATCATCATGGACGAGCCGACGATCGGGCTGGATCCCCACCAGATCCGGGCCGTGCGCCAGCTCATCCGGGAGCTGGGCCGGGACCGGACCGTCCTCCTCTCGTCGCACATCCTGCCCGAAGTCGAGATGACCTGCGAACGGGTTCTGATCCTGCATCAGGGCCGGATTCTGGCGGCGGACACCACGGAGGCGCTGCAGCGGCGGATCAGCGGCGGGGGGCAGGTGGTGGCGGAGGTGGCGGCCGACCCGGCGGCGTTGCGGCTCTGCTTCGAGGAGACGGAGGGGATCGAGCACTTCGATATCGCGCCGGCGGGGGATGATTACTATCGGTGCGCGCTGACAGCGCAGCCGGGGGTGGACCTCAGGCCGCGGGTGTTCGAGATCGTGCGGGATCGCGGATGGCGGCTGCGCGAGCTCAGCCACAGCCGGCATTCGCTCGAGGACATCTTCATGCACGTCACGCGCACGGACGGCGAGGAGGGAGGGAGCTGATGCGGGTCTATTGCACGCTGCTCCGGAAGGAACTCGGCGCGTATTTCATCTCGCTGACGGGCTACGTGATCATCGCCGCCATCCTGGCGCTGGCCGGCGGCAGTTTCCTCGAGATGGTCGAGGCGATGAACAGCGAGTCGGTGCCGATGCCGCTGACGGAGCTGTTTTTTGGCACCTCGTTTTTCTGGGTGATCCTGCTGGTGGCGACGCCGGTGATCACGATGCGGTTGTATGCGCAGGAGAAGGCGTCGGGGACCTTCGAGACGCTGATGACGGCGCCGGTCGGGGACGGGGTGGTGGTGCTGGCGAAGTTCACGGCGGCGCTGGCGTTCTACGGGCTGGCGTGGGCGCCGCTTCTGGCCTGCCTGCTCGTGGTGCACCGGTATACGTCGCCCGGCGTCCCGTTCGACTGGTGGCCGACGGCAAGCACATTCCTGGGGATCGGCGTCGTGGGGGCTTCCTACGTCGCCATGGGCTGCCTGGCCTCCGCCATGACGCGCAGCCAGATCATCGCCGCCACCGTCAGTTTCGCCGGCGGGTTCGCCCTGTTCCTGCTCAGCTTCCTCAAGTTCAGTGTCGGCGCCCAGACCGGTTGGCAAGCCCACGTCGTGAATTACCTGTCGCTGTTCGACCATTTCGAGGACTTCGTCCGCGGGGTGGTCGACACCCGGCATCTGGCAGTGCATGCGAGCCTGACGGCAGGGCTCCTGTTCCTCACCTTGAAAGTCGTTGAAAGCCGCCGATGGAAATGACCCGGCTCGAAGCCTTGTGAAGCGCGACGATCTCCAGGCCCCCACGTTTTCCTCCGGACGCCGTTTGGCGACCGGCGTGAACGTCGTGGTCTCCGTGCTGGCGCTGTTACTCCTGCTGATTCTGGGGAACTACCTGACGGCCCGGCATTTCCACCGGTTCCTATGGGCCGCGGACGAGCGGTTCATGCTCACCCCACAGACCCGGCGGGTGCTCGAGTCCCTGACCAACGACGTGCGGGCCACCATCCTCTTCGACCGCGATAGCGCCCTTTTCTCGACGGTCGCCGGGCTGCTGAAGGAGTACGGACACGCCTGCCCCCGGCTGCACATCGAGCACGTCGATTACGCGAAGGACGCCCAACTCGCGCAGACGCTGGTCGAGCGGCACCAGCTGCCGCCCACGGAATCGGATCTCATCATCTTCGAGGGGGCCGGGCGGACGCGGATTGTCCGGGCGTCGGAGCTGTCGGAGTACAACCTCGATGCGGTTCTGGCGGGCGAGAAGGAGGTGCGGCGGACGGCCTTTCGGGGCGAACCGCTCTTCACGGCGGCCATCGCGAGCCTCGCCGAGGGCAAGGGGCCGGTGGCCTATTTCCTGCAAGGCCACGGGGAGCACGACCCCTCGAGCACCGACACCAAGTTCGGGTATTCGCATGTCACGCGGCTGCTCTCCCAGAAGAACGTCGCCAGCGTCCCGTTGCGGTTGGCCGGCGACGCCGAGATCCCGGACGACTGCGCCCTGCTGGTGATTGCCGGGCCGCGCAGCCGGCTGGACCCGGCCGAGTTGGACAAGATTGGCCGCTATCTCTCCCGCGGGGGGCGGATGCTGGCCCTGCTGAGCTTCTATCAGTCGAGCCGGGCGCCAACGGGTCTCGAGCGGTTGCTGGCGGGATGGGGGGTGACGGTGGGGGAGAACCTCGTGTTCGATTTGAGCCAATCGGTGCCCGGGGGAGGGATCCTGGCGACGAACTTCTCGGCGCACCCGATCGCCCGCGCGCTGCGCCAGCATGCGATCTACCTGGTGCTCGCCCGGTCGGTCGAGCCGTCCCGGGCCGTCGGGGCCGGCGCCGACGCGCCGAGAGCCGAGCCCCTGTTCAGCACGAGCATCGAGGGCTTCACCGCCAGCGACGCGAACGACCGCGGCCTGCCGCGGCATGACCCCGCCCGGGACCGGCGCGGGGCGATTCCCCTGGCGGTTGCGGTCGAGAAAGGGAGCCTGCAGGGGGTGACTGCGGACCGGGGATCGACGCGGCTGGTCGTGGTGGGTGAGTCCATCTTCCTGGCCAACGAGACGATCGTCAAGACGGCAGCCAACTACGAGTTTGTGGGGCTGGCGGTCAACTGGCTCCTGGACCGGCCTCAGCACCTGGCGGGCATACCGCCGCGCCCGATCAAGGAGTACAATATCCTGCTCTCGAGATCGGATCTGGTCCAGCTGCGGTGGCTGCTGCTCGGCGTGATCCCCGGGGTGCCGCTGCTCATCGGGGCGATCGTCTGGCTGCGGCGGCGCCGCTAGAGTCCTCGACTCGTGAAACATGTGGTCAACAGGTCAAGTTTGGTCCCCGCTGTTCCAGGGCTTTCCTCCTTCCGTCGAGGACTCTACACTAGCGAGGCGCGGAAGAGAGGGTGGGCAGGCACAGCAGGGTCTTTATGAACCTGAGGACTCGGCTGGGTCTGAGGCGGCGCCTCGCTGGTGACTGCATGCGATGAACACGGCGACAACACGCTGGCTCTTGCTGGGGGTCCTGATCCTGGCCGCCTTCATTGTGTTCGTCGAGCGGCGGACGCCCGGCACGGCTGAAAAACAGGCCCGGGCCCGGCTAGTGTTCCCCGAGCTCGCGCCGCGGCAGGCGGCCAGGGTTGGGGTGCAGCAGGGCACGAACTTCACGTTGCGCCTCGAGCGGGAAGGGGCTTCGTGGGTGTTTCGAGCGCCCTTCGTCTACCCGGCGCAGGGGGCGGCGGTGGACCGGTTGCTCGAGGTTCTCGGCCAGCTCCGATGGCAGAGCCGAATCAGCTCGCAGGAGGTCCTGGCACAGACGAACGGGTTGGCGGTTTATGGCCTTGATCCGCCGGCCGTCAGCCTCACGGTCGAGCAGGGGAGCCGCCGCCATGAGTTGCGGCTTGGGGGCCGGACGGCCTTGGGGGGCCAGGTCTTTGCCCAGGCGGTGGGCCAGGAGGGAGTTCTGACCGTCGATGCGGCGTGGTTGCGGTGGCTGCCGGCCACCGTGCACGATTGGCGCGACACGGCGTTGCTGCCCCTCGGGCTGGGCGCGCTCGACCGCATCGAGGTGCGGCCGATCACCAACGGCTTCGAGGTGGTGCGGGCGCCCAGCAACCGCGTCTGGCAAATGGCGCGCCCCCTGCCCATTCGCGCCGACAGCGGCAAGATCGAATACCTGATCCGCCAGCTCGAACTGGCCCGGGTGAGCCAGTTTGTCAGCGACGATCCCAGGGTGGATCTCGAGGCCCACGGACTGCAGCCGCCCGAAAGCGAGCTGGTGTTCGGCCGCGGCACGAATGACCTGCTGGTGCTCACTCTCGGGCGGAGCCCGCCCCAGGCGCCGGACCAGGTTTACGCGCGGACCCTGGCCTACTCGAATGTCGTGCTCGTGGCCCGGGAGGCCGTGGCCCCCTGGCTCGCGAGTTTCCGCGAGTTCTGCGATCGGCGGATGATGGTGTTTTCTGCCGATGCGGTGCGGCGGATCGAGATCCAGGCGGACGAGCGTTTCGTGGTGGACCGGGTGACGAACGACGTCTGGCGGATCGTCGAGCCCTTCGCGGCGGCGGCGGACACGGTCCTGGTGCTCGAAATGCTCCAGCAACTGGCGGAATGGGAGTTCCTCCGGTTCGAGCGCGAGGTGACGACGGATTTTGCGGCGTTCGATCTGGCGCCGCCCCAGCGCCAATACACCCTCTGGGGCGCGGTCACGAACGCCGCGTCCCCCACCAACGCCATCCTCGCCCAGATGCAGCTCGGCCGGGCCTCGGGCGCGACCTTGTGGGCGCGGCGGGTGCCGGAGAACTCGGTGGTGGCGGTGCTGGACAACCAGCGGTTGCCGCGGGCGGCGTTCGAGCTCCGGGACCGGCAGATCTGGAGTTTTGACACCAACCAGGTGGTGAGCGTGACGATCCGACAGCTGGGGGAGACTCGGAAACTGGTGCGCACCGGGCCGGCCCAGTGGGTGCTGGCGCCGGGATCGAGCGGCCCGCCGCAGGAGTTGAGTCTCGAAGAGGCGGTCTATCGCCTCGGCCGCCTCCGGGCGGATCGATGGGTCGCCCGCGGCGAGGAGAAGATGGCCCACTATGGATTCGGCACGACGGATCATCGCATCGAGCTCGAGGTGCGGGAGGGTGACAAGACGCGGACGGCGGCCCTCCAGCTCGGCCGGCTCACCGCGACAGGGCGATCCGCCTATGCCGCCGTCGCGATCGATGGTGTGGCGGGACCGGTCATTTTCGAGTGCCCCCTGACCCTGTACAGGTTTGTTCAGAGCGATCTGACGGCGGTGCCGTCGCCGTGATATGGGCGGCTCACAACCGATTCGCAGGTGGCCCCGATTCCGCCGGTGGGTGCGGGGATTCCGTATTGCGTTGCTGATCCTCCTGCTGGGTCTCTTGGGGGCCTTCCTCTACCTGAATCGGATCGGTGCGCCCGAGTTCCTCCGGCGGGCGATCGCGGACGGAATACAAGAGCATGGCGTCGAGGTTGCCCTGGGTCGCTTGCGCTGGCACTGGTATCGGGGGTTTGTAATCGAGGACGTCGCGCTGGGTCGCTCGGTCGGGGGCCAGGAGACCTCCGCGCAGTTCGGAGAGGTGGCCTTGGATCTCGACTGGCCGGCCCTCTTGCGGCGCCGCCAGATTGCACTCGACGCGTTGAGCTTTCATGACGGACGGGCGGTCCTGCCCCTGGACCAACCGCCGGGGACGGCGCGGCCGCTGGCCCTCGACGCCTTGCAGGCCTCTGTGCGGTTCCGACCCGATGGGACGTGGGATCTCGAGGAATTGCGCGGGCGGTGGGAGGGAACGCCGGTGCGAGTGTCCGGCGTGCTGACGAACGGCGCGCTGGCAGCCTTGCGGACCCGCGAGGGTCTGGCTGGCGCGGAAGCCCCGGAACCAGGCGCCGCCCCGTGGCAAACACCCCTGCGCGAGTTCGCCGCAATCCATCGCCAGCTCCAGTTCACCCAACCCCCGGAAATCCACCTCCGGTTTTGGGGCGACGTGCGCGATCCCGCGACCTTCGGGGCGGAGTTGCGGGGCCAGGCCGCAGGAGCCCTGAGCCCCTGGGGCCGTCTGCAGGACTTCAGTCTCTGGGCGCGGCTCCGGGCGGCCCCCGGCAGCAACACCTGGTGGCGCGGCGAGATCCGCGTCGAAGCCGCCGGCGCGCATTCCGCCGTGTGGGGAGAGTTCCGGAAGGCCAGCGTGTCGCTCGAGGCGTATCCCGGTGGAGGCGTGGCCGAGGCCACGGGGGTGGGCTGGCAGTTCCGCGCGGAGGAAGTCCGGGGTCGGCTGGCGAGCGTCCGGGAGATCGGCGTGACGGGACGGAGCCGTCGGTCGGCGGAGTTCGCCGCGGGCTGGGAGACGGACCTGGAGGCGACGGCGACGCAGCTGACCACGCCCTGGGGCACGTCCGGGGCGGCCCAGGGGAGGATCCGAGTGTGTCACTTGTGGCCCGAGCCGCGACCGGAGTGGGTTGAGGGCGGGGTCGACCTGCGCCAGGTTCAAAGCCAGTGGGGGAGTGCCGGCCGGCTCGAGGTGCGCGGAAGGCTCTCCGCGTCGGAGCACGCGGGACCGCAGGGGCCGGACTGGACGCGGTGGTCTGCGGTGCGAGGCGGGCTGCAGGTCCAAGCTGAGGGGGTCGAAACCCCGAACCTGCGCCTCGAGTCCGCGACGGCGGCGATCGCGTGGCACGCTCCCACGCTCGAGATTACCCGGCTCGAGGCGGCGTTGTACGGCGGCAGGCTCGAGGTGCCCGAGGCCCGTCTGCGGACCGACGACCATGTGGCGAGCGCCCGGCTGATGGCACAGTTCGATATCCATCGCCTGGCCCCGGCACTCGGCGAGGGGACGGAGCGCTGGCTGGCCCAGTTCGGCTGGGAAACGCCGCCGCGTCTTGAAGCGCAGGTGCGTGCGGTGTTGCCTGCCTGGGACTTGCCCCTCGCGGATTGGGGGCGGGCCACGCTGCCGACGCTCGTCGTCAACGGGCGGGTCGAAGGGACCAACGTGTCGTTCCAGGGCGTCCCGATCCAGTCCGCCCGTGTCCAAGGCGGGCTCGCCAACGAGGTTCTCACCCTCGACGCGCTGCACGTGGTCCGTCCGGAGGGCACAGCCGATTTGAGCTATCAGTTGCAGGTGCGCACCAAGGAATTCCGATGGCGGCTGCGGGCAGCGCTCGATCCGGTCACGGTCGGGCCGATCATCGATCCCGGCGCGCCGCGGGTGCTGCGGGAGTTCGCGTTTGGCGGTCCTCCCGAGGTCGCGGGCGAGGTGTGGGGATGTTGGGAACAGCCTCACTGGGTGGCGTGCGATGTGGCTGTGACGATCACGAACTTCACCTTCCGCGGCGACCGGATTGACGCGGTTCGAGGTCGGGTTCGATGGCGCGAGCCGTGGCTCACGGCGCAGGAGATCGAACTGCGCGCGGGCGGGGATTATCTTGGGGCGTCAGGGGTCGGATACGACAGCGCGGGCGACCAGGTCTGCCTGACGAACGTGACCGGGCGCGTCGATCCGGGGCGGGTTGCCCGCGCGATCGGGCCGGAGTTGGTCAAGACCTTCGAGCCCTACCAGTTTGGCGCTTCTCCCGACGTGAGAGTCGAGGGGCGTGTGCCCACGGGCTCCGCGCTGGACACGGCGGACTTGCAGGTCGAGGTCCGCGGGGGACCGTTCCGCTACTGGCGGTTCCGGGTGCCGGAGGTGCAGGGCACCGTGGCGTGGCGTGGCCCCCGGATCGTGATCACCAACCTGGTGGCGGCGTTCTATGGCGGCCAGCTGCAAGCGGACCTGCGCGCTGATCTCCGGACGAACGGCACCGCTGACCTGCAATTCCGGGCCGAGGGCACGCGGCTCGACGCCCGAAGCCTCGTGGAGGACACGTTCCCGAAAACCAACCGGGTCGAGGGTGAGCTCACGGGTTCCCTCGAGATCCTGCACGCCAACTCGGCGGACTGGAAGAGCTGGCAGGGAGCCGGCCGGGTCGATCTGCGCGAGGGGCTGATCTGGGACCTGCCGGTTTTCGGGGTGCTCTCGAAGGGGCTCAACACGGTCGTTCCCGGATTGGGCAACAACCGCGCCAGAGCTGCCCGCGCCACGTTCGTGATCCGCGACAGCATTCTGTACACCGAGGATCTGATCGTCCAGGCCGGCCCGGTCAACCTGGAGTATCGGGGATCGGTGGATTTTGATGCGAACGTGCAGGCGCGGGTCGAGGCCGAGGTGCTGCCACGGGCGCCGGTGATCGGCCCGCTGTTGAGCTTCGTGTTCTCGCCGATTGCCAAGGTGCTGGTCTTCAAGGTCACCGGCACTCTCGGCCACCCGAAGCTCGAGCCGCTTTACGTTCCCAAGGTGCTGCTCCCGTTGTTCCGCCCGTTCCACACCCTGCGCTCGGTGCTGCCGTCCGACCGTTCCCCCACCAACGCCGTTCCGTCCGGAGCGCCTCGCGAGTCCCCGTGAGCCCGGGACTTCACCCCAGGCGGCGCTGGCTTCGAACCCGGTGGAGGCGCTCGGTGAAGCCGCCCCTGGCAAGGGCTTGATCCGGTCCGGGCATAAGGTCAGAGTGGTGGTCAGGGATGACCTTGCGGAATCTCAATCGCCGGATCGGATCGGTGAACTCGCTGAATGTCGTGCCCCTGACCTGGGGGATCGAGTCCGACGTGGTGTTTGCGTCGCCGGCACGGCTGTCGGTGCTGCTGGCCCGGGGCGAGCTGGATGCGGCGCTGCTGAGCGTGAGCGAAGCCATCCTGCGCGGCAGCTATGACGCGCTCGAAGGAGTGGGCGTCGCCTCGAACGGCGATGTGAAGAGCGTGATCCTGGCGCATCAGGTCCCCCTGGAACAGATCCGGACCGTCGATTGCGATCCAGCCTCCCTCGCCAGCGTGAACCTGCTCAAGGTGTTGCTCGCCGAGCGCGGACTGCGTCCGGCCTATCGCCGGTTGGAGGCGTACGCGCACGCGGCATCGTCGACGGCGGTCCTGCTGATTGGGGATCGCGCCCTGGATTTTGTGCGGAGCGGGGCGCCGCATCGGATCTGGGATCTGGGGGGGGCGTGGCGTGAGCACACGGGCCTGCCGTTTGTGTTTGCGCTCTGGACGCTGCGCCGGGAGGCCGCCGGGGAGCCGCTCCGGCGCCGCCTGCGACGTGCCCACCAGCAGGGCATGGAGGCCCTCGACGAGATCATCAGCCAGCGGCCGGAGTACGAGCTCGAGTTCCGGCGGGCCTACTTCCGGCGGCATCTCGAGTTCTCGCTCGGGCCGGAACACCGCCGGGGGATCGAGCGTTTCGCGGAGCTCCTGGAACGGCACGGGCTCGGACCGGCGCATCCGGTGCCGTTCGTGTCATGAGGCGAGCAGACCGGTCGGCCGGCGAGGCAACGGCCGGGCGGCACGGGATTTCAGGGGCTTGTGTAAGCCGGGGGAAGCCTGCATCCTGCCGGCGAACGCGCGGAGACTCCCCGGCCGGGGAGTCTGGCGGGTGACTATGACCGAGCCCACAATCACACCGGAACTGGTGCAGCAGCACAACCTGACGGCCGAGGAGTACGGCCGGATCCGAACCATCCTGGGGCGGGACCCAACGCACACCGAGCTGGGCATTTTCTCGGTGATGTGGAGCGAGCACTGCTCGTACAAGAACACGCGCCCGCTGCTGCGGACGTTCCCCACCCGGTCGCCGCGGGTCCTGGTCGGGGCCGGGGAGGAGAATGCGGGGATTCTCGACATTGGGGACGGGTTGGCGATCGCCTTCAAGATCGAGTCGCACAACCACCCGAGCGCCGTCGAGCCCTTCCAGGGGGCGGCCACCGGCGTGGGCGGGATCATCCGCGACATCTTCACCATGGGCGCCAGGCCGGTTTGTGCCATCGATTCCCTCCGGTTTGGGGAGCTGGCCGATCCGGAGGTGCGGCGACTGTTCGCGGGCGTGGTGGCGGGGATCGCGCATTACGGGAACTGCTTTGGCATCCCGACCATCGCCGGCGAGGTTTACTTCGACCCGTCGTATGCGGGGAATCCGCTGGTGAACGTCTTCTGCCTTGGCGTCCTGCGACACAAGCAGATCGCCCGGGGCCGCGCCAGCGGCGTCGGGAATCCGGTGTTCTACGTGGGGCCGGCGACGGGCCGGGACGGCCTGGCGGGGGCGGCGTTCGCCTCCCAGGACCTGACCGAGGAATCCGCGGAACAGCAGCGCGGGGCGGTGCAGGTGGGAGATCCGTTCATGGAGAAGCTCGTCTGCGAAGCCTGCCTCGAGCTGTTGGCAACAGGCGCCGTGGCCGGGATCCAGGACATGGGGGCTGCCGGGCTGACCTGTTCCACCTGCGAGACTGCTGCCCGCGCCGGCACCGGCATCGAGATCGAACTGAGCCGCGTCCCGCAGCGGGCGCCTCATATGACCCCGTACGAGATCATGCTGAGCGAGTCGCAGGAGCGGATGCTCATCATCGTGCACGCGGGCCGCGAAGAGGAAGTCAAGCGCGTGTTCGACAAGTGGGACCTGCCGTGGGCGGTCATCGGCACGGTCACCGACACCGGCCGGATGGTGGTGCGGCACGAGGGCCGCGTGGTGGCCGACATCCCGGCCGCATTGATCGCGAACGAGTCCCCGGTGTACGAACGCGAAGCCCGGGAGCCGGAGTACGTGCGGGCTGTCCGGGACTTTGCGCTCGGCGGAATCCCCGACCTGGCCGATCCCGGGCCCGCGCTTCGGGCGCTGCTCGCCTGGCCGACGATCGCGTCCAAGAACTGGGTCTATCGGCAGTACGATCACATGGTGCGGGACGGTTCGGTGGTCTGCCCCGGGAGCGACGCTGCCGTGATCCGGATCAAGAGCGACGCCCTGCCGCCACGGGCGGCCGGCGCCGCCGCCGCAGGCCCCGAACCGGACATCCCGGAGAAATACCTGGCGCTGACCGTCGACGGCAACGGGACCTACGTCTATCTCGATCCCTACGAAGGCGGCAAGATCGCCGTGGCTGAGGCGGCGCGGAATCTGGCCTGTGCTGGCGCCACACCGCTGGGCGTCACGGACAATTTGAACTACGGCAATCCCCACCGGCCCGACTTGTTCTGGCAGTTGCAGGAGAGCGTTCGCGGCCTGGGCGACGCCTGCCGGGCGTTTGGGACGCCGGTCACGGGGGGCAACTGCAGCCTCTACAACCAGAACCCGGCCGGGCCGATCGATCCCACACCCACGGTGGCGATGGTCGGTCTGATCAGCCGGCGGGAACACATCACAACCCAGTGGTTCAAGGACGAAGGGGATGCGATCCTGCTGCTGGGACCTGCCGTCGATGGCGCCGACCCGCTGCAGGGGCTGGGCGGCAGCGCCTATCTGCGGGTGATCCATCAGGTCAAGAACGGGCGCCCTCCCCGCTGCGACCTGGATCAGGCACGGGCGCTGCACGAGGCGGTGCGCAGCCTGATTCACGGCGGGTCCGTCAAGAGCGCCCATGATTGCAGCGAAGGCGGCCTCGCCGTTTGCCTGGCCGAGAGCTGCATCAGCCAGCACGTGGCCCGGGAAACACCGCGTCAGATCGGGGCCGCTCTGGATCTCACCGGCATCACGGGGACGCGGCAGGATGCGCTGCTCTTCGGCGAGACGCAGAATCGGATCGTCATCACCACCGCCCCGCTGCACGCCGCCAAGGTCATCGAGCAGGCCCGGATCCTCGGGGTCCCGGCGGCGGTCCTGGGGCGGGTGGGGGGCGACCGCCTCATCGTCAAAACGGCCTCGGGGGAATGGTCCTGGGCGGTCGCGGAGCTGCATGACCTCTGGTGGAATGCCATCGCGCGCGCCCTCGAACCCGCTTGAATGACCGAGACCGGACAATTAATGTAAAGAGGCCGACAACGGGTGGTGAGCAGGTTCCTGGTTCCCGGGGAAAGGTGAAGCCGAGTCACAGCGCTTATGCAAGAGGTTCATGCCTTGTTGGAGAGGCACCCGTTCGTGCGGGAACTGGGTCTGCAGCATCTCCCCGTGCTCGAGGCAGGGGCGGCCCTGGCACGATTTGACCCGGGCGAGTTCCTGGTCCGAGAGGGGGAACCGGCGGTGCGGTTCTACTTGCTGGTCACGGGCAGCGTCGCCCTCGAGGGTTTGATCCACGGCAAGGGCCCGGTGGTCTTTGTGAACCTCGAGGCCGGGGACGCCGTGGGGTGGTCCTGGCTGACCCCGCCCTATCGGTGGCATTTCAGCGCCCGGGTCCTGGCGGAGACGGAGGCGCTCTGGTGGACGACCGACCGGCTGCGGGCGCTGGCGGAGGAAAAGCCCGAGTTCGGCCTTGCGCTGGTGAGCCGGGTGACGCGGATGGCAGCGCAGCGGCTGCAGGCGACCCACAGCCAGCTGTTGGATTTCTACGGCTCGACCGGATGAGGCACTGACCGCTCCCGACCCGTGCGCCATGCAGTCCGCACTCCATCCCAGGGTCTCTCCGACTGCGGACGGTTGCGCGCGCAGGATGCGGGCGCGGCTGACGGTGCGCGGCGCGGTCCAGGGGGTGGGTTTCCGGCCTTTTGTGTTCCGGCTCGCGACCGAGCTGGCCTTGACCGGCTGGGTGGGCAACACGGCGGCGGGCGTGGTGATCGAGGTGGAAGGGCCCGCGGCGCGGGTCGAGGCGTTCACGCTGCGGATCGAGCCGGAGCGACCGCCCCGCAGCTTCATTCAAAGCCTCGAAATCACCCGCCTCGATCCGTTGCATTACTCGGAGTTCGAGATCCGGGCCAGCGATGCGGACGGGGAGAAGACGGCGCTGGTGTTGCCGGACATTGCAGTCTGCGCGGCGTGTCTCCGCGAGGTCTTTGACCCCGCGAACCGCCGGTACCGGTATCCGTTCACCAACTGCACCCATTGCGGTCCGCGTTACTCGATCCTCCGCGCGTTGCCGTACGATCGGCCCAACACCTCGATGGCGGAGTTCGCCCTCTGCCCGGCTTGCCGCCGGGAATACGAGGACCCGACCGACCGCCGGTTTCACGCCCAGCCGAACGCCTGCCCGGAGTGCGGTCCGCAGCTCGAGTTTTGGGACGAGGCGGGGCGGGTGAAGGCTCGTCGGGACGCCGCCCTGGCGATGGCCGTGGCGGCGCTGCGGGGGGGCGGTGTGATTGCCGTGAAGGGGCTGGGGGGGTTCCATCTCATGGTCCGCCTGGCCGATGCCGCGGCAGTCAACCGGTTGCGGGCCCGGAAACACCGGGAGGCAAAACCGCTGGCCGTGATGTGCCCGGATGTCGAGGCCGCGCGACTCCTGGGCGACGTGTCGGCGGCCGAAGCCCGGCTGCTCGGCGCGCCGGAAGCGCCGATCGTGCTGCTGCGGCGGCGGCGCGGGGCGGCGACGCCGCCGGCGGGGATCGAGGCTGCGGCCCCGGGGAACCCGTATCTGGGCGTGATGCTGCCCTATACACCGCTGCATCATCTCCTGCTGGCGGACCTGGGGGAGACGGTGGTGGCGACAAGCGGAAATCATGCCGAGGAACCGATCTGCATCGACGAGAAGGAGGCGCTCGAGCGGCTGGGGGGCGTCGCCGACGGTTTCCTGGTCCACAACCGGCCGATTGTGCGGCAGGTGGACGACTCGGTGGCGCGCGTCGTGCTGGGTCGGGAGATGGTGGTGCGGCGTTCGCGCGGCTACGCCCCCTTGCCGGTGCGGGTGGCGGAGGCGGTGCCGACCGCGCTGGGGGTGGGGGCGCACCTGAAGAATGCGGTGGCCCTGGCCAAGGGCCGGGATGTCTTCCTGAGCCAGCACGTCGGGGACCTCGAGACCGCGCCGGCTCTGGCGGCGTTCGACGCCGTGGCGGCGGATCTGGCGCGGTTGTACGGGGCGACGCCGGAGATTGTGGCTGCGGATCGGCATCCGGACTACCTCTCGAGCCGGCGCGCGCGCGCGAGCGGCCGGCCGGTGGTGTGCGTTCAGCACCACTATGCCCATGTCCTCTCGTGCATGGCGGAGAACGACCTGCCGGCCCCCTTGCTCGGGGTCTCATGGGACGGAACCGGCCTGGGGACCGATGACACGATCTGGGGGGGCGAGTTTCTGCGGATCACGCCAACCTCGTTCGAGCGGGTGGGCCATCTCCGCGAGTTCCGGTTGCCAGGGGGTGACAAGGCGGTTCGCGAGCCGCGGCGGGTGGCGTTGGGGCTGCTCCACGCGTTGTGGGGCGACGCGGCCTTCGATCGGCGCGACCTGCCGACCCTCCAGGCTTTTAGCGCGGCGGAATTGAACGGGATACGGCGGATGCTGAAGGGCTCCGTGAACGCGCCGCGCACGACCAGCGCCGGGCGTTTGTTCGACGCGGTGGCCTCGCTGACGGGCCTGCGGCAGGATGCCCGGTTCGAGGGCCAGGCCGCCATGGACCTCGAGTTCTCGCTGGAGGGGGACGAAACCGACGAGGGCTATCCCCTGCCCGTCTGCTCCGTGAGCGCCCGCGGCGGCCGGTCCGGTGCGGCGACGCCGCCCTGCCCCGTGCACGAGCAATGCCGGTCCCTGCGCGTCGCGCCGCCGCGCTGGGTGCTGGATTGGGGGCCGCTGATCGAGGCCTTGGTGGCGGATCTGGCCCGGCAGGTGCCGGTCTGGGAGATCTCCGCGAAATTCCACAATGGGCTCGTGGACGGGATGGTGGACCTGGCCGGGCGGGCCGGAGAAAGCCGGGTGGTGTTGACGGGCGGCTGTTTTCAGAACAAATATCTGCTCGAACGGGCCGTGCAGGAGCTGCGCAGCGCGGGATTCAGCCCCTATTGGCACCAGCGCGTCCCGACCAACGACGGGGGCCTCGCGCTGGGTCAGGTGATGGCCGCAGCGCGCGCCCGCAAATCGAGGAAACGCTGATGTGTTTGGCGGTGCCGGGCAAATTGCTGAGCGTGACGGGGGGCGAGGATCTCGACCGCACCGGGAAGGTGAGCTTTGGCGGGGTGGTCAAGGAGGTCAGTCTGGCTTGCCTGCCCGAGGCCAAGGTCGGGGACTACGTGATTGTCCACGTCGGCTTCGCGTTGAGCGTGGTGGACGAGGTCGAGGCGGAAGCGGTGTTCGCCTACCTGCAACAGATGGATGAGCTGAACGAGCTGGGGCTGGAATCCGCCGCTCCGAAACCGCATCCTGATCAGGATTCGCCGTAGATCCGGCGGATTCGATCCATATGGGCCTCGATGGCCTGCACGTAAGGATTGGGGCCGCCGGGGTAAGGATCCTCGAGGAAGTGGTGAACTCCGGCGAAATCGCGGTCGATCTTGACCCGAACGAACTCGCGCCAGAACCGGGGGGTATTGCGGATTAGCGTCTCGGCACTCGAGAAACCCGCGGTCGGAGCCGGTCCGGCGCCGCTGAAGCGGGTGGCCTCGGCGAATTCCTCGTAGAGCACTGGCAGCTTGTCGACATAGTCCGCGGCGGCCATCTGGCCGAGGAGATCGCCGGTGCCCAAGGCGTAGCCGGCGAGGCGTTCGAGTTCGTCCTGAAAGGGGATGGCTTCGAGGTCCACGTTGACGCCGGTGCAGTGGATCATGTGCTGGATGGCCCGGATATCCGCGATCGGGAGGCCCTTGGGGCGAAGGAGTTCCTCGGCGAACTCGGCGCTGCGGTCGACATGCGTGAAGGTGTACTTGGCCCCTGTGCCCTCGGTGTCCCCGATCCGTTTCGCGTACCCGGAATCGTGGAGCAGGATCGCGAGGACCCCCAGCTCGAAGACGCGGCGGGTGAGGGGCGGGGTCACCCCCGCCCGATGGCGTCCGGCGAGGATCGAAACCATGCAGAGGGTCCCCTGGAGCGTGTGTTCGAGATCGTGATACCTCGCGTCAATGGCGTGATAGCCCGGGCATTCACCCCGGAAACAGCCGGTCACACAGCGGAAGGCACGTTCCACGACCGCCGGGTCGCTGCCGGGGAACATCATGCGGTAGACCTCCCGCACCGCGGCTTCGACCGCGCCGCAGTCGCTCGTGTCGACGGAAGGAAACATCGGGATCACGATCGGCTTCACCACTCGCCATCGGCGAGGCGAGAAGTGATGTTGCGGGCAAGGTCCTCGGCCAGCACCGGGAGCGCCTGGCGCTCGGCGCTGGCCTCATCGTGACCGACCCGGACGGAGACCCGGCCGCGGACCGCCTGATCGAGAAGTTTGCGCCCGCCGGCACATTCCTCGGCCGTGACCTGGGCTTCGAGCAGGATCTCGTAGTCGCGGACGGTGATGACATCCGAGGGCTGGTAGGAAAGCGGGCTTCGGGAGTAGCGGGTGAGAACGCCGTGGACGATGATGTCGGGCTCGCCGCGGGTGGCGAGGCGGAAGGTCCCCTCCTGTTGGAGCCGTTGGCGAAGGGCTTGGGCGACCGCCTCGCTGATCCGGGGTTCCCCGGTCGCGTTCTGGAAGAACCGAACCTCGACGCTGCGGCTCTGCGCGGGCGACCCGTTCGTGGGTCCCAGATGATAGCCCGCGCAGCCGGTCAGTCCAAGGGCCAGCAAGGCGACGGGCATCCAGGGCGAACAGGCCATGTCAGGGACCGGCCGGAGCCGGGGTCTTGCTGCGGGCGGTGATCCGCGCGATGGCCTCAAGGCGCTTCCGGGCCTCGGCGGCGTACGACGAGTCGGGATCCTTGCTCACGACCTCGTTGTAGTAGACTTTGGCCCCGTCCCACTTCCGCTTCTTGTCGTAGAACTGGGCGATGCGATAGGCGCCCCGGGCCTGTTCGGTTTGCAGTTCCGCAATGATCTGCTTCGCCTGGGCCACGCGGGCCTCGTCCGGGTAGAGAACGTTGAAGTCCGTGAACGTGCTGATCGCGTCCGCAGCGGCGCTTTGGTCGTATTCGGCGGTCTGAGCCTGTTTCTGGTAGGCCAGGCCGGCGCGGAACGTGGCCTCGGCGGCGATCTTGGGGTTGTCGTGGTAGACGTTGGCGGCCCGCTCGTAAGCCTTCACCGCCAGGCCGTATTCCTTCTGCTTCTCACGGGCGGCTCCGACTTTCATCTGGGCCTCGGGGGCGATCGGGCTGAAGGGGCCGTTCCGGTTGATCTTCATGAACATGTCCGCGGTCTTCTCCATCGAGCGGAAGAGGGGAAAAAGACCCCAGAGCTTGAACCGCTGGCCGGCGAGAAACCGGTCGGCGATTTCGTATTGGCGGCGGAGCACCTCGTCGAAGTTATCCGCCTTGGGGTATTTCTCGACCAGCTTCTGGTACTCCTTGAAGGCGCGGCCGTCGTCGCGTCGGGCCTCATAGCAGCGCGCGAGCAGGTACTGGGCCTGGGGGGCGTAATCGGACAAGGGCCAGCGTTTCACGACCCGCCGTGCAGCCTTCTTGGTGGTGCCAAAGTCCTTCTGGTCAAAGGCCTGCTGCGCCACGTCGTACTGGTCCTTGGCGCGTCCCCGCACCCACTTGCCGCCGCCCACCGATTCGTAGGTCCATCCCTCGCCGGGTCGATAGACCAACGGCGCGGGACACCGGGACGGCAGCAGGAAGAAGCCGATGAACACCACGGCGACGAACGCGATCCTGCGCTTCATTTGAAGGCGAACCTATCGGACCCTTACGGTCAAGTCAACACGGTCACGGCGGCCCGGATCCTCGCCTAACGCGTGCGGCGCGAACGTTCGCCATCGGCTCCTGGTGGGTTTTCCCCTTGAAGGCGCGTGGGGTGTCGGCTCCGGGGTGGCCCGCCCGGGGGCGGGCTTCCCAATCCGCGAAACGCCCGGACTGGGCGGCTCAAGGCGCCTGGTCAAGCCCAGGAGGTTGAGCCGCAAGGGACGCTTACGCGCGGATTGGGGGGCGGCGCGCTGCTCGACATGCCGGGGACTTCGGTGGGCGTCTCGGTGCCGGGAGCGGGCCCCTGGCGGAAGCAGATCTGCCGGACGCACTCCTGGAAGTCGCGTGCGCCCCGGACGATCTGGATTTCGACCCGCATGAAATAGATGGGGAGATCGCGACGATCGAGCTTGGGGAAGCGGACGGCGTCCTTCTGTGTCGTGATGACCATGGCGGCCTGGCGCTTCTTGCTGCGGTTGATGACGTTCAGGACCTCCTGCTGGCTGAAGCGGTGGTGGTCGGCAAACCGCTTGGCATAAACGAGGTCGCCCCCCAACCGGATGAGGCTTTGCTCGAAGCTGTCGGGTTGCGCAATCCCGCTCAGCGAGGCCACCTTCCGGCCGGCAAGCAACTCGAGCCCGTGGCGTTCCCCCGTGAAGACATCCTCGAAATAGAGCGGATGATGGACGCACTCGATGATCCGGGCCTGGGGGTTGAGCCGGGCTAACCGGGCCCGCAGGTTGTCCGTTCGACCGTCGCTCTTGGTGACGAAAATGGTGCTGGCCCGGGCCAGGTGCGAGGGGGGTTCCCGCAGCGTGCCCCGGGGCAGCAGATGCTCATTGCCGAAGGGCTGCTGGCAATCCACCAGGACAATGTCATGACGTCGTCCCCGCAGCCGCCAATACTGGTATCCGTCGTCCAGCAGCAGCGTGTCACAGCCGTAGCGCTCGATGGCAAACAAGCCGGCCTTGACCCGGTCCTTGTCCACCAACACCACCACGTCGCGCAGGTTCGACGCCAGCATGTAGGGCTCGTCCCCGGCGGTCTCCGAGTCCAGCAGCAGCGATTTGCCGTCGGAGACCACCCGCGGCGGCGTGGTGTCCTCCCGCAACAGTACCTTGTTCAGGAGACGCCGGCCCAAAGGCGGCGGCTTCGATCGGTATCCGCGGGAGAGAATGGCCACGTTCCGACCCTGGTCCCGCAACGCCCGCGCAAACTTCTCCACCACCGGCGTCTTGCCCGTGCCCCCCACCGTCAGGTTGCCGATCGCGATGACCTGCACGCCGATGGTCGAGTCCCGCAGGATCCGCGAATCGTAAAGAAATCGCCGGACCTTGACGGCGACGGCGAAGGCCTTGGACAATCCAAACAGCAGGCCGCGCAGGGCTGTGGCGCGTTTTCCCGTCCGCTGCTCGAAGATCACTTCCAGCGCGAAAGTCTCGGTGGCTTCCGTCCAGTCTCGGAGGGTCTGCCGCATCCCCGGCAGCATGACACCGGGCCCGACGCGCCGCAAGCCGGGGAGGACGGCCCGGATCCTCAAGCGGTGATCAGGGGTCCGCCGGCGGCGCTTGATGTGGCCGAGGTTGGCGGGCTACCATGGCCCGCTGGATAACGACATGACGATTCTCATCATTCTTGGCCATCCGTCGCCGGGCAGTTTCAATCACGCCATCGCCCGGACGGCGAGTGAGGCTCTGGCGGCAAATGGGCACCGGGTGATCCTGCGCGACTTGTATGCCGAGGGCTTTGACCCCGTGCTGCCGGCATCCGAGCTGGCGAAGGACGCCGTCCTGCCGGCGGGGGTGGCCCGCCATGTCGAGGAGGTGTGCGCCGCCGACGGTCTGGTGATCGTCCATCCGAACTGGTGGAGCCAGCCGCCGGCGATCGTGCGGGGATGGACCGACCGCGTGCTGCGCGCGGGCCGGGCCTATCGGTTTGTCCCCGACGGCCAGGGGGGTGCCCGGTCGGAGGGGCTTCTGCGGGCCCGGGTTGGGATCGTGTTCAACACGGCCAACACCCCCCAGGAGAAGGAAGTCGAGCTGTACGGGGATCCGCTCGAGTTGCTCTGGCGGCGCGTCGTGTTCGGCTTGTGCGGCGTGCCCACGGTCTGCCGGCGCAACTTCAGTCCGGTGATCGTCAGCACGCCCGCGCAGCGGGAAGCCTGGCTGCACGAGGTGCGGGACCTGGTGAGCGCCCAGTTCCCGCGGTCCTAGCGAGGCGCGCCTCAGACCGGTGAAACAGGCAGTCCAGAGGAACCGTGGGGGGGCAGTGGGGCACCCTGCCTCCGCGCCTCGCTCATCTAGAGTCCTCGACGGAAGGAGGGAAGGCCTGGAACGGCAGGGACCAAACTTGACCTGTTGACCCCATGTTTCACAAGTCGAGGACTCTAGCGAGGCGCGCCCCTCGCTGGTTCACTTCTAGGCTTGCATCACTTCAGGATCTCTGATGAATTCCCTGGCGTGCAAGCCGCAGAGGAACCACAAGCGTCTGCTTTGTGAGTCGTAACTTCAACCACCATCCAGCATGAACCGTCCCCTGTTCCACATCAGCCTGGCGACCCTACTGCTCGCTGCCGGTGTCGCCGTCGGTCACGCCCAATCAGCCGCCACCGCCGTGTTGCTGCCCAAGGCGCCCTCGCCGGCGCCGGCGCCGCCGGCGCCGCTCAGCAAGACCGAGAGCTGGATCAAGGACGTGAAAAGCCCCCTCTCCTGGTTCACTTGGGGAGGCGACCTGCGCATCCGCGACGAGTACTACAACAACGCGGTCAGCCTCAGCGAGGAAGTGGCGCGGCACGAGCAGAATGTGATCCGGTTCCGCGGCCGCGTCTGGAGCACGATCACGCCCGCCGAGGATGTGACGATCAACACGCGGCTGGCGGCCGAGGTGCGGGAGTGGACCCGGCCCGCGTTCACGGGCACCTACCTCGGGCAGCAGGGCATGGAGTGGCGCTACGGGATTCTGGATAACGCGAACGTCAAATGGAACAACGCCTTCGGCCAGCCGCTGACCCTTACCGCCGGCCGTCAGGACATCACCATCGGCGATTTCTGGAACTGGTGGCTGGTGGCGGATGGCACGCCGGGGGACGGTTCGTGGACCTACTTCCTGGACTCGGTTCGCGCCACCTACGAGGTCAAGGACTGGAAGACCAAGTTCGACATGATCTACATCTATCAGAGCGCCCGCCCCGACAGCTGGATCCCGACGCTCAACGCGAATCAGAGCCCGGTGACAGGCCCGTCCTATTCCCTCACCGAGCAGAACGAGCAGGGGGTGATCCTCTATGCCTCGAACAAGTCCATCAAGAACACGACCCTGGACGGCTTCTTCATCTACAAGCACGATGACCGGGAATTCGCCAATGGCGATGACGCCAACATCTACACCCTGGGGGCGCGGATCACGGGGATGCCGGCTGATCATTGGCAGTACTCGCTGGAAGGCGCCTACCAGTTCGGCGACAAGACCGACCCGATGATCAAGATCGGGACCCTCAACCGCGAGCGGGACATCAACGCTTTCGGCGCCAACGCCCGCCTCAGCTATCTCTTCCGCGATCCCCGCAATAACCAGTTGCATGTCGTCGGCGAGTATCTGTCCGGAGACGACGACGACACGGACGGCAAGGACGAGATGTTCGACATCCTGTGGGGCCGGTGGCCGCGATACAGCGAGCTCTACATCTACTCGTATGCGGCCGAGACCGGCGGCAAGGTCGCCCAGCACAACAACCTGTTCCGCATCGGCGGCGGCTGGACCTGCGAGCCGATGAAGCGGATGACAGCCGGCGTTTACTACAACGCCCTGTTTGCTCCGGAAGAAGTGCCGACGCGGGCCGGCGGGGCCATCGCACGGTTCAGCCAGGACGGCAGTTTCCGCGGCCACTATGTCCAGGGCGTGTTGCAGCACACGTTCAGCAAGCATGTCAAAGGGCACCTCTGGGCCGAGTTCGTCTGGCAGGGTGACTACTACGACCAGCGCGACCTGATGAGCTTCCTGCGCGCTGAGGTGTCCGTCAGCTTCTAGCGAGGCGCCGCCTCAGACCCAGCCCAGCCCGCGATCGTATGAAGCCTGCCTGCCTCTTCGGACTCTCTCTCCCGCGCCTCGCTAATGTAGAGTCCTCGAAGGCAGGGGGGGGCGGGCTTGGAACGGCAGGGACCAAACTTGACCTAATCGCCTCGACTTTCACAAGTCGAGGACTCTAGCGAGGCGCCGCCTCATGTTCTGGGATCAGGCGGCAGAAACACGGGAACGGGCGGCGCTGGCCGCGCTTCAGCTCGGGCGCCTGCGGGAGACGGTGGGCCGCTGTGCCGAGTGCGTCCCGTTCTACCGGCAGCAGTTGGCCGAGACGGGCGTGGGGGCCGAGACCCTGCGCACGCTCGACGACGTCCGGCGCCTGCCCTTCACGACCAGCGCCGACCTGCGGGCGAACTACCCGGACGGCCTGCTGGCGATCGACCGGAGGCGCGTCTCGAGGCTCCACACCTCGAGCGGCACCACGGGAAAGCCGAAGGCCCTGTTCTTCTCGAAAGCCGACATCGACACGGCGGCCGACCTGATGGCGCGGTGTCTGGTGATGACCGGGGCACGGCCCGGCGACGTGCTGCAGAACATGATGACCTACGGGTTGTTCACCGGCGCCTTGATGATGCACTACGGCGCCGAGAAAGTCGGGCTGATGGTCATCCCCGCGGGCCCGGGCAACTCGGAGCGCCAGCTCCTCCTGATGCAGGATTTCCGGTCCACCCTCATCCACGCGACGCCGAGCTACGCACTCTACTTCGCCGGGTTTCTGGCGAAGCGGGGGATTGACCCGCACCGGGATCTGGCGTTGCGCAAGGCCTATGTCGGCGCCGAGCCGCACACCGAGGAGACCCGGCGCAAGATCGAAGCCGCTCTCGGCATCGACGTCTACAACTCGTACGGTCTCTCGGAGATGAACGGACCGGGCGTGGCCTTCGAGTGCGAGGCCAAGGCCGGCATGCACCTGTGGGAGGATAACTTCCTGCTCGAGATCATTGATCCGGCGACCGGCAAACCCCTGCCGGACGGGGAACGGGGCGAGCTCGTGCTGACCACCCTCGCGCGGGAGGCGATGCCGCTGCTGCGGTATCGGACGCGGGACATCACGGCGGTGATCCCCGAGCCATGCCGGTGCGGCCGGACGCACCGCCGCCTCGAGCGGATCGCCGGGCGGTCCGACGACATGCTGATCATCCGCGGGGTGAACGTCTATCCCCAGCAGATCGAGCGTGTGCTCATGGCCTGCCCCGGCGTCGGCCACAATTACCTGATCACCCTCGAGGGCCTCGACGAGATGATCGTCCAGGTTGAACTGGCCGAAGGCGGCTTCGACGGCCAGGTCGAGCACCTGGTCCGGCTGCAGAGCCAGCTCACCGAGCGGTTGCGGGCGGAGATCCTCGTCAAACCTAAGGTCGAACTCGTCCCGCCCGGCGCCCTGCCGTTCAGCGAGGGCAAAGCCAAACGCGTGGTGGATCGGCGGGTGCTCTGACGACCCGCTCCCCGGAAAGGTTCGGAGCACGGCTTTTCCGAGCCGCAGCCGTGCCGGTTCGCAAACTCCATCCGCTGCGGGAAGGGTAAGCGCCGAGGGGCAAGAGCACGCAACCTCCCGACGCACCGACGCACCGACGCACCGATACCTGTCGTCCGTCCCGGGCCGCCCTCACCGCGGGCGGCTACAGCAAGCGTTGGCGGACCGGTCAGTTGCGTTTCCTGTCCCAGCCCTGATCCTGGATGAGCTGTTCGACGGCGGTCTTCGGGGCGAACGCGTCAGGGATTCTCTTGAACCGGGCGAGATACTTGAAGACGTCCCGGAGGTTGCGGACTTCATCCCGCTTTGTCGCGAGTCGATCGGCCGGGAGACTCTTGACGGTCTGCACGTAGGCGGTGGCCATGGCTTCGGCCTTCTCGAGGGTCGGCGGATCGGATTCGTAGACCAGCGACTCGAACAGACGGAGCAGCTCGGGCAGCGGCTGATCGGGGTTCCGCAGGGTGGCGGCGTCCTGGCGGATGGCGGCGGCGATCTCGTGGCGTTTGGCGCGGGCTATCTCGGGCGGGAGGGCGCCGTCGGTGCCGCCTTCACACACGCGGGGCGGGAGGGCACGGCACCAGATGTTGCGGAACCGCATCGGGTTCCCGTGGTCCTGGAGCGAGATCGGGCCCTTGTCCGGGAGCGGCCCGACGCGGGATCGGCCCATATGCCCGCCGGGGCCTTCGAGGGGGGTGTGATCCTGCACGAGCACGCCGTTCACGAACACCGTGACGTAGCCCGGGTCCAGGGCCTTCCCGTCCTTGTAGACCGGCCTGCGGAACACGATGTCGTAGACCTGGAACTCACCCGGCGGGCGCACGGGGAGCGCCATGGGTGGGTTGACCCCGTAGTAGGCGCCGGCGTGGCCGTCGGCGTACGTGACGTTCTGGTAGGAATCAAGGATTTGGATCTCGACCTGGCCCAGGAGAAAGACGCCGCTGTTGCCCCGCCCCTGGCTGTCGCCTTCGACCTTGGCGGGCGCCGCCCACTCGATGTGAAGCTGGCAATCCCCGAACGAGTCGCGGGTCTGGATGCCGCCGGAACCCGGCTCGACTTGCATCACGCCATCGACGATTCGCCACGGGGCAGGCTTGCCTTTGTCGGTTTGCCACCGGGCGAGATCGGTGCCGTCGAACAGCACGATGGCGTCGGAAGGCGGTTTGCCCGCCTGATCGGCTGTGCTAAACGTGCCCGGGACGACGGTCTTGGGCTGGGGTCGGTTGCCGTCATGAACCGCCCACGGATGGGTGTCATCCGGCGGGTCACCGTAGAACCGGGGCCCGGCGGAGGCGGCCAGCACGGGGGTTGAGCCCAGGACGACTATCGCAAGAAGGGAGACCAGGTTGCCAGTATTCACGGGGGGTCAGGATGACGCGGGATTACGACGCCGTCAACGGGGGAAGGACCGCAATCGGTCTTTACACGGGCCCGGGGCGGCTCGCATGCTGGACGGCAAGCAGCATCGGGAACAGCAAGTTATGAGCGCATTGCATCTCCTGGCGGTGTTTGCGGAAAACAAGACCGGTCAACTGGCGCGGGTGACGCGGGTGCTGGCGAACGCGGGGCTGAATATCCGGTGGGTGACGATCGCCAGCAGCGAAGCGTTCGGGGTGATCAAGCTGCTCGTGGACCAGACAGGGACGGCCTACGCCCGGCTGAAGGAGGAGGGGCTTCCGGTCTCGACCGTCGAGGTGCTCGCCCTGGATGTCGAGGACAAACCGGGCGGGCTTTCCAAGGTGGCCGAGGTGCTCGCGAGGAATCAGGTCAACATCGACAATGCGTCGGCCTTCGTGGTAAGCGGGCGCACGGTCCTGCTCCTCGAAGTCAAGGACGCGCCCCGGGCGCGGGAGCTGCTGGCCCTCGAACAGATCTTCCCGCTCAGCGCCGAGGAGGTCGGGACGCTGTAGAATCCCCGGCCGCCCACGGCCTGGCCGCAGCCGGGGTGGCGCGGTCAGTCGACAAGGTCGCCGCCATACTCGCACACCGCGGGTCTCGGGATCGACAGGAACCGCTTGGTGGTCAGGACGAGCGTCCGCTTGGGGATGCCGCCGGCAAGCGGGATGTCGTAGTCGAAGAAGAGGATGTTCTTCGTGCCGGCGGTGGCACGGACGATGATGTACTCCGAGTTGACGCGGTTGACGAACTCGAGTTTCTGTTGCTCGCTGACGCTGCTCTTGAAGCCCCAGACCGAGAGGAGCCGGATGCGGTCCTTTCGGATCATGACGAAGCAGCTGCAGTCTTCCTTGACCCGCAGATCGCCGTCGTCGTCATACGACGTTTCCATGAAGGCGTCGTCAAAGACGGACTTCAGCAGTTCCTTGGTGACGTTCTCGGGCGTAATCAGGTCGTCCATAACAAGATCTCGTGTCTGTGGTGTCGGTCGTGTCGCCCTGACGCGGGCCGCGCACGCGACATCCATCGGTGAGGCCATTCTGCTCAGGCTCCGCCCGTTGTCCAGCGCGTTTCGACGGATTCGCAGTCGTTCGGGCTCCGGCTCGGGGCCGTGATTTCTTCTGGCCAAAACCCCCGGTTTCCCGAATGCTGCGCATTGCCAGCCGGGAGCGCAGGGTTGCAGAGCGGGCTCTCCGGCGCGGCCTGCGGTACGATCTTATGGCTGCGATGGAACGGATGTTGTTGAGCGGAGACGAGGCGATCGCCCTGGCGGCGCGGCACGAGGGCGTGGCGTTGGGAACCGGCTATCCCGGAACGCCGTCGACGGAGATTCTCGAGGCGTTTTCGGCCCTGGGCGGGCGGGCGCAATGGTCGCCGAACGAGAAAGTGGCACTCGAGGTGGGGGCAGGCGTGGCCTACGGAGGCGGGCGGGCCCTGGTCACCATGAAGCATGTGGGGCTGAACGTGGCCGCCGATCCGCTCTTCACGCTCGCCTACACGGGGGTCACCGGCGCCTTGATTGTGATCTCGGCCGACGATCCGGGAATGGCCTCGAGCCAGAACGAGCAGGACAACCGGCATTATGCCGTGGCGGCGGGAGTGCCGATGCTCGAACCGTCCGATTCACAGGAGGCCTACGAGTTCACGCGGGCGGCAGTGGGGATCTCGGAGCGATGGGGCTTGCCGGTGCTGGTGCGGGTGACCACCCGCGTCTGCCACAGCAAGACCCTCGTCCAGCCCCGCGAGCCGGCGGCGGTCGTGCCCGCCCCGGCCTTCGTGCGCAACATCCCCGGCCGGGTCATGATCCCGGCCTACGCCCGTCCGGCCCACCGCCGGCTGCGGGCCAAGCTCGACGAATTGCAGGCCTACAACGAAACGTCGTCGTTCAATCCGATCCTTCCCGGCGACGCCACCCTGGGAATCATCGCTTCGGGGATTTCGGTGATGCACGCCCGCGAGGCGGCGCCGGCGGCGCAGCTGCTGAAGTTGGGGATGACGTACCCCCTGCCCCTGCAGCGGATCGCCGCCTTTGCCCGGAGCGTGGAACGCTGCGTGGTCATCGAGGAAGGGGATCCCTGGCTGGTCGATGCCCTGCGCGCCGTGGGCATCGCCGTCGACGGCAAGCCGGCGGTGTTCCGGTTCGGCGAGCTGAACGTGCCGCGGGTCCGGCGGATCCTGGCGGGCGACGAGACGCCGGAGCCGTCCCGGGTGCCGGGGAAACCGCCGCAATTGTGCGACGCCTGCCAGTACCGGCTGGTGTTTGACGCGCTGCGCCGGAAAGGGTGCATTGTGGCGGGCGACATCGGCTGCTACACCCTGGGGGTGCTGCCGCCGTTTGAAGCGATGGACTCCTGTGTCTGCATGGGGGCGAGCCTGGGCGTGGGGCTGGGGCTGCGACACGTGCTGCCCGCCGACGAGGCCCGGCGCGTGGTCAGCGTGATCGGCGACAGCACGTTCATGCACAGCGGGATCAGCGGCCTGGTGGAAATGGTCTACAACCCGCCGCCCGGCGGCCACGTGCTGATCATCCTGGACAACTCGACCACGGCCATGACCGGGCACCAGGAACACCCGGGCACCGGCCGGCGCCTGAACCACGAACCCACCCGGAAAGTCGTCATCGAAGACCTGGCCCGCGCCCTGGGCATCCGCCGCGTGGCCGTGGTCGAGCCGCACGCGGGTTCGAACGACTTCGAGCAGGCGCTCGACGACTGCCTGGCGAGCGGCGAGGTGTGCGTGCTGATCGCGCGGCGCCCCTGCATTTTGATCGCCAAGCGACTCAAGGACTACGAGCGCGCCAGCGCCGAAGCGAAGGGAGGAACCGCCTGTGCCGGCTGAGGTGACCAACATCGTCATTGCGGGTCTCGGGGGTCAGGGTGTGCTCAAGGCCTCGGATGTCCTGGGCGACGCCCTGGTCCGATCCGGACACGACGTGAAGAAGAGCGAGGTGCACGGGATGGCGCAGCGCGGCGGCTCGGTGCAGAGCGACATCCGATTCGGCCCCCGGGTGTTCAGCCCCATGGTCCCGGCGGGGGAGGCGGACTACCTGGTGGTGCTGGCCGAGGACCAGGTCGAGGTGCACCGCCACCTGCTCCGGCCCGGGGGTCTGATCATCACCCCGGCGGCCGTGTCGCCCGAGGAGCTGCCAAGCCGGAAGAGCCTGAACGTCGCCCTGCTCGGGACCCTCAGCGCCCATCTCGACGTGCCCGAGTCCCACTGGCGCGAGGCGCTTCGGGCGCAATTCCCGGAAACGTGGTTCGATGCCAACTGCCGCGCGTTTGCCCTCGGCCGGGCGGGCGCCGGCCCTGCCGCCTGAGATACCCATGAGCAAGTCCCATCAACCTGGACCGTTTCATCCTGCCAGCGCCATGGATTTCCTGCCGCTGGCGCGGCTGCGGGAGCTTCAGTTGCGGCGGATGCAGGCGATCGTGCAGCGCGCCTACGAACGCGTGGCGTTGTTTCGCCAGCGGATGGACGAGCGGGGGCTGACCCCGGCGCGGGTGCGGAGCCTCGAGGATGTCGCGCTGCTGCCCTTCACGGTCAAGACCGACCTTCGGGATGCGTACCCGTTTGGCCTGTTTGCCAGCCCCCTCGAAGAGGTGGTGCGATTCCACGCGTCGAGCGGGACGACCGGCAAACCGATCGTGGTGGGCTACACCCAGGAGGACCTGAACGACTGGTCGCAGGTGATGCTGCGCAGTTTTGCCGCCTGCGGGGTCCACCGGCGGGATATCGTCCAGAATGCCTACGGGTACGGGCTGTTCACCGGCGGCCTGGGCGCGCATTACGGCGCCGAAGCGCTCGGGGCAAGCGTGATCCCGATCTCCGGAGGCAACACCGAGCGGCAAATCATGGTGCTGAAGGATTTTGCGGTGACGGTGATCTGCTGCACGCCCAGCTACTTCCTCCACCTGATCGAGCGGGCCGCCGAGGTCGGCGTGCCGCTCAAGGATCTGCCGCTCCGAACCGGCGTGTTCGGGGCGGAACCGTGGACGGAATCGATGCGCCAGCGGATCGAGGCGGAGAGCGGGATCAAGGCCTACGACATCTACGGGCTCTCCGAGATCATCGGCCCCGGCGTCGCGATGGAGTGCCGCCACCAGAAGGGACCGCACCTTTTCGAGGACATGTTCTATCCGGAGATCATCGATCCGGAGAGCGGCGCGGTGCTGCCGGACGGGACCGAAGGCGAGCTGGTGCTGACCACTCTCTGCAAGCGGGCGATGCCGATGATCCGGTACCGGACGCGGGACATCACGACGCTCGAACCCGAGCTTTGCGCGTGCGGCCGGACGCTGCGGCGGATCCGCCGGATTGGGCGGCGGAGCGACGACATGCTCATCATCCGCGGGGTCAATTTGTTCCCGTCCCAGATCGAGGCGGCGCTCCTGGCCGCGGAAGGCACCCTCCCCCATTATCAGATCATCGTCGACCGCCAGCGGGGCCTCGACACCCTCGAAGTCCAGGTCGAGGTGACCTCGGAGTTCTTCAGCGACACGGTGGGGGCGCTCGAGAAACTGCAGAAGCAGCTGGGGCACTCGATCGAGAGCGTCACCGGGCTGCGGGCCGACGTGCGGCTGGTGGCGCCACGCACCCTCCAGCGGAGCGAGGGCAAGGCGCGGCGCGTGGTGGACAAACGGAAGCTCTGACCTATGACTCTGAAGCAACTGTCGATATTCCTGGAGAACCGGCCGGGGGCGCTGAGCGCTCCCTGCCGGGTGCTGGCCACAGCCGGCGTCAACATCCAGACCTTCGCCCTCGCCGATACCCGGCAGTTCGGGATCCTGCGCCTGGTGGTCCACGAATGGGAGAAGGCGCGGGAGGTGCTCGAACGGCACGGGTGGGCGGTGCACGTGACGGACGTGGTGGCCCTCGACGTGCCGGACCGGCCCGGCGGCCTGGCGGAGCTGCTCGAGGTCATCGAGCGGGCCAGCATCAACGTCGAGTACATGTACGCCTTCACCGCCAAACAGGGGGGCAAGGGCCTCATGCTCTTCCGATTCGACAACCCGGAGATGGCGATCCAGGCGCTCCAGGTCAACCATGTCAGCGTCGTGAGCGCCCGCGAGTTGTACGAGCGCCTCAGCGGGTGAACCGGAGAGGATCGGAGGCCGGCATGGATCGCTGCGGCAAGGAGACGCACCGCCCAGTGCCCGGCCCCCGCCGCCGGCAGAGAGCGGCAGTCTATGGACGCCATCAAGCAGTTCTTCGAGCGTGATCACTTCGCGCAACGCGCGGGGATCCGGCTGCTCGAAGTCGCCCCGGGCCGCGCCACCGCGCAGATGCTCGTCGGCCCGGAACATTGGAATGGCATCGAAGGAGCGCACGGCGGCGCGCTCTTCACGCTCGCGGATTTCGCGTTTGCCGCCGCCGCCAACTCCCACGGGACCGTCGCCGTCGCCATCAACGCCAGCATCGCCTTCGTGAAATCCGTCCAGAACGGCCTGGTGCGCGCCGATGCCCGGGAGGTCGCCCGCAGCTTCAAAGTGGGCACCTACCAGGTCGAGCTCCGGGATGAGACCGGCGACCTGGTGGCGGTGTTCCAGGGCATGGTCTATCGCAAGCGCGACGCGTTGCCCGGTCTCCCCCCGGCCGCCTCCTGAACCCAATCGCCAACCGACGAACAGAGCATGGAAACCGCTTCACCCGCACCCGCTTCAATCCCGCCCGAGGCCGGCGGCGAGGGCACAGACCGCCGCTGGTTCACCGCCTACCAGGACCTGCTCGAGCTGGCCCTCAAGCAGCAGCGGCCGGATCAGGCCGGCCGGTTCCTGACCGGTCTCCTGGGCGGTCTCCGGGCAGCCGGGCTCCCGGCGCCCCTGCCGATCAGCACCCCCTACGTCAATACCATCCTTGCCGATCGGCAGCCGCCCATGCCCGGAGATCGCGCCCTCGAGCGGGAGATCAAGAGCTACATCCGCTGGAACGCCATGGCCATGGTCGTGAATGCGAACCGGCAGCACAACGGACTGGGCGGTCATATCTCGACGTTCGCCTCGAGCGCCACGTTGTACGAGGTCGGCTTTAACCACTTCTTCCGCGGCGCCGGGAACGGGCACCCGGCGGACATGGTCTACTTTCAAGGCCACGCCGCACCCGGCATCTACGCGAGAGCTTTTCTCGAGGGCCGGCTCGAGGAGTCCCACCTGCAGCATTTCCGGCAGGAGCTGGCCGACGGCGGCGGGCTCTCGTCCTACCCGCACCCGTATCTGATGCCTGATTTCTGGCAGTTCCCGACGGTGTCCATGGGACTGGGCCCGCTGTTGTCGATCTATCAGGCGCGCTTCAACCGGTACCTCAGGGCGCGCGGCCTCGTCTCCGACCCCGAGCCCCGGGTCTGGTGCTTTGTCGGCGACGGCGAAAGCGACGAGCCGGAGACGCTCGGGGCGCTGACGCTGGCGGCGAGGGAACACCTGGACAACCTGGTCTGGGTGGTGAACTGCAACCTGCAGCGGCTGGACGGTCCGGTGCGCGGCAACGGCAAGATCATCCAGGAGCTCGAAGCGGCCTTTCGCGGCGCAGGCTGGAACGTGATCAAGGTGATCTGGGGGTCGGACTGGGATCCGTTGCTCGCCGCCGACCGCACCGGCTTGTTGGTCAAGCGGATGGAGGAGGCCGTGGACGGCGACTACCAAAAGTACTCCGTCGAGCCCGGCAGCTACACCCGCCGCCACTTCTTCGGCCGCTACCCGCAGCTGGTGGACCTTGTCAGCCACCTCACCGATGACCAGATCCGAAAGCTCCTGCGCGGAGGACATGACCCGGCCAAGGTCTACGCCGCTTACGCGGCCGCCGTCGCTCACCGGGGATCGCCCACGGTCATCCTCGCCAAGACGATCAAGGGCTACGGCCTGGGCGAGGCCGGCGAGGGCCGCAATATCACCCACCAGCAGAAGAAGCTCAATGAGAAGGAGCTCCGGGAGTTCCGGGCCCGCTTCCATGTGCCGATCCGGGACGAGGAGATCGCCGAAACCCCGTTCTATCGGCCGCCGCCCGAAAGCCCGGCAGCAGGCTATCTCCGGGAACGGCGCGAGGCGCTGGGCGGGTTCCTGCCGCAGCGCCGGGTGACGGCGCCGCCGCTCGATGTGCCCGAGCCCGGGTTTTACAGCGAGTTCCTCAAGGGCTCCGGGAAACTGCCGGTGTCGACGACCATGGCGTTCGTCCGCCTGCTGAGCGTGATGTTGCGGCACCCGGGGATCGGGCGAAGGCTCGTGCCGATCATCCCGGACGAGGCCCGGACCTTCGGGATGGACGCCCTGTTCCGGGAGATCGGGATCTACGCGCACCAGGGGCAACTCTACGAACCGGTCGATAGCAAGTCGCTGCTCTACTACCACGAGAGCCGCGAAGGCCAGATCCTCGAGGAAGGCATCACCGAAGCGGGATCGATGTCCTCCTTCATCGCCGCGGGAACGGCGTATGCGAGCCACAGCGTGGCGATGATTCCCTTCTACATCTACTACTCGATGTTCGGCCCGCAGCGGGTGGGGGACTTGTTCTGGCTGGCGGGCGATATTCAGGCCAAGGGCTTCCTCCTGGGGGCGACCGCGGGGCGAACCACCCTGAACGGCGAGGGGCTTCAACACCAGGACGGCCACAGTCTGCTGCTCACCAGCACCGTGCCCAACCTCGTCACCTATGATCCCGCGTTCGCCTTCGAGCTGGCCGTCATCATCCGGGACGGCCTCCGGCGCATGATGGTCCAGGGCGAAGACGTGTTCTACTACCTGAACCTGTACAACGAGAACTACCTGATGCCGCCGATGCCCGAGGGGGCCGAGAAGGGGATTCTCGAGGGGCTCTACCGGTTCCGCGCGGGGCCGGGCGGCTTGCCTCACCAGGCCCAGATCCTGGCAAGCGGCCCGCTCGTTCATGAAGCGCTCCGGGCCCAGCAACTCCTGGCCGACCAGTTCGACGTCTCGGCCGATGTCTGGAGCGCGACGAGCTACAAACTGCTGCGCAATGACGCCCTGCGCGTCCAGCGGTGGAATCGACTGCACCCCGCCGAGCCCCGGCAGGTGCCGCGAATCACCCGCCTGCTCGGCAACGAGCCGGGGGTGTTCGTGGCCGTGTCCGATCATCTGCAGGCCGTGCCCGACCAGATCGCGCCCTGGGTGCCCGGGGGGCTGACCACGCTCGGCACGGATGGCTTCGGCCGGAGCGACACCCGGGAGCGGCTCCGGCGGTTCTTCGAGGTGGACGCCGAATGCACGGTGATTGCCACCCTGCATGCCCTGGCCGAGAAGGGCCGAATCGAGCCGCGCCGCGTTGCCGAGGCAATCCGCCACCTCAAGGTCGACCCGGAAAAGCCGTATCCCCGGCTCGCATAGCACCCCCCCTCAACCACCAACGTGTTGCGATTCATTATGGATGTCAAACTCCCCAAGCTCGCCGAGGGCGCCGACGCCGGAGTCGTGGTCACCGTGTTTGTGAAGGTCGGCGACACCGTGGCGCTGAACCAGCCGCTGCTCGAAATCGAAAGCGAGAAGGCCACAGCCCCGTTGCCCTCGCCAGGGGCCGGCGTCGTGGCGGCTCTCCACGTGAAGCCGGGTGACAAGATCGGCGTGGGCCAGAAGCTGTTGACCCTCCGGCCGCCGGGCGCGGCGGCTCCGGCCGCGCCGGCGGCGGAACCGGAGAGCCCGCCGGCATCCAAGCCGGCCGCCGCCGCGCCGGCCGCGGCGCCCGTGGCGTCAGGACCGCCCCCAGCCATCGAGGAGCCCGCGCTGCCGTCGGGACCGCCGGCGGCCTCACCGTCCATCCGGAGACTGGCCAAGGACCTGGGCATCGACCTGGCCAAAGTGCGAGGCACCGCGCGCGGCGGGAGAATCCTGTTGCCGGACCTGCGGGCCTACATTGCGCGCCTCGAACAGCTGGCCAGCCGGAACATGGCGGCCACGGCGGCGGCGCCGGAACGCCCGGCAGCCGAGCCGGTGGACTTTGCGAAGTGGGGGCCGGTGACGATCAAGCCGCTGACGCCCCTGCGCCAGACCATCAGCCGGAGGATGGCGCAGAGCTGGGAGACCGTGCCGCGGGTGACCCAGTTTGACGAGGCGGACGTCACCCGCCTGATGGAGTGGCGCAAACAGTACGCTCCGGCGTACGAGCAGAAGGGAACCAAGCTGACCCTGACGGCCTTCGTGCTCAAGGCGCTCGTCGAGGTTCTCGCACGGCACCCGGGCATCAATGCCAGTCTCGATGCCACCGGCCAGAACCTGGTTCTCAAAGCCTACTACCACATCGGCATCGCCGTCGACACCGAGGCGGGTCTGATGGTCCCGGTGATCCGGGATGTCGACAAGAAGACGCTCGTCGAGCTCTCGCGCGATCTCGAGGATGTGGCGCGCAAGGCCCGGGACCGCAAGGTGACCGTGGACGACCTGAAAGGCGGATCGTTCACCCTGTCGAATCAGGGTGGCATTGGCGGCGGACATTTCACGCCGATTATCAACCTGCCGGAGGTCGCGATTCTGGGCCTGGGACGCGGGGCGGTGAAACCGGTCTGGCGGGAGGGGGCGTTTCAGCCGCGGACGCTCGTGCCGCTGGCGCTCTCCTACGATCACCGGGTGATCGATGGGGGTCAGGCCGCGAGGTTCGTGGTCGAGCTGGTGCAGGCCATCGAGAGGTTCGAGGAAAGCGCAGTGCAACTCTGACCCGCCATGCCGCCGGCTGCTGGTGCCGGCGCGGGGGACGGACGAAAGGAACGACGTTATGGAGCCGATACCGACGGAACTGGTGGTGGTGGGAGCGGGCCCGGGCGGCTATGCGGCCGCGTTCTACGCGGCGGACCACGGCCGGCAGGTGATCCTGGTCGAACGCGAACAGCAGTTGGGAGGCGTCTGCCTCAACCGCGGCTGCATCCCGTCCAAGGCCCTGCTCCACGCGGCGCATACCATCGCCCTGACCCGCGAAGCCGCGCACTGGGGAATCACCTTCACGCCGCCCCAGCTGGACCTGGCGCGGCTCAGGGCCTGGAAGGCCTCGATCCTGGCGCGGCTGGGCCAGGGCGTGGCCCAGCTCGCCCAGCGGCGCAACGTCAAGGTCCTCGGGGGACGCGGCTATTTCGAGGACTCCCAGACCTTGCGGGTCGAGACCGCGCAGGGCCAGCAGTTGATCCGGTTCCAGCACGCGATCGTGGCGACCGGCTCGCAGCCGGCGCTGCCCCGCACGTTTGACCTGGGAAACCCGCGGGTCATGACGTCCACCGAGGCGCTGGAAGTCGAGGACGTTCCGGCACGGCTGCTGGTGGTGGGCGGCGGGTATATCGGGATGGAGTTGGGCACGGTCTACGCCGCCCTCGGCAGCGAGGTCGTGGTGGTCGAAGCTCTCGACAACATCCTCACCGGGTCGGATCCCGACCTCGCGCGGCCGGTGGCCGCCCGGGCAAGGCAGAACTTCAAGGAGATCCGGGTGAAAGCCCGGGTGGTGGAGATGGCCACCCGCGGAGCGCAGATCCGGGTCGTCATCGAGCACGAAGGCCAGCGCCTCGAGGAGCTCTACGACCGCGTGCTCGTGGCGGTCGGACGGGTGCCACAATGCGACGATCTGGGACTCGAAAATACCCGGGCCACGCGCGATGAAAAGGGGTTCATCGTCGTGGACGAGAACCAGCGCACCGAGGATCCGGCCCTCTACGCGATCGGCGATGTGGCGGGGGGGGTGCTCCTCGCCCACAAGGCCTCGCGCGAGGCGCGGATCGCCGTCGAGGCCATCCTGGGCGAGCATGAGTCGATGCCCGACTTCGTGATCCCGGCGGTGGTGTTCACGGATCCCGAGCTGGCCTGGTGCGGATTGACCGAGGCCGAGGCCCGACAGAAAGGAATTCCGATCGAGGTCGCCAAGTTCCCGTGGGCGGCGTCGGGTCGCGCGCTGACGTTCGATCGGCCGGATGGGATGACCAAGCTGATCGTGGATCCCGAAACCGAGCGGGTGCTCGGGGTCGGGATCGTGGGGCATGGCGCGGGCGAGTTGATCGCGGAGGGCGTCCTGGCCCTCGAGATGGGAGCGACAGCCAAGGATCTCGCCCTGGCGGTGCATCCGCACCCGACCCTCTCGGAGACACTGATGGAGTGCGCCGAGGTGTTCTACGGGCACGCGACCCACACCATCGGTCGGAAGCGACCGACATGAACACGTCCCCGCGTTTTCCCTCAGGACTCCGACTCGGGTACCGGGCGGTGTTGGTTCTCCTGGCCGTGCTGGCAGCGTGGTCGCTCTGGGCCGCTGTCACGGAAGCCACCAACGCGGCGCCCCCGGCAGCGCCCGAACCGCAGCCGGGTCTGACGCCGTTGTCCGGGCTGACCGAGGACGTGCTGACGTTCGGGTTGAACCATGTCGCCTGGCTGCAGGGGGAGTGGCTGGGCCAGCCGCTCTGGAAGTACCTGGCCTCGGTGATCTATCTCCTCCTGGCGTTCTACAGTTCGAAGTTCATCAATTGGTTCATCGTCCAGCGGGTCAAGCGATGGGCGGCGCGCACCCAGACGCGGTTCGACGACCTGGTGGTCGACCTCATCCATGGCCCGATCAAGGTGGTCTCCTTCGTCATCTTCCTGCACATCGGCCTGCGCCTGATCACCTGGTCCCCGTGGATTTCGGATTACCTCTCGAGAGGTCTGCGGCTCGTCGTGGCGTGGTCGATCACCTACATGGTGCTCAAGGGGATCGACCTGCTGCTGAACTACTGGCGGCAGCGGGCGGCAACCCATGAAGACAGGTTGTTCAACGAGCATCTGTACCCCGTGATCCGGAAATCGGCGCGCGTCCTCGTGGTGGTCGGCGCGTTGTTGCTCACGGCGGACAATCTGGGATTCAAGGTCACAAGCATCCTGGCCGGCTTGTCGATCGGCGGACTGGCGCTCGGCCTGGCCGCCCAGGATACCGTGGCCAATCTGTTCGGTGCCGTGGCGATCTTCCTCGATAAGCCCTTCCAGGTCGGAGACCGGATTGTGGTGGAAGGCATCGACGGCACGGTCGAGGCCATCGGCCTGCGCAGCACCCGCGTCCGCAACCTCGACGGCCATCTCGTCGCGGTCCCCAACAAGACGATGGGCAACGCCATCATCACCAACATCTCGAAGCGGCCGACCATCAAGACCGTGATGAACATCGGCCTCACCTACGATACGCCGGCTCCCCGACTGCAGCGCGCCGCCGCCCTCCTCGAGGAGATCTACCGCAAACATCCCATGACCGCCGATGTCGTGGTCAGCTTCGACCGCTTTGCCGACTCCTCCCTCAACATCAAAGTGGTCCATTGGTGGAATTCGACCGACTGGAAACAGTATATGGCCGGAATGCAGGCGCTCAATCTCGAGATCCTCGAGCGCTTCAACGCCGAGGGCCTCTCGATCGCTTACCCAACCCAGACCCTCTACGTGAAAACAGAACCAGCCGGCCCGCCGGCCGCATAGCCCGACGCCCGCGCCAGACACCGCGTCCCCAGCAGGCCCAATCCGCGCGTAAGCGTCCCTTGCGGCTCAACCTCCTGGGCTTGACCAGGCGCCTTGAGCCGCCCAGTCCGGGGTTTTCGCGGATTTGAAAGCCCGCCAGCGGGCGGGCCACCCCGGAGCCGACACCCCACGCGCCTACAAGGCGAAAACCCACCACGAGCCGATGGCGAACGTTCGCGCCGCACGCGTTAGGCGAGGATCCGGGGCAGGGGCCCAGGGTTGACAGCCGCGGTCATTCCGCGAAGCATGGGGCCCATGAATTCCAGGTTCTCTTCGCTCACCTCACGACGCGAGTTTCTACGGCAGACCAGTCGGGCAGCGGCTGTCTCGGCCCTTGCCGGAACCGTGCTGCCCCACGTCCACGCCGCGGGCAGCGACATGATCCGGGTGGCGCTGATCGGCTGCGGCGGCCGGGGAACGGGCGCCGCCTCGAACGCCCTGTCGACCAGGAGCGGCCCGATCCAGCTGGTGGCGATGGCGGACGTGTTCGAAGGGAAGCTCAACAAGAGCTACGAGTCGCTCAAGAAAGGCCATGCGGCGCTTGTCGACGTCCCGCCGGACCGGCGGTTCATCGGCTTCGACGGTTACCGCCAGGCCATGGACTGCCTCAAGCCGGGCGATGTGGCGATCTTCGCCACGCCGCCCGCCTTTCGCTGGGTTCACCTCGCCTACGCCCTGCAGAAGGGCCTGCATGCCTTCATGGAGAAACCGGTGACCGTGGATGGTCCCACGACGCGCCGGATGCTGGAGCTGGCCAAGGAGGCGGATCGGAAGAACCTGAAGGTCGGGGTTGGCCTGATGGTGCGTCATTGCCGTGGCCGCCGGCAGCTCTACGACCGGATCCAGGGCGGGGAGATTGGGGATTTGGTGCTGATCCGAGCCTACCGGATGGGGGGGGCGGCGGGGCTGGCGGGCCCGCGGAGGCCGGACCAGAACGAGTTGCTCTATCAGATCCAGCGTTTCCACGCTTTCCTCTGGGCCAGCGGCGGGCTCTTCAGCGACTACAACATCCATCAGATCGATGAATGCTGCTGGATGAAGAACGCCTGGCCCGTGAAAGCCCATGGGGTCGGCGGCCGCCATTTCCGCGGGAATTCCGTCGATCAGAACTTCGACGTGTACTCGGTCGAGTACACCTTTCCGGACGGCACGCGGATGTTCTTCATCGGGCAGAGCCAGTCGGGTTGTCACGGGGAGTTTGCAAGCTACGTTCATGGCACCAAGGGATCCGCGGTGGTTTCCACCTCGAGCCACACGCCGGGCAGAGTCCGCACGTTCAAGGGCCACGAGGTTGCCGCGAAGGACATGATCTGGGCCTTTCCCCAGCCGGAAAAGAGCCCCTATCAGCTCGAGTGGGACGACCTCGTCGAGGCCATTCGGAACGACCAGCCCTACAACGAAATCCAGCGCGGCGCCATCGCCAGCCTGGTCACCTCGATGGGCCGGATGGCCGCGCATACCGGCCAGATCGTCACATACGACGACATGCTCGATTGCCCGCACGAGTTCGCCCCGGACGTGGACAAGTTCACCATGACCTCGCCGGCACCGCTGCTGGCCGAGGCCGACGGCCGCTACCCGGTCCCCAGTCCGGGACAGAAGAAAAACCGGGAGTATTAGCAAGGCGCCGCCTCAGACCCAGTCCCGCGGTCAAATTTGGATCTTGCGCACGCGTTGCCGATCGCGGACGCGGTCGCCGGGGTAAAGGAGGACTTCCTCGCCCTCACGCAGGCCTTCGAGCGCCTGGGTCTCGGCGTGGCCGGCCCGGCCAATCGTCACCGGCCGCAGGGCCGCGCGCCCCTTGTCAAACACGAACGCCGCCCAGTTCGTGCCCTGTCGGAAAAGGGCGCCCGAGGGGATCTTGAGCACATGGGCTGCCTCCCAGACGATGAAGTGGGCCTCGACCCGGAATTGATCGCCCAGACCCGGACGCCGGTCCGGGGGTGCGACCAGATCGGCGACGACATTGACCCGTTGTTCCTCGACGCCGAGGGCGGAGACCTTGGTGAAGGCCGCGGGCTCGACGAGGCGGACGCGGGCTTCAAGGGGCCCAGCACCGCCCCATTGCGTGAGCTCGACGGGGGTTCCCGGCGTGAGAACCGCGCCGTCACGCGAGAGGACTTCCACCACGACTTCGAGGTCGGTGGGATCACCGATCTCGAGCAGGACCTGGCCAGCCGCCACGACCCGCGCGTTTTCCTCGTGGACCCGCAGGATCCGGCCGCTGACCGGGGCCCGGACCTCGACAGGCGCCTGGGACTCGAGGCCCGGTGTTTCAGCGTGCTCGAGAAACTCGAACAGCTCGGCTTCGGCCTGGCGGAGAGCGCTTTCCGCGGCCGTCTGATCGCGCCGGGCGGCCGCTTCCTGCCATTGGATCCTCTCGAGCTCCTGGATGCTGACCGTGCCATCCCGGTGGAGCTGCTCGTATCGCCGGAGCTCGCTGAGGGCGAAGCCGAGGGTCGCTCGCGCCTTCTCGAGCTGGGCGGCGGCGGCGTCACGTCGCGCTTCCGCGAGGGCCCGGCTCCGGGCATCCAGCGGGATGGGGGAAAGGGGGTCGATGACCGCGACGATCGTCTCGCCTCCGCGGACTTCGGCGCCGGCCTGGAATGGCGGTCGGCGGAGCTGGCCCGAGACCGGAGCGGACACGCGGTACCGATGCCGGATGCGGGTGCGACCTTCCTCGGTGAGCACGGATCGGAGGGTGCCGACGGTGACGGGCGCGGTCTCGACGGGGGTGGGTCGCGGCCAGAGCCCGCCGCCAAGGGCCGCCAAGAGCAGCAGGCCGCCGGCGTAGGGCACCCATGGGCGCGATCGTGTCCTGGGCTTGCGCCTGGGGGTTGTCGAAGTGGCTTCAGGAGTCGGTTGCATGACGGCGATGGGCGGCACCGCTCACTCGGGCGCCTTGAGCGCGCCGACGAGATCGAGTCGGTTCAGTTTCCAAAGGACGGCGAAGGCGGAGACCGCGCTCGCGACGGTGACGATCAGAACGGCGAGCGCGTAGTTGCGGAGGCTGAGGACCAGCGGGAGCCGGACGGTCTCGGTGTTGACCGCATGGACCACGACGGTGGCAAAGCCGGTTCCGATCCACAAGCCAAGCGGCACCGCGACCAGCGCCAGCAGCACCAGCTCCGTCACCAACACGCCGGCCACCTCGCGACGGCTGAAGCCGATCACGCGCAGCGTGGCCAGCTCCCGGGCCCGCTCCGCCAGTGAGATCCGGGCATTGTTGTACACCACGCCGAACGCGGCCAGGATGGCAAACACCAGGTAGATCTTCTGGATCATGTTGATGCTGGCCGCGGTGGTCTTTTGGAAATTGGCCCGGAGCGAGTTCTTGATCGCCACCGCGTTCACGCGGGGGATCGACCGCAGCGCATGAAGGAAGGCTGCCCGCCGGGCGGCGTCGACCCGAAAGCTGGCGCCGGAGACGACATCGCCTTCCCCCAGAAGGCGGTTGAGCGCCTGCAGGTCCATGTAGGCGGCGATTCCGGCGAAGTCCTCCGCCAGCCCGGTCAGTGGGACCGCACGCAGGGGCCGGCGGTCTTCGAGCACTTCCACCAGGAGCGTGTCGCCCGGGCGCGCCCCGAGTCCCTCGGCGAGTTTGGCGGAGACCACCAGCCCCTCGGGCGGCAGGTCGACCCGGCGATAGGCGGCGTTGATCACCCGGCTGTGCAGTCCGCCGCCGGGCAGACCCTGGATCGCCAATTGCCGGTGCCGATGGCCGTGATGCAACCGGACGAACACACGCCGTGTCGGCTCGACGCTGAGGACGCCGGGCAGGTGACGCAGCTCATGGGTGACAGCGCCGCTGGCCGGTTCGCTCAAGGTCAGGCTGAGGTCCTGGCGCTGCACCACGTCCCATTGGAAGCCCATGACCTCGGCGATGCCATCCCGAAAGCAATTGGGGACGATCAGGATCCCCGTGGCCAGTGCAAGGCCGGTCACGGTCAGGAGGGCCTGGGCCGGCTTGCGCTCGAGATTTCGGACCGCGATGCGGAAGGTGTGGGAGAGCCCGTGGCCGATGCCGCTCCGTTCGAGGAGAGCGGGCCGATAGCTGGCGGGGGGCTCGGGACGCATCGCGTCGGCCGGCGGAAGACGGGCGGCGCGGCGCACGGCGCTGAAGACGCCGGCCACGGCGGCGAGAGCGCTGACGCCCAGCGCCAGCAACAGCGCCGCGCGGTCGAGTCGGAAGTCGAGCTGCGGGAACCGGAAGAACAAGTGGTACACGCCAACGACCTGGCGGCCCAGTTCAAGGCCGCCAACCGTTCCGGCCAGGGTGCCGCCCGCCACCATGACCAGCGCGAACTTGAGGTAGTGCGTCGCGATTTGCCGGTTGGTGTAGCCGAAGGCTTTGAGGATCGCGATCTGCTCGCGCTGCAGGGAGAGCAGGCGGGAGAGCACCGAATGGGTCATGAAGGCCGCCACGCTCAAAAAGACGACCGGAAAACCAATCGCCAGGGTGTTCAGCACGCGGATTTCATCCGACACCCGGACGTGCGAGGGGTGGTCCTTCCGCCCGTAAGCGCCGCGGCCGCCGTACGGGAGAAGAAGGCGATCGAGGCCGGCGATGACCGACGCTTCCGCGGCGCCGGGGGCCAGGGTGAGGGTGAGGTGATTAAAGGCGCCGTCCAGGTTGTAAGCGGCGGCGAGTTCGGCGTAGGACATCCAGAAGGTGCCGTAGGTCCGGTTGTCGGGCAGCGGGGCGCCGGGACGGGATTCGAAGATGAACTCGGGGGAGAGCACGACGCCGGCCACCCGCAGCGTCCGGCGCCTTCCGTTGAGGAGCATCGTGATCCGGTCCTCGGGTCGGAGGTGGTGGGCGTCGGCGAACGCTTCCCCCACCAGCACGGCGCCGGGCTCGCCCGGAACCAGGCCGGCTCCGGACCGGAGATGCAGCCGGTTCAGCTCGGGCTCGCCCGATTCGGGGATCGAGCAGACGAGGCCGCTGGCGGGCTCATCGAGGTCATCGAGATCGAGTGTGACCTGGACGGCGATCCCGGGCTGGACCCGGGCGACGCCCGGCAGGGCCGCCACCCGATCGGCGACCCGCATCGGCGCGCGCTTGAGCGTGACGAAGACTTCGGCAAACCGGTTTCGCTCGTAATACTCGATCCGGGTGGACTCGAGCGAGAAAATGAGGCTCCGGGCCATGATCATCATGGCCAGGCCGCAGGCCATCACCAGGGCCACGGCGACCGCCTGGCCCTTGATCCGGGTCAGGTCGCGCACGAGCTTGCGATCGAGGGGCGGCAGCATCACCAGTTCAGGCTGGTCACCGGGGCCCGCCGGGCGTTGGCGTGGATGGCGTGCACGCGGCCATCGGAAAGATACACGACCCGATCCGCCATGTCGGCCAGAATGGCGTTGTGCGTGATCACGATCGTCAGGGTTCCCAATTCACGGTTGACCCGTTCGATGGCCTCCAGCACCGCGATTCCGGTGCGGACATCGAGGGCGCCGGTGGGCTCGTCACAGAGCAACACCTCGGGCTGCTTCACAATCGCGCGCGCAATCGCGACCCGCTGCTGCTCCCCGCCCGAGAGTTGGGCCGGGAAATGGTCGAGGCGCGCTCCCAGGTGGACCAGTTCGAGTGCGCGCTCGGGCGGCATGGGGTGGCGGGCGATCTCGGTGATGAGCGCGACATTCTCACGGGCGGTGAGGCTCGGGATCAGGTTGTAGAATTGGAACACGAACCCCACCGACTCGCGCCGGTAGAGGGTGAGGTCTTCCTCCTGCGCCTGCGCCAGGTCCAGGCCGCGGAATTCAAGCGCCCCGGCGGTGGGCACGTCCAACCCGCCCAGGTGATTCAGCAGCGTCGTCTTCCCGCTGCCCGAAGGCCCCAACAGAACGATCAACTCGCCCCGGTGCAGATCGAGATCCACCCCGTCGAGAGCCCGCACCTCCGTCGCTTCCGCGCCATACACCTTGGTCAGCCCGCGCACGCGGAAGAGACGCTCGCGGAGGTGACCGGATGCAGCGGAATCGGCCGGGTCGATCATGGATCGCCAGCCGGCGGCACGCAGCCAGTGGCCCCTTCCGGATGGCGCGTTCACTCTGCTCGAGTTCACGTCCCGCTGCACGCCAATTCTGCAGGCGCCCCTGGCCGGCAGGAGCAGTGCGCCAGTGCGCCAGTGCGCCAGTGCGATGCGATGGGCTTGCCACGGGGACGGTGAGCGTCTCGGTCTTTCCCTCGCCCCGCGACGCAGGAGCGGGGAGAGGGGCGTCGCCCGCCTTCTGCCATGGCGAGCGGCGATGCAGTTCTTGACAAAGCGGGTGAGAGGGGAGTTGATGCAGCGCAGACACTCAGCGTCGTCCGAAACGTTGTCCTCTCGACCGGCCGGAACAGCGCAGGTTCGGAGCGGCGTGCAGACACCATTCCTTCATGAAAACGCAGATCCATTGCCTTGCGGCCATTCTCGGTGCCCTTGCGGTGTTCCCCGTCACCGCGGCCGACTACGCGAGCACTGTCCTGAACCTGAAGCCGATCGCCTACTACCGGCTGGGGGAGACGACTCCAGTTTCCGCGGACACCGCGGCGAACCTGGGGTTGGCGGGGGTCGTGGGCACGGCGTTCTACATCAACGAGCCGTGGCACCAGGCGCCGGGGGCGCTGGCGGGCAGCACCGATGGGGCGGCCGGCCTGAACGGTGCAAACCAGCGCGTGGCCACGCCGTATGATGCGTCCATCAATCCCACGGGTCCCTTCACCGCCGAGGCGTGGGTGAACCCGGACTCGATGCAGGAGGGGGCCAGCGTGGTCTGCCCGCTGGCGTTCTGGTCTCAGCCATCAGGACGGACCGGCTGGCTGATCTACCAGGGAAGCGCCGGGTGGAACCTGAGGATGTACGACGGGGTCACGACCGGCCAGGTGGTGGACATCACCGGAGGCGGGGCGCCCAGTGTCGGCACATGGTATCACCTGGCCGTGGTGTATGATGGCGTCAAGGCCGCGTTCTATGTGAATGGCGTCCTGGCAGGAGAGAAATCCGCGGCGGCGTACGTGCCGAACGCGAACGGGCTCTTCTCGATTGGCGCCCGATCCGACGGCAACTTCTGGTTTCCCGGGTATGTCGATGAGGTGGCGATCTACGCGGCGGCGCTCTCGGCAACCGAACTCCGGATGCACTACCAGAACGGGACCAGCAGCTCGCCGAGCCCGGCGTATGAGACCTTGATTCTCGCCCAGAACCCGCTCCTCTACTACCGGCTGAACGAACCGGCGTTCACCCCGGGCGAGACGGTGACCGCGGCCAATCTGGGGAGTCTGGGAGCCTGGGCGGACGGCGTCTATGAAGCCGGCGCGCTCACGGGCGTGCCGGGGCCGCCGTTTGCCGGGTTTGGAGCGGGCAACACGGGAATGCGCATCTCGTCGCTGGCGGGCGACGTCCTCATTCAGGAGCAGTACCTCGAGACCGCGACGTTCACGATCACATGCTGGTTCAAGCGGAGCGGGGCGCACGCCGCGGGCCAGGCGCTCGTGTTCACCCGGAGAGCGGACCAGGGACTGGCGACCGGGCTGGGCTTCGGGTACAACGGCTCGCCGGGGGTGGATCAGCTCAATGTGCACTGGAACGAGGGACCCTCGAGCTGGCTGACCGGGCTGACGCCGCCCGACGACGTCTGGTGTTTCGCCGCCGCGGTCTACGAGCCCACCAAGGTCACGGTCTATCTCAACCAGACGTCGAACAGTCTCAACACCACGATCGGCACCCACGATTTCAGCGTGGCCCCGATCTACATCGGCTGGGATTTCCCCTATCCGCGGTTCAACGGGAGCCTTGACGAGGTCGCCTTGTTCGACCGGGCGCTCGCGCCCGCCGAGATCCAGACCCTGCTCGAGTCGAGCCAGATGACACCGCAGTTTCTCGCGTTCACGCGGACCCCGGCGGATCCGTTGTTCGAGGGTTACGCCATCACGATGACGGCGGCGGTCGGAGGCATACCGCCGTTCACCTACCAATGGCAGAAGGACGGTGTCCCGCTGGCCGGCCAGACCACCGCGACGCTCTCGATCCCGAACGCGGCAGTGGCCGACTCGGGGGACTACACGCTGGTGGCCTCGAACGCGTACGGCTCGACGACGAGCCCGGTCCAGGCGCTGCGCATCACGTCGGGTCCGCCGAGGGTTCTCGCGCAATCGATCTTCAACGCGACCCGGGCGATCGGCGGGTGGGTGAACTACAGCGTGACGGCCGGGGGCAGCGCCCCAATCAGCCACCAGTGGAAGAAGGGCGCCGCTCCCATCGCAGGCGCGACAGACTCCGTGCTGAAGCTGAGAAACCTGCAGCCATCCGACGCGGGCGATTACAGCGTGACGCTCACGAATCCCTACGGGGCGACCAACACGACGGCGGGAACCGTCAGCGTCTTCACGGTCACCAACTATCCGTATGCGGCGATGTACGGCAATCCGCTGGCCTATTACCGGCTGAACGAGGCGGGGGGAACGACGGCCGCCGACATTGCCGGCGGCTTAAACGGCACTGTGAACGGCGCGGTGGTCCCGGGCGTTCCCGGGCCGCAGGCGCCCGACTGGGCCAGCCTCGAGTCCACGAACACCAGCTTCGAGTTCAGTGCCAGCTCGACGCGGGTGCAGTTGCCCTCGTTCAACCTCAAGACCAACCAGATCACGATCGTGGCCTGGATCAACCCCTACGGCCCGCAGAAGGACCAGACCGGGATCCTCGCCAGCCGGACCCCGGCCGGCCTCGCGGGCTTCTTCATCAACTACCAGAACAGCGACGCCCTCAGCTACGTCTGGGAAGGAACCGACAGCTGGTGGCAGTTCAAGTCGGGCCTGGTCCCGGCGGTGGGCCAGTGGAATTTCGTGGCGCTGGTGATCGAGCCCGCGCAGGGAACGGTCTATCTCGATGACGGCACGGGGATCCGCTCCGCCACGTATCTGCCATCCCAGGGCCACAAGACCGTGCCCTGGGACAGCCCGAACATCGGCGTCGACCTGGGTTACGACCGTTGGTTCTACGGCGGCATCGACGAGGTGGTTGTCTACGACCGGGCGCTGAGTCCTGCGGAGGTGGCCAATCTCGATCTGCTCGGCAAATCGTGGCCGGGACCGCCTCCCCAGCTTCTCGAACAGCCGGAAAGCGTCGCGGTGTACGTCGGCCAGCCGGTCCGGTTCACCGTGAACGCCATCGGCGCGCTGCCTGTACTCTACCAGTGGCGCCTGGCGGGAGTGAACCTGCCGGGAGCAACCCGCCCGGTCTTCGAGCTGCCCGAGGCCTATTTCACGGATGCGGGCGCCTACGACGTCGCAGTGTCCAACCCGGTCGGGACGAACCTCAGCCAGACCGCGGTGCTCACCGTGGCGCCGCTGCCGACGTTCGCGAACCTGACGAACGAGCTGGTGGCGCATTTGAAGTTCGACGGGGATTATCAGGACAGCTCCGGCCGCGACAATCACGGGGCGCCCATGGGCAATCCGGCGTTCACCGCCGGCCGGATCGGGACAGGCGCCCTCCACTACAGCACCGTGGTCGTTGACAGCGAGGTGACCGAAGCGAACTACGTCACCCTGGGAACACCCGCCGATCTCGAGTTCGGCGGGGCCACGAGCTTCTCGGTGGCGTTCTGGATCAAGTTCACGGGCACACCCGGCGACCTGCCGTTCCTCTGCAATAACTACAACTCCTACGGGGGGCCGGGGTTCGTCTTTGCGCCCTCGTGGGAGACGGGCAGCTGGTCCTGGAGCCTCAACGATGGCTTGTCACCGGTCAATTGGCCCGGCGTGGCCGCCCAATACGGCCATGACGCCGGGTACGCCAACACCCTGAACGACGGCCAGTGGCATCATCTCGTGCATGTGGTGGATCGGGCGGGGGATGTCACGACGTTCGTCGACGGGGTCAAGGTGCATGCCAAGCCGATTGCCGGACTCGCGTTTGACGTCAACACGTACACGGAAACCAACATCGGACAGGGCACGAGCGGCCTCTACGAGGTGGCCGGCGATTTCGAGATGGATGATCTCGGGATCTGGCGGCGGGCGCTCACGGCGGTCGAGGCGCAGAGCATTTACCTGGTCGCACAGAATGGGGCGACCTTCGACACCTACGGTCCGGTGTGGCTGTCGATCCGGCGGGCCGGCGATGCCCTCGAGCTCGTCTGGCAGGCGGGCACCCTGCAGTCGGCGGCTGCCGTGGGCGGCGCCTACACGCCGGTCCCGGGCGCCAGCGCGCCCTATCATCGCGTGACGCCCGGCGCGACGCCGATGTTCTATCGGGTGAAGCTGTAAGTCGGGGGCATGACCGGCACCAGCTCGATGCCCGGGCCGGTGCCAAGGTTGCGCGAGTATTGTTTGGCCTGGGGGTTGTTCCAGTGCTCGTGGACGCCGAGGCTGGAGAGGCGCCGCGTGGGCGTGGCGTGGTTGGGATCGTAGAACGTCTGCGAAGGAGGCTGGTCCGCCAGGGCGGCTTCGTGAAGGTAATCGTCGACGCCAGCCCGGCGCGGGTGCTCCTTCCATTCGGCCTGGAGGAAATCGAGCCCGACGGAATCGATGGCCACCGGATCCTGGGAAGCGAAGAGGCTGCAGGGCCAATGGCCGTTGAAGGGGGCCATTTGCATGCGCTGGGGGACGGGGTCCTGGGGGTGCAGACCCGAGAACAAGCCGTCGATGAGATAGAGCACGGTCTTGCCGCCGAGGTGATCGTGGCCGATGAGATCGACAAGGGGCCGGTAAATGCCGGTTTCACGCGAGAAACAGCCGGGATGGATGTCGTAGTACCCTTCCTGGACCGGCCAGCGGACGAGGGAGCCGTAGTGGTTCTTGGCGCAGAGGGTGACGCCCGAGCCGGAATGGGCCTTGAGATTGGCGACGTTGATGACGTAATCCGCCTCGGCGAAACAGGTGGGAAGGAAGTCCTGGGCGACATTCGCAGGACGACTGCTCCAGTGAAGCGGCAGGGTCGAGGTCCGGACCTTGATGCGACCGAACTTGCCGGCGTAATCTTCGAAGCGGACCCCGGGGAACGCGCCGTGGATCAGGTCGTAATACTCGTTCACCAGATAGGCCAGGGTGTCGCACACGGTGATATCCCCCGGCTTGACGCCGCAGGCAGTCAGCTGGCGCAGCAGGGCGATGATCATCTGGGGGGCGGTATTCATGTAGTCGTGGCGCCGGAGGAAGGTGTAAGTCTCCGCGTTCACGTGGCCTTCGCGGTAGATCATGCCGACCCAATTGGGTTTGATGATGATCTTCTCGCCGGGCCGGTACGGGGTGTCGCCCCGGCCGCGCGTGCGGTTCAGGTGACGGAAAAGGGCCGACCACGCCGCCGGCACGGTCTTCTCCCCGGTCAGGGCGCAGACGACCCCTTCGAGCATGACATCCACACGGTCCTGCTTGAGCCGGTTCGACTCCCACCAGTGGCCGTCGCCGGGACCTTTCCAGTCGAGGACGCCGGGATCATGCGCCCAGGTGACGCGGCCGGGGTGGATGCCCTTGGCGTCGCCGATGGGTTTGAGCGGGGTCTGATCGGGGGCGGCGCCGGCCGTGGCGCTCGCGGCGCTGCAGAGCGCGGCGAGCGTGACGGCCAATCCCAGACTCAGGAGGCGGCGTTGCGTTTTCATGCGGTCTTAATCGGCAGGTAAGGTAGACCCCGGAACCCGATGGGTCGAGACAACATTACAGGCCCAAATCCGCGCGTAAGCGTCCTTTGCGGCTCATGGTTGCGGTTGGATCCAGGCGACAAACCCGCCGCCGGGAGCCAACCGGGCCTTGAGACGGTCGGTGTTGCGGAGCACCCGGCCGGTCTCGGTGGCAACCCCTGTGGGGTGGGGCGCCGCATCCTGGTAGAGCGAAGCCACGTAAGCCCCCGAGCCGAGGAACGACAAGGAAGCGTCCCAATCGACCGGTTCTCGAGTGGTATTGAGCACGCCCACGTACCAGGTCCTGCCGGCCCGGCGGGCGAAGGCGACCCGCTGGCCGATCCGGGAATCCGGGAGCACGATCGTTTGGTCCCAGACCAATGGGAGGGCCTGCACCAGTCCGAGGAAGGGGCTGACGAGATAGTCGTCCGGGTGATCGGGCCAGCAGAGAAACGAGGTGGTGGCGATGATGGCGGTGGCCATCTGGAAAGTGGCGGTGGTGTTCTTGAGGTACTTGGCGCGGACGTAAGTGGGAAGGAAATCGGAGTGGCCGACGGCCATCCGGGTGAAGGGAAGAGCGCCGTAGTGTTCGAGCGGCAGGTCGCTCCAGAGGAGATACTCCTGTTCCCGGATGCCTTCGCGGGTGACTTCCTGGGGCCAGGTGCGGACCTCCCCGGTGGGTTTGTTGGCGCCGTGGAAGTTGATCATGAGCCGATGCTCGCCGCTAAGACGAAGGAGGTCTTCGTAGGCGTCGATCACGGTCTTTCGTTCCGAGTTGAAGAAGTCGATCTTGACCCCTTTGACGCCGGCCTCCTGGCAGCGGCGAAAGAGCTCCCGGCGGGCCTCGGGTCGGGTGAGGCCGGGCCCGTCGTCGCGGCCTTCGGGGAACGAATGCCAGACCACGATCCCAACGTTCCGTTCACGGCCATAGTCGCAAAGCTCCCGCAGGCGGGCCCAGACATCGCCGCCGCCGGCCAGCCAGCCCCAGCGTTCCGTCCGCCATCCGGCGTCGACAAGCAGATGCTCGCAGTGCAGAGCGGCGCATTGATCCACGAACCATTTCTGCAAATGCCACTGGGCGCCGTCGTTGCCGAAGACGCACCAGGTGATCAGGGCGCGGCCAGGTTGGATCCAGGGGGTGCGGGCGCCTTCCGGGAACAACTTCGGATCCGGTGGGTCGCAGAGATTGGGGATGACATCCGAATTGACGAGCGCGTCGAGGTTGGGTGCGACGACGGTCACACGCCACGGAGACAGGATTTCGTCCTCGAGGATGAACCCTTGGGGGTCGTCCTCGAAAGCCGCCACGAGACGGCGGGTGCCGGTGGGACGCAGGGTGAGGCCGCTGTAGCGGAAGAGGCGGGCCTCGGTCAGAAGAAGGAAGCCGCCGCCGGACAATTCAACAGTGACGGGCGGGCCGAGGTGGGTGGCGTGGGCGCCGCGGTCGGTCTTGAGCTCGAGGGGGATCTCCTCGGGCTTCCGGCGTTCGTAAGGACCTTCGTAGTCGTCGGTGTCGGTCTGGACCCAGGCGGGGGCGTTTGCCGGGAGAGTCCAACTCGACGACTCGGCCTGGACTGTGCGCGAACCGCGGCCAGGGACGCGGTAACGATAGGCGAAGCCGTCGTCGAACACGCGGACTTCGAGATGCCACTCGGTGCTGCTGGCGGTGTGACGGACGGGGAGGCGGTAGGCCTGGCAGTGGTTGGTGGCCTGGTTCTTGACGCCGCGCCAGGGGTACAGCTCACGAATCGCGACGACTTCGGGTTCGCCGAGGGTCACGCCGGCGCCGAGGTCGTTGCCGTTGACAGCGATCCCGAGAGGAGAGGGCTCGATCAGGATTGTGCCGGCCCGTTCGAGCGACCACGTGAGACGCCCGCCGGCATCGGCATCGACGCGGCCGGCGAGGGCGCCGTCGGGGCTGGTGAGGCTGGCGGTGAGAGCGTTGACGGCGGCCGCAATCGCCACGATGCCGATCGAGGCGAGACGCGGAACGGCCGGCTTTCGTGGCGCCGTGATGAGGACAAGTTCGAGCATAGGATTGGTGTTAAGGGCTGCGTTGGCGCTTCCGGGTGGTTGTCAGTCCGGCCTTGTAGGCCTCGATCTCTTGCGGGGTGGCGCGCTGCGGCCAGACCATGTCGCGTCCATAGAAAGCGGACCGGATTTCACCCTGGGTATTGCGGGCATCGCCGTGGTCGTCGACGCCGTCATCCCCGATGGAGTAAAGAAGATACGAGCCGTCCGGGTTCGGTCGATAACCGAGCGGCTGCCCGGCGTACCAGTCGCGGGGCGGAGCGGCAAGGAACTCGGGGACGAGGGCGTCGAGACTGGGGGGGAGCGTGTGATGGCGGAGCTGGTGGCGTTTGAGGGCGATGGCAGCGACGGTCAATTCGCGGGTCACTTCCAGGCGCACCGCCTTCGACACCGCCTTCTCACAGGCAGGGAGGATCATCGCGCTGAGCCAATGGCGGAGCCGGTCGTAGATCCCGGGTTCGTCCCGGGGATCGTCGGCATTCGAGAGGTCGGCCGAGGCCTGGGGTGGCTCGGGCCATTGCCGGTTGGCCGCGGCCTGGCGGGTGCTGTCCACGCACGCCTGGAGGATCCGGTTGTGATTGAGGTGGTCCTGGTGGATCCAGGCCACCCGCCAAAGGTAGACGTGGAAAGCCCGGCGGAACGCGGCTCCGGCATGGATCACGGGCTCGAAGAACGAGGCCAGGCTCCCCGGGGCAACATCGGAAGATCCGGACGTCCCGAAGACGCTGTTGAAGGTCCCGGTGGCATCCACGAGCTCGCGCAAACTCACCCGGCTCGGGTCGTAATAGCGGGCGGCGGTGGCGCGTTCGAGCGCCAGGGCGTGGGCCATGGGGAGCAGGAAAGCCTGGCGCTCCCAGACGCCTTGAAACACGGCCAGCTGGGCGTCGGTCCAATCGTCGGATTGAAGGGCTTCCCATGAGCCCGTCTGCAGAATCGCGGCGCAGGCAAGGCGCACCAGTTGTGTGATCATCCAGCCTTCGTCCTGCGTGAGTTCGAGGAGGCCGAAGGCGGCCGTCAGATTCTCGAGGGCCTCATCGTTCCGATGATGATAGAGGGCGTGAACCGCGGCGGCATTGAGAGCCTGGGTGATTGCTTTGCACCGTCCCAGGTGCGTGAGCGGGACGTCGAATCCGCTGTCGTAATCCAGCCGGACGAAGATCGAACGATTGGTCAGAAGGATCCGAATCGGAGGCAGTTGCTCCTCGAGCGAGGCGAAGGCGGATTCAAGTTGTGCCCAGGAGTTGCTCCTGGAGTCATGGTCGATCCAGTCGGAGGCGGTCCAGAGGGGGCGAGCCTTGCCGGGGCCCACGGTCCGCATGGCGCCCGGCCATGTTGGCGGCATGTTGGCGGCAGCGAGGAGGCTCGAGAACTGATCCGGGGAAACGATCCGGACGGCGCTGTTGGTGGGCAATGGCGGGACGAGCTCGGCGAGCGTGAACTTCTCGCCGCGGGCGCGCATGTCGCGTTCCCAGGCGCGGAGACCCGCGAGGCCGCGGTAGCGTTCCTCGACGAGAAAAGCGAGGACGAGTCCGACGACGGACGCCAGGATCAGGAGGCGGCGGCGGGCGGGGCGGCTCATGGTTCTCCCGGAAGCCGTTTCCATCGGAGGCCGACCGACTCGCCGGCATCGATGGCCTTCCAGTATTCGAGCTGGACGGCGTCGTAGATGCCGGGCAGGCCGCGGGCGTTGGCGTCGCGGTCGACGGCGATCCAGCGGGTGACGGGCGCCGGCGGGGGGGCGGCGACGAAGCGGGGCCCGTGCGCGCGAATGACACGGGAAACGGGGCGGTCGGTGCCGTCGGGGTTGAGGATGCCGAAATCGCTCTTCTCGTTGGCCCGGAAGCCGCCGGGGTACCACCAGAAGAAGACGCCGTCGGCCGAGGAATCGACGAGCATCCGATAGAAATCCGCGTAGAACCGGGCGGCGAAATCGAGTCGGGCGGGGCTGGGGGCCATGGTGTTGAGATCCCAGACCGTGGTCCCCATTTCGGCCCAAAGCACCGGTTTGGCCGGGTCGCAGAGGCGGGCGTAGGCGGCCGTGAACTGCCCGGGCCGGACCGAGGCCCAATCGCCGATCCGCCCGTAGGCTTCGGGTTCCCAGAGATCAACGGCGTTGCGAAGGCCGTAAAGATCGTAGGGCAGCATGTGCTCGAAATCGAAGGTGGGATCGCCGGCGTGCTGCATCCGGAAGCTGACGGGATGATGCGGGTCGATCGAGCGGACGAGGCGCCGGGCCTCGGCGTAGGCCCGGCCGAGGTGATCATCGAGAAAACCGCGGTAATCGGCGATGCGCCGGCGCCAGGGCCCATCCCGGACGAGCAACGCCATGGGCGGGACCGGGAGAAGGTCGGCGGCGGCCTGGCGCCCTTCCGCTTCCTGATACGCCAGAGGGCCCCAGGCCTGTTCGGCGGCGGCGCGAGACCCGTAGCGGGCGAGGACCCAGTCCGTCCACGGCTTGGCGTACTGTCTGCGTTGGAAATTGTGGTCGTAGTGACTGGGTTCCCAAGCCAAGTCGTACGCGAACACGACGTCGTTCGCAGCGAGACGGTAATGCTCGATGAGCGCCTTCATCTCGGTCCAGCGAAAGTCCATGGGCGTGCCGGGGCGCAACGAGAGATTGACGGCGAGTTCGTGATGCCGGCATCGCCGCAGGAAATCCAGAAGATGCTGCGCGCCGAGGTCGCGGTGGTAGATGAACACGCTCACCGCGTTGAGCCCGAGATCGCGGATGCGTCCCAGATCGCGCTCGATGACCTCGGGATCATAGGCGCCGCGGCCCAGCCAGAACTCGAAGTGGGAGCTCGTCACGCCGATGCCGGAGGAGGGCATGTAGTTCACGCCGTGAGCGCGCCAGAGGCGGTTGTCGCGCCAAAGGCGTCCCTCGCGGACCTCGACGTACCGGGGTGTTGCCGGCTGTTCCCAGAGGTGCAGCTCGTGCTCGAGTTGATCGAGAAGCCGCCCCGGATCGCCAAGAGTCACCCGAAGCGTCGCCGCGTTCACCGGCGTCCATTCGCGCTCGACCCGCTGATCCTGGCCGGGCGCGAGATCCAACGTTTGCTCGTGATGCCACAGCGGGTGCTGTTCAGCGCCGGCTGCGGGCTGCGCAATGGGGTGCGCCTCGACGCGGACCCGCAGGGCCGCGCGGGGTTGGGCGCTGAAGTTGACGACGTGGGCGCCAAGCCGCGTGGATTGGCCGGGGAATAGCGTGAAACACTCGCTGCCGCCTTCGACGAGAAACACCCCTTCGCGCATGCGGCCCAGCGCGCGGTCCAGGGCGCCGGTGACAACCGGATCCCGGTAGAAATCGGGATCCGACGGAGCAAACAGCGCCCAGACCCCGCCGCGGAACGGGGGCTTGACGTGAACGATCATGGTGGCAACCGAACCGCGCTCGGCGGCCGCAGCAGCCGGATCGACGGCCCTCATCAAGGGGTCCCATCGCCAGGGGCGATCCTGGTGGAGCCCAACGCCGCGGGGGCGGGGATGCAGCGCAACGAGGCGGTTCCAAACCTCGCGAGCGGGAGTGTCAGGCGCCCTTCCCGACTCGAGGACGGCCGGCACCTCGATGGGGTAACACTGGTAGCTGGGGGCGAGGGATTCAAGTCGGGGCAACACGGGCAGGGGCGGCGGCGCGGCATCGCCGAACGGGTTGGCAGCCGTGGCAAGGTCGGCAAGCCAGTATTCGAGTCGGCCACTCCTGATCGCGGTGTGTGAATGGGCCAGCCCGACGGTGAATCGGGCGGCGCGCCCGAGATCGAGTCGGTCGCCGGGGCCGCCCCGGCCAGCCGGCGGTTCCCAAGGACGGAAACGCTCGGACGGGAGGGCGTAGGTTTGCCAGGAAGTCGTGAGATCGACCGTGGCGATCCAGCGGGACCCGTCGCGCTCGACCCACTCGACCGCGAGTTGCGTTGTGGCCGGTCCGCCCTTGGCGCGGAAACACGTGAGCGTATGCCCGGTCGGGATCGACCAGGAGCGGGCCGGCGATTCGAGCGTGTCCCAGCTGTCGAGGGATTCGAGGGTCACGCGGAGGGCGGCGTGGCCCTGATCGCGGACGATCTCGCGGGCGGCCGCCCGGTCGGGGTGACTGCTGTGCCGGATCCAGGCGGCAGGGTTCTCGCGGCTGAAATCGATGAGCGCGCTCCGGGGCTGTGCCTGGGCGAGCTCGCGCTCGTAGTCGGCGCGGGAGAGCCAGCGGTTGCCCAGCCGGAAGGCGGGTGTCTCCCAGGCGCTCAGACCGAGTGCCAGGAGGTCGCCGCCGGCTTCCAGAAACGCGGTGATGCTCTTCACCGACTCGACAGGCAGGAAACGGGCGTCGGGCACCGCCAGCAGGGCGAATGTCTTGGGGTCCAGATGGGCGACGTTGGTCAGCGCAAGGCTGTCGAGCCGATCGACCGTGTATCCCGCAGCCGCAACCCGCGCCGCAAGAGCGCTGACCAGGGCGGGGTCGGCGCCGGGCACGTCCGCCGTCCAGACGGCAGCGCGGATCGAAGTGTCGGCGGCCCGGCTAAGGACCGGAGCGACGAGCGCGAGAGCGCTGAGCAGGAGCACGACCCATGGATGGACGCCGACGGTTTTCAGCGGGCCGAGTGTAGCGTTGGCGCTTCCGGTGCGCCAGTGCCAGTTCAACGGCTCCGGCAGGGACGCCTTGGCCTGCCCGCCGTCTTGTGCGCCGTCTTGTGCGCCGTCTTGTGCGCCGTAGCCTTGGCGGAGGCGCAAGCCTTGGCGGAGGCGCAAGCCCAGCGACGCAGTCCCTCGAGGAGGCCGAAGTCTGGGCGGAGGCGGAAGCACCCCGGCCCTCCGGCGCTTTCGGGCGGCTGAAAGCGGTGCCGCTTGGGGCGCGGCAGCCGCACTCCACGACGCTATCGCGCGGATCGGGGGGCCGTGGCGCGGGCGCGAGCTTTTGGAGTGCGCCGGCCCTCCGGCGCTTTCGGGCGGCTGAAAGCGGTGCCGCTTGGGGCGCGGCAGCCGCACTCCACGACGCTATCGCGCGGATCGCGGATCCGGGTGCGGCAAAGCGCCTTGTCACGCCATGGGATGTTGTGCTACAGTCCTCCACTTGTGAAACCTGGGGTCAACACGTCAGGTTTGGTCCCTGCCGTTCCAGGCCTTCCCCCCTTCCGTCGAGGACTCTATACGCGTGCTTCGTCTCACCATGAAAACGATCCCTGATCTCTGCAGGTTGACGGGGCTGGCCCTGTTGGGCGTTCCGGGGATGGCGTTGGCCGCCTCGATCGCCATCGTGAACCCGAGCTTCGAAGACCCGCCGCAAGCCGACGGAGGTTCGCTCATCAAGTCGATCCCAGGGTGGACCTTCAGCCAGGGGATGGACGCCGGGGTTCTGAATCCCATAGACCTGTGGCTGTCCGGAACGTCCGAGCCTCGGACGGGCCTGCCCGACGGGGCGCAGTTGGCGTGGATGAACTGGGAGGGCACGGTCTCCCAGGTGCTGACGGCGGTGCTCGAGCCCAACCTCGAGTATCTCCTGCGGGTGGCTGTGGGCGATCGGAAAGACACCGGGGTGGGCCGTTACGCCGTCGAGTTGTGGGCGGGCGGCACATTGCTCGGGTCCGCCAGTCCCGCGACGGTCGAGGACCAATGGGTGATTGCAGCGGTCCGGTACAGGGCCTTGGTCGGGGACGCCGCGCTGGGGCAGCCGCTCAAGATCGTGCTCCGGAAGGCGGAGACCATTTACGGTACCGAGGCCATCTTCGACGACGTGCGTCTCGAGACGCGGCCGATCTCGGATCCGCCGGAGTCAGCGGCTTTGGTGGCGCACTGGCGCTTCGACGAGAGCGGCGGCACGGTGGCGTCCGAGGTGACGGGGCTGCATCCGGGCCAGCTGACCTCGACGGGTGCGGCGTTTGTCGAGGGGGGCGTGGCCGGCAACGCCCTGAGCCTGACTCAGGTCCTCAACGGGATGATGATCGTGCCGAACATTCGGGAGTTGGCGACGAATGATTTCACGGTGGTCTTCTGGGTCAAGACGCCGCCGGGCGATACCACGCCCTCGACCTACGTGATGGCTCAACACGAAGCCTGGTTTGCGAACGGTTTTCTCGTCCAGTTGAACACCTCGGGGAGCTCGGGGGCGGCCGGAAAAGCCACCTTCATCACGGAGAACGGTCATGCCCTCGTGTCCTCGACGAGCGACATCAACGATGGCCAGTGGCATCAGGTGGTCTTGTTCTACCAGAAGTCCGGGCAAACGCGGATCTACGTGGACGGCACGCCGGCGGAGGCGTCGCGGGCAAGCGTGGGCATGACCGATCGGGCGGCGCCCTTCATCGTGGGCGGACTCCTGGGGATGGAGGTCACGGGGATCTGCAAGGGCCTGTTCACGGGCTGGGTGGATGACGTCCAGGTGTACAGCCGGGCGTTGAGTGACGCGCAAATCGATCTCTTGTACCGGAATCCGGGTCGGGACATGGCCGATTTGTACCACCCTCTCGTGATCGTGCCCGACGGAGGCGGTTTCCTGGGGTCGGTCGATGTGACGTTGAACACGCCCCTGTCGGGGACGACGATCCGGTACACGCTGGACGGGACCGAGCCCACCGCCGCATCCCCAGTCTACCAGCAGCCGATCACGCTGACGACGACGACTACCGTGCAGGCGCGGTTGTTCGTGGGAACGTTCCCCGCGTCCGACGTCGCGAGCGCGACGTTCACGGCCCTCGCGCCGATCGGATTCGAGCCGCCGGGCGGGCTCTTCACGAACTCGGTCTCGGTCGCCCTCGTGAACCGGTTGGGGCTGGGCACCCTCCGTTACACGACGGATCGGACGGACCCCGTCGCGGGGTCGGCAGCGTACGCGGGACCGGTCGTTCTCACGGTGGCAACGACACTCAAGGCGCGCGTCTTCCTCAACAACTTCCCGATCACGGAGGTCGAATCGGCGAGCTACGCGCGCGTGTATGCCTTGGATGACGGCATCCCCGCCGAGTGGCGGGAGCAGCACTTCGGACCAGGGTACCTGACCGATCCGCGCGTCGCGCCCCAGGCGGACCCGGACGGGGACGGGTGGAGCAACCGGCTCGAATACCAGATGGGGTCCGTGCCGACGGATGCGGAGTCGGTGCCGGAGATTGTGGTCGGGATCCGGGCGGTGCCGATGGTCTGGTGGGATAGTGTGCCGGGGCTCACCTATCGGGTGTTGCGCAAGGACCGCGTCGAGGCGCCCGAGTGGGAGGTGATCGTGCCGGCATTCCAGGCGACGGCGACGCGGTCGCAGTACGTGGATGCCGATGCGCCGGACACCGCGGTCTACCAGATCGAACTCGTGCGGTAGCGAGGCGCCGCCTCAGACCCGGTCGAGTCCGCAGGCTCAGGAAGACCCTGCTGTGCCTGCCCACCCTCTCTTCCGCGCCTCGCTAATGTAGAGTCCTCGACGGATGGAGGGGAG
>Ga0209096_1000059_pt1 | contig 176699 bp, 165 predicted proteins | sample AD_UKC034_MetaG_FD_184407 | JGI IMG/M metagenome (GOLD analysis project Ga0209096, IMG submission 184407) | Active sludge microbial communities of municipal wastewater-treating anaerobic digesters from USA - AD_UKC034_MetaG (SPAdes) (version 2) | ecosystem: Engineered > Bioreactor > Anaerobic... | reverse complement strand
CACCGAGACCGCGGTGCCGATCTTTGCCGTCGCGGCGATCGGCACCGCGGTCTCGGTGAAGGTCTTCCGCATCCAGGGCCGCATCGGCCTGCCGGCCATCGTCGAGAGCTTCTCCACCGGCGCCAAGTACGCGCTCGCGGTGGGTGCGGCAGCAGCCACGGTGGGCATCGTCATCGGTGTGGTCACGCTCACCGGCGTGGGCTTCAAGCTCAGCACCATCATCACCGGCGCAGCCGCCGCCGTGGCCGGCGGCGTCGGCGGCCTGATCCCGGCGGCGCTTGTCAGCGTGCAAAGCCTGACGCTGCTGGTGGCGCTGGCGATGACGGGCGTGGTCTGCATCCTGCTGGGGGCCGGCATCCCGACCACCGCCAACTACATCATCATGGTCACCGTCGCCGCACCCACGCTCGCCCTGCTGGGCGTGGAGCCGTTGGTGGCGCACTTCTTCGTCTTCTACTACGGCGTGCTCGCCGACATCACGCCGCCGGTGGCACTGGCCGCATACGCGGCCGCGGGCATGGCCGGCAGCGACCCCTTCAAGACCGGCAACACCGCCTTCCGTCTCGGTCTGGCCAAGGTGCTGGTGCCCTTCGTCTTCGTGTTCTCGCCCTCGCTGCTGCTGGTCGCCAAGGGCTTCACGTTCTACGACTTCACGATCACCTTCGTCGGCTGCGTGCTGGGCATCGTGCTCTTGGCCGCGGCGCTGTCCAAGTTCTTCCTCGTCGAGATGACGGCCGCCGAGCAACTGCTGTGCGTGGCCGGCGCGCTGCTGCTGATCGCCCCGGGACTCACGCCCACCCTCGTCGGCGCCGCCCTCGCCACGCCGGTGCTGCTGCGCCAGTTCGCCGCCTGGCGGCGCCAGAATGCCCCTCCCGCCTGAGCACAGCCAGAGCCCATGTACCTGCCCGCGCCCTTCGCCGTCACCGACCCCGCGCCGCTCCACGCGCTGCTGCGCGCCTTCCCGCTCGCCACCTGGAGCACCGTCGTCGACGGGCAGCCCTGCGTCAACCACATCCCCTTTCTGCTCGACGCCGAGGCGGGCGAACACGGAACCTTGATCGGTCACGTGGCGCGCGCCAACCCGGTGTGGCGCACGCCGGCGCCCAGCATCTTCGTGTTCCAGGGCCCGCAGGCCTACGTCTCGCCGTCCTGGTACCCGAGCAAGCAGGAGCACGGCAAGGCCGTGCCGACCTGGAACTACGCCGTCGTGCACGCGCACGGCCGGCCCGAGATCGTCGAGGACCGTCAGGCCTTGCGCGCCATCCTCGAGCGCCAGACGCAAGCGCACGAAACCGGCCTGCCCCACCCCTGGTCGATCGCCGACGCGCCGGCCGAGTTCATCGAGCAACTGCTCGGCGCCATCGTCGGCATCCACGTGCCGGTGACGCGCTGGGAGGCCAAGTTCAAGCTCAGCCAGAACCGCAGCGCCGCCGACCGCGCGGGCGTCATCGCCGCGCTCGGCGCGGCGCATCCCATGGCGCAGGCCATGACCCAGGCCGGCGGAGGGAAGCCGACATGATCGAGGTGCGACCACTGGCCGACGCCGACCACGCCGCCTGGAGCCGGCTGGCCGAGGGCTACAAACGCTTCTACAACACCCCCACCAGCGCGGCCGAGTACGAGCAAGCCTGGCAGCGCCTGCGCCGGGTCGAGGGCGTGCACGGCCTGGGCGCGCATCTGGGCGGGCAGCTGGTGGGCCTCGTGCACTACCTCTTTCACACCAGCACCTGGGCGCCCTGCGTGTGCTACCTGCAGGACCTCTACACCGACGAAGCCTGCCGCGGCCGCGGGGTTGCCCGCGCCCTGATTGCCGCCGTGGCGCAGGCCGCCCGTGCCGCGGGCGCGAGCCGCCTGTACTGGCTGACGCAGGAGAACAACCGCACGGCGCGGGAGCTCTACGACCGCGTCGCCCAGTACAAGGGCTTCATCCGCTACGACCACCCGCTCTGACGCTCGCCTGGCGCGATCCGCCAAGCCGCTCGCGCAGCCGCCCCGAACGGCGCCCCCGATGAGCCCGCGGGCGGGCACCGCATTCGCATCTGCCGGTGGACGCCGCGCACGAGCTCGATGCGCCGCGCGCCCTCAGGACAGGCGCTTCACCCCCGGCAGCGGGCAGGCGTAGATGACGTTGCGCAGCGCCGCGATCGCCTCGTAGCGCGTGAAGGTGCGGCGCCACGTCAGCACGACCCGGCGCGTGGGCACCGGCTCCGCGAACGGGATGTAGCGCACGTGCGGCTGCTCCTCCCTGGGCACGCTGAGCATGGGCACCACCGTCACGCCCATGCCCGAGGCGACCATGTACTTGATGGTCTCGAGCGAACTGCCCTCGAAGCTCTTGCGAATGCCCTCGGCGTCCGCGGAAAAGCGCGCGTACTCGGGGCAGACCTCGAGCACGTGGTCGCGGAAGCAGTGGCCCGTGCCGAGCAGCAGCATGGTCTCGTTCTTCAGCTCCTCGGCGCTGACCGATGCGCGCTGCGCCAGCGGATGCGACACCGGCACCGCGGCCATGAAGGGCTCGTCGTAGAGCGGCGCCACCGCCAGCCCGCTGTCGGGGAAGGGCACGGCCATGATGGCGCAGTCGAGTTCGCCGGTGCGCAGCATCTCCAGCAGCCGCGCGGTGAAGTTCTCCTGCAGCAGCAGCGGCATCTCCGGCACCTGCTCGATGGCGTTCTTCACCAGATCGGGCAGCAGATAGGGGCCGATGGTGTAGATCACCCCCAGCCGCAGCGGCCCCGAGACCGGATCCTTGCCGCGCTTGGCGATCTCACGGATCGCCGCCGCCTGCTCGATCACCTGCTGCGCCTGGCGCACGATCTCCTCGCCCAGCGGCGTCACGCTCACCTCGCTGGCGCCGCGCTCGAAGATCTTGACGTCGAGTTCCTCCTCGAGCTTCTTGATCGCCACGCTCAGCGTCGGCTGCGAGACGAAGCAGGCCTCTGCCGCACGCCCGAAATGCCGCTCGCGCGCCACGGCGACGATGTACTTCAGCTCGGTGAGCGTCATGGGGGCATTTTGCCCATGCGCCCCGGTTCCGTCAGGCCTTCAGATACTCCGCACGTCCGGCCAGCCAGCGCTCGACCTGCGCCCGCGCGGCAGCCGGATGGCTGGCCAGCAGTCGCGGCGCCAGCGCTCGGGCATGCTGCAGCAGCGGCTCGTCGGCGTGCAGGTCGGCAAAGCGCAGCAGCGCATCACCGCTTTGACGCGCACCCATGAACTCGCCCGGACCACGGATCTCGAGGTCGCGGCGCGCGATCTCGAAGCCGTCTCCGGTCTCGGCCATCGCGCGCAGGCGCGCCTTGCCGCTCTCCGACAGCGGCGGCGTGTAGAGCAGCACGCAGGCGCTGGCCGCAACGCCGCGCCCGACGCGGCCGCGCAGCTGGTGCAGCTGCGCCAGCCCGAAGCGCTCGGCGTGCTCGATCACCATCAGGCTGGCGTTGGGCACGTCGACGCCGACCTCGATCACGGTGGTGGACACCAGCAAGGGCGTCTGCCCCTGCGTGAAGCCCGCCATCACCGCCGCCTTCTCCGCCGCCGGAAGGCGGCCGTGCAGCAGGCCGATGCGGACGCCGGGCAGCGCGGCCGAGAGTTCGGCGTGCGTCGCGGTCGCGTTCTGCAGATCCAGGTGCTCGGATTCCTCGACCAGCGGGCACACCCAGTAGACCTGCCGGCCGTCGGCCACCGCGTCGCGGATGCGCGCCACCACCTGGTCGCGGCGCGCGTCGGCAAACACCTTGGTCAGCACCGCCGTGCGCCCGGGCGGCAGTTCGTCGAGCGTGCTCACCGCCAGGTCGGCGAAGTAGCTCATCGCCAGCGTGCGCGGGATGGGGGTCGCGCTCATCATCAACAGGTGCGGCTCGAGCTCCTGCTCGTCGAGCTTGTGCCGCAGCGCCAGGCGCTGCGCGACGCCGAAGCGGTGCTGCTCGTCGACGATGGCCAGGCCCAGGCGCGCGAAGCCCACGTCCTGCTGGATGACCGCATGCGTGCCCACCACCAGCATGGCCTGGCCGCTGGCCACCTGCGCCAGCATCTGCGTACGTAGCTTTCCCTTGCGGCTGCCCGTGAGCCAGGCCACGGACACGCCCAGCGGCTGCAGCCACTCGACCAGCTTGCGAAAGTGCTGCTCGGCCAGGATCTCGGTGGGCGCCATCAGCGCGCACTGCCAGCCGGCGTCGATCGCGGTCGCCGCCGCCAGCGCCGCCACCACCGTCTTGCCCGAGCCCACGTCGCCCTGCAGCAGCCGGTGCATGGGCTGCGGCTGCGCCAGATCGGCGCCGATCTCGGCGACCACGCGCGCCTGCGCGCCGGTGAGCGCAAACGGCAGCGCACGCAGCAAGCCCTCGCGCAAGCCCTGCGCGCGCGGCGGCAGCGCCGGCGCCTGCAGGCGCGCGCGTTCGGCCCGCGCCTGCAGCTGCGAGAGCTGCTGCGCCAGCAGCTCCTCCCACTTCAGGCGCTGCCAGGCCGGATGGCTGCGGTCCTCCAGCGCCCCCAAGGGCGTTCCCGGCGGCGGCTGGTGCAGGAAGAGCAAGGCCTCGCGCAGGCTCGGCAGCCCCGGCGGCGGCGCCTGCGGCGGCAGCACTTCGGCCAGCGGCGCGCGCGCCAGCGCCGCGCCCACCGCCTTGCGCAGATAGGCCTGAGGCAGCGCCGCGCTGGTCGGGTAGACGGGAGTGAGCGTCTGCGGCAGCGGGGTGTCCGCGCGCACCGGCTTGACCGTCGGGTGCACCATCTCGCGGCCGAGAAAGCCCGCGCGCAGCTCGCCGCGCACGCGCAGGCGCTGCCCCGGCGCCATCTGCTTCTGCTGCGCGGGGTAGAAGTTGAGGAAGCGCAGCAGCAGCTCGCCCGAATCGTCGTGCAGCGACACCAGCAGCTGCCGCCGGCTGCGCTGCTCGACGCGGCACGCGCTGACCACGCCTTCGACCTGCGCCGGTTCGCCCTCGCGCAGGCTCGCGATCGGCGCGATGCGCGTCTCGTCCTTGTAGCGCAGCGGCAGGTGCAACGCCAGGTCGATGTCGCGCAGCAGGCCCAGGCGGCGCATGGCCTGCTGCGGCGCCGACAGCTTGGCCGGCGCTGCGCCGGCGGGCCTGCGGAGACGGTCGGCATCGGCATCGGCCATGGAACAATTCTGCCGGCATGGGCGCGCACGGCCCACGTCTCCTGCCCCGGCCAAGGCCGGTCCCGCCTTGCCGCCATGAATGCCGACCCCGACTACACGCTGGCCGACTTCGATTTCGAGCTTCCACCCGAGCTGATCGCGCAACACCCGGCCGCCGAGCGCAGCGGCGCGCGCCTGCTCGACGGCCGCAGCGCCACGCCCGCCGACCGGCACGTGCGCGACCTGCCGCAGCTGCTGCAGCCGGGCGACCTGCTCGTCTTCAACGACACGCGCGTCATCAAGGCGCGCCTGTTCGGGCAGAAGGCCAGCGGCGGCGCGGTCGAGCTGCTGGTCGAGCGCATCCTGCCGCAACACGAGGTGCTGGCGCAGCTGCGCGCCAGCAAGTCGCCGCGGCCCGGGGCCAGGCTGCGCCTGGCGCAGGCCTTCGACGCCGAAGTGCTCGCCCGCGCCGGGCCCGGGGGCGAGCTCTTTCACCTGCGCTTCCCGCACGACCCGCTGCAGCTGCTGCAGGCCCACGGCCACGTGCCGCTGCCGCCCTACATCCAGCACGGCGACGCGCCCGAGGACGAGGCGCGCTACCAGACGGTGTTCGCCGCGCGCCCGGGCGCCGTGGCCGCGCCGACGGCGGCGCTGCACTTCGACGCGCCGCTGCTGCAGGCGCTGGCCGCGCGCGGCATCGCGCACACCGAGGTCACGCTGCACGTCGGTGCCGGCACCTTCCAGCCGGTGCGCGTGCAGCGCATCGCCGAGCACCGCATGCACAGCGAGTGGTACGAGGTCGGCGCGGACGCGGTCGCCGCCATCGAGGCCACGCGCGCGGCGGGCGGGCGCATCGTCGTCGTCGGCACGACGGCGCTGCGTGCGCTCGAATCGGCCGCGCGCGCGGGCGCTCTGCGCGCCAGCCGCGGCGAGACCGACATCTTCATCACCCCGGGCTACCGCTTTCGCGTCGCCGAGCTGCTGCTCACCAACTTCCACCTGCCGCGCAGCACGCTGCTGATGCTGGTCAGCGCCTTCGCCGGCATGGCGCACATGCGCGCGCTCTACCGCCACGCGCTCGACGCGCGCTACCGCTTCTTCAGCTACGGCGACGCCATGCTGCTGCAGCGCGAGGCAGGGACAATCGGGCCATGCTCGAATTCGAACTGCTGAAGACCGAAGGCCTGGCGCGGCGCGGCCGCATGCGCCTGCGCCACGGCGTGGTGCAGACGCCGATCTTCATGCCCGTGGGCACCTACGGCACCGTGAAGGGCGTGCTGCCCAGCAGCCTGGAGGCGATGGATGCGCAGATCATCCTCGGCAACACCTTCCACCTCTGGCTGCGCCCGGGGCTGGAGGTCATCCAGCGTTTTGGCGGCCTGCACCGCTTCGAGGGCTGGAGCCGGCCCATCCTCACCGACAGCGGCGGCTTCCAGGTCTGGAGCCTGGCCGGCGCCGACGGCAAGGGGCGCAAGATCAGCGAGGAGGGCGTGCGCTTCGCCTCGCCGGTGAACGGCGACAAGCTGCTGCTCACGCCCGAGATCAGCATGCAGATCCAGACCGTGCTGGACTCCGACATCGTCATGCAGTTCGACGAGTGCACGCCCTACCAGACCGCGGGCCAGCTCACCAGCGAAAGCCAGGCGCGCGCGTCGATGGAGCTGAGCCTGCGCTGGGCGCGGCGCAGCCGCGACGAGTTTGCACGCCTGGCCAACCCCAATGCGCTCTTTGGCATCGTGCAGGGCGGCATGTACGAGGCCTTGCGCGAGCAGTCGGCGGCGGCGCTGGCCGAGCTCGACCTGCCCGGCTACGCCATCGGCGGCGTGAGCGTGGGCGAGCCCAAGGAGGACATGCGCCGCATCATGGCGCACACGCCGCGCCTGCTGCCGGCGCACAAGCCGCGCTATCTGATGGGCGTGGGCACGCCCGAGGACCTGGTCGAGGGCGTGGCCTGCGGCGTCGACCTCTTCGACTGCGTCATGCCCACGCGCAACGCGCGCAACGGCCACCTCTTCACGCGCTTTGGCGACCTGCGCCTGCGCAACACGCGCTACCGCAGCGACGAGCGCCCGCTCGACGCGAGCTGCGGCTGCGCCACCTGCGCCCGCTTCAGCCGCGCCTACCTGCACCACCTCGACCGCTGCGGCGAGATGCTCGGGCCCATGCTGGCCAGCATCCACAACCTGCACTACTACCTGGATCTCATGCGCGCGCTGCGCGCGGCGCTCGACGAAGGCCGCTTCGCGGCCTGGCGCGCGCAGTTCCACGCCGAGCGCGCGCGCGGCGTGGATTGAGGGCGCTCAGTTCAGGCTCGACGTCGGCGGCACCGTGCGCAGATCCTGCGTCACGTGGCCGTCGACGAGGGCGATCACGCGCGTGGCCGAGGCGATGGTCTCGGGCCGGTGCGCGACGATGATGCGCGTGAGCGCGAGCTGGCGCACCGCCTGGTTGACGATGCGCTCGCGCTCGACGTCGAGCGCGCTCGTGGCCTCGTCCAGCAGCAGGATGCGCGGGCGCTTGTAGAGCGCGCGCGCGAGCAGGATGCGCTGTTTCTGCCCGCCCGAGAGCGCGGTGCCGAGCTCGCCGATCAGCGTGTGATACCCCATCGGCATGGCCTCGATCTCTTCGTGCACCGCGGCCACGCGCGCGCAGTGCTCGATCCACGCGCGGTCCGGGCGCGGGTCGAAGAAGGCGATGTTGTCCGCCACCGAGCCGGAGAAAAGCGGCTCGTCCTGCATCACCACGCCCACCATCTGCCGCCAGCGCTGCAGCCCCAGCCGCGACAGCGGCACGCCGTCGCGCGCGCCGATGCGCACCTGGCCGCTCGTCGGCTCGAGCACGCCGAGCATGATCTTCAGCAGCGTCGTCTTGCCGCAGCCCGAAGGCCCGGTGATGGCCACCGACTCGCCGGGTTCGATGCGAAGGGTGACGTGGCGCAGCACCTCGGGTTCGGTGTCGGCGTAGCGGAAGCTCACGTCGACGAGTTCGATTCCCGCCGGCAGCTGCGCCTGGACCGGACCGCCGCCCTGCTCGTTCTCCGGTGGTTCGAGAACGATGTCGGCCAGGCGCTCGCCCTGCAGGCGCAGCATGCGCAGCGCGACCCATTTGTCGATGAGGCCGCTCACGCGCGTGGCGAACTGCTCCTTGTAGGCGAAGAACGCGAACAGCATGCCCACCGAAAGCGAGCGCTCGAGCACCAGCAACGCGCCGGCCCAGATCACCGCCACGCGCTCGAGGCCGAAGAGCGCGCGGTTGGCCAGCGACATCCACAGCTCCAGGCGGCGCGCCGCGATGTCGGCGTTCATCGTGTCGGCGACGAGGCTGGCAAAGCGGTTGCGGCGATCGACCTGGGCGCCGAAGAGCTTGATGGCCTGCACGCCGCGCAGCGATTCGAGGAAGTGGCTGTTCTGGCGCGCCTCGTGGATGAGCTGCTCCTCCGTGGCCGCGCGCAGCGGGCGCATGAAGGCCCAGCGCAGCAGCCCATAGACCGCCACGGCCAGCAGCGCAATCGCCGTCAGGCGTACGCTGTAGAGCGCCATCATGGCCAGGGTCAGAACGACCAGCGCGCCATCGAGCACGGCCTCGACGAAGCTGGTGGTGAGCGCCTTCTGGATCTGCTGCACGGCGCCGAAGCGCGACCAGATGTCGCCGAGGAAGCGCTTCTCGAACCACGCCACCGGCAGGCGCAGCAGGTGCGCGAAGACGTTGAGCAACCACTGCAGGTTCAGTGTCGCCGAAAGCGCCAGCACCGCCCAGGCGCGTGCGCCCGCGGTCAACACCTGGATCGCCACCAACAGCGTGAAGCCCACCCCGAGCGTCAGCAGCAGGTCGCGGTCGCCGCTCACCAGCACGTCGTCGACCACCCATTGCATGAAGAACGGCGTGAGCAGCACGAAGAGCTCGAGCGCCAGCGCCAGCAGCAGGACCTGCGCGAGCGCGCGCTTCAGGCCGCTGACCGGGCCGAGCAGGTCGCGCCAGCGCACCGGGCGCTGTTCCTGCCGCGGCTCGAATCCGGCACCGGGCGCGAGCTCGAGCGCGACGCCGGTGAAGTGCGGCGAGACCTCGGCGAGCTTGAGACGCCGCTGCCCGTGCGCGGGGTCGTGAATCGTCGCCACGCCGCGCCGCACCGATACCAGGACGACGAAATGATTCAGATCCCAGTGCAGGATGCACGGCGTCTGCAACTGCGCGAGCTCGTCGAGATCCGCGCGCAACGCGCGCGAACTCAGGTGCAGTGCGTCGGCCATGCGCACGAGGTCGACCATGGTCACGCCCTTGAGCGAGAGCGAGAAACGCTGGCGCAACGCCGCGAGATCGGTTTGCAGGCCGTAGCTCGAAGCGATCATCGCCAGACACGCCAGGCCGCACTCGGCAGCCTCGGTCTGGAGCACCACGGGCACGCGCTGGCGGCGCAGGCCGAGGTCGAGCGCGGGCGTGCTCATCGGCGCCGCCTCACAGCCGTTCGCGCAGACCCAGGAGCGGTTCGAAGAGCCATTCGATCAGGCGTCGCCGCTCCAGCAGCACGTCGGCCTGCAGTCGCATGCCCGCCGTCAGCGGCTGTGACCAGCGCGCCAGCGCCTGCGCGTCGAGCCCCACGGTGATGCGAAACAGCGCCTCGCCCGGCCGCGGTGGCGCCACGCCCGCCAGCGGCTGCGCCGCCAGCTCGCCGACCGCCAGCGGTGTGCGCGAGACCTGCAGCACTTCCCCATCGAGGGAGCCGTACTTCTGGTACGGAAAGGCCTCCAGCCGCAGCCGCACGGGCTGCCCCGGCCGGATGAAGCCGACGGCGCTGCTGGGCGCGTAGAGCTGTGCCTGCAGCTGGGACCCCTGCGGCACGAGGCTGGCCAGCGCCGAACTCGGGGAGACCGCCTGCCCGGGTTCGGAGATCACCGCGGTCAGGAGGCCGTCCTGCGGCGCACGCACTATCAGTTGGCGCTCGCTGTCCTGCTCGGCGGCTTGACGGCTGACTTCGGCCAGGTCGCGCTCGAGGCTGCCCTGAGTACCGAGGGCGCGCAACGGCAGGCTGCGGCGCTCGCCTTCGAGCTCTTCCCGCTCGCGCTGCAATTGCAGGCGCTGGCGCTGCAGTCCCTGCAGCTGCGATTGCAGCCCGAGCACCTCCTCCTGCTTGGCCAGCACCTGCGCTTCGGAGATGAAGTTGTCCTGCCGCAGCGCCTGCAGCCGCGCCTGCGCCTGCTGCGCCAGCGCCAGTCGCTGCTGCTGCAGCGCGGCTTCGCTGTCGGCCTGCGCCTGCTCGGCGCGCAAGGTCTGCAGCCGGCGGTCCAGCGCCGCGATCTGCGCCAACGCCAGCGCGTCCTGTTGGCGCGCGCTCTCCTGCAGGCTGCGTTGGCGCTCCAGCAGGCTGCGCCGCACCTCGGCCTGCGCACCGGCGAGCAGGCGCGGGCGCTCCTGCGCCAGCACGAACAGAACGTCGCCGGCCGCGACACGCTGCCCTTCGCTCACGCGGCGCTCGATCACCGTCGCCGTTTCCGGAGGAACGAGACGGATCAGTCCGCGGTCGGGTGCCAGCACGCCCTCGACCGTGGTCTTGCGCGTGTAGTGGCCGAGCGCGAGAAACGCGCCGGCCAGCAGCGCCACCGCAAGCACGCCGACGGTGACGAGGTCCATCGACAGCGGGCGCACGATCTGCACGCGCCCCAGCCATGCGCCCTGCTGCGCCTGCAGCACCTCGTCACGGAAAAGCGGCCGCGTCACGACCGCTGGCCCGGCACGCCGCCTGGCGGAATAAAACCACGCCCGCTTGGAGTACCGGCGGGCCCGGGCGGGGGCACGCGCCCACCGGTGCGGGCGTGCAAAAGGATCGGCCGGACTCCCTTGGATCGGGGACGTCCGGCGTCTGCCGTGCGCGGGCACAGGCCTGCGCGCGGCGCTGGATCTACCAGCAGCGGAAGGGCGACGATCCGCCGCTCACCGCCTTCAACTGCTCGGGCTGCAACGGCACCGGGCTCTTGGGCGCGGTGGCAGGCTGGGTCGACAGACGGCGGAACAGGTTCTGGATCAGCGTCATGGCGGGTCTCCTCGTTGCACGGGTGCCGAACGGCACGCTGGAAACGATTGGAGCAGGCGTGATCGCGATCGGCCACTGTCAGCCCTTACAGGGTAGGGCGCAAGGCATCCGTTTCAAGCCTCGAGTCACCACGACCCTGAGCAAGATCAATGGATGAGACCCAGGCGCAGCGCCTTGAGCACCGCCTGGTGCTTGTTGACGCAGCCGAGCTTGTGCATCGCATTGTTCACGTGCAGCACCGCCGTGCGCTCGCTGATGCCCAGGATCGCGCCGACCTCCCACGCGGTCTTGCCCTCCATCGTCCAGCGCAGCGCCTCCAGCTCGCGCGGCGTCAGCGCAGGCCGCTCCTGTTGCACGACGCTGGGCAGGAACAGGCGCAACGCCGCCTCCTGCGCGTGCACCGCGAACAGCTGCAGGTCGGCGACGATGCGCTGCAGTTCGCGCGGATCTTCGGGAAGCGCCTGGTCGCGGTCGACGCCGAGCTGGAAGTGCCGCCCTTCGGGCAGGTGCAGCGCCATCGCGATGCCGGTCTGGTAGCCGAAGCGCGCCATGTGCTCCCACAACTCGCCCGCGCCCTGTTCGACGTAGGTGTCCTGCGTCCAGATGATGGGGACACTCTGCCGCTTGCAGTGCTGCATCACGGGATCGCGTCGCGCCTGGTTCGCATCGTCCGCGAACAACATGTAGTCCGAAGGCATGTTGTCGACGACGAAGAATTCGCTGCGGCTCAAGCCGTGATCGACGACCGTCATCGCCGAGACGAGATCGAAGCCGAGTTCGCGCGCGAAGTGGACCACCTGGTCGCGAAACTCCTCGCGACTGCGGGCCTGCATCACGGCCGAATAGCCACTCGGCAGCATCGATCCCTTCTCCCACGGCATGCGGCGTGGCAGTCTTCACGGTCAAACCTGACAGGACTTACAGCCCTGACAAGCATTACAGCTTCGCCGTGCCAGCACTTGATCAACGATAGCGGCATGCAACACGCCGCATTCCCATTCGTCGAGCGGGCGTCGCCCGCCATCATGCCTTGGTCGCTGCGCGCATGGCCGCCCCTATTGTGGCAGGCCGCCGGCGGCGCACCGACGGAATTCCACCACCTGAGCACGCGTGTCGATGAGGACAGCGGCGGGCTGCATTGCCGCGCCTCGGGCCAGACGATCTGGGCGGGCACCGTCGCCGGCTGCGAGGCCGGAATGGCCTGGGACTGGATCGAAGTCGCGCACGGCGTGCTGGCGATGGCCGACCCGATGTCCGTGATCACCAATCTGCGCTTCCTCGGCAGCGCCGGCGAGGTGCTCACCGCGGCGGAGGCGGCGCTCGTGCTCAACGGCATCGTGCACGCGCTGCCCTGGCAGGACGAGGTCGGTCGCGCACTCGCCACGCGCCACTGAGCGCGCGTTTCCGGGCTTCTTCAGGCCAGCGCGTGCCGGCGCAGCTGCCGCGCGACATCGACCACCCCCAGCACCGTGACGAGCGCGCACACCCCGAGCGGCAGCGCCAGTTCCGCGGCGCCGAGCGCCTCGCCCTTGAGGACGCGCGTCATCAGCTCGACCTGCGCCAACGCCGGCACCCAGAGCTGCCAGGGCGCGTGACCCTGCTGGCCGAAGATCGCCGCCAGCGGCACCAGCGAGACCAGCAGGATCACGCCCGCGGCGTTGGCCTGCGCCTCCTTGACGCTGCGGCTGCGGATCGCCACCGCCATCAGCAGCGCCGAAAGCGCAGCCGCCAAGGGCAGCAGCAGCGCCGCGAAGAGCGCGGCCTCGCGCGGTCCGTAGCGCAACAGCGCCGCCAGCGATTCGCTTCGCATCAGCCACTGGCCGGGAAGGAAGCTCAGGCAGCAGAGCACCGCCACCAGCATCGCCACCGCCGCCACCGCGGCCCACTTGCCGGCGGCCAGCGCGCCGTGGCGCACCGGGTTCATCAGCAGCGGCTCCAGGGAGCCCCGCTCGCGTTCGCCTGCGGTGCTGTCCAGCGCCGCGTTCAGCGCGCCGTAGAGAACGGCCATGAGGACGAAGAACGGGATGATGCCGCTGAGTTGCGCGCCGCGCGCGGCGGCATCGGCGAGGTCGCGCTTCTCCACCTGTACCGGGCTGACCAGCGCGGGCGCGATGCCGCGCAAGGCCAGCCGGAGCGTCGCCTGCTCCTGGTTGAAACCCGCCAGCAGCGCCAACACGCGCCCGACCGCCGCCTGCGCGCGCGGGCTGGCGCTGCTGCTGGCCACTTCCAGCAGCGGCTGGCGCGCCGCGACGAGCTCGTCCTCGAAGCCGGGTTGCACCACCAGCACCGGGTCGGAGAGCTCGCCGGTGACGATGCGCGCCTCCCAGTCCGCAGGCGCGCCGCGGACGACGTAGGTCTGCCGTTCGAGGTAGTTGCGCAGGCTCGGCGCATGCTCGATGCCGACGACACGCAACTCGCGCGCGTCGGCGCGCCGCTCCGCGTCGGCGACCAGCGTCGACAACAGCACCAGCACCAGCGGCCCCATGGCCACCGAGCTCAGCAGCACGACGAACAGCGTGCGCCGATCGCGCAGCGCGTCCAGCAGCTCCTTGCGAAAGACGACCCAGGCGCGCCTCATCGTGCCTCCGGTACAGCCTGGAGTGGCGAGGGCGACGCCGCACCCGGCGCGAAGGCCAGCTGCACGAAGGCCTGTTCGAAGTCATCGGTGCGCGCGCGCGCGCAGAGTTCGGCCACGCTGCCCTCCGCCACCGTGCGCCCCGCGGCCATGACGACGACGTGGTCGCACAGGCGTTGCACCTCCTGCATCACGTGGGTGGAGAAGACGATGCACTTGCCCTCCTCGTCGCGCAGGCGCCGCAGCGCACGGCGCAGCGCGCGCGTGGCCATCACGTCGAGGCCGTTGGTCGGCTCGTCGAGGATGATGTTCGGCGGGTCGTGCACGAGCGCACGCGCGAGCGCGGTCTTCATGCGCTCGCCCTGGCTGAAGCCCTCGGTGCGCCGGTCGAGCAGCGGCTGCAGCTCGAGCGTCTCGGCCAGCGTCTGCGCGCGCTGCTGCGCCGCCGCTTCGGTGAGGCCATGCAGGCGTGCGAAGTAGACGATGTTCTCGCGCGCGGTCAGCCGCGGGTAGAGCCCGCGCGCGTCGCTGAGCACACCCAGGCGCGCCAGCGCCGCAGCGGGCCGCTGCGCAACCTGGATGCCATCGACGACGACGCGCCCGGCGTCGGGCGCGACGAGTGCCGCCACCATGCGCAGCGTCGTCGTCTTGCCTGCTCCGTTGCTGCCCAGCAAGCCGGTGATGCAGCCGTCGGCGGCGACGAAGCGGGCATCCGCCACCGCCTGCACCACGCGTGCGCGGCGGCCACGCCCCTGCGCGAAGCGGCGCTGCAGGCCTTCGACCTCGATCAATCGATGCCCCCGGCCGTGCCCGGCGGCACGAACACCGGTGGCCGCGCGCGCCGCTGCAGCTGCTGCACGCAGCCGGCGTCGAGGGACAATGCCGCCGCCTCGTCTTCGGTGTCGACGAAGCGGTACACCATCTCGCGCACGCACGGCAGGGCGAGTTGCCCGTGACCCGCCGCGGCGGCGACGACGTGCCGCGCGCGCGCGCCCAGCCGCGCGGCGACGCGCTCGGCGTGCTGCGGCGGCGTCACCGGGTCGAGCGCTCCGGAGAGCAGCAGCACCGGCGCCGGCGCCGGCCCGATGCGATAGAACGCCGGCGGCAGTTGCGCGCGCGGCCAGTCCGCGCAGGCGCGGCGATAGCGTTGCGCCAGGCTCGAGAAAGCGCCCTGCGGCGGCGGCAACGCCTCGGCGCGCGGCATGTCCTCGCTGCAGATGACGGCGAAGTGCTCACCCTGCGCCAGGCGCTCGGGCGCGCCGCCGCCGAGCGCGCTCGCCAATCCCAGCAGGGGCGCCCAGCGCCCGGCAGCGGCCTCCTCGATGGCCAGCGGCAGCGCGCTGCCCAGCGGCGGTGAGTAGAGCGGCGCGCGCGCCAGTCCGGCGAGCATGTCGGGCGTCAGCGTGAGCCGCTCCTCGCGGCCGCTGACCGGGTGCTGCAGCGTCGCTTCACGCGGCAGCGCGGCCAGCAGCGCCTGCCACTGCGCCCGCAGGCGCGGGTGACGCTGCCGGCAGGCCGGATCGCCCTCGCACCAGGCGAGCAAGGCATCGAAAGCGGCCTGGGCGTCGTGCGCGAAGGAGGTCGGCAGCGCCATGTCCGGCGGTGCCACGCCGTCGAGCACGACGCGCCGCACCGCCTGCGGCGCCTGGCGCAGATAGTCCAGCGCCACCCGCGTACCGTAGGAGACGCCGACCAGGTTCACGCGCTCGGCGCCGAGCGCCTGCCGCACGGCTTCGGCGTCCTGCACCGCCTCGACGGTGGTGTAGCGGCGCAGGTCGCCGTAGGGCAAGGCCTGCAACTGCTCGCGGCAGCGCGCCAGATCGCGCAGCACGAGCGCCTCGTCGAGCGTGCTGCGCAGCGGCTGCGTCGGGGTGTCGTCGCCATCGCACACGAGCGGCGCGCTGCGTCCGGTGCCGCGCTGATCGATCAACACCAGATCACGGCGGTTGGCGAAGCGCCCCAGCAGCTGCGCCACCGGTCCGGCAAGATCGATCGCGCTCTGCCCGGGCCCGCCGGCGAAGAAGAAAACCGGATCGGGCTTGCGCTGCCGGGACAGCGCCGGCAGCACCGCGAAGTGCAGCGTGATCGTCGCCCCGTGCGGAGCCTCGGTCGCCAGCGGTCGCGACAGCGTGCCGCACCAGGCCGGGGTTTCGAGGCCGCGCAGACGGCACTTCTCCAAGCCCTGCGGCACGCCCGATGCGGGCCCCGCAAGGCCCGCGAGGCTCAACAGCAGCATCGCACCACCCGCCCGCGCGCGGCGGCGCATCGGCGACGAGAGCGGCAACGGGAGGCGAAGCATCGGCACAACGGAAGCGCGCACGAGCGTAGCAGGCGCTGCCGCGCGCTCCGACGCCGCAGCGTGACCAATTGCCGCTGCCGCCGCCGCTGACCCCGGGCGCGGGGTCGGCGGCGGGGCCGCGGAGCCCTCACCCGGGGCATGATCGCGGTCTTCCGCCCGCATCGCCGCCGACCGGGCGGACACGCCCGTCACGACACCCCTTTGCGACCATGATCCGACCGCTTTCCGCCATCGCTCTTGCCGCCACCGTGCTGCTCTCCGGCTGCGGCGGCCCGTCCGAGACCGACTTGCTGGTCCAGGCGCGCGAACTCGACGCCCAGCGCGACTACCGCGGCGCCGTCGTGCAGCTCAAGTCGGTGCTGCAACAGAACGAGCAGAACGCCGAGGCGCGCTACCTGCTCGGCAAGGCCTTGCTCGAGCAGGGCGACGCCAAGGGCGCGCTGCTCGAGCTTCGCAAGGCCTCGGACCTGCGCTTCGACAATGCCAAGGTGGTGCCGCTGCTGGCGCGCGCGATGCGGGCCGAAGGCGAATTCGCCGAGCTCACGGGCCAGTTCGGCGGCATGCGGCTGTCCGATCCGGCGGCGCAGGCCGACCTTTCGGTGGCGCTCGCCTTCGCCCATCTGGCGCAGCGGCAGCAGGAGCAGGCGGAGGAAGCGCTGGCCGACGCGCTGAAGGCCGTTCCCGAACACATCCAGGCACGGCTGCTGCAGGCGCGCGTGCTGGCCGACAAGGGCCAGCCCGGCGAGGCGCAGGCGATCGTCGACCGGGTTCTCGCCGCCGACCCCAAGGCCGCGGACGCCTGGCTGCTCAAGGGCGAGCTCGCGCTCAAGGTCGAGAAGGACCGCAAGGCCGCGGTCGAGGCCTTCGGCAAGGCGGCGGCGGTCGATCCCAAGCTGTTCGCCGCCCATGTCGCCCTCGTCACCACGCTCTTCCAGGAAGGCGACGCCACCGCCGCCACCGCCGCCGTCGCGGAGATGAAGAAGCACTTCGCCAACCACCCGCGCACGCGCTTCTTCGAAGCCGAGCTCGCCTACGACGCCAAGGACTACAAGGCGGCACAGGAGCACATGCGTCCGGTTGTGCAGGCGATGCCGGGCAACCCGCTCGTGCTGCAGCTGGCCGGCGCCATCGAGTTCCGCCTCGGCAACATCGCCCAGGCCGAGACCTACCTCGGCAAGGCCATCCAGCAGGCCCCCGAGCTGGTGCTGGCACGCGGCATGCTGGCGCAAATCTATCTGCGCACCGGCCAGCCGCAGAAGACGCTGACGGCGCTCGAGCCGCTGCTGCAGAAGAACGCCGGCCCCGCAGCGCTGCAGCTCGCCGCCGAGGCTCACCTGCAAAGCGGCGACACGAAGAAGGCCGAGGAGCTCTATCAGCGCGCGGCGCGGCTCAAGCCCGACGACCCCCGCATTCGAACCGCGCTGGCGCTGACGCAGTTCGGCAAGGGCAAGACCGACGCCGCCATCTCCGAACTCGAGCAGATCGCCAGCAGCGACAGCGGCGCGCTCGCCGACCTGGCGCTGGTGAGTGCGCACCTGCGCAAGCGCGAGGTCGACAAGGCCCTGAAGACCATCGACTCGCTGGAGAAGAAGCAGCCCGACAAGCCCCTGGCGCCGATGCTGCGCGCTCGCGTGCTGGCGCTGAAGAACGACCCCGAGCGCGCGCGCGCGCAGTTCCAGAAGGCGCTGGCGTTGGACAAGCTCTACTTTCCCGCCGTCGCGGGCCTGGCGGCGCTGGACATGGCGCAGAACAAGCCCGACGAGGCGCGCAGACACTTCGACGCGCTGCTGCAGGCCGATCCCGGCAACGCCAACGCGCGCATGGCGCTGGCGACCTTGCTGATGCGTACCGGCAACACCGGCGAAGAAGTCCCGAGGCAACTCGGCGAAGCCATCAAGCTGCAGCCGGCCGACGTGCGCGCCCGGCTCATGCTCATCAATTTCCACCTCGAGCAGCGCGAGAGCGCCGAGGCCATCAAGGTGGCGCAGGAGGCACAGCAGGCACTGGGTGATCAGCCCGACATCCTCATGGCGCTGGGTCGCGCCTACCTCGCCGCCAACGATCTGCAGCAGGCCGTCTCGACCTTCAACCGCCTCGCGTCGGCGCAACCGCGCTCGCCTCAGGCCTACCTGGGCCTGGCCGACGCCAACCTGGCGCTGAAGGATCGCGACGCGGCGACGCGCAACCTGCAGCGCGCACTCGAACTGGAACCGCGGCTGGTGCAGGCGCGGCGCGGCCTGGTGGCGATCGCGCTCGCCGAGAAGAAGCCCGCCGAGGCGCTGGCACTGGCACGCGCGGTGCAGAAGGACCTCCCCGGCGAAGCCGTCGGCCATGTGCTCGAAGGCGACGTCGAGGCTTCGCGCAACAACCTCAAGGCCGCGCTTGCCGCCTACCAGCAGGGGCTGAAGAAGAACGGCGGCCAGGAAGCCGCCACGCGCGCGCACAACACGATGGTGGCGCTCGGTCAGGCCGGCGAGGCGGAGCTCTTCGCGCAGCGCTGGATCGCCGAGCACCCCCAGGACGCGATCTTCCCCTTCTACCTCGCCGATCGGGCCCTTGCCGCACGCGACTACGCCGTCGCCGAACAGCGCTATCGCCAGGTCGTGAAGATGCAGCCCAACAACGCGCTGGCGCTCAACAACATCGCGTGGTTGATGGTGCAGCAGTCCAAGCCCGGGGCGATCGAGTTCGCGGAGACGGCCAACCGCCTGCTGCCGGGACGCCCGCCGCTGATGGACACCCTGGCGAGCGCGCTGGCCGCGGAGAAGCAGCTGCCACGCGCGCTCGAGATCCAGAAGCAGGCGGTCGAGCGCGCACCCGAGGACGGCGCGCTGCGCATGAACCTGGCCAAGCTCTATCTGGCCAGCGCGCAAAAAGGCATGGCGCGCACCGAACTCGAGAAGATCGAGCGCATGGGCCGCAAGTACCCGAATCAGGACGAAGTCGCGAAGCTGCTGAAAACCCTTTGACGGCCAGGCGCGGGACGCGCGTGCGCAGCACGTCGCTCGACTGCATCCTCAGCCGGAGGCCTTGTCGCGCTTGCCCAGCAGCGTGCGGCATCGTTCCTGCTGGCCGTCGGCGGCATCCAGGCGCCGGCACACCGTTTCCAGCTGCGCGCCCAGGCGCTGCAGACGCGCGTCGTGGCGGCCCTCCTGGTTCCAGTCCTGCAGCGCGCGCCCGACGCGCTGCAGCGAGCGGCCGCTGCGCTTGTAGAAGGCGCCACTGTCCTGCGCCGCCTCGGTGAAGAGCTGGCGCGCGGTGGCCTCGATGCGCTGCGCCTGCGTCGGCGCCAGGTCCACCAGGGCACGCAGGTAGCCCGCGCCCCATTGCAGCCGCGTCGCCGGCCCCTGGCTCTTCTCGAAGGCCTGCGCATACCAGCGCAGCGCCTCCTCGTTGCGCCCGAGCTTGCGTTCGAGGCTGCCGAGCTGGCTCATCAGGTAGTAGGGCGCGCTGCTGCGCGCGAGGTTGGCCCGCAGCAGGGCTTGGGCCTCCGGCCACAGCCCGGCGCGCTCGAGCACGTAGGCGGCATAGGGGATCACCGCCTGCCGCTCGTAGGCATCGGTGATGGCGCGGTCGTCACCCTGCACGTGCGCGCGCACTTCTTGCACGAGTGCCGGCGGCAGCGCCGGCCGCAGCTCGGCGCGCGGCAGCTCCAGGCGCGCGAGCTCGACGCGCGCGGCCAGGGCCGCGAGACGGTCGGCGCGCGCGAGCCCGGCGTCGGCCTGCAATCCGATGAGCACCGGCTCGAAGGCCTGCTGCCAGGGTTGGCGCGCCTCCTCGCTGTCGGCCAGCGCACGCACCATCGCCGGCGCGCCGTTGACGAGCACGTCGGCAAGCGCACGCCGCTGCGCCGCATCGGCCAGCAGCGCGCGCACGCGCGCGCGCAGCGGCTCGTCGGCCTTCAGGCCCTTGCCCTCGTCGCTTGCAGCCAGTGCCCGCAGCCACAGGCGCGCCGCGGTATCCGCGCCGGCCGTGCTGCCCTTGGCCGAGGCGGCGATCGCCAGCTCGGCGAGCACGCTCGCGGCATCGACGTCGGAGAGCAGCTGCTCGTCGTCGGTCTCCCAGCTGTAGAAGGCAAGCATGCGCCACTCCGCCGGCGCGAGAGGGCGCCCGGCACGCGCATCCAGCAGCACCTCGCCCGCCGGCCGGCCGCCGGCCAGCCCCAGGCGCAGCAGTTCCATCACCTGCGTCGCTTCGGCTTCGCCGGGCAGGCGCGTGATCTCGCGCCCGTCGGCCCGAAAAAGCACCAGCGTCGGGTAGCCCGCGACCTTGAACTGCTGGCCCAGCTTCTGCGCCCCGGGGCGGTCGCCGTCGACGTGCACGGCGACGAAGCTGCGCGAGAGTGCGGCGAAGTCCTGGCGGTTGAAGAGCGTGGCCTTGAGCTGGTTGCACGGCGGGCACCAGCTGGCACCCCAGTAGAGCAGGAGCGGCTTGTCCTCGCGGCGCGCGCGCGCGAACGCGTTCTCGACCTCGACCGGCGCCGAAGCGGGCAGCCACGCGACCTGGGTCGAGGGCATCGCGGGCGGCACGGCGCGTGCCGACGGGAAACCGAGCAGGGCCGATCCCAGCAAGACGATCGCCAGCTCACCGACCAGCGTGCGCGGTCGCGCACGGGCCGGCAGGGCCGGGTTCGGTCGGCGGGAACGAAACATGGCCGTATTGTCGGCCGTCCAGCCTGCGGCCCGCGAACGCTGCATGCAATCCCCTGCAACCCGCGACACCGGCTTGCGCGCCTACATTGGACGCCATGAACACGGCCACCTCCCCCTCCCTTCCGGTCATCGCGCGGCCGCGCAGCGTCGAACGGCTCGTCCGCGGCCGGCCCACGAGCGATGGCGCGGGCGTGCGCCTGACGCGCGTGCTGACGCACGACCTGCAGCGTCGTCTGGATCCTTTCCTGATGCTCGACGCCTTCGGCTCCGATCGGCGCGACGACTACATCGCCGGCTTTCCCGACCACCCGCACCGCGGCTTCGAGACCATCACGGTGATGCTCGAGGGCCGCATGCGCCACCGCGACAGCGCCGGTCACGAAGGTCTGCTGGAGAGCGGCGGCGTGCAGTGGATGACCGCCGCCCGCGGCGTCATCCACAGCGAGATGCCCGAGCAGGAGGACGGCCGCATGGAAGGCTTTCAGTTCTGGCTCAACCTGCCTGCGGCGGACAAGATGGGCGCGCCCTGGTACCGCGACTTCACCGCCGACGAGATCCCGCAGTGGCGCGGCGAAGGCGTGTCCGCGCGCGTCATCGCCGGCAGCGCCATGGGGGTGCAGGCGCGGGTCGAGCGCGCCGCGACGCAGCCGCTGATCCTGGACCTGCAACTCAAAGCGGGTGCACACTTTGCTCAGCCGCTGCCGCCGGCACACAACGCCTTCGTCTACGTCCATCGCGGTGAACTCGCCGTCGGCACCCAATCGGTGCCGACGGGACGCATGGCGATCCTCGCCAACGCCGCGGACCGCGACGGCGTCGTGCTGGAGGCATCGCCGCAGGGCGCACGTGCCCTGCTGGTGGCCGGCCGGCCGCTGGCCGAACCGATCGCGCAGTACGGACCCTTCGTGATGAACACCCAGGCCGAAATCCTCTCGGCCCTCGAGGACTACCGCACCGGGCGACTCGCCTGACGCGGTGCGGCGCGCGGCGCTGCGGGTGCGTCCAGACCCAGCAGCGCCTGCACCGCGAAGTCGAGCGGAATCTCGCGGTGCTCGATCACCGCCAGCCCGACGCGCAGCTCGAAACTGGAGTCGAACCAGCCGCAGCCGCCGGGCGCATCGTCCGGCGTCGCGGGCCGGGAGGTCGCCGTACCAGACCCGCGCGGCTCGTGCCGCTGCACGAACCCGCGCCGGCGCGGCCACCAGGAAAGCGCCAATCGCATCCATCGCCTCATCTGCGTCTCCCGCGGCCGTTCGACGGGTGGCCGCCATGCCACGGATGCTCGCGATCGCGGGCGCGACCGGCCATCACCTTCTCGGTCGGGTCGATGGGGGCCCCCGTGGGCAGCCCCCACTTCGGGGGTCAGGCCGCCGGCGGCGCGCTGTCGATGAAGCTCGGGCGCGCAGCGAGCTTGTCCAGCAGGCGGCCGAGGTTGGCGCGCGAGCTGCGCCAATCGAGCTCCGCGAAGCGGAAGTCGAGGTAGGACAAGGCCGTGCCCACGGCCACGTCGGCGAGCGAGAACTGGTTGCTGGCGCACCAGGGCTTGTCCGCCAGACCCTGCGCCATCGAATCGAGCGCGGCCTGCACGCGCGACATCTGGCGCTCGATCCAGGCCGGGCAGCGCTGCACGGTGCTGCGCCCGGGCCACCACTGCTCGAGCCGCGCAGCGACGGCGGCGTCGAGCACGCCGTCGGCCAGCGCCTCCCAGGTGCGCACCTCGGTGCGCTGGCGACCCGCCGGAGGGATCAGTCGCCCCACCGGCGACAGCATGTCCAGGTGCTCGACGATGACGCGTGAGTCGAAGATCGCCTCGCCCCCCTCCATCACCAGGCACGGCACCTTGCCCAGCGGGTTGGAGGCCATCACGCGATCGCTGGCCCAGGGGTCCTCGGGAACGAACTGGTAGTCCAGCTTCTTCTCGGCCAGTACGACGCGCACCTTGCGCACGTAGGGACTGGTGAGCGAGCCGATCAGTTTCATGGAAGCAGGCGGGCGCACCCGGCGCAATGGGGTGCGAATCATTCTAGCGAGGCGCCTCAGGCCGCGCGCTCGCGCTGCTGCGCCTGCAGGAGCTCCTCCTCGAGCCGCCGTACGGTGCGCAGCACGAGCGTCGTGTCCAGGTCGATCCGGGGGGCCAGCGTCGCCACAGCGGCGTCGAGCCGCGGCGGCCGCTCCGGCGATTGCGCCTGCATGAGCGCGGCAACGATCGCCGACAGCGCGAGAATGCCGCCGCGCTGCACCGCCGGCGGGAGTTCCAGCGTCGCCTGCACGACCACGTGGTGGCGCACGCTGGCGACCGCCGCGGCGCCCAGGCCCCAGCTCTCGCACAGCGCCGCTCCGAGCGCATCGTGGCTGACGCCGAAACCGGCATGCTCGAGCGACAGCAGTTCGACATCGGTGGTCGCCGCGCGCAGCATCGAGCGATAGTGGTCCGGCGCATGCCGGAACAGCACCGCCTTGCCGCATTCCTCGAACAGCCCGGCGGAGTGCGCGGCCCAGGCGTCCAGCGACAGGCGCTGCGCCAGCCTCCCCATCAGCATGCCGCGCATCGCCGCGCGCGACCACAGCGGCTCCAGCTCGATCGCCGGCGGGAAGGCCGCGCGCAGACCCATCTCGAAGGTGATCCCGGCAACCTCGCGCATGCCCAGATAGGTGATCGCCTGCTGCACGCTCTGCACGCGGCCCTTGAGTCCGTAGAGCGAGGAGTTCACCGCCTTCAGCACCGCCGCGGCCAGCGCCATGTCGGATTCGATGAGCTGCGCGACCGCGACGAGGTTCAATTCCTCGTCCGCCAGCAACAGCGAAAGCCGCACCAGGCTGTCGGGCTGCGCGGGGATCGCGATATCGAGCGCGCGAAGTTCGGGATTGACGGACATGGCGGCCTCGGCGGTCTGGATGCCGGCGGTCCGTCCGGGGGGCCGGAGGCGACCGCGCGGGCAGGCGGACACGCCTCGAGCGGCGAGTCCCCGGCGCGATCCTAGGCGCGATCCCCGGGTGCGTGGGCCGGGGACGGGCGCGCGCGCGGCCGGATCGAGACATCCGCACCGGATCCGGGAGGCGCGAGCCCGCGGGTCGCAGCGCGCAGCGGGTCGCGGCAAGAACAGAACAGGCGCCGACCACCGGCTGGCGGGGCGCCTGCAAGCCCGCGCTGTCGCCCGGGCGATGTTGTTTTCGATGGCCGTGATGGTTCGGAAATGTCTCCTCGAGCCCCCCGCCCAGACGTCCACCCCGAGGGGCTGACGCTGCGAGTGCGCGCAATGTAACGAGCTGCGCCCCCCACCCGTATCCGGACTTTCCCGTCACGCACCGCCCTGTCGCACCCGGACGGAAGCCTGCAGCAACCCTATTCAGCGAGCACCCACTCCGCCGCTCGCTCCGCAATCATCAGGGTTGGAGCATTCGTGTTGCCGCTGGTGATGGTGGGCATGACGCTGGCGTCGGCGATGCGCACACCGGCCACGCCACGCAGGCGCAGGCGCGAGTCGACCACGGCCCCCGGGTCGTGGGCAGGTCCCATGCGACAAGTGCCCACCGGATGGAAGATGGTCGTGCCGATGTCGCCGGCCAGCCGCGCCAGTTCCTCCTCGCTCTGGTATTGCGCGCCCGGCTTGAGCTCCTGCGGGCGGTAGCGGGCGAGCGCCGGCATGGCCACGATGCGACGCGCGAGTTGCAGCGAGTCGGCAGCGACGCGGCGGTCGGCCGGCGTCGAAAGGTAGTTCGCCAGAATGCGCGGCGCGTCCTCGGGCCGCGGCGAGCGCACGCGCACGAAACCGCGCGAAGTCGGATTGAGATTGCAGACGCTGGCGGTGAAGGCGTCGAAGCGATGCAGCGGCTCGCCGAAGGCCTCCAGGGACAGCGGCTGCACGTGGAACTCGACGTTGGGCCAACGCAGGCGCGGCGACGAGCGCGTGAAGGCGCCGAGCTGCGAAGGCGCCATGCTCATCGGCCCGCTGCGCAGCAGCGCGTACTCGAGGGCGATCAAGGCCTTGCCCCAGAGGGAATTCGCCATCGTGTTCAGCGTGCGCACGCCCTCGACGCCGAAGACGGCCCGGATCTGCAGGTGGTCCTGCAGGTTCTCGCCGACGCCGGGGAGATGCAGGCGCGGCAGAATGCCGGCCTGCTGCAGCACCTCTCCCGGCCCGATTCCCGAGAGCTGCAGGATCTGCGGCGTGCCGATCGCACCGGCGCAGAGCACGAGCTCGCGCCGGCAGCGCCACTGCTGAGCCGCGCCACCGCCCGCGGGCACGACCTCGATGCCGTCGGCGCGCAACGTCGGCCCTTCCTGCAGCAGCAGCCGCGTCGTCTGCCAGCCGGTGCGCACCTCGAGGTTGGGGCGGCGGCGCGCCGGGCGCAGAAACGCCTTGCTCGCGTTCCAGCGCACGCCGCGGCGCTGGTTGACCTCGAAGTAGCCCACGCCCTCGTTGCTGCCGGTGTTGAAGTCCTCGGTCGGCGGTATGCCTGCCTGCTGCGCCGCGGCGGCGAAGGCGTCCAGGATGTCCCAGGACAGGCGCTGGCGCTCGACGCGCCACTCCGCCCCCGCGCGCCGCCCGCGCCGGTCGAAGCCGCCGCCGCCGTGCAGACGGTCCGAGCCGCGCCAATGGTCCTCATGGCGCTTGAAATAGGGCAGGCAGAAGTCCCAGCGCCAGCGCGCGTCACCGGTGAGTTCCGACCACTGGTCGTAGTCGCGCGCCTGCCCGCGCATGTAGATCATGCCGTTGATGCTGGAGCAGCCGCCGAGCACCTTGCCGCGCGGATAGCGCAGCGAGCGCCCGTTGAGCCCCGGATCGGGCTCGGTGCGATAGAGCCAATCGGTGCGCGGGTTGCCGATGCAGTAGAGGTAGCCGACCGGGATATGGATCCACAGATAGTCGTCGCGCCCGCCGGCCTCCACCAGCAGCACGCGCGCCCCGGTCGCGGCACTCAAGCGGTTGGCCATGAGGCAGCCGGCCGTGCCAGCGCCAACGACGATGTAATCCCACTGGGCTTCGTGCGCACTCATTCCCGCTCCCGCATCGCCCGGCACCTGCGGCGGACGATCGTCCCGGACGCGATGCTGGCACCGGCGGCGCCCGCCGCGCCTGCGGACTTGTGCTCATGCCGCTGCGAATGGGGCACGGCTCGTCGCGGGCGCGACCGATTTCGAGGGTTTACCCTGGACACAACAAAACAACACTTGACGACGTCGCGCTTTACCGGCATGCAAAGGGAACGCTCTAATACGCGGGTCTGTGTCTGGATGCCGCACCTTTCGCCCCGAACAAGAGGTCACGCAGGGTTGAAGCTCCACATGGTTTCATCGCTATTTTGTTGAGGGCTTCTTTCGTGGGTAACAAACTCTATGTCGGCAACCTGGCCTACTCGGTGCGCGACGATTCGCTGCAGCAGGCGTTCTCGCAGTACGGCCACGTGACCTCTGCCAAGGTCATGATGGACCGCGACACCGGCCGCTCCAAGGGCTTCGGCTTCGTGGAGATGGGCTCGGACGCCGAAGCGCAGGCGGCGATCAACGGCATGAACGGCCATCCGCTCGAGGGCCGTGCGATCGTGGTCAACGAAGCGCGTCCGCGCGAGGACCGTCCCGGCGGCTACGGCGGGGGTGGTGGCCGTGGCGGCTACGGCGGCGGTGGCGGCGGCTACGGGGGCGGCGGCGGTTACGGCGGTGGCGGTGGCGGCGGCGGTCGCAGTCCCTACGGTGGCGGCGGTCGCAGCCCCTATGGCGGCGGTCGCGGCGGCAGCGGCGGGGGCGGTCGCGGCGGCTACTGATCACGCCGGCAGCGAAGCAAGGCCCGCCCACGTGCGGGCCTTGGCGTTTCTTCAGGCTCGAGGCCTCAGCTTCCCGTGCCCGGCATGGACCCGGGGGGCGGCTGCAGGCGCACGCGCAAGCGCCCCTGCAACCGCAGCAGCCGCTTGCCGTGGTCGTACTCCATCCCGGCGGCTCGCATCTCGTCGGCACCGAGGTTGACGACCACCGGCTGGTCGGTCCGCACCTGCTCGGTGGCGAGGAAGGCGTGCAGGAATTCGCTGCGCATCAGCAACGGCCTTCCGCGCGCGTCGCTGCTGCTGACACGCGCGCCGCCCACGAGCCGGACTTCGTTCAAGTCGCCGTTGGTCAGCGCGCGCGTCGCCTGCGCCACGGTGCGACGGCCGTCTGCGCCCACGGCCTGGATGCGCGCCTCGTCGATCTCGTAGCGGTCGGTGTCCGGATAGTGGCGCAGTTCCTCGCCCTCGACGTGCACGCGCATCTGCCCGCTGCGGTCGAAGCGCTCGATGACGAAGCGGCGCATCGTGTAGTCGGGATCGTGCCGCAGCCCGGTACTCGCCGCCGGCTCCACCGGCCCGGGCGTGTGGTTGACGAGCCACCACGTCGCCAGCGCCAGCAGAGCCATCAGCAACAGCGGCAGATAGGTGGACAGCGCTTCGCGCAGCCGCTGCGCCCGGGATTGCGCGTGCCGTGGCGGTGCGCCAGCTGCCGGGCCGAGCGAGATCGGCACCTCGGGCAGGTCCGGCAGATGCAGTTCGACGGACATCGGCAGCAGCGTCCGGCGCGCGCATCCGGCGCGCTTCAGCGCGCGTCGAGCGTGCCCATGTGGGCACCGAGCAGCGGGGCGTACTGCCCGCTTCCCATCAGGAGCAGGTCGCAGAACTCGCGCGCTGCGCCATGCCCGCCGCTGGCCGCGGTCACGTGGTGAGCGATCGCCTTCACTTCCGGGTGGGCGTTGGCCGGGGCGCAGGCCAGCCCCGCGCAGACGAGCAGCGGCAGATCCGGCCAGTCGTCGCCGATGGCGGCGACCTCGGTCCAGTCGACGCCGCCTTCGGCGAGCAGCGCAGCGGCCGCGGCGTGCTTGTCGCGCACCGCGTAAAGCGCGCGCGCCAGCCCAAGGTCGTCGATGCGCCGGCGCAGCGCCGGTGAGTCGCGCCCGCTGATCACCACAGGCTCGATTCCCGCGCGCTGCAGCAGCTTGAGCCCATGACCGTCCAGCGTGCTGAAGGCCTTGACCGCCTCGCCGCCGTGCTCGCCGATGTAGATGCGGCCATCGGTGAGAACGCCATCGACGTCGAAGAAGGCCATGCGCATGCCCTGGCCGCGGCCCTGCGCGCGCAGCAGCAATTCGGGCGCGAAGTGCAGCACCGGTCCCATCAGATCACCTTGGCGCGCATGAGATCGTTGCTATTGAGCGCGCCGACGAGCCGTCCCCCGTCGTCGACGACCAGCACGCTGGTCACGCGGTGCTGCTCCATGACGTCGGCGGCGGCGACCGCGAGCTCATCCGCGCGCACGACCTTCGGCTCGCGGTGCATCACCTGCCGCGCATCCAGGCCGCGCAACTCGGCGCCGCGCTCGATCAGCCGGCGCAGGTCGCCGTCGGTGAAGATGCCCACCGGCCGGCCGTCGGTGTCGACGACGGCGGCAAAGCCCAGGCCCTTCCCCGTCATCTCGCGCAGCAGCTGGTCCAGGCTCGCTGTCGGCGCCACGGCCGGCAGCGCCGCGCCGCTGCGCATCAGGTCGCGCACGTGCATGAGCAGCCGCCGGCCCAGGCTGCCGCCCGGGTGCGAGCGCGCGAAGTCCTCCTCCCGAAATCCGCGCGCGTCCAGCAGCGCCACCGCCAGCGCGTCGCCCAGCGCCATCTGCGCCGTCGTGCTCGCGGTGGGCGCGAGGTTGAGCGGGCAGGCCTCCTGATCGACGGCGCTGCAGAGCATCCAGCGCGCGTGGCGCGCCAGCGTCGACGCCGGCTTGCCCGTCATCGCCACCAGCACCACGCCCAGGCGCAGCAGCGCCGGCAGCAGCACGGCCAGTTCCTCGCTCTCGCCGCTGTTGCTGATCGCGAGCACGACGTCGTCCGCGGTCAGCATGCCCAGATCGCCATGGCTGGCTTCGGCCGGATGCACGAAGAAGGCCGGCGTGCCGGTGCTGGCCAGGGTCGCCGCGATCTTGCGTCCGACATGGCCGCTCTTGCCCATGCCCATGACGACGACGCGGCCGCGGCACTGCAGCATCGCCTGCACTGCGGGCGCGAAATCGTCGCCCTGGCGCGCCATCAGGCCGCGCAGTGCCTGCGCCTCGATCTCGAGGGTGCGCTCGGCCAGGCGCAGCGCGCGCGCGGGGTCGAAGGCTCTCTCCTGGGTCACGCCGGCCGATGCTGCATTTAGGATCGGGCATTCTAGGTTCGCCCTTCGCCCCCTTGGCCACCACGCTCGAAGTCGTCCTTCTGTACCTCGTGGCCGCGGTTCTGGGGGTGGTCGTCTTCCGCTCGCTGAAGCTGCCGCCGATGCTGGGCTACCTCGTCGTCGGCGTGCTGATCGGGCCCAACGCGCTCGCGCTCGCGCAGGACAGCAGCGGCGTCAAATACCTCGCCGAGTTCGGCGTCGTCTTCCTGATGTTCGTCATCGGGCTGCACTTCAACCTGCCCAAGCTGCGCAGCATGCGCACGCTGGTCTTCGGCCTCGGGCTCTCCCAGGTGCTGGCGACGGTGCTCGGCACCATGGCCGGTTACCTCGTGCTCGCCTTCGCCTACGAGACGCTGAGCGGCCGGCACGCGGACCTCTCGCTGCCCGGCGCCGTCGTGCTCGGCAGCGCGCTGGCCATGTCCTCGACCGCCATCCTCGTCAAGCTCATGGCCGACCGGCTGGAGCTGGACAGCGAGCACGGCAAGCGCGTTCTCGGCGTGCTGCTGTTCCAGGACCTGGCGGTGGTGCCGCTGCTGGTGCTCATCCCCTCGCTGGGCCGCGCCGGAGGCGACCTGCTGCTGTCGCTGGCGCTGGCGGTGCTCAAGGCCGCCGCGCTGCTGACGCTGCTGCTGGTGGGCGGCCAGCGGGTCATGCGCTGGTGGCTGACGCTGGTGGCGCGGCGCAGGAGCGAAGAGCTGTTCATGCTCAACCTGCTGCTGGTGACGCTCGGGCTGGCCTGGCTCACCGAGCACGCCGGACTGTCGCTCGCGCTGGGCGCGTTCGTCGCCGGCATGCTCATCGCCGAGACCGAATACAAGCACCAGGTGGAGACCGACATCCGCCCCTTCCACGACGTGCTGCTGGGCCTGTTCTTCATCACCATCGGCATGAAGCTGGACTGGCACGTCGTGCTCGACCGCTGGCTGCTCGTGCTGCTGCTCACCACCTTGCCGGTGCTGGCCAAGTTCGGCCTCGTCGCCGGGCTGGCGCGGCTCTTTCGCGCACCGCCGGGCACGGCGTTGCGCACCGGCCTGTACCTCGCCTCGGCGGGCGAATTCGGCTTCGTGCTGCTCACCCTGGGCGCCGACAAGGGCCTGATCGGGCCGCAGTGGGTGAGTCCGGTACTGGCGAGCATGGTGCTGTCGATGCTGGCCACGCCCTTCATCGTCATGGCCAGCGACCGCATCGTCGTGCGCCTCTCGGCCAGCGACTGGTTGCTGCAGTCGGTGCAGCTCACCAGCATCGCGCGCAAGTCGATCCGCACCGAGAAGCACGTCATCATCTGCGGCTACGGGCGCAGCGGCCAGAACCTCGCGCGCCTGCTCGACACCCAGGCCATCCCCTACATGGCCTTGGACCTCGACCCCGACCGCGTGCGCCAGGCCGCCGCCGCCGGCCAGAGCGTGGTCTTCGGCGACGCCGCACGGCTGCAGAGCCTGATGGCCGCGGGCCTGGCGCGCGCCAACGCCGTCGTCGTCAGCTATCCCGACACGGCCTCGGCGCTGAAGATCCTGCACCTCGTGCGCGAGCACGCGCCGCAGGTGCCCGTCATCGTGCGCACCATCGACGACAGCGACCTCGAAACGCTGCGCGCGGCCGGCGCCACCGAGGTCGTGCCCGAGGCGATCGAGGGCAGCCTGATGCTCGCCAGCCACGCGCTCGCGCTGGTCGGCGTGCCCGTGCGCAAGGTCATCCGCATGGCGCGCGACGCACGCGATGCGCGCTACGGACTGCTGCGCGGCTACTTCCACGGCATGGACGACGACACCGTCGAGGAGCTGCAGCAGGCGCGGCTGCAGAGCGTGACACTGCCGCCGGGATCGGGCTGGAGCGGCCAGACCCTGGACAGCGTCGCGCTGCAGGCGATCGGTGTCGCCGTGGTCGCGCTGCGGCGCGCCGACGGCAGCATGCGCCCGCCGCAGCCCGAAGGCCAGCTCCTCGGTGGCGACACGCTCGTGCTCAGCGGCCTGCCCGAGGCGCTGACCCTGGCCGAAGCCAGGCTCCTCAACCCCGTCTGACGCCGACGACCCCAGGATGGCATCGATGAGTCCCTCCTCCCGCAGTCCCACGCAATACATCCGCGAGCACATCCGCACCGTGCCCGACTGGCCGGCGCCGGGCGTGCAGTTCCGCGACATTACGCCGCTGCTGTCGACGCCGCGCGTCTTTCGCGTGCTCATCGACGAGTTCGTGCACCGCTACTTCGACGTGCGGCCGGCGGCCATCGCCGGGCTGGACGCGCGCGGCTTCATCATCGGCTCGGTGCTCGCCTACGAGCTGGGCATCGGCTTCGTGCCCATCCGCAAGAAGGGCAAGCTGCCCTACGACACCGTCGAGGAAACCTACGAGCTCGAGTACGGCGAGGCCACCGTCGAGATGCACACCGACGCCGTGCGCGCGGGCGATCGCGTCGTCCTCATCGACGACCTCATCGCCACTGGCGGCACCATGATGGCGGGCAAGAAGCTGCTCGAACGCCTCGGCGCCACGGTCATCGAGGGCGCGGCCATCGTCGACCTGCCCGAGCTCGGCGGCTCGGCGCGGCTGCGCGCGGCGGGGCTGACGCTCTTCACGCTGGTCGCGTTCGACGGGCATTGAGCGGCCCATGTCCCCGCAAGCCACAGTCGACGGCGATCCCTGGGCGGCCGCGCGCGCCGCGATGCTGGCCGCGATCGACGAGGACTTCGGCGCCACCGCGGCGCAGACCGGGCTGTCGGCGATGCCGCCCGCGGTGCGCGCGGCCATCGCCGCCGTGCCACGGCACCGCTTCGTTCCCGAGGCCTCACGCCCGCTCGCGTATGCGAACCGGCCCCTGCCCATCGGCCACGGGCAGACGATCTCGCAACCCTTCATCGTCGCGCTCATGACCGCGCTGCTCGAGCTGCGCCCGCAGGACCGCGTGCTCGAGATCGGCAGCGGCTGCGGCTACCAGGCCGCCGTGCTCGCGCAGCTCGCGGCCCGGGTGCACAGCGTCGAGATCGTGCCCGCGCTGGCGGAACGGGCCGCGCGCACGCTGGCCGAACTCGGCATCGCCACCGTGACCGTGCACGCGGGCGACGGCCACCGGGGCTGGCCCGAGGGCGCGCCCTACGACAAGATCATCGCGACCGCGGCCGCGTCCGAACTGCCGCCGGCCTGGATCGAGCAGCTCGCCCCCGGCGGCCGGCTGGTCGCCCCGCTGGGCGCGGCCGAGGGCGTGCAGACGCTCGTGCTGCTGCGCAAGGACGGTGCAGGCCGCGTGCAGCAGGACAGCAGGCTCGCGGTGCGCTTCGTGCCGCTCACGGGCGGCGGCCGCTGAGCGCCGCGGCTACTTCCCGATGCAAAAGCGCGCGAAGATCTCGCCCAGCAAGTCGTCGGCGCTCATCTGGCCGCTGATCTCGCCCAGGCTCTCGTGCGCCAGGCGCAGTTCCTCGGCGAGCAGGTCGAGCGCGGCGTCGTGCTGCTCGGCGTGCGCCAGCGCCTGCTGCAGGTACGCTCGCGTGCGCTGCAGCGCGTGCACGTGGCGTGCGCGGGCGATGAAGACGCCCTCGGCACCGGGCTGCCAGCCGGCTTCGTCCAGCAGCGCCCGGCGCAGGGCCTGCAGGCCTTCACCGGTGCGCGCGGAAAGGGTGATCGCGCCCGCGGGCAAGGCCGGCGCGGCCGCCCGCACGGCGTCGAGCTTGTTGTAGACCTGCAGCACCGCGACCGCGGCGGGAAGCTGCGCGGCGATCGCCGCGTCGACGGCGTCGTAGACAGGCTCGCCGACACGCGTGAGGTCGTGCAGGAAGACGACGGCATCGGCCTGTCCGATCGCCTCCCAGCTGCGCGCGATGCCGATGCGCTCGACCTCGTCCCCGGCCTCCTCGGCGGCGCGCAGCCCGGCGGTGTCGACGACGTGCACCGGCACGCCTTCGATCTGGATCGTCTCGGCAACGCGGTCGCGCGTCGTGCCGGGGATGGGCGTGACGATGGCCAGCTCGGCGCCGGCGAGCGCGTTGAGCAGCGAGCTCTTGCCGACGTTGGGCTGGCCCGCGAGCACGACGCGCAGACCCTCGCGCAGCAGCGCCCCCTGGCGGGCCTGCGCCAGCGTCGCGTCGAGCTCCGCGGCAAGGGCCCGCAGGCGTCCGCGCGCGTCGGCCTGCTCGAGGAAGTCGATCTCCTCCTCGGGGAAATCCAGCGTCGCCTCGACCAGCATGCGCAGTTGCACGATGCGCTCGGCAAGCCTCTGCACCTGGGTCGAGAAGGCACCGGCGAGCGCGCGTGCGGCCGAGCGTGCGGCGGCCTCGGTGCTGGCGTCGATGAGGTCGGCGACGGCCTCGGCCTGCGCCAGATCGAGCTTGCCGTTGAGGAAGGCGCGCTGCGTGAACTCGCCGGGCTCGGCCAGGCGCGCGCCCGGCAGCGCCTGCAGGCAGCGCGCCAGCAGCAGCTGCAGCAGCACCGGGCCGCCGTGCGCCTGCAGCTCGAGCACGTCCTCGCCGGTGTAGGAGTGCGGCGCCGGGAAGTGGATCGCCAGGCCCTGGTCGATCGCCTCGCCCGCGGCGTCGCGGAAGGCACCGAAGTGGGCCACGCGCGGCCGCAGCGGGCGCGCGCACACGGCCTCGATCAGCGGCGAAAGGTCTGCGCCCGAGGCGCGCACGATGCCGACCGCCCCGCGTCCGGGCGCGGTGGCGATGGCGACGATGGGATCGGCGATGCGGGCGAGCATCGCCCCGGGGCTGCGGCGCATGTTCGGGTCATTGTGGCGCCGCAGCCGACGGAGGCCGGAACGGTGTGGCGCGGGTGGAGCAGCGGCGACGGCGCTTGCTGGCCGTCCCGCGGATCTCCCGAGCCGGCCCGATGGGACCGGGTCACCCGCATGCAGCCATCGTCGGACGAATCCGCGCCTGGTTCAACCCCTGTTCACGGGATGCATGGCTCCGTCGTGAGCCCTGTCACGCGGCCCCGGCGCGCACCCGGGAAGCGCGCGGCACGGCGCGGGCGCTACTTGTTCAGCACCCCGAGCCGCTTGTTGATGAACCATTGCTGCGCGATCGAGAGGATGTTGTTCGTCAGCCAGTAGAGCACGAGGCCCGCGGGAAAGAAGAAGAACATGAAGGAGAAGAGCAGCGGCATGAGCCACATCATCTTCGCCTGCATCGGATCGGGTGGCGTCGGATTCAGCCAGACCTGGAAGAGCGAGGACAGCGTCATCAGGATGGGCAGGATGAACCAGGGATCCTTGTCGGCCAGATCCGTGATCCAGCCGATCCAGGGCGCGTTGCGCATCTCCACGCTCGACAACAGCACCCAGTAGAGCGCGATGAAGAAGGGCATCTGCACGACGATGGGCAGGCAGCTGCCGAGCGGATTCACCTTCTCCTCGCGGTAGATGCGCATCATCTCCTGCTGCATCTTCTGCGGCTCTTCCTTGTAGCGCTCGCGCAGCTCCATCACGCGCGGGTTGACGGCCTTCATCTTCGCCATCGAGCGGTAGGCGCTGGCGTTGAGCCAGTAGAAGGCGATCTTCAGCAGCACGACCAGCGCCACGATCGCCCAGCCCCAGTTGCCGATCACCTTGTGCAACTGGTCGAGGAGCCAGAACAGCGGCTTGGCGAGCATCGTGAACCAGCCGTAGTCCTTCACGAGGTCCAGTCCGGGTGCGAGCGCGGCGAGCCTGTGCTCCTCCTGCGGGCCGGCGTAGAGCCTGGCCTGGTGCACGCTCGAGGCGCCGGGTGCGAGCTCGCCCAGCGGCGTCACCATCGCGATCGTGTACTGGTTGTCGGCGATCTTGGCCACGCGGTACTCGCGCGGCTGCGGCGCGGGCAGCAGCCAGGCGGAGGCGAAGTAGTGCTGCACCATCGCCACCCAGCCGTCGCCGGCCTGCTTGACGAACTCGGCCTTGCCCTTGTCGATGTCCTCGAACTGGATCTTCTGGAACTTGCCCTGCTCGGTGTAGACGGCCGGGCCGGTGAAGGTGAAGTAGAAGCGCGACTCACCCTCGGGCGGCTGGCCGTCGCGCGCGAGCTGCAGGTAGAGCTGCGGCAACACCGCGAGCGCACCCTCGTTGAAGACCTCGTGTTTCACGTCGACGAGGTAGCTGCCGCGCGTGAAGGTGTAGGTCTTCACCAGGCGGACGCCGGCCTCGCTGCGGCCCTCGAAGCGCAGTTCCAGCGTGTCCTGTCCCGGCTGCAGCGTGCGCGGCCCGGGGACGACGCTCATCGGCGTCAGATGGGTAGGCAGCGAGAGGCCGCCCTGCGTGCTGATGAGGCCGGTCTGCGCCAGATAGAGCCGCCTGCCGTCGCGCTCGAAGAGGACGACGTTGCGCGAGCGGTCGTTGTTGTCGCGGTAGTCGAGCAGTTCCATCCGCACCAGCGTGCCGCCGACGCTGTCGAAAACCGCCTTCACGCGGTCGGTGGCGATTTCGACGCGCTCGCCCGCAGCCACGGCCGCGGCGGGCGCCGAGGGCGTGCCCGCAAGCGCGGCGGTGGCGGCGGCGGCCGGCACGCCTGCGGGCGCGCTGCCTGCGGCCACGGCGCTCGCTGCCGGCGGCGCGGCCATGCCGAACAGCGTGGGCTGCCCGTTGTGCCGGTTCCACGCGTCATAGAGCAGGACGAGCGACATCGTGAAGACCACCCACAGCAGGGTACGGCGCATATCGGTCATGAAGATTTCCCGGGATCGGAATGGTCATCGCCGGCGCGCAGCGGCAGCCGCGTGAAGAGGCCGGCGAAGGGATGCTGCTGCGGCACCGGATCGTCGCCGCCGAGCGACCACGGGTTGCAGCGCAGCACGCGCCAGGCGGCAAGCACCGTGCCGCCCAGCGCGCCGTGGCGGTTCAAGGCCTGCAGCGCATAGTGCGAGCAACTCGGGTAGTAGCGGCAGACGTTGCCCAGCCAGGCGCTGAACAGGAGCTGGTAGGTACGCACCAGTGCCACCAGCAGCCGTCGCGGCAGCACGAGCAGAGCCCGCAGCGCGTTCGTGAGCGCGCTTGCGGCGCTCGAAGCGGGGTGACCGTCGACCGACATGCCTGCGCTCGCTCTCAAACTCGGCAGGCACGGGAGGAATGGTGCGCCTGCGCACGCTCGAACAGGCCCGACAGTTCGAGCCGCACGGCCTGCCGCAGTGCGCGCGAGGCTGCGCTCGGGTAGTCCGCGGCCGCATAGGGCACGCGCAGCCGCACCAGCCACAGGCCCGGGGCCAAGCGCGGGAGCTGTTCCCGCATCACCGCCCGGATCTGGCGCCGCAGCAGGTTGCGCGTGACCGCGCGCCGCGCATGGCGCTTCGGGATCACGCTCCCCAGCCAGTAGCCCTGCGGCTCCGGGTCGCGGACCTTATCCACAGGCGGGTCGCTGCCTCGTTCGTCATCTGTTGATAAGACAGTGGATTGCGGGTGGACACGCGCGTACGCCGTGCCCGTCGGCAAGGCCGACAGGTGGTGCACGGCGAAGTGAGCGCTTCGCGAGCGCATGGGCGCGGCGAGCAGGCGCTGGAAGTCGACCGGTCGATGCAGGCGACCGATCATCGCCGGCGCACGGATCCGGACTCAGGCCGCCAGGCGCTTGCGGCCCTTGGCGCGACGTGCGTTGATGACGGCCCGGCCGCCGCGCGTCTTCATGCGCACGAGGAAACCGTGCGTCCGCGCGCGGCGGGTCTTGGACGGCTGGTAGGTGCGCTTCATGGCCATGATGGGGCTCCGATGGATGAATGAAGAGGAAGCAGGATGAAATCGCCGTCGGCAGCGGCAACGCAAGGCCTTTGGGGCGCGCAAGCCGGCTCGTCGACGAACGCTGTGCGAGCGCGAGGCACCGCCGCCCCGGAGCGCGTCAGGCGCCGCAAGCGCCTCAGACGCTGATCGCCCCGGGATATTCGAAGAACCCGCAATTAGAGCAAGAAAGCCGTTTAGGGTCAAACACTTGCACCATGGATCGCGGCTTCCGGCGGGCTTGACCGCGGGCCCGAAACTGTGGATAACCGCGCTTCGCCGAGCTTTGGAGGACATCCTCGGCAGGTTTCCGAACGACATCTTTCCACAATGACAAAAGACCTCTGGCAGGCCGGCTGCGAGCGCCTGGCGACGCAGTTGCCCGAGCAGCAGTTCAACACCTGGATCCGTCCCTTGCCCCCGGCCCAGCTCGTCAGCGACGGGCCGGACGGCGTGGTCGTCTGCCTGCGTGCGCCCAATCGCTTCAAGCTCGACTGGATCCGCTCGCAGTACGCCGGGCGCATCGAAGCGACGCTGGCGGAACTCGCCGGGCGCCCCGTACGGCTCGATCTGGCGCTGGCGCCGCGCGATCCCGCCCTCGCCATCGGCCGCACTTCGGCCATCCCCGGACAGACCGCGGCGCCCTCGGTGGCGTCCACGCTCGCGGCCGCACTGCGAGCGACTCCTCACGGCCTCAGCGAGGCGCCGGCAACCGGCGCCATCGCCGACACCGGCACTGCACCCGCCCCGCTCGCGCCACCGCGCGAGCGCGCCGCGCCGGCGATGTCGCGCCACAAGCTCAATCCGGCGCTGACCTTCGACACGCTGGTGGCCGGACGCGCCAACCAGATGGCGCGCACCGCAGCGCTGCACGTGGCCGGTGCACCGGGGCAGATGTACAACCCGCTCTTCATCTACGGCGGAGTCGGCCTGGGCAAGACGCACCTCGTGCATGCGGTCGGCAACGCGCTGCTGAAGGACCGGCCCGACGCGCGCGTGCTCTACCTGCACGCCGAGCAGTTCATCAGCGACGTGGTGCGCAACTACCAGCGCAAGACCTTCGACGAGCTCAAGGCCAAGTACCACAGCCTGGACCTGCTGCTCATCGACGACGTTCAGTTCTTCGCCGGCAAGGACCGCACGCAGGAGGAGTTCTTCAACGCCTTCGAGGCGCTGCTGGCCAAGCGCGCACACATCATCATGACCAGCGACACCTACCCCAAGGGCCTGGTCGACATCGACGAACGCCTCACGAGTCGCTTCGACGCCGGACTCACGGTCGCCATCGAGCCGCCGGAGCTCGAGATGCGGGTGGCGATCCTCATCGCCAAGGCGCGCGCCGAAGGCGCCGAGATGCCCGAGGACGTCGCCTTCTTCATCGCCAAGAACGTGCGTGCCAACGTGCGCGAACTCGAAGGCGCGCTGCGCAAGGTGCTGGCCTACAGCCGCTTCACGCACAAGGAGATCCACATCGGCCTCGCGCGCGAGGCGCTGCGCGACCTGCTCTCGATCCAGAACCGGCAGATCTCGGTCGAGAACATCCAGAAGACGGTGGCCGACTTCTACAAGATCAAGGTCGCCGACATGTACAGCAAGAAGCGCCCGGCGAGCATCGCGCGCCCGCGCCAGATCGCCATGTACCTGGCCAAGGACATGACGAAGAAGAGCCTGCCCGAGATCGGCGAGCTCTTCGGCGGGCGCGATCACACGACGGTGCTGCATGCCGTGCGCAAGATCGGCGACGAGCGCCAGCGCAACCCCGAACTCAACCAGCAACTGCATGTGCTCGAGCAGACCCTCAAGGCCTGATTCGAGCCTTTGCCCGCCAGCGCGGGCACGCCTGCGGCCTGGGCAGGGCGTGGACAAGCCTGGGGGCAAGATCCGCACAAGGCCGGGCTTGTCCACAGCCGACGTCCACCGGTGCGAGTTGCCCCCAATCCCGGCACGCCGGGAAAGGCGTCCGGCCCACAGGGTTGACGGCAGCGTAAATCCCTGTCGGAACGGGCGAAAATAGGCTTTTCCCCAGCTCGGGCCGGCGCCTACTACGGCTACCAGGCATTTCAAAGAATGAACAGCGAGAGGCAATCCATGATCGTCGTGAGATCGCCGCAGGGCAAGCTGCTGCAGGCCCTGCAGTCGGTGGCTGGCATCGTCGAGCGTCGACATACCCTTCCGGTGCTGGCCAACGTGCTGTTGCGACGAAGCGGGCCGATGCTCGAGCTGACCACCAGCGACCTCGACATCCAGGTGCGCACCCGCGCCGAACTCGACGGCGACGAGGGCAGCTTCGCGACCACGGTGGGCGCGCGCAAGCTCATCGACATCCTGCGCGCGCTGCCCGCCGACCAGGTCGTCATCCTGTCCTCCGCTCAGAACAAGCTCACGCTGCAGGCTGGGCGCAGCCGCTTCATGCTGCAGACGCTGCCCGCCGAGGACTTTCCCCTCGTCAACGAGTCGGTGGACTTCGGCCCGGCCTTCGCGGTGCCGCAGAAGGTGCTGAAGGATCTCGTCGACCAGGTCCACTTCGCGATGGCGGTGCACGACATCCGCTACTACCTCAACGGCATCCTCTTCATCGCCGAAGGGCGGACGCTGACCCTGGTGGCCACCGACGGCCACCGCCTCGCGCTGGCGCAGGCCGCGCTGCAGGACGACGTTCCGGGCCGCCAGGAGGTCATCCTTCCGCGCAAGACGGTGCTCGAACTCCAGCGCCTGCTGGCCGACGACGAGGAGCCGATCGAGATGCGCTTCGCCGGCAACCAGGCGCGCTTCGCCTTCGGCAGCATGGAGTTCGTCACCAAGCTCGTCGAGGGCAAGTTCCCGGACTACAACCGCGTCATCCCGAAGAACCACCGCAACCGCGTGACCCTGGGGCGCGCGCCGCTGCTGGCGAGCCTGCAGCGCGCGGCCATCCTCACGAGCGAGAAGTTCAAGGGCGTTCGCGTCAACCTCGAGCCCGGGGTGCTGCGCATCGCGGCCAACAACAGCGAGCAGGAGGAGGCCACCGAGGAGCTCGAGGTCGACTACGACGGCGATGCGATCGACATCGGCTTCAACGTCACCTACCTGATCGACATGCTCGCCAACGTCGACCGGGAGATGGTGACGATCGAATTGCAGGACAGCAGCGCGAGCGCGCTGATCACCGTGCCCGAGCAAGCGGGCTTCAAGTACGTGGTGATGCCGATGAGGATCTGACTTCGTCGGATCCTCATCGGCGTCCCCGTATCCATCGCGCACCCCCTGCCCCCGTCACGCGGGGGCTCATGTTCGAAAGACGATGAGCGACAGCATTCCCTCTTCCGCGCCCGACGGCGGCTACGGTGCGGACAACATCCAGATCCTCGAGGGCCTCGAGGCCGTGCGCAAGCGTCCGGGCATGTACATCGGCGACACCTCCGACGGCACCGGGCTTCACCACCTCGTCTTCGAGGTCGTCGACAACTCGATCGACGAGGCGCTGGCGGGTTACTGCGACGACATCGTCGTCACCATCCACAGCGACAACAGCCTGAGCGTCATCGACAACGGCCGCGGCATCCCCACCGGCGTGAAGATGGACGACAAGCACGAGCCCAGGCGCAGCGCCGCGGAGATCGCGCTCACCGAGCTGCACGCCGGCGGCAAGTTCAACCAGAACAGCTACAAGGTCAGCGGCGGATTGCACGGCGTCGGCGTCAGCTGCGTGAACGCGCTCTCGAAGTGGCTGCGGCTGACCGTGCGCCGCAACGGCCGCGTGCACCGCATCGACTTCGCGCGCGGCGTGCCGCAGGACATGCCCACCGAGAAGCGCGAGGGCGTCGAGGTGCGGCCGATGAAGATCACCGGCGAGACCGAGAAGCGCGGCACCGAGGTGCACTTCCTGCCCGACGTCGAGATCTTCCAGCAGAACCACGAGTTCCACTACGACATCCTGGCCAAGCGGCTGCGCGAGCTCAGCTTCCTCAACAACGGCGTGAAGATCCGCCTCGTCGACGAGCGCAACGGCAAGGAGGACAACTTCGCCTTCGCCGGCGGCGTGAGCGGTTTCGTCGACTTCATCAACCAGGGCAAGACGGCGCTGGGAACGCAGAACTTCCACGCCCTGGGCGAGCGCGAGACCGAGCAGGGCACGACCATCGCCGTCGAGGTGGCGATGCGCTGGAACACCAGCTACGTCGAGAACGTGCTCTGCTTCACCAACAACATCCCGCAGCGCGACGGCGGCACGCACCTCACCGGACTGCGCGCGGCGATGACGCGCGTCATCAACAAGTACATCGAGGACAACGAGCTGGCGAAGAAGGCCAAGGTCGAGGTCAGCGGCGACGACATGCGCGAGGGCCTGGCCTGCGTCATCAGCGTCAAGGTGCCCGAGCCCAAGTTCAGCAGCCAGACCAAGGACAAGCTCGTCTCCAGCGAAGTGCGCGGCCCGGTCGAGGAGATCGTCGCCGGCAAGCTCGGCGAATGGCTGCTCGAGAACCCGAACGACGCCAGGATCGTGTGCGGCAAGATCGTCGAGGCCGCGCGCGCACGCGAGGCCGCGCGCAAGGCGCGCGAGGCCACGCGCAAGACGGTGATGGGCAGCATGGGCCTGCCGGGCAAGCTCGCCGACTGCCAGGAGAAGGATCCGGCGCTGTGCGAGATCTACATCGTCGAGGGCGATTCCGCCGGCGGCAGCGCCAAGCAGGGGCGCGATCGCAAGTTCCAGGCCATCCTGCCGCTGCGCGGCAAGATCCTCAACGTCGAGAAGGCGCGCTACGAGAAGCTGCTCTCCAGCGAGGCCATCCTCACCCTCATCACGGCGCTGGGCACGGGCATCGGCAGCGACGACTTCGACCTCGCCAGGCTGCGCTACCACCGCATCATCATCATGACCGACGCCGACGTCGACGGCGCCCACATCCGCACCCTGCTGCTGACCTTCTTCTACCGTCAGATGCCGCAGCTGGTCGAGGGCGGCTACGTCTACATCGCGCAGCCGCCGCTCTACAAGGTCAAGCACGGCCGCCAGGAGCAGTACCTCAAGGACAGCCACGAACTCGACGCCTTCCTGCTCGAGGTGGCGCTGGACGGCGCGCGCGTGCTGCCGGATGGCGACGTGGCCGGCGGCCGGGCCGCCCTCGAAGGCGATGCGCTCGAAGGCCTCGCGCGCAGCTACGTGCTCGCGCACAGCGTGATCGAGCGCCTGCAGAACTGGATGGACCTGCAGGCGCTGCGTGCCATCGCAGCGGGCCTGGTGCTGAACCTGGACGATGCCGCGGCGGCCGCGGCGAGTGCGGTGGCGTTGCAGGCGGCGCTGCCCGACGCGACGGTGCATTCGCAGTTCGATGCACGCACCGACAAGAACCTGCTTCGCATCGAGCGCCGCCATCACGGCAACCTCAAGGTCAGCGCCATCACGCAGGACTTCCTGCACGGCGCCGACTACGCGGCGCTGGCCGACGCCGGCGCCACCTTCAAGGACTTGCTCGGTCCCGAGGCGCTCGTGCGCCGTGGGGAAGGCGAGCGCATGAAGGAGCAGAAGGTCGTCGACTTCCGCGCCGCGATGGCGTGGCTGATGGCGCAGGCCGAGGCCGCCGTCTCGCGCCAGCGCTACAAGGGCCTGGGCGAGATGAATCCCGAGCAGCTCTGGGAGACGACGATGGACCCGGCCGTGCGTCGCCTGCTGCGCGTGCAGATCGAGGACGCGATCGAGGCCGATCGCGTCTTCACGATGCTCATGGGCGACGAAGTCGAACCGCGCCGCGACTTCATCGAAAGCAACGCGCTGCGGGCAGCGAACATCGACGTCTGAGCGCTTGTAGAGCGAGGCATAAGAGATAGGGCGTGCCGGCGGATCTCCGAAGCCGCCGGTTACAAGGAAAACCAGCACCACGCGCTCGAGCGGCCAGCGCTCGAGCAGCGAGCGGATCATCGGCAGCAGCGTCTTGGCCTCGGCCGTGTTGCCCGGGTGCACCTCGTGCGCGATAGGCAACCTGTCGGCGGTCTGCACCAGCGACAGCACGAACTGGCGAGCCACGCCACCGTCTGGCGGGGTCGCGCCTTATGGGTCTCCCTACAGCGCAGTGCGGGTGATATCCGCGCGGAAGTGGAAGCAGGCGCGAACCGCGACCGCTTCGGGTCGGATCGCGGCGTTCGCCTGCTAAGCTCGCACACCCCTTGCCGACGCGCCCGATGGATCTCGCCACCTTCCTCGTCCAGTGCCTGAACGCCGTGCAGTACGGGCTGCTGCTGTTTCTGGTGGCCTCCGGCTTGACGCTGATCTTCGGCATCATGGGCGTCATCAACCTCGCACACGGCAGCTTCTACATGATCGGCGCCTACCTGGCGTTCTCGCTGGCGCCGCTGTTCGGGCAGGGCTTCCTCGTCATGCTGCTCGCGGGCCTCGTGCTGTCGGCGATATTCGGTTACGTGCTCGAGTGGGTGTTCTTCAGCTACCTCTACGAGCGCGACCACCTGCAGCAGGTGCTGATGACCTACGCGCTTATCCTCGTCTTCGAGGAGTTGCGTTCGCTGCTCGTGGGCAACGACGTGCACGGCGTGCCGGTGCCGACCTGGCTGGCAGGCACGATCCCGCTCGGCGAGCTGATGACCTATCCCGTGTACCGGCTCTTCGCCTCGGCGGCGTGCATCGTGCTGGCGCTGGCCCTGTACCTGGTGGTCAACCGCACGCGCCTGGGGATGATGATCCGCGCCGGCGCGAGCAACCGCGACATGGTGCGCGGCCTGGGCGTGAACATCACGCGGCTCTACCGCATCGTCTTCGCCGGCGGCGTGGCGCTGGCCGCGCTCGCGGGGATGATCGCCGCGCCGATGAGCAGCGTCTACCCCGGAATGGGCGGGCATGTGCTCATCATCAGCTTCGTCGTCGTGGTGATCGGAGGCATCGGCTCGATCACGGGCGCGCTCATCGCCTCGCTGCTGGTGGGCGTGGTCGACACCTTCGGCAAGGTCTTCTTCGCCGAGGTCTCGGGCATCGGCGTCTACCTGCTGATGGCGGTGATCCTGGTCTGGCGGCCCGAGGGCCTGATGCGGCGGGGCTACTGAATGGCCCAGCGCGCCCTGCCCTGGATCGTCGCCGCACTGCTGCTGGCGGCGCCGCCGCTGCTCACACCCTACACCCACGACCTGCTTCTGCGCATCATGGTGATGGCGGTGTTCGCGCTCAGCCTGGAGCTGCTGGTCGGCATGACCGGGCTGGTTTCCCTCGGGCACGCGGCCTTCCTGGGCATCGGCGCCTACGCCACCGTGCTGCTCTCGCCGCAGTACGACCCGGGGCAGGCCGTCTGGCTGCTGCTGGCGTCCGCGGGCATCGCGGCGCTGTATGCGCTCTTCGTCGGCGCGCTGAGCCTGCGCACCAGGGGCGTGTACTTCATCATGGTGACGCTGGCCTTCGCGCAGATGGCCTACTTCGTCTTCCACGACACGCCCGTCGGCCGCGGCACGGACGGCATCTACCTGATGGCGCGGCCCACGGCCGGCGTCTTCGACGCCGAGAACCGCACGCACCTGTACTACCTGGTGGCGGGTACGCTGGTCCTCACCTACGCACTGCTGGCGCTGTTGCGGCGCTCGCGCTTCGGACATGCGCTAGCGGGCATCCGCGTCAACGAGCAACGCATGCGCGCGGTGGGTTTCGCCACCTACGCCTACAAGCTCGCGGCCTTCGTGCTCGCCGGGGCGCTGGCCGGCGTGGCGGGCTTCCTGCTGGCGGTGAAGGACGGCTTCGTCAACCCCGAGATGCTGTCCTGGCACGAGAGCGGCGCCGTGCTGCTGATGATCATCCTCGGCGGCATCGGCCACCTGCGCGGTGCCGTGCTCGGGGCCGCGGCCTTCGTGCTGCTGAAGGAGCTCTACGCGTCGCCGAACTGGGTCGGCCCCCTCGCCGAGCATTGGCAGCTCACGCTCGGGCTGACCATCATCGTCTTCGTCGCGCTGCTGCCCAAGGGCCTCGTCGGCCTGCCGGCGCGTCTGCGGGGGCGGCGATGAGCGGGGCCGACGTGCTGCTGCGCTGCGAGGGCCTGACGCGGCGCTTCGGCGGCCTCACCGCGGTCTCGCGGATCACGCTCGAGTTCCGCCGCGGCGAGGTGCACGCCGTCATCGGCACCAACGGCGCCGGCAAGTCGACGCTCATCAACATGCTCAGCGGCGAGATCCCGGCCAGCGAAGGCCGCGTCTGGCTGGGCGCGCAGGACATCACTGCCTGGTCGCAGCCGCGGCGCGCGCGTGCGGGCGTCGGGCGCAGCTACCAGCGCACGACCATTTTTCCGGAGTTCTCGGTGCTGGAGAACTGCCGCCTGTGCGCGCAGGCTGCGCACGCGCGGCCGTTCGCGCTGTGGCAGGCGGCCGAGGACTGCGCCGTGAGCGGCGAGATCGCCCGGCAGGCGCTGCACGCCGCGGGCCTGTCCGACGCCGCGGCGCGGCCGGCGGGATCGCTCAGCCACGGCGGCAAGCGTCAGCTCGAGATCGCGATGTGCCTGTCGACGCGGCCCAAGGTGCTGCTGCTGGACGAGCCCCTGGCCGGGATGGGCGGCGAGGAGACCGACCGCATGCTGCAGGTGCTGCAGGGCCTGAAGTCCGGACACGCGATCCTGCTCGTCGAGCACGACATGGACGCGGTGTTCCGCATCGCCGAGCGCATCACCGTGATGGTCAACGGCGAGATGCTCGCCAGCGGCACGCCCGAAGCCATCCGCGCCCACCCCGAGGTGCAGTCGGCCTACCTGGGGACGGACGAATGAGCACGGCGCTGCTGCACGCGCAAGGGCTCAACACCTACTACGGCGACAGCCACGCGCTGCGCGACGCGGGGCTGTCCATCGCCCCGGGAACGGCGCTGGGCCTGCTCGGGCGCAACGGCATGGGCAAGACGACGCTCATCCGCACCGTCATGGGTTATCTGCGCTCGCGCGGCGGCCAGTTGCACTGGCAAGGGCAGAGCGTGCTCGGCAGCGCGCCCGAGCGCATGGCGCGCCTGGGAATCGGCTACGTGCCCGAGGGGCGTGGCGTGTTCCCCAACCTGAGCGTGCGCGAGAACCTCGTCATGTGCGCGCGCCCGGGGCCCGACGGCCGCCGCGAGTGGACCTTCGAACGCGTCATGCACACCTTCCCGCGTCTGAACGAGCGCCTGCAGCACGGCGGCCAGCAGCTCTCCGGCGGCGAGCAGCAGATGCTCGCCATCGGTCGCGCGCTCATGACCAACCCGCTGCTGCTCATCCTCGACGAGGCCACGGAAGGCCTGGCGCCGCTGGTCGTGCAGGAGATCTGGCGCGTCATCGGCGCGATCCGCGGCAGCGGCATCGCCACCCTCATCGTCGACCGCAACGCGCGCATGGTGCTCGCCCACACCGACCATGCGGTCGTGCTGGAGAAAGGCCAGGTGGTGCTGCGGGGCGCGAGCGCCGAGCTCGCCGCAGAACCCGAGGCGCTGACGCAGCTGCTGGGCGTGTAGGGAGGTGCAGGCGCGGCGTGAGCCGCCGCTCGCCGCTCGCTGCGGTGCTGCGCACAAGTTTCGCCACGCGGTACATGAGTCCTCTTCACGGTGCCGCGCGGGGGAAGCGGCAGTGCCCTCGCTCCTCGTGCTTCTCCGACGCCGTGGTGCAAGCTTGCGCTCAATCGGCGCGATCGAGCTTGTCGAGCAAGGCCAGCGCGCGGCTGGGATCGCCGCGCGCGGCGCGAATCTCGAAGCGCACGCGCGCGTCATCGTTGGCCAGCGCCACGGTGGCCAGTTCGTCGATCAGCCGATTGACGCTGATGGCCTTGGTCCGTGCCAGCGCCTTCAGGCGTTCGTGCTTCTCGTCGGGCAAACGAATGGTCATGGTGGACATGGATAGACCTCCAGGCATTGCTCCGGGGTGAGCACCCGAAGCGAGGGGAACTTCAACTCGCCGCGCGCCACGTCCCGCAGGTTGCGGGTGACGATGACGTCGGCTTGCGCAGCCACGGCCAACTCGATGAGATGGTTGTCCGCCTCGTCTGGCAAGTTCGGCCGCCAAGCGTAGTACACCTCGGTCCAGCGACAGCGATGGAGCAGGCCGTCGAACAAGTCGTCGCGCTCCTTGGGCGAAAGGACCGATCTGGCGAACAAGGCGTCTCGACCCAGCAGAGCCTCGTACTCGGCGAGCAGCGCCGGCCCCAGCACGGGTTGATACAGACCTCGCAAGCACGCTCGCAGAACGGCGCGCGCGCTACCGCCACCGCGCAGGAGCGCAGCCACCAATACGTCGCTGTCGAGAACGATCACCGGCATGGGCGCATGATAGCGTATGTGCTATCTCGACGCGGGCGGCGCAAGGAGCCTCGGCTCGCCCACGTCCTCGCCAGCCGCGGCTCGTGTGACACTTGGAGCCATCGTTCGATCGCGCGCGCTTTGCGCCGCGCGCCCAGGGACAGGATAGGTCGCCCATGATCCTCGAGCTCGCCGACATTCGCATCCAGCCCGGCCGCCAGGCCGAATTCGACGCCGCCATCCAGCAGGGGCTGAGCACCGTCATCGCGCAGGCGCGCGGTTGTCGCGGCTGGAAGGTCAACAAGGGCGTGGAGAGCCCCGAGCGCTACCTGCTGGAGGTGTTCTGGGAGACGCTGGAAGACCACACCGTGCACTTCCGCGGTGGGCCGCTGTTTGCGCAGTGGCGCGCCATCGTCGGTCCCTTCTTCGCCGCGCCGCCGGTGGTCGAGCACTTCGAGCTGCTGGCCAAGAGCGCCTAGCCGCAGGCGGCTCAGATGCAGGCGCCGCAAGTCACGTTCCCGGGATCGGCCGTGTCGCCGTCCGCCAATGTGCCCGCACGCGCGGCGCTGCTGGCGGCAGCGGCGGCGCATTTCGACGATGGCGACTTCGTGCGCACGCTGGCGCGGCGCGTGGCCATCCGCAGCAGCAGCCAGGAGGCCGCGCTGGCGCCCGAGCTGCACCGCTACCTGGTCGACGAGATCGGGCCGACGCTGGCGGCGCTGGGCTTTGCCTGGCGCGTGCACGACAACCCCGTGCCCGGCGGCGGCCCGCTGCTGAGCGCCGAGCGCATCGAGGATGCGGCCCTGCCCACGGTGCTGATGTACGGCCATGGCGACGTCGTGCGCGGACAGGACGAGGCCTGGACGCGCGGCCAGGGGCCGTGGACGCTGGCCCGCGAAGGCGAGCGCCTCTACGGCCGTGGCAGCGCCGACAACAAGGGCCAGCACACGATCAACCTGGCCGCGCTCGCGCTGCTGCTGCAGCAGCGTGAGCGCCTGGGCTTCAACGTCAAGTGGCTGTTCGAGACCGGCGAGGAAACCGGCTCGCCGGGTCTTTCCGCCTTCTGCGCCGCGCAGCGCCAGGCGCTGGCGGCCGACGTGCTCATCGCCAGCGACGGGCCGCGCCTTTCGCGCGAGCGGCCCACGGTGTTCCTGGGTTCGCGCGGGGTGGCCAACTTCACGCTCGAACTGAAGCTGCGCGCGGGTGGCCACCACAGCGGCAACTGGGGCGGGCTGCTGCGCAACCCGGCCACCGTGCTCGCCAGCGCCATCGCCTGCCTGGTCGACGGCCGCGGCGTCATCCGCGTGCCGGGTTTGCGCCCGCCGCCGATCCCGGCCAACGTGCGCCGGGCGCTGGCCGGCCTCGTCTTCGGCGGCGACCCGGGCGACCCGGTCGTCGACCTCGACTGGGGCGAACCGGGCCTGAGCCCGGCCGAGCGCGTGATCGGCTGGAACACGCTCGAAGTGCTGGCGCTTTCGGCCGGCAACGCGGCGCAGCCGGTGAACGCCATTCCGCCCGGGGCCAAGGCCTGCATGCACCTGCGCTTCGTCGTCGGCACCGAGGTCGCGCGGCTGCGTGAGGCCGTGTCCGAGCACCTGGCCGCGCACGGTTTTGGCGACGTGCAGGTGAGCGAGCCCGAAGTGATGCCGGCCACGCGCCTGGACCCGGACGATCCCTGGGTTCGCTTCACGCTCGCCAGCATCGAGCACAGCACGGGCACGACGCCGGTGCTGCTGCCCAACCTGGGCGGCTCGCTGCCCAACGAGGTCTTTGCCGACATCCTCGGCCTGCCGACGATCTGGATTCCGCACAGCTATGCCGCCTGCCAGCAGCATGCGCCCGACGAGCACCTGCTGGCGCCGGTGGCGCGCCAGGCGCTGCAGATCATGGCCGGGCTCTTCTTCGACCTCGCCGAGCAGGCGCAGCAGGGCCGGCTGCCCCTGCGGCCAAGGCGGGTGCCGGGCTGAAGCGGTGTCGGGCGCGCGGCCGCGCGCAGAATCGAGACCATGAACACCAAGCTGCTCGCATCGCTGAAGCCGGAATCGCTGGCCGCGCAGGCGCTGGGCTGGATCGACGAGGGCACGCGCGCCGTGACGCCGCCCATCCACGTCTCCAGCACCTATCTGCGCGACCCCGACAACCTCTACCGCAGCGGGCGCATGTACGCGCGCGCCGACCATCCGGCCTTCGACCAGGCCGAGGCACTCATCGCCACGCTCGAACAGGGTCGGGAGGCGATGCTCTTTGCCAGCGGCATGGCTGCGGCCACGCCGGTGTTCCAGGCCTTGTCGCCGGGCGACCACGTGCTCGCGCCCAAGGTCATGTACTGGTCGCTGCGCAACTGGCTGCTGCAGTTCGCGGCGCAGTGGGGGCTGCAGGTCGAGCTCGTCGAGATGACCGACCCGGCGGCGGTTCAGGCCACCATCCGCCCCGGGCAGACCAGGCTGGTGTGGGTCGAGACGCCCGCCAATCCGCTCTGGAGCGTGACCGACATCGCCGCCACCGCCGCCATCGCGCACGGCGCGGGCGCGCGCCTGGCGGTCGACTCGACCACCGCCTCGCCCGTCATCACGCAGCCGCTGACGCTGGGCGCGGACCTGGTCATGCACTCGGCGACCAAGTACCTGGGCGGGCACAGCGACCTGCTCGCCGGCGTGCTCGTCACGCGCGAGGACGACGACTTCTGGCAACGCCTGCGCGCGCTGCGTGTCAACCACGGCGGCACGCTGGGCGCCTTCGAGGCCTATCTGCTGCTGCGCGGCATGCGCACGCTCTACCTGCGCGTGCGCCAGGCCAATGCCTCGGCGGCGCGCATCGCCGCGCACTTCGACGGCCACCGCCACGTCGCCCAGGTGCTCTACCCCGGCCTGCCCGGCTTCCCCGGCCATGCGGTCGCCAAGCGGCAGATGCAGGGCGGCTTCGGCGCCATGCTCTCGCTGCGCGCGCGCGGCGGCGAGGCCGCGGCCATCGCCACCGCGGCCGAAGTCCAGCTCTGGAAGCGCGCCACCTCGCTGGGCGGCACCGAGAGCCTGATCGAGCATCGTTCGAGCGTCGAGGGGCCGAGCTCGCCGGTGCCGGCGGACCTGCTGCGCCTGTCGGTGGGCATCGAGGACGCAGGCGACCTCATCGCCGACCTCGAGCAGGCGCTGGCACGTGCGCACGCCTGAGGGGTCGAACGCCGGCCGTGGCTTGCTTTCACCGCGGTGACGGCGCATATCGATATCGCCATTCCTTCCGTAGGCGGGCTGCTGCAGCGCCTAGACTCGACGGCCCACCCGCACTCACTCTTCGAGGAACCCTGACGTGACACGCGACACCAGCCGCTGGCGCTTCGAGACCCGGATGGTCCACGCCGGCTACAGCCCCGAACCCACCACGCACGCGGTCGCCGTTCCGCTCTACCAGACGGTGTCGTATGCCTTCGACAGCGCGCAGCACGGCGCCGATCTGTTCGACCTCAAGGTGCCGGGCAACATCTACACCCGCATCATGAACCCGACCACCGACGTGCTCGAGCAGCGCGTCGCGGCGCTCGAAGGCGGCATCGGCGCGCTGGCGCTGGCCTCGGGCATGGCGGCCATCACCGTGGCCATCCAGACCATCACCGCCGCGGGCGAGAACATCGTCGCCTCGAGCAAGCTCTACGGCGGCACCTACAACCTGTTCGCGCACACCTTCCCGCAGCAGGGCATCGAGGTGCGCTTCGCCGACGCCGACGACCCGCAGGCCTTCGCGCGCCTCATCGACGAGCGCACCAAGGCCGTCTTCATCGAGTCGCTGGGCAACCCGGCAGGCAACGTCACCGACGTCGCCGCCATCGCCGCCGTCGCGCACCAGCACGGCGTGCCGCTGATCGTCGACAACACCGTGCCCAGCCCCTATCTGCTGCGCCCCTTCGAGCACGGCGCGGACATCGTCGTGCACGCGCTCACCAAGTTCCTCGGCGGGCACGGCAACAGCATCGGCGGCATCGTCGTCGACAGCGGCAAGTTCCCCTGGGCGCAGCACAAGACGCGCTTCAAGCGCCTGAACGAACCCGACGAGAGCTATCACGGCGTCGTCTACACCGAGGCCCTGGGCGCGGCGGCCTACATCGGCCGTGCGCGCGTCGTGCCGCTGCGCAACATGGGTGCCGCGATCTCGCCCTTCAACGCCTGGATGATCCTGCAAGGCATCGAGACGCTCTCGCTGCGCATGGACCGCATCTGCGACAACACGCTGGCCGTGGCGCGCCATCTGCAAAAGCACCCCAAGGTGGCCTGGGTCGGCTACGCCGGCCTGCCCGAGCACCCCGACCACGCGCTCGTGCAGCGCCTCATGGGCGGGCGCGCCTCGGGCCTGCTGACCTTCGGCGTCAAGTCCGCCGACGGCGGCCGCGCCGCCGGCGCACGCTTCCTGGACGCGCTGCAGCTTTTCACGCGCCTGGTCAACATCGGCGATTGCAAGAGCCTGGCCACGCACCCGGCCTCGACCACGCACCGCCAGCTCGCCCCGGCCGAACTCGCCAAGGCCGGCGTGAGCGAGGAGACCGTGCGCCTGTGCGTGGGCATCGAGCACATCGACGACCTGCTCGCCGACCTCGACCAGGCGCTGGCGGCGGTGTAGCCGCTGACGCGTCGCATCGGTCGCGACTTTGCCACCGCGGCCGCAGCGAGCATGCCGATGTTCCAGCGCAGCGCCATCGTCGATCTGCCCAAGCCGCAGCAGTACGCCGAACTGGCCACGCAGCTGCGCAGCCTGCTGCAGGGCGAGCGCAACCTGATCGCCAACGCCGCCAACTTCGCCGCCCTCGTCTACCACGCGCTGCCGGGGCTGAACTGGTGCGGCTTCTACTTCGTCGACGCCGCGGTCGCCGGCGGCGAGCTCGTGCTCGGCCCCTTCCAGGGCCAGCCGGCGTGCGTGCGCATCGCCTTCGGGCGCGGCGTCTGCGGCACGGCCGCGGCCACGCGCACGACGCAGCTGGTGGCCGACGTACACGCCTTTCCCGGCCACATCGCCTGCGACGCCGCCTCGCGCGCGGAGATCGTCGTGCCGCTGCTCCTGCCCGATGGCCGCTTGCTGGGCGTGTGGGACGTGGACAGCCCGCAGCGGGCGCGCTTCGACGAGGACGACCGCGCCGGCATGCAGGCGCTCACCGCCGTCTTCCTGCAGGCCTGCGCGGTCTGACCGGCGTGGACGACCGCTGCGCGCGATCGGAGGACGCTGCCATGACGACCTCGCCCGAACGCCTCCGTGCGCGACGCGCCGCTTTCAGGCGCCTGCACGAGCGCGGCAGCGGCCGCCCCGAGGCGCCGAGCTCAACCGCTTCTTCGGCGCCTGAGCTTTGCGCTCGCGCTGACGTCAAGCCAGCGTGCCGGCCTTCTCGGCGTACACGGCCTCGATCAGATCCGCGAACTGGCGGTTGATGTTGCGGCGCTTGACCTTCATGGTCGGCGTGACGTCGCCATCCTCCTCGAGCAGCTTCTTGGGCAGGATGGCAAAGCGCTTGACCTGCTCGACGCGCGCCAGGTCGGCGTTGGTGCGCCGCACGACGTCGCGGATCAGCTCGGCCACCGCGGGCGCCTCGGTGAGGCTGGCGTAGGTGGTGAACTGCACCTTGTGCTCCTGCGCGAAGGCGACGACGTTCTCCTCGTCGAGGATGATGAGCGCCGTGATGTAGGGCCGGTCGTCGCCGATGAGGATGGCGTCGGCGACGTAGGGGCTGGTCTTGAGCTGGTTCTCGATGGGCTGCGGCGCGACGTTCTTGCCGCCGCGCGTGATGAGCAAGTCCTTCTTGCGGTCGGTGATGTGCAGAAAGCCGCGCGCGTCCAGGTGGCCGATGTCGCCCGAGTGCAGCCAGCCCTCGGTGAGCGTCTGCGCGCTCGCCTCGGGGTCGCGGAAGTAGCCCAGGAAGACGTTGGGCCCGCGCACGAGGATCTCGCCGTCCTCGGCGATGCGCAGCTCCACCCCGGGCAGCGCCGGGCCGCTGTTGTCGGGGTCGATGTGCTCGGCGCGATGGCAGGCCGTGGGCCCGCTGCCTTCGGTCTGGCCGTAGATCTGGCGCAGCGGCACGCCGATGGCGTGGAAGAAGCGCAGCACGTCCGGCGAGATCGCCGCAGCGCCGCTCACCGCCACCTGCAGCCGCTCGAAGCCCAGGCGCTTGCGCAGCTTGGCCAGCACCAGCGCCTGCGCCAGGGCAAAGGCCAGCCGCAGCGCCAGCGGCACCGGCAGGCTCGAATCCAGGCGCGCGTGCGCGTGGCGGCGGCCGACGGCGTGCGCCAGGCCGAAGGCCAGGCGCTTGAAGGCGCTGGCGTCCTTCATGCGCAACAGCACCGTGGACTGGTACTTCTCCCAGATGCGCGGCACGGCGAACATCAGCGAAGGCGAGACCTCGGCGATGTTCTGCGTCACGGCGTCGGCGTTCTCGATGAAGTGCACGCGGTAGCCCGCGGCCAGCGCGAGGTAGATCGAGATCATGCGCTCGGCGATGTGCGACAGCGGCAGGAAGGAGACCACGTCCTCCGCGTGCCGCGCGTGCACGTCCAGGGTCTCGATCAGGCATTGCGCCGTCCACACCAGGTTGCGGTGGCTGAGCATGGCGCCCTTGGGCGCGCCGGTCGTGCCCGAGGTGTAGATGAGGATGGCCAGGGCCTCGGGCTGCAGCGCCGCAAGCCTTTGTTCGAGCGCCTGCGCATGCGCGACGCGATGCGCCTGGCCGCGCTGCTGCAGCGCCTGCCAGTCGATCACCATCGGGTCGTCCAGATCCTCCAGCCCGCGCCGGTCGATGAGCACGATGTGGCGCAGCTCGGGCAGCTGCGCGCGGATCTGCATGGCCTTGTCGAGCTGCTCCTCGTCCTCGACGATGAAGATGCGCGCGCCGCTGTGCGCGAGCACGTGGCGGCACTCGGCGGCGGCGTTGGTGGTGTAGATGCCCACGCTCACGCCCCCGGCGGCCTGGATGGCGAGGTCGGCGTAAAGCCATTCGCGGCGGTTCTCGCCGATGATGGCCACGCGCTCGCCGGCCTCCAGCCCGAGTGCCATCAGGCCGTGCGCCGTCGTGCGCACCGCCTCGGCGTACTCGGCGTAGCTGACGTCGCGCCAGAGCCCCAGGTGCTTGTAGCGCAGGGCCGTCTCCGCAGCCTGGCGCCGGGCGCGCTCGAACAACAGGGCCGGCACGTGGGCGGATTGGCGCAGCAGGTCGGGTGCGTTCATGGCCGAGGCGGGAGGTCGGGCGAGACGGAAGCATCCATTGGGGTTTGCACAGGGCGGCGCCGCGCGCGGGCGGAATAATCCATAGTAGCATCGACCGCGAATAAACCCGTCGCCCTGCCGAACGCGCGCCCTCGCGTTCGACCCGATGCACCAGAACGCCCAGACCCGGAGGAGCCTGCGGTGGACATGAAGCGGTCCCACTACGAGGATTTGCGCCTCTTCGCGACCGTGCCCTTCGGGCTTTGGCTGCTCGTGTGCGTGTCGATTCTCGGCCTCGCGCCCCTGGTTCTGGGTAACTACGGCCTCTATCTGCTCGGCTACATGGCGATCAACGTCATGGTCGCGGCCGGGCTCAATGTGCTGGTCGGCTTCACCGGGCAGATTTCGCTGGGTCATGCCGGCTTCTTCGCCATCGGCGCCTACGGCACGGTGCTCATCAGCCAGGCCGGCGCGCCCATTCTGCTCGCACTGCTTGCCGCCGGTCTCGTCGCCGCCGCCTTCGGGTTTCTCCTCGGACTGCCCGCCCTGCGCCTCGAAGGGCCCTATCTGGCCGTCATCACCCTGGGTTTCGGGCTTGCCATCGAGAATATCCTGGCGCGGGCGCCGGTTTTCGGTGGCGCGACCGGGCCGAGCGTGCCGGGTTTCAGCGTGGTGATGTGGCCGGGGCTGAGCGCCGAGCAGAATCTCTATTACCTGATCATGGTGCTGATGGGCCTCAGTCTGCTGGCGCTGCGCAATCTGATGCACACGCGTGTCGGACGCGCCTTCGTCGCCCTGCGGGATTCGGATGTCGCCGCGGCCTGTGCCGGTGTCAACCTCACCGTCTTCAAGACCCTGGCCTTTGCGCTCAGCGCCTTTCTGACCGGGATCGCCGGCGGCCTGTTTGCCTTTCATCTGGGCCAGATCGACCCGACCAGCTTCAATCTGATGCTGTCCATCCTGTTTCTGGTCATGGTGGTCATCGGCGGCAGCGGTTCGCTGCTCGGCCCGGTGCTCGGTGCCATCGTCATCAGCTGGCTCAACCTCAAGCTGAAGGGATTGCGCCTGAGCGACTTCGAGCGTCTGCCGGGTTTCGGAACGGAAATCGCCGCCTTCCTGAACCGCCATTTCATGGAAACCGGCATGGCGAATATTCAGTTCATCGTCTACGGCATGATTCTGGTGCTCATCATGATCTTCGAGCCGCTCGGCCTCTACGGGCTGTGGCTGCGCAGCAAGCGCTACTGGCGCAGCTGGCCTTTCTGAGTCCGGGGCATGGAGCAGGTCACCACGCTGCTGCAGGTGCTTTTCAGCGGGCTGGCCGCCGGCTCGGTCTACGCCCTGCTCGCGCTGGCGATGGTGATCATCTACCGCACGACCGAAGTGTTGAACTTCGCCCAGGGCGAGATGGCGATGGTGAGCACTTACCTTGCGCTCAGCTTCATCGCGGCGAGCCAGCTGCCCTTCGTCGTCGTCGTGCTGGTGACGCTGGTCCTGGCCGCCTTGCTGGGTGCCGCCGCCCAGTTCATCCTGCTGCGCCGCGCCAAGGAGCCGAGCGTCCTCGGCCTCATCATCATCACGCTCGGGCTGGAGATGATCCTCTTCGGCCTCGCTTCCTGGAAGTGGGGCGGCGAACCTCGCGATCTGCCCGTTCCGGTGAGTCCCTATGACACCTGGGTGCTGGGCGGCGTGATCATGAGCCAGCTCGAGGTCGCGTCCATCGTCATCGCGGCCGTCACCATCCTGATCCTCTTCCTCTTCCTCTCCCGCTCGCGCGCCGGGCTGGCCATGCGCGCGACGCAGCAGAACCGCGACGTGGCGCGCCTGATGGGCATCCGCGTACGACGCGTGGAGATGGGGGCGTGGGCGCTGGCGGCCGCGATAGGCGCGATCGCCGGGCTCCTCACCGGACCGGCGACGACGGTCGAGCCCTACATGATGTGGGATCCGCTCATGAAGGGCTTTGCCGCCGCCGTGCTCGGCGGCATCACCTCGCTCGCGGGGGCGGCACTCGGCGGTGCCATCATCGGCATCGTCGAGAATCTCTTCGGCTACTATGTCTCGACTTCGTTCAAATCCATCGTTCCGTTCGCAGTCATTCTCCTGATGCTTGCGATCAAGCCGTCGGGCCTGCTCGCCCGGCATTACGTCAAGAAGGTTTAACCAAACTCGAGGACGATCATGCTCAGACAGACCCTGAAAATCGCGGCGCTGGCCGTGGCCACGCTGCTGCCGGCCTTGCCGGCCGCTGCTCAGCAACTCACCGGCGTCACCGACACCGAGATCCACATCGCCACCTGGAGCCCGCAGACGGGCCCGGCCGCGCCCTGGGGCGCCGTCGCGCGCGGCACCGGCTTGCTGTTCGACATGGTGAACGACGAAGGCGGGATTCACGGCCGCAAGATCGTCTTCCATTCCTACGACGATCAGTACAACCCGGCGAAGACGGTGGCCGGCGTGAAGGAACTGGTGGAAAAGGCGCCCGGCATCTTTGCCATCGCCTCCGGCGTCGGCAGTTCTTCGGGGCTGGCGGTGAAGGATTATCTGATGGAGCGCGGTATTCCCTGGGTCGGCCCGGCCGCGGGCTCGCTGCACTGGATCACGCCGCCGCAGAAGGCCTTGTTCGCCATCTATCCGCTCTATGCCGACGAGGCGAATCTCCTCACGCGCCATCTGGTGGAGAAGGAGGGGAAGAAGAAGATTGCCATTCTCTATGCCAGCGACGAATATGGCGAGAATGGCCATCGCGGCGCGCTGGCGGCCATGCAGAAACTGGGCGTGAAGCCGGTGGTGGAAGTCGCGGTCAATCAGGCCGATCGCGATCTCAAGTCGCACGTGCTCAAGCTCAAGGAAAGCGGCGCCGACGCCGTACTCATGTGGGTGAATCCCACGCACGCGGTGATCACGCTGAAGACGGCGGCAGCCCTTGGTTTTGCGCCGCAATGGGCGGCAAGTTCCACCTTGTCCGATGCCCCCTTGATGAACACCATTTCCGGCGGCTTGTGGAAGAACATCCTCTTCGCCAGTTTCGGCGAACTGCCGGACGCCGATACCGCGGAGGTGAAGAAGTATCGCGACGCGTTCCCGAAGTACGCGCAGAAGGGTGAGCGCTGGGGCGTGTTCTTCATGGCCGGCATCGGTTTCGTCGAACCCCTGGTGGAAGGCCTGCGGCGCGCCGGCCGCGACCTCACGCGCGAGAGCTTCATCAAGGCCATGGAGTCGATCAAGGACTACAAGGGCGTGATGGGACGCATCAGCTTCGGTCCGAACGAGCGCCAGGGCCAGCGCGAGATCTTCCTCGCGCGCACCGACGACAGCGGCGTGAAGGTGACCCGCCTCACGCCCTGGACCGTGGTCGATTGAGGCCGCCGAGCTTGCCTGCGCTGCTGGAGGTCGAAGGCCTGGGCATCGGCTTTGGCGGTGTCCAGGCCGTGCAAGGGGTGAGCCTGAGCCTCGAGGCGGGGGAGATCCTCGCCCTCATCGGCCCCAATGGCGCCGGCAAGACGACGGTCTTCAACTGCATCAGCGGCATCTACCGCGCGCAGGCGGGCGACATCCGCCTCGGCGGGCGTTCGCTGCTGGGCCTGCCGCCGCATCGCGTCGCAGCCGCCGGGCTGGCGCGCACCTTCCAGAACATCGAGCTCTTCCACCACCTGAGCACGATGGACAACCTGCTGCTGGGCCGGCACCGCTTCATGCGCAGCGGCGTGCTCGGCGGCATGGCGCTCTTCGGTCCGCGCAGCCCGGCCGCGCGCGAGGAGATGCAGCACCGCGAGAAGGTCGAGGAGATCATCGACTTCCTCGAACTGCAGGCGGTGCGCAGCAAGCCGGTGGGCAGCCTGCCCTATGGCACGCGCAAGATCGTCGAACTCGGGCGCGCGCTGGCCATGGAGCCGCAGGTGCTGCTGCTGGACGAACCCGCGGCCGGCATGAACCTCGAGGAGAAGCAGGACCTGCGCCTGTGGATCGAGGACATCGTGGCGCGCTTCGGCGTGGCCGTGCTGCTCATCGAGCACGACATGCCCTTCGTCGGCGATCTCGCCGATCGCGTCATCGCCCTCAACCACGGCGTGAAGATCGCCGAAGGCTCGCCCGAGGCCGTGCGCACGCACCCCGAGGTGCTGCGTGCCTACCTGGGCGCGGACGCGGCATGAGCGCAGGCGCCTCGACGACGGAGCCCACGGCCGCGCGCGCGGCGGCAAGCGTGCCGCCGCTGCTGCAGGTCGAGAACGTCGACACCTTCTACGGCCCCATCCAGGCGCTGCGCGGCATCTCGCTCGAGTTGCAGGCCGGCAGCATGGTGGCCTTGCTGGGCGCCAACGGCGCGGGCAAGACGACGCTCTTGAAGACCATCATGGGCCTCCTGAAGGACCAGCCCGACAAGGGCCGCATTCACTTCCTGGGACAGAGGATCGACGGCCGCCAGACCGAGGACATCGCGCGCCTGGGCATGGCCCTCGTTCCCGAGGGCCGCGGTGTGTTCAACGAACTCAGCGTGCTGGAGAACCTGCGCATCGGCGGCTTTGCCCGGCGCGGCGCCCAGGTCGACGATCTCGAGCGCGTATTCGAGTACTTCCCGCGCCTGCGCGAGCGCCGCGGGCAGTGGGCGGGCACGCTCTCGGGCGGCGAGCAGCAGATGCTGGCCATCGGCCGTGCGCTCATGGGCAGGCCGCGGCTGATGCTGCTCGACGAGCCTTCGCTCGGGCTGTCGCCGCTGCTGGTGCGCGAGATCTTCACCATCCTCGAGCGCATCAACGGCGACGGCACGAGCATCCTGCTCGTCGAGCAGAACGCGCGCGTGGCCCTGGCCTCGGCGCAGCGCGCCCTCGTCATGGAGCAGGGTCGATTCGTGCTCGACGGCACCGCGCAGGCGGTGGCCGCCGACCCCGACGTGCAGGAGTTCTACCTCGGCATGGGCGGCAGCGGCCAGGGCGAGGCGCTGAAACGCTATCGGCGCAAGAAGCGCTGGCGCTGAGCACGCGCGGGCCGCGAGCGCCGGCCACCGGCCTCAGGCCACCAGCCGCTTGGCGACCTCTTCCAGCATGACCTCGGTGGCGCCGCCGCCGATGGCCTGCACGCGTGCGTCGCGCGCCATGCGCTCGATCGCCGTCTCGCGCATGTAGCCCATGCCGCCGTGGAACTGCAGGCAGTCGTACATGACCTCGTTGACCAGGGTGCCGGCCAGCGCCTTGATCATCGACACCTCCTTGCTTACCTGCTGCCCCTGCGCGTCGCGCCAGGCGGTGGTGAAGACCAGGCTGCGCACGGCCTCGACCTGGGCCGCGCGCTGCGCCAGGCGCTGGCGGATGGCCTGCATGTCCCAGAGCGTGCGCCCGAAGGCCTTGCGCTGCGTGACCCAGGCGAGCGTGAGCTCGATCGCGCGCGCGGCCTCGCCCATGGCCTGCGCGCCGAGCACGATGCGCTCGTTCTGCAGGTTCTTCACGAGCGCGTAGAAGCCGCGGTTCTCGACGCCGAGCAAGGCCTCGGCGGGGAGCCTGCAGTCCTCGAACACCAGTTCGGCGGTGTCGCTGCACAGCCAGCCCTGCTTGGCCAGCGGCCGCGCGACGCGAAAGCCCGGCGTGCCCCTCTCGACGATGAACATCGAGATGCCGCGCCCGCGCGCGCCGCCGCCGCCGTCGGTCTTGGCGGCGACGAAGAAGACGTCGCCGTGCACGCCGTTGGTGATGAACATCTTGCTGCCGTCGAGCACCCAGCCCTCTGCCGTGCGCTGCGCGCGCGTGCGCATGCCCTGCAGGTCGGAGCCGGCGTCGGCCTCGGTCATCGCCACCGCGGCGATCTTGCGCCCGGCGATGAGGTCCGGCAGGTAGCGCTGCTTCTGCGCCGCGCTGCCGGCGTGCAGCAGGTGCGGGGTGGCCATGTCGGTGTGCACGAGCACGGTGACGGCAAAGCCGCCGAAGCTCGAACGCCCCAGCTCCTCGGCGAGCACTGCCGTGGCCAGGGTGTCCAGCGCCGAGCCGCCGTAGGCTTGCGGGTAGCGGATGCCCAGGAAGCCGAGCTCGCCCATCTCGCGCAGCACCTCGCGCGGCACGAAGCCGGCCTCCTCCCACTGCACGGCCACCGGCTCGATGCGCTCGCGCACGAAGCGGCGCAGGCTGGTGCGCAGCATCTCGTGCTCCTCGGTGAAGAAGGGGAAGGCTTCGGTCAGGGGAACAGCGCTCATCGGAGCATCCTTCAAACTAACGAACGTTAGTTTCACTATAGATCTGAAGCAAGCTCTATATCTAGGTGAATACGAGAAGCCGGGGTGGATTGCATGCCTAACAAGCGTTCGTTAGACTTCGGCCATGGCCGTGACCCGCCCCGAGCCCGATCAAGCCCCGCCGGCGCAGCCCGCGCCCGGCCGCGCGCTCATCCTCGATACCGCGGCACGGCTGTTTCGCAGTGAGGGCTACGCCGGCACCTCGCTGCGCGACATCGCCGCTGCCGCCGGCATGAAGGCGGCCAGCCTCTACCACCACTTCGAGTCCAAGGACGCCATCGTCGGCGAGGTCCTGCGCATCGGCGTGCAGCAGGTGCACGACACGGTGCGCGCCGCCGTCGACGCGCTGCCGGCGCAGGCCGACGCCGCCACGCTGCTGCGCACCGCGATCCATGCGCACCTGCAGGGCATGCACGGGCTGCAGGACTACACCAGCGCCAATCTGCGCATCTTCGCCCAGGTGCCCGCGCCCGTGCGCGAGGCGCACCTGCCCGCGCGCGACGCCTACGAGCGCTACTGGGCGGCGCTGCTGGCGCGCTGCGCGCGTCAGGGCGGCTTCGACCGCCGGCGCGACCTGCGCCTGGCGCGGCTCTTCCTATTCACGGCGATGAACGGCTCGCTCGACTGGTTCCAGGGCGGGGCGCTGGCCTTGCGCGCGTTGGCCGAGGAACTCGCCGAACTGCTGCTCGAAGGCCTGCGCGCGCGCACGCCCGCAGCGCCCGAGGAGAACGCGCGATGAATGCGGCCGGGATCGCCAGCCCTGCCCAGCGCCAGGCGCAGTACGAGGGCCTGCTCGCGACGCTGCGCGAGCGCATGCGCTGGGCCCAGGCGGGCGGCGGCGAGAAGCTGCACGCGCGGCACAAGGCGCGCGGCAAGATCGCGGTGCGCGAGCGCATCGAGCTGCTGCTGGATGCGGGCAGCCCCTTCCTCGAGCTCTCGCCGCTCGCGTGCTACGGCATGCACGCCGGCGAGGTTCCCGCCGCGGGCATCGTCACCGGCATCGGCCGCGTCGCCGGGGTGAACTGCATGCTCATCGCCAACGACGCCACCGTCAAGGGCGGCAGCTTCTTCCCCGAAACCACGCGCAAGCACGTGCGCGCGCAGGAAATCGCCTGGGAGAACCGCCTGCCCTGCCTCTACCTGGTCGACTGCGGCGGCGCCTACCTGTTGCAGCAGGACCGCGTCTTTCCCGACTGGGGGCACTTCGGCACGACCTTCTATCACCAATGCCGGATGAGCGCGGATGGCCTGCCGCAACTCTCGGCGGTCTTCGGTGGCTGCACCGCGGGCGGTGCCTACATCCCGGCGCTGTCCGACGAATCGGTGATGGTGCAGGGCACCGGGCGCATCCACCTCGGCGGCCCGCCCATCGTCAAGGCCGCGATCGGCGAGATCGTCGATGCCGAGACCCTGGGCGGCGCGGCCATGCACGCGCGCGTCTCCGGCGTCACCGACTACCTGGCCGCCGACGAGCACGAGGCGCTGGCCAAGCTGCGCGAGATCGTCGCCTCCCTGAACTGGAAGACCGAAGGCGCGGCCAGGCGCCAGCCGGTGCGGCCGCCGCGCTTTTCCGCCGACGAGATCGGCGGCATCGTCGGTACCGACCTGCGCCAGCCCTTCGACGTGCGCGAAATCCTCGTGCGTCTGGTCGACGACAGCGCGCTGCAGGAATTCAAGCCCGAATACGGCAGCACGCTGGTCTGCGCGACCGCGCACCTGCACGGCTACCCGGTGGGCATCCTCGCCAACAACGGCGTGCTCTTCTCCGAATCGTCGCTGAAGGGCGCGCACTTCATCGAGCTGTGCAACCAGCGCCGCATCCCGCTGCTGTTCCTGCAGAACATCACCGGCTTCATGGTTGGCAGCGAGGCCGAGCGCGGCGGCATCGCCAAGCATTCTGCCAAGCTCGTCTACGCGATGGCCACCGCGCGCGTGCCGCGCCTGACCGTGCTCATTGGCGGCAGCTACGGCGCGGGCAACTACGGCATGTGCGGGCGCGGCTTCGCGCCACGCTTCCTCTTCGCCTGGCCGAACGCGCGCGTGGCCACGATGAGCCCGGAGGTCGCGAGCACCGTGCTTACCGACCTGCGTCGCGCCTCGCTCAAGGGCCCGGCCGACGAGGCCCAGATCGAGGCCTTGCGGCAGCAGACGCGGGCGCAGTTCGAGGAACAGAGCGACCCCTATTACGCGACCGCGCGGCTGTGGGACGACGGCATCATCGAACCCGCGGCCACGCGCGACGTGCTCGGCATCTGCCTGCAGCTGATCGACGAGAGCACACCGCGATTCGACGGTGTCAGCCCCGTCTACCGCATGTAGACCCGGGCCGGAGAGATCCGAGCGGAACCCGAGTGAGCGCCGCGATGTTCGACCGCATCCTGATCGCCAACCGCGGCGAGATCGCCTGCCGCATCATCCGCAGCTGCCGGCGCCTGGGCATCTCGCCCGTCGCCGTGCATTCCGAGGCCGACGCGCACGCCCGCCACGTGCGCGAGGCCGATGCGGCGCTGTGCATCGGCCCGCCCGCTGCGCTGCGCTCCTATCTCGACGCCGACGCGATCGTGCGCGCCGCGCAGGCCAGCGGCGCGCAGGCGGTCCACCCCGGCTATGGTTTCCTCTCCGAGCGGCTGGCGCTGGTGCAGGCCTGCGAGCGCGCCGGTCTCGTCTTCATCGGACCGCACGCGCGCGCGATCGAGGCGATGGGCTCGAAGATCGAGAGCAAGCGCATCGCACGCGCCGCCGGCGTGCCCTGCGTGGCCGGCTACGACGGCGAGGACCAGAGCCTGCCGCGCCTGCAGGCCGAGGCCGAGCGCATCGGCGTGCCCTTGCTCGTCAAGGCCAGCGCCGGCGGCGGCGGCAAGGGCATGCGCCGCGTCGAGCGGCTGCAGGACCTGCCGGCACTGCTGGCCGCCGCGCAGGCGGAGGCGCAGGCGGCCTTCGGCGACGCCAGCGTCATGCTCGAGCGCTGCATCCAGCGCCCGCGCCACGTCGAGGTGCAGCTGCTGGGCGACCGCCTGGGCCATCTCGTGCACCTCTTCGAGCGCGAGTGCTCGATCCAGCGCCACTACCAGAAGCTGATCGAGGAAACGCCCGCCCCGCACCTGAGCGCCGCGGTACGTCAGCGCCTGTTCGACGCCGCGCTCGCGCTCGGGCGCGCGATCGGCTACGACTCCGCGGGCACGGTCGAGTTCGTGCTCGACGCCGAACGCGACGACGAGCCGGCCTTCCTGGAGATGAACACGCGGCTGCAGGTCGAGCACCCGGTGACCGAGCTCACCACCGGCATCGACCTCGTCGAATGGCAGATCCGGGTCGCCGCGGGTGAATCGCTGCCCTGGGCGCAGCACGAACTCGTGCAGCAGGGCTGGGCGATCGAGGCGCGCGTGAACGCCGAGGATCCGGCGGCGGGTTTCGCGCCTGCGCTCGGGCCGGTGCGCGGCTACGCCGAGCCGCAGGCCGCAGGGCTGCGCGTCGACAGCGGCATCGACGCCCGCAGCGAGATCACGCCGCACTACGACTCGCTCGTTGCCAAGCTCGTCGGCCACGGCGGCAGCCGCGAAGTCGCGCGCCAGCGCCTGCTGCAGGGCCTAAGGACGCTGCGCGTGATCGGGCTGCCGACGACGCAGCCGCTGCTTGCCGACGTGCTGAGCGCGCCGGCCTTCGCGCAGAAGCTGCACACCGGATTCCTCGCCGAGCACTGGGCCGAGGGCTGGCAGCCCGACGTGGCGCTCGTGCGCGAGGCACGTGCGCTCGCGGCACTGGCCTGGCTCGCTGCGCAGCAGGAGCAGGCACCGCACGACGACCGACCGCTGGCGACGCTGCACGCCTGGCGCGCGACGGCTGCCGCCGGCGGCATCGGTCGCAGCCACCTCGTCGTCGACGATGGCCAGCAGCGGCACGCGCTCGCCGTTCACCTGCCCGGAGTGAGCGGCACGGCCGAGGACGACGACGGCGCGATCAGGGCGACGCGAGACGAGGGCGGCGTCTGGCGTGTCGCCGGCAGCGCACGCGGCTGGCGTGTCCAGGTCGATGGCGCGCGCGTCGACCTCTGGCATGCCGGCTGGTCGGTGGCGCTGCAGGTGGGCCTGCGCGTCGCGTCCTCGGCGCGCGCCGGCAGCGGGGCAGAGGCCCCGGGCAGCGTCTGTGCCGACCTGCCGGGAGTGCTCGCGCAGATCCTCGTCGGCGTCGGCGACCGCGTCGCCGCCGGAACACCGGTCGCGGTGCTCGAAGCGATGAAGCTCTTTCACACGCTGCACGCGCCGCGGGCCGGCGTGGTGCGCGCGCTGCCGGTGGCGCCCGGTGCCACCGTCCAGAAGGGCGCGGCGCTGGTCGAGATCGACGCCGAGCCGGCCGCCGCCTGAGCCGGGCAGTCACACGCCCCGCATCCGAGGTGCACACTCCCGCGAGGGCAGCGGATCGCTCGCCCCCGCTTTCACCCTCCACCTTCAGCCGGAGACCTTGCATGCCAGGCCTGTATTACGAGGAATTCAGCGTCGGCCAGCGCTTCGACCACGAATGGACGCGCACGATCACCGAGATGGACAACGTGCTCTTCAGCACGCTGACGATGAACGTGCAGCCGCTGCACATCGACCGCCACTTCTCGGCGCAGACCGAGTTCGGCCGGCCGCTCGTCAACAGCCTGTTCACGCTCGGGCTGGTGATCGGGATGTCGGTCAACGACACGACGTTCCGCACGACGGTCGCCAACCTCGGGATGAGCGAGATCAGCTTCCCGGCGCCGGTCTTCGCCGGCGACACGCTGCACGTGCGCACGACCGTGCTCGCCAGGCGCGACAGTGCCTCGCGCCCGCAGGCCGGAATCGTCGAATTCGAGCATCTCGGCCTGAATCAGGACGAGCGCATCGTCTGCCGCTGCCGGCGCACGGCGCTGATGCATCGTCGTCCGACGACGCAGGCCGCATGAACGCGCCCTCCATCCGCAGCGAGGCGGCGCTGCTCTTCGTTCCGGCAAACCGCCCGGAGCGCTTTGCGAAGGCGCTGGCCAGCGGCGCCGGCGCGCTGATCCTCGACCTCGAGGACTCGGTGCCGCCTGCGGCCAAGGACGAGGCGCGCGCCGGGGTCGCGGCGCTGCTGGCCGCGCGCGACGCGGCCACCGCTGCGCCGCCGGTCTGGGTGCGCGTGAACCCGGCCGCCTCGGGCCTGCTGCTGCGGGACCTCGCCGTGGTCGTCCCGGCCCGGCCCTTCGGCGTCGTGCTGCCCAAGTGCTGCGGTCGCGCCTCGCTCGAGACGCTGTGCCACCAGCTCGACGCGCTCGAAGTCGCGTTCGGCGTGCCGCCGGGCGCCACGCGCGTGCTCGCGATCGCGACCGAGACCGGCGCGTCGATGTTCCGTCTCGGCGAGCTCGCCGGCGTGAGCGAGCGCCTGTGGGGCATCACCTGGGGCGGCGAGGATCTCGCGGCCGAGATCGGCGCGCTCGCGAACCGCGAAGGCGGGCGCTTCACCGAGCCCTACCGTCTCGCGCGCTCGCTGTGCCTGTACGCCGCGGCGGCCGCCGGCGTGCGCGCGGTCGACACCGTCAGCGTCGCGATCGACGACGATGCGGCGCTGCGCGCCGAGTGCGAGGAGGCGCTGCGCGACGGCTTCGTCGCGAAGATGGCCATCCACCCCCGGCAGCTGCCCGTGATCGCCGAGGCCTTTCGCTACACCGACGAGCAGCGGCGCTGGGCCGAGCGCGTGCTCGCCGCCTTCGCCGAGCAGCCGCAGGCCGGTGCGCTGCAGCTCGACGGCCGGATGATCGACCGGCCGCATCTGCGCCTGGCGCAACGCATGCTCGGGCGCTGAGCGACGCGAGGACCGGCGTCAGGGCCGACGCGCCGGGAAGCGCCAGCGCAGCGCTTCGCTAAACTCGCCCGGATGCCCGCGCCGCCGCGCGGGCCACCCGAGGAGATCCGCGATGCTGCCGACCCGTGTGCCGGTGGAGGAATACACCACCCCCGACGCCGTCACCGCCGACGAACGGATGACGGTCGATGAACTGAGACGGTTGATGGACCGCCACGGCGTGCGCCACCTGCCGGTGCTGCGCGGCGAGACCGTGGTCGGACTCGTGAGCGATCGCGACCTGCGTCTCGTGTCCGGCCTGTCCGCGGCCGAGAAGCTGCAGGTGCAGGCCGCCGACATCATGGCCAGCGACCCACTCAGCGTGCGCGCCTCGACGCCGCTCGACGAAGTCGCGCTGGCGATGTCGGAGAAGAAGGTCGGCAGCGTCATCGTCAACGACGACGAGGGGCGCTTCTACGGCATCTTCACCGCCACCGACGCGCTCAACGCCCTCATCGAGACCGTGCGCCGGAGCACCACGCCCGGACTCTAGGCGCGCGGCCCCTGGGCCTTCGAGCGGTCGTGAATCCCGCCGACCTCGGAATCGTCGACGCTTCGCGCCTGCTGCGCGCGCGCGGGCTTTCGGCGCGCGAACTGGTGCAGGCCTGCCTGCAGCGCGTGCGCGAGCGCGACGGCGTGCACAGCTTCGACGGCGACGCGGCGTCGATCAACGCCTGGGTGCGCATCTACGAGGAAGACGCGCTCGCCGCGGCCGCGCGGGCGCTACCCGCGGACGAGGCCGCACCGCTGCGCGGCATCCCGATCGGGCTCAAGGACCTCTACGGCGTGGCGGGCAAGCCGCTCACCGCTTCCAGCCGCATCCTGAACGAAACGCCGGCGCGCGACTGCGAAGTTTGGGCGCGGCTGAAGCGGGCGGGAATGATCCTGCTCGGTCATTTGCATACGCACGAGTTCGCCGCCGGCGGCACCACCGACCAGGTCGGCAACCCCTGGGCGCTGGGGCGCAGCGCCGGCGGCTCTTCCGGTGGCTCGGCCGCGGCGCTGGCCGCCCGCATGGTGCCTGCGGCCACCGGCACCGACACTGCCGGGTCGCTGCGCATCCCCTCGGCCTTCTGCGGCACCTCGGCCTTCAAGCCCACGCGCGGGCTGCTGTCCACGCGCGGACTGGTGCCGCTGTCGTTCACGCTCGACCACCCCGGGCCGATGGCGCGCTCGATCGACGACTGCGCGCTGTTGCTGGCGGCCCTGGCGCCGCGGCGCGAGACGAGCGCAAGGCTGCAGGGCGCGCGCATCGCGCTCTCGCCGCGCGCGCAGGTGACGCCGTTGGACGCCGACACCGCCGCAGGCCTGGACGCGACGCTCGAGGCACTGCGCCGCCTGGGCGCGAACATCGTCAGTGCGCCGCCGCTGGCGGCACCGCTGGACATCTTCGACGACTATGGCCTCGTGCTGCACGCCGACATCGATACCTTCCACCGCCGCTTCGCCGGCCGGCGCAGCGAGTACCGGCCTGCCTTGCGCGAGTGGGTCGAGCGCGCGGCTTCGCTCACAGCGTCGGCGACCGACTACGCTGCAGCCCAGGCACGGCGCCTGGCGCTGGCCGAGGCCTGGGACGACTTCTTCGACGACGAGCGCATCGACGCCCTGCTCGAGCCCACGGTGCCGACGGTCGCCTGGCCGCGCGGCGAAGGCTACGCGCATGCGGGTTCGGACCTCGACCTGGTCTCCTTCACGCACTACTGGAACTGGGCCGAGACGCCGGTGGCCGCGCTCCCGGCGGGCGTCGGCGCAGTCAGCGGCCTGCCGGTGGGCATCTCGCTGATCGCGCGCCGCGGGCGCGACTGGGACCTGCTCGCGCTTGCCGCCGGACTGCAACGCGAACTCGGCCTGCCTGCTCCGGACCGGCGCGGCTGAGGCGACGCGGCCAGGCAGGCACACACGTCCGATCTTGAAGCCGCCACCGCGCTTCCAGCCGCTGCTGCCTGCGGCGCTGCTCGCCGTTGCACCGCCGACGCTGCTGGCCTGGAACGTCGCGCCCTCGGCGACCGCACTGAACCAGCTCCTTGCGCTCGCGGGCTGGGCGCTCTTCCTGCTGCTGGTGCCGGTTCAGGGCCGCCGCATGGCCGGTCGTGCCGCCCGGCCGCTGCAGGCGGCGCTGCTGCTGCTGGTGTTGGCGGTCCTGGCCTCGGGCGTGCTCGGCAGCCTGCCGGCGTCGCTCACGCTCTCGGCGCTGGCGATGCTCGTGATGGCGATGCTCGTCGCGCATGCCGGCGCCGCGGCGTCCGCCGCCGAAGGCGACGCGCTGCCCATCGCCTTCGCGCAGGCCTGGCTCGTCACCGGGCTGCTGGGCCTGGCGATCGGCGCCGTGCAGGTGTTCGCGCCGCAGTTCACCGACGGCAACTGGATCGCCGCCAGCAGCCTGGCCGGCCGCGCCGTGGGCAATCTGCGCCAGCCCAACCACCTCAGCAGCGTGCTTCTTTGGGCCGCGATCGCCACCGTCACGCTGCTGCAGCTGCGCCGGCTCGCGCGCGTCGCGGCGGCGCTGGCCTTCGGCGCGCTCGTCTTCGGCGTCGTTCTCACGGCCTCGCGCACGGGGCTGCTGAGCGTCTGCCTGCTGGCGCTCTGGGGCTTGCTGGACCGGCGGCTGGCCCGCGGTGCACGCGCGCTGCTGCTCGCCGCGCCGCTGCTCTACGCCTGCGCGTGGCTGGCGCTGGTGCAGTGGGCCGAGCTGGCGCACCACACCTTCGGCGGCGCCGCGCGGCTGGCCGAGACCGACGTCTCGAGTTCGCGTTTCGGCATCTGGGCAAACACGCTGGCCCTCATCCGCGCCAACCCCTGGACCGGTGTCGGCTGGGGCGAGTTCAACCTCGCCTGGACGCTCACCCCCTTCCCCGGGAGGCCGACCGCCTTCTTCGACCACGCGCACAACCTGCCGCTGCAGCTGGCGGTCGAACTCGGGCTGCCGCTGGCGCTGCTGGTGCTGGCGCTTCTGACCTGGGGCCTGGTGTGCATCGGCCGGCAGACGCGGCGCGCGCCGGGCGAGGCGGCGATCACGCGGCGCATGGCGCTGGCCTTCGTGCTGATGATCGGCCTGCACAGTCTGCTCGAGTATCCGCTGTGGTACGCCTACTTCCTGCTGCCGACCGCCTGGATGGCGGGCTTCGGACTCGGGCGTGGCGGGACGGCGCCGCGCACGGCGGCAACCCGTCCGCGCGCTCCTGCCCTGGTCGTCCCAGCGGCGGCACTGGCGCTGACCTTGTACGCAGCCTGGGACTACGCACGCGTGGCGGCGATCTTCTCGGCCGGGGGCGACGCGCCGCTCGAGGCGCGCATCGCGCGCGGGCAGCGCAGCCCGTTCTTCGCCTACCAGGCCGACTACGCCGCGGCGACGACCGAGGTCGATGCGCGCCTGCGCCGACACGGTTTCGCGGGCGCCACGCATTTCCTGCTCGACACGCGCCTCATGATGGCCTGGGCGCAAGCCTGCGCCGACGCCGGTGACCTCGAGCGCGCGCGCCACCTGGCGGACCGCCTGCGCGAGTTCCACAACCCGGCCTCGCGCGACTGGTTCGCGCCCTGCGCGCCGGACGCCGAAGCGGCGCCAGGGCAGCCGCTTCCCTTCCAGTGCACGGCGGCAGAGCGGGCCTACGGCTGGCGGGATTTCCTGCCGCGGCGCTGAGCGGCCGCCCCCGGCGCATCCGCCGCCGGTGCCTTCCAGTCCCCGCTCCTGCCGCCGGACTTCTGCAGCACGTGGATGTCGTCCATCACCATGCCGCGGTCGGCGGCCTTGAGCATGTCGTAGACCGTGAGCAGCCCGACCTGCACCGCGGTCAGCGCCTCCATCTCGACGCCGGTGCGGCCCACGGTCTCGACCTGTGCGGTGCAGCGCACGATGCTCGCTTGCGCGTCGAGCGCGAAGTCGACCGCCACGCGCGTGATCGGCAGCGGGTGGCACAGCGGGACCAGGTCGGCGGTGCGCTTGGCACCCTGGATCGCGGCGATGCGCGCAACCGCGATGACATCGCCCTTCTTCGCCTGGCCCGCGGCGACCAGCGCGAAGGTCGCCGGCTGCATGCGGATGACGCCGGTGGCGCGCGCGACGCGGCGCGTCGCGTCCTTGGCGCCGACATCGACCATGTGCGCCTGGCCTTGGGCGTCGAAGTGGGTGAGCGGAGACGGCACGGCGCAGCAACACAAGAGCAAAGCGGCGGTGTCATGATACCGGCGGCCCCTCCCCGGCCCCGGAGTTCCCGTGACGACGCAACGCCCCGCCCCGCTGCCCGAACGCCTTGCGCGCGCGCTGATGCTCGCCGCCGCGCTCGCCCTGCCGCTGCAGGGGCCGATGGCGCAGGCGGTCGAGCGTCCCGGCAGCCTGTCGCCGGACGGCAATGTCCTGCGCCTGCCGGCCTTGGGCGAGAGCGCGGCCGAAGACTTCGGCGTCGGCGCCGAGCGGCGCCTGGGCGACGAGGTGATGGCGATGATCCGGCGCGATCCCGCGTATCTCGACGATCCGCTGCTTCTGCAGTACCTGCAGTCGCTGTGGCAACCGCTCGTCGCGGCCGCGCGCGCGCGGGGGGACATCGACGTCGACGCCGCGTCGCAGTTCGCCTGGGAGGCCTTTCTCGTGCGCGACAAGAGCGTCAACGCCTTCGCGCTGCCGGGGGGCTTCGTCGGCGTGCACCTGGGATTGATCGCGATGACGCGCACGCGCGACCAGCTCGCCTCGGTGCTGGCGCACGAACTCACGCATGTGACGCAGCGGCACATCGCGCGCAGCGTCGCGGTGCAGCAGCGGCAGACGCTCTTGAGCATGGCGGGAATGATCCTCGCGCTGCTGGCGGCCAGCCGTGCCGACAGCGCCGATCTCGCGCAGGCGGCGGTGATGGGCGGGCAGGCGGCGGCGCTGCAGGGGCAGCTGAACTTCTCGCGCGACATGGAGCGCGAGGCCGACCGCATCGGCTTCGCGCTGCTCGTCGGTGCCGGCTTCGATGGCGGCGGAATGAGCGCGATGTTCGAGCTCATGGACCGCGCCAACCGCTTCAACGACAGCAGCGCCTACCCCTATCTGCGCAGCCATCCGCTGACGCAGGAGCGGCAGAGCGAGGCGCGGCTGCGCACGCACGGTCAGCCGCCGGCCGCGGTGGTCCCGGCCGCAGCCGCGCTGCACGAACTGATGGCTGCGCGCGCCAGCGTGCTGATGGACCCGGGCGCGGCTGCGCTGCACCGCCTGCAACGGTTGCCGGCCGCGGCTGACGCCGCGCAGCAGGGGGTCTCTTCGCGTCTGGGCGCGCTCTACGCGGCGGCGATGGCGTCGAGCCTGCTCAACGAGCACGCGCTTGCGGCGCAGCGCATCGGGCAGGCGCAGGCGCTGCTGGCGGCGCAGAGCACGCCGCAGCCGCTGCTGGCGCGGGTGTTCGCGCTGCTTCAGGTCGAGACCGCGCTCGCCGCGGGCGATGCCGCCGCGGCGCAGCAGCGGCTCCTGGCGCTGCGCCACGAGCAGGGCAGCGCGCCGCAGCTCGGCGCGGCGCCGGAGCGACCGCTGCTGCTGCTGCAGGCGCAGGTCGCACTGCGGCTGCCGCCGCCCGAACGCAGCGCGGCGCTGCGCGACGCCGCCGAGCGCCTGCAGACCTGGCTTGCACAGTACCCGCAGGATGCCAGCGGCTGGCTGCTGCTGGCCAGCTGTGCCGAGGCCCAGGGGCAACGCCTGCGCGCCCTGCGCGCGCAGGCCGAGGCGCGTGCGCTGCTGGGCGACCTCACCGGCGCGCTGGACCGCCTGCGCAGCGGCCGCGAGCTGGCGCGCAGCGGCGCGGTGGGCGCGGGCGGCCAGGATTTCATCGAGGCCTCGATCATCGAAGCGCGCTGGCGCGAACTGCAGGCGCAACGCCGCGCGATGATGGCCGAGCGCGGCGGGCGCGCAGGCGAGGGGCGCGAGCCCGCCGACGATCCGGACGCGCGCCCCTGAGCCTTCAGCTGCCCGCCCCGAGCAGCGGTGCCAGGTAGCGGCCGGTGTGGCCGGCGCCGCTGGCCACCAGCGCCTCGGGGGTGCCGGCGAACAGCACGCGCCCGCCGCCCTCACCGCCTTCGGGCCCCATGTCGATGAGCCAGTCGGCGGTCTTGATGACGTCCAGGTTGTGCTCGATGACGACGATGGTGTTGCCGGCGTCGCGCAACTGGTGCAGCACCCTCAGCAGCAGGCCGATGTCGTGGAAGTGCAGGCCCGTGGTCGGTTCGTCCAGGATGTAGAGCGTGCGCCCGGTGTCGCGCTTGGAAAGCTCGAGCGCGAGCTTGACGCGCTGCGCTTCGCCTCCCGAGAGCGTGGTTGCGCTCTGCCCCAGGCGCACGTAGCCCAGGCCCACGTCGAGCAGCGTCTGCAGCTTGCGCGCGATCGCCGGCACGGCGGCGAAGAAGGCGTGCGCGTCCTCCACCGTCAGCGCCAGCACCTGCGCGATGTTCAGTCCCTTGTAGAGGATCTCCAGCGTCTGCCGGTTGTAGCGCTGGCCGTTGCAGACGTCGCAGGGCACGTAGACGTCGGGCAGGAAGTGCATCTCGACCTTGATCACGCCGTCGCCCTCGCAGGCCTCGCAGCGGCCGCCGCCGGCGCCCGAGCCGACGTTGAAGCTGAAGCGCCCGGCGCCGTAGCCGCGCTCGCGTGCGGCCGGCACCTCGGCGAAGAGCTCGCGGATGGGCGTGAAGAGGCCGGTGTAGGTCGCCGGGTTGCTGCGCGGCGTGCGTCCGATCGGGCTCTGGTCGACGTTGATGACCTTGTCCAGCCGCTCGAGGCCGTCGATGCGCTCGTGCGGCGCCGGCTCGGCCTGGCTGCCATAGAGCTTCCTCGCCACCGCGGCGCAGAGCGTGTCGTTGACGAGCGTGCTCTTGCCCGACCCCGAGACGCCGGTGACGCAGGTGAAGAGGCCCAGCGGGATCTCGACGTCGATGTTCTTCAGGTTGTTGCCGCGCGCGCCGACGATGCGCAGTGCGCCTGCGTTCGCGTCCGGCGCACGGCGCGCCTCCGGCACCTCGATCCTCAGCGCCTTCGCGAGGTAGCGCCCGGTCAGCGACTCGGCGTTCGCCGCCACCATGGCGGGCGTGCCCTGCGCGACGACGCGCCCGCCGTGCACGCCGGCCCCCGGCCCCATGTCGATCACGTGTTCGGCGGCGCGGATCATGTCCTCGTCGTGCTCGACGACGAGGACCGAGTTGCCGAGGTCACGCAGCCGCCGCAGCGTGCCGATGAGGCGCTCGTTGTCGCGCTGGTGCAGGCCGATGCTGGGCTCGTCGAGAACGTACATCACGCCCGAGAGGCCCGAGCCGATCTGCGAGGCCAGGCGGATGCGCTGCGCCTCGCCGCCGGAGAGCGTGTCGGCGCTGCGCTCGAGGCTGAGGTAGGGCAGGCCGACGTCGTTGAGGAAGCGCAGGCGCGAGCGGATCTCGCGCACCACCTTGTCGGCGATCTCGGCGCGCGCGCCGGCGAGTTTCAGCTCGTCGAACCAGGCCAGGGCCTGCGCCAGCGTCGCGCGCTCGACCTCGTAGATGGCCTTGCCCGGCGCACTGCTGCCCGCGGCGTCGAGCCGCACGTGGCGCGCCTCGGTCCGCAGCCGCGTGCCGTGGCAGGCCGGGCACTCGCGCGCGGCGAGGTAGCGCGAGAGTTCCTCGCGCACGGCGGGCGAATCGGTCTCGTGCAGGCGGCGTTCGAAGTTGGGGAGGATGCCTTCGAACGGATGCGCGCGGCGCACCGAGCGCACGCGCCCCGAAGCGCCTTCGGCGCGGTAGACGAACTCGACCGCCTCCTCGCCCGAGCCGTACAGCAGCACCTGTCGCGCGCGCGGCGGCAGTTGCTCGAACGGCGTTTCGATGTCGAAGCCGTAGTGATCGGCAACGCTCTGCAGCAGGCTGAAGGTGTAGGCGTTGCGCCTGTCCCAGCCCTTCACGGCGCCGGCGGCGAGGCTGAGGGAAGGAAAGGCGACGACGCGCGCCGGGTCCAGGCGCGTCACCTGCCCCAGGCCGTCGCACTGCGGGCAGGCACCCTGCGGGGAATTGAACGAGAACAGCCGCGGCTCGAGTTCGGCGAGCGCGAAGCCGCACACCGGGCAGGCGAAGCGGTTGCTGAAGACCTGCTCGCGCGGCGGCGCATCCGGCGCCCGCTCGCCCTCGTCGCCCCTCGTCTCCAGCGCCAGCGCGCGCCCGTCGGCCAGGCGCAGCGCCGCCTCGAAGCTCTCGGCCAGGCGTTGCCGGACCTCCGGACGCACGCGCAGGCGGTCGACGACGACGTCGATGTCGTGCTTCTCGGTCTTCTTCAGCGCCGGCAGCGCATCGACCTCGACGATGCGCGGCGGCCGCCCGCCGCTGCCGATGCGAAAGCGCACGTAGCCGCGTGCCTGCATGTCCTGCAGCAGCTCGGCGAACTCGCCCTTGCGCTCGCGCACCACGGGCGCCAGGACCATGAGTCGCGACTCCGCGGGCCACTCGAGCACGGCGTCGACCATCTGCGAGACGCTTTGCGCCTGCAGCGGCAGGCCGTGCTCGGGGCAGTAGGGCGTTCCCGCGCGCGCGTACAGCAGCCGCAGGTAGTCGTGGATCTCGGTGATCGTGCCGACCGTCGAGCGCGGGTTGTGCGAGGCCGCCTTCTGTTCGATGCTGATCGCCGGCGACAAGCCCTCGATGACGTCGACGTCGGGCTTTTCCATCAGCTGCAGGAACTGCCGCGCGTAGGTCGAGAGGCTCTCCACGTAGCGTCGCTGTCCTTCGGCGTAGAGCGTGTCGAAGGCCAGGCTCGACTTGCCCGATCCCGACAGCCCGGTGATCACGACGAGCGCCTGCTTGGGGATGTCGACGTCGATGTCCTTCAGGTTGTGCGTGCGCGCGCCGCGCACGCGCAGCGCCCGCGCTTCGCCCTCGTGGGGCGGGGGGGCGGAAGACGAAGGCGAGCTCACTGCGGCTGTGCCAGCGTGCGCAGGATCTGCTCGCCGTAGGCCTCGAGCTTCTTCGCGCCGACGCCGCCGATCGCACCCAGGGCCTGAAGCGAATCGGGGCATTCGCGCGCCATCTCGGCCAGCGCGGCATCGTGGAAGACGATGTAGGCGGGCAGGTTGTGCTGGCGCGCGACTTCGGCGCGCCAGGCCTTGAGCGCGGCGAAGCGCGCGAGGCCGGCGTCGTCCAGCGACAAGGGCGGCGGCTTCCCGGCTGCGCGGCCGTCGGCGCGCGCGCTCCTGCGTCCGCGCGGGGCCGGCTCGGCGGGCAGGCGCAGGTGCACCGGCATCGTGCCGCGCAGCACCGCGCGCGCGCTCTCGGCAAGCTCCAGCGTGTTGTACTCGCCCACCGTCTTCACGTGTCCCGCGGCCAGCAACTGGCGCAGCACGCCGCGCCACTGCGCTTCGGAGTGATCGGCGCCGATGCCGAAGGTCGAGAGCCGCTCGTGCCCGCGCTGCATCACCTTCTCCGTCCGCTTGCCGCGCAGCACGTCGATCAGGTGTCCGGCGCCGAAGCCGATGCCGCTGTGCTGGCGGAAGCGGTAGATGCACGAGAGCGCCTTGCGCGCGGCCTCGGTCGCATCCCAGGTCGCCGGCGGACTCAGGCAGTTGTCGCAGTTGCCGCAGCCGTAACGCACCCCCGCGGCCTCGGGCGCGGGATCCTCGCCGAAGTAGGCCAGCAGCCGCATGCGGCGGCAGTCGTGCGCCTCGGCCAGCGCGAGCAAGGCGTCGAGCTTGGCGCGCTGCAGGCGCTTGAAGTCCTCCTCGGCCTCGCCTTCGTCGATCATGCGGCGCTGGTTGACGACGTCGGCGAGGCCGTAGGCCATCCACGCGTCGGCGGGCAGGCCGTCGCGGCCGGCGCGGCCGGTCTCCTGATAGTAGCCCTCGATGTTCTTGGGCAGGTCCAGGTGCGCGACGAAGCGCACGTCGGGCTTGTCGATGCCCATGCCGAATGCGATCGTCGCCACCATCACCAGGCCCTCCTCGCGCAGGAAGCGGTCCTGGTTGTGGCGCCGCAGTGCGGCGTCCAGCCCCGCGTGGTACGGCAGCGCGGCGATGCCTTGCGCGCCGAGCCAGTCGGTCGTCTCCTCCACCTTGCGCCGCGTCTGGCAGTAGACGATGCCGCTGTCCCGACCGTGCGGGCCCTGGTGCTCGTCGCGGATGAAGCGCAGCAGCTGCTGGCGCGCGTCGTCCTTCTCGACGATGGTGTAGCGGATGTTCGGGCGGTCGAAGCTGGCGACGAAGCGCTGCGCCTCCTGCAGCTGCAGCCTCTGCTGGATGTCGGCACGCGTGTGCGCGTCCGCGGTGGCGGTGAGCGCCAGGCGCGGCACGCCGGCAAAGCGCTCGTGCAGCACCGACAGGCCGAGATACTCCTCGCGGAAATCGTGCCCCCACTGGCTCACGCAGTGCGCCTCGTCGATGGCGAAGAGCGAGAGCCGGCCGCGCTCGTGCAGCGAATCGAGCATCGCGAGGAAGCGGGGCGTGAGCACGCGCTCGGGCGCGGCGTAGAGCAGCACGAGGCGACCGGCGAGCAGTTCGCGCTCGACACGGCGCGCCTGGGCCGCGTCCAGCGTGCTGTTGAGGAATGCGGCATGCACGCCCAGTTCCTCCAGCGCGCCGACCTGGTCGTGCATGAGCGCGATGAGCGGGCTCACGACCACTGCGACGCCCAGCGTGCGTGCGTGGCGCACGATCGCCGGGACCTGGTAGCATAGGCTCTTGCCGCCGCCGGTGGGCATGAGCACGAGCGCGTCGCCGCCCTCGATCACGTGCTCGACGATGGCCTGCTGCTGGCCGCGGAAGTCGGCGTAGCCGAACACCGAACGCAGCACCTGCTGCGCGGTGACGGGGGCGTCGGCGAGCGCGGCATCCATGGTCGACGGGGATGGTAATCGACGGGTCCGCACGCGGTGTGCGCCCCGGCTCCGGCGCCGCAGCGGCGGCGGCGCGTGCCCGGGAGCGGGCCGAGCAACTATGCGCGGATCAGGGTTTGCCGGCTGCAACGGCGCGATGTGGCCGATACTGGGCCATCGAGTCGCGCCCGAGATCGTCGACGGCGCGTCGCACCGCACCGGAGGATCGCATGAACACCGCAACCGGACCGATCGAAACCCTTGACGTGCGCGTCCTCGTGCCGATCGAGCGCCACAAGAAGCTGCTGAAGATGTTCCGCGACCTGCCCGTGGGCGAGAGCTTCGTCTTCGTCAACGACCACGATCCGATGCCGCTGTTCTACGAGTTCCGCTCGGCGCACGGCGACGTCGTGGGCTGGGACTACCTGCAGCGGGGCGGCACCGACTGGCGCGTGAAGGTGACGCGGCTGGAAGCCTCCAAGGGCCGCGCCGACAGCGGCGCGGCGACGCTGATGGACTTGCGCAAGGTCGACCCCAGGGCGCGCAAGTACGTCATCTCGCATCGCTACGGCATGATGGAGGAAGGCGACACGATGGAGATCCTCGCCGCCGAGGAGCCGCACGACATCCGCGCGCTCTTCGAGCAGTCCTTTCCCGGCCAGTACGCGTGGGCGGTGAAGAAGAGCGATCCCGGCGAGATCGTCGTGCACGTCACCAAGCAGGCGGCGCGGGCGACGGCGGCGGACTCGATCCCGGTCGTCGACGACTTCGACGTGCGCCCCTACCCGCCCGCGCAGCGGCACGACATGGTCTTCGGTGCCTTCGACAAACTGAAGCCGGGCCAGGCCTTCGTCTTCACCAACGACCACGACCCCAAGCCCCTCTACTACCAGATCGAGGCCGAAAGCAAGGAAGCCTTCACCTGGGAATACCTCGAGTCCGGCCCCGACACCTGGATGGTCAAGGTCGCGAAGACCGGCTGACCTGAAGGGGGGAAGGGGGCCACCGTGCGGGGGCCGCCGCCGGGGCGATGGCGGGCGGCGGGGGCGCGTCGCTATGATGCGCCGCATCCCCCAAGAGCCCCCAGGAGCGCACGATGGCCTCGGTCAACAAAGTCATTCTCATCGGCAACCTCGGCCGCGACCCGGAAGTGCGCTACGCGCCCAGCGGCGCCGCGATCTGCAACGTCACCATCGCCACCAGCCGGCAGTGGAAGGACAAGGCGAGCGGCGAGCGCCAGGAAGAGACCGAGTGGCACCGCGTCGTCTTCTACGACCGCCTGGCCGAGATCGCCGGCGAGTACCTGAAGAAGGGGCGGCCGGTCTACGTCGAGGGGCGGCTGAAGACGCGCAAGTGGACCGACAAGGACGGCATCGACAAGTACACGACCGAAATCATCGCCGACCAGATGCAGTTGCTCGGCGGCCGTGAGGGCGCAGGCGACGATGGCGGCGGCGAGCGCGCCCCGCGCAGCGCCCCTGCGGCGCGCGCCCCGGCCCCCGCACCCGCAGCGCGCCCCGCCCCCAGGAGCGCCACCGGCTTCGACGAGATGGAGGACGACGTCCCGTTCTGATCGTGCCCGGGCCGGGCGAAGGCAGGGTCGAGCCCCCCCGCCTCTTGATACCCGTCTACGTATCTGCTACGATACCCGCATGGGTATCAAGAAGCACGCTCCCGTCTCGCTCGCGGCGCTGACCGCGGTCGCCGCCCTGCTCGCCGCCGCTGCACTGCCGGCGCTCGCCCTCGAGGTGCCCGTGGTGCAGGCCAGTCCCGGCCGCGGCGGCACGAGTCTGTCGATCGAGGGGCAGATCGAGCCGCTGCGCCAGGCGACGGTGGCGGCGCAGCTCGGCGGCAACGTGCTGGAGCTGCTGGTGAAGGCCGGCGACCGCGTCAAGGCCGGGCAGCCGGTCGCGCGCATCGACGCGCGCGATGCCGCCGCCGGCGTGCTGCGCAGCGACGCCGCGCTGGCGCAGGCCGAGGCCGAGGCGCAGAACGCGCGCACGGCGCTCGAGCGTACGCGCGAGCTGCGCGCGCAGGGCTTCATCAGCCAGGCGGCACTGGACAGCGCGCAGACGCAGGCCAAGGCGGCACAAGCCGGCGTGCAGCAGGCGCAAGCGGCGCGCGCGCAGGCGACGCTGGCGCGCAGCTTTGCGGTCGTCACGGCGCCGTTCACCGGCATCGTGCTCGCGACGCACCTCGAAGCCGGCGATCTCGCCAGCGCCGGGCGGCCCATCGTCACGCTCTACGCCCCCGGTGCGATGCGAGCCACCGCGCAGGTGCCGCTTTCGCAGGCGCCGGCGGCACGCCGCGCCAGCCGCATCGAAGTCGAACTGGCCGACGGTCAGCGCGTGGTACCTGCAGCCCGCACCGAGCTTGCGGGTGCGGACCCGGTGTCGCAGACGATCGAGTGGCGGCTCGACCTGCCCGCCGCCGCGCTTCCCGGGCTGCTGCCCGGGCAGGTGGCGCGCGTGCACTTCATCGGCGCCGCCGCCGGGCCCGAAGCGCCGGCGTCGCTGCGCGTGCCCGCCCAAGCGGTGCTGCGCCGCGGCGAGCTCGCAGCCGTCTACGTCGCGCAGGGCGAGGGCTTCGCGCTGCGCGCGGTGCGCCTGGGGGCCGAGCAAGGCAGCGAGGGGGTCGAAGTGCTCGCCGGGCTGAAGAGCGGCGAGAAGATCGCGGCCAACGCGGTGCAGGCGGGGCTCGCCGGCGCGCGTCCGGCGCCTTGAACGTCCGTCGATCGAAGAAGTGGACACCGACGTGAGCACCGAAGTGAGCACCGACTCGACGCAGGGCGCAGCGAACGGCAGCCGGCGCCTGGGCGTTTCCGGCCGGCTGGCCGCCGCCTTCCAGTCCAACGCGCTGACGCCGCTGCTGGCGCTCGTGGCGCTGCTGCTGGGCCTCTTCGCGGTGCTCGTCACGCCGCGCGAGGAGGAGCCGCAGATCAACGTCACGATGGCCAGCGTGATCATCCCCTTTCCCGGGGCGGCCGCGGCCGACGTGCAGAACCTGGTCGCGCTCCCGGCCGAGCAGGTGCTCGGCCAGATCGCGGGCATCGAGCACACCTATTCCGTCTCGCGCCCGGGCATGGCGATGGTGACGGTGCAGTTCAAGGTCGGCGTTGCGCGCACCGAGGCGCTGGTGCGCCTGTACGACGTGCTCAACGCCAACCAGGACTGGCTGCCTGCGGGTCTGGGGGCGCTGCCGCCGATCGTGCGCCCGATGGGAATCGACGACGTTCCGGTGGTCGCGCTCACGCTCTGGGCCGACGACGCCGCCAGCGCCCTCGAGCTCGAGCGCGTCGCGCACACGATGGAGGCCGAGCTCAAGCGCGTCCCCGGTGCGCGCGAGGTGCGCACCATCGGCGGCCCGGGGCGCGTCGTGCGCGTCGACGTCGACCCGAGCCGGCTGCGCGAGCGCGGCGTCGACCTGCTGCGCCTTCGGCAGACCCTGGCTTCGGCCAACCTGGGCATGCCCTCGGGCAGCGTCGTCGATCCGCAGGCGACCGGCCGCATGCTCTCGGTCGAGACCGGCGAGTTTCTGCGCGACGCCGATGACGTGGCGCGCATCGTCGTCGGCGTGCACCAGGGTCGCCCGGTGTATCTGCATGAAGTCGCGCGCGTGCTCCCGGGCGCGGGGCAACCACAGCACTACGTCTGGTACACGCCGGGTGCGGCGGCCGCCGGCGATGGCGCATCCGGCCCCGGCAGCGTCTTTCCGGCGGTGACGATCTCGGTGACGAAGAAGCCCGGCGAGAATGCGGTCGACGTCGCCTCGGCGGTGCGCGCGCGCGTGCAGACGCTGCACAACACCGTCATACCCGCCGGTGTACACGCGACCGTGACGCGCGACTACGGCGCCACCGCCGCCGAGAAGGCCAACAAGCTGATCCAGAAGCTCGCCTTCGCGACGGCTTCGGTGATCCTGCTCGTGGGTCTGGCGCTGGGCCGGCGCGAGGCGGTGATCGTCGGCGCCGCGGTGATCCTCACGCTCACGGCCACGCTCTTCGCGAGCTGGGCCTGGGGCTTCACGCTCAACCGCGTGAGCCTGTTCGCGCTCATCTTCTCGATCGGCATCCTCGTCGACGACGCCATCGTCGTCGTCGAGAACATCCATCGCCACCAGCAGCTCGAGCCCGACCGGCCGCTGCGCGAGATCATCCCCGCGGCGGTCGACGAAGTCGGCGGCCCGACGATCCTCGCGACGCTGACGGTGATCGCCGCGCTGCTGCCGATGGCCTTCGTCACCGGGCTGATGGGCCCCTACATGAGCCCGATCCCGATCAACAGCAGCCTGGGCATGGCGCTCTCGCTGGCGATCGCATTCACCGTCACGCCGTGGCTGGCGCTGAAGCTGATGAAGAGCCACGCGCACGCGGCGCCCGAGGCGACCGCCGGCGCCGAGGCCAACCGGCAACCCACCGGCCTTGCGGCCAGGCTGCCGCGGCTCTTCGACACCATGCTGCGTCCGCTGCTGGAGAGCGCGGCCAAGCGCTGGCTGCTGCTGGCGGCGGTGCTGGGCGCGATGCTGATGTCGGTGTCGCTGGCGACGATTCCGAACTCGCGCCTGGGCGTCGTGCTGAAGATGCTGCCTTTCGACAACAAGAGCGAGTTCCAGCTCGTGCTCGAGATGCCCGCAGGCACGCCGCTCGAGGACACCGCGGCCGCCCTGCACGAACTCGGCGCGTTCCTCGCCCGGCAGCCCGAGGTGCTGGACCTGCAGGGCTACGCCGGCACCGCCAGCCCGATCACCTTCAATGGCCTCGTGCGCCAGTACAACCTGCGCGCCGACGCCGAGCAGGGCGACCTGCAGGTCAACCTCGTCGACAAGGCCCACCGCCACGAGCAAAGCCACGCCATCGCGCAGCGCCTGCGCCCGGCGCTCGACGAAATCGCGGTGCGCCATGGCGGCAAGCTCAAGGTGGTCGAGGTGCCGCCGGGTCCGCCGGTGCAGAGCCCGCTCGTGGCCGAGGTCTACGGCCCCGACGAGGCCGGCCGCCAGCAGCTCGCGGCGCGCCTGGAAGAAGCCTTCCACGCCACGCCCGATATCGCCGCCATCGATTCCAGCCTGCGTGCCGACGCGCCGCGCGCCTTCCTGCGCGTGCAGCGCCAGCGCGCCGAGTCGCTGGGCATCGCGGTGTCGGAGGTGGCGCAGACCGTGCACGCCGCGCTCTCCGGCGCGGACGCCGCCTGGCTGCACGACGGCCACAGCAAGTATCCGGTGCCGGTGCGAATCCAGTTGCCGCGCTCCTCGCAGGTCGGGCTCGACGCGCTGCTGGCGCTGCCGCTGCGCGCGGCCGACGGGCGCCTCGTTCCGCTCTCCGAACTCGTGCGCGTCGAGCAAGGCGTGATCGACAAGCCGCTCTTCACCAAGGACCTGCAGGGCGTGAGCTACGTCTTCGGCGACGTCGGCCGCCGTGCCGCCGGCGCGGAGATCCCGGACTCGCCGCTCTACGGCCTGTTCGCGATCCGCGGCAAGCTCGCCGACGTCGCGCTGCCAGGCACCGGTGCGGTCGGCGAGTACTGGATCCGCCAGCCCGAGGACCCCTTCCGCGAGTACGCGGTGAAGTGGGACGGCGAATCGCAGATCACGTACGAGACCTTCCGCGACATGGGCGCCGCCTACGGCGTCGGGCTGATCCTGATCTACCTGCTCGTGGTCGCGCAGTTCCGCAGCTACCTCACGCCGGTGGTCATCATGGCGCCGATCCCGCTGACGATCATCGGCGTCATGCCCGGCCACGCGCTGCTGGGTGCGCCGTTCACGGCGACGAGCATGATCGGCATGATCGCGCTCGCAGGGATCATCGTGCGCAACTCGATCCTGCTCGTGGACTTCATCGAGCTGCAGCTGGCGCGCGGCCTGGCGTTCAAGGACTCCGTCGTGCAGAGCGCCGCGGTGCGCGCACAGCCGATCGCGCTCACCGGCCTGGCGGCGATGATCGGCGCCGTCTTCATCCTCGACGACCCCATCTTCAACGGGCTCGCGATTTCGCTGCTCTTCGGCATCGCGGTCTCCACGCTGCTCACCCTCGTCGTCATTCCGGTCCTGTACTACGCGCTGTACCGGCGGCGCATCGAGGCGGGCCCCGAGCCCCTTCCTCCCGTTCCCCCCACCCCACCCACCCCCACCGAAGGAGTTTCCTCATGACCATCGATCGTTACATCCGCGTGATCGCCGGGTTCTTCGTCATGCTGTCGCTGGCGCTCGGCGTCGAAGGCAGCCCCATCTTCGTCAGCAAGTGGTTCCTCGCCTTCACCGCCTTCGTCGGCCTGAACCTGTTCCAGTCGGGCTTCACCAACTTCTGCGTGCCCGGCATGCTGCTGAAGAAGCTGGGCGTGCCCGAAGGCGGCGCCAGCTGCAGCACGCGCTGAGCAGGGTCGGGCGGCAGTGGTCACAATGAGCGCGTCCCATTCCCCTGATCCCGAGGTCTGCACCATGTCCTCCCCGATGCTCATGGACGCTGCCAAGCGCACCGAACTGCTGAATCGCCTCAAGCGCGCCGAAGGTCAATTGCGCGGCATCCAGCGCATGATCGAGGAGGATCAGTCCTGCATGGACATCGCCGCGCAGATGGCCGCGGTGCGCAAGGCACTCGACGGCGCCTACGTGCGCATGACCGTGTGCTACATGCAGCAGGAGTTGCAGCAGCGCCTGCAACTGGACGAAGCCGCCGAAGGCGAGCTCGACACCCTGCTCGACGACGTGCAGACCCTGCTCGGCAAGGTGCGCTGAGCTTCCCGCCGACGGCGCCCGGCCCCCACCCGACCAACCACGACCCGAGGACCCCGCGATGAGCCAGAGCAAGGAAACCGTGCGCCTGACGCAGGTGCAGGACTACCGCTTCCACGCGCAGTTCGGCGAGGGCATCGCCGTGCTGCAGACCGACGAGCCGCCGCCGCTGGGTCAGGGCCAAGGGCCGTCGCCGGTGCAGATGCTCGCCGCGGCGGTCGGCAACTGCCTCAGCGCCTCGCTGCTCTTCGCGCTGCGCAAGTACAAGCAGGACCCGGGTGCGATCGCCTGCGACGTGAGCGCGGAGGTCGGCCGCAACGCCGAGAACCGGCTGCGCGTGCTGCAGATGCAGGCGACGATCACGATCGGCGTCCCGGGTGACACGCTGCAGCACCTCGAGCGCGTGCTCGGCAGCTTCGAGGCCTTCTGCACCGTCACGCAGAGCGTGCGCGAGGGCATTCCGGTGACGGTGAGCGTGTTCGATTCGCACGGCGCGCAGCTCGCCTGAGCGCAGGTCGTAGCATCGGGGATCCGCAATCCAGGAGGCCCCCTCGATGATCCGACGCCGCTCCACCCTCGTCCGCGCCACCGCGCTCGCGGCCGCCGCGCTGCTGCTGCAGGCGCCCGTGCACGCGCAGTCGAAGAAGGACACGCTCGTGCTGGCGATGCAGCTCGAGCCCACGCCAGGGCTGGACCCGACCGCGGGCGCGGCCTCGGCGATCGCCGAGGTCTCGCTCTACAACATCTTCGAGACGCTGACCAAGATCCACAGCGACAGCCGGATCAGCGGCTTGCTGGCCGAGAGCTGGACGGTCAGCCCCGACGCCAGGACCTACACCTTCAAGCTGCGCCGCGGCGTCAAGTTCCAGAATGGTGAGCCCTTCGACAGCGCCACGGTGAAGTTCAGCTTCGAGCGCGCCGTCGCCAAGGACAGCGTCAACAAGGACAAGGCGGTGTTCGCCAACATCGAGCGCATCGACACGCCCGATGCGCATACCGTGGTGCTGAACCTGAAGAACGGCAACGTCGACCTGCCCTTCCAGCTCGGCCAAGGCACGGCGATCATCGTCGAGCCCAAGAGCGCGGCGAGCAACGGCACCAAGCCGGTGGGCACGGGCCCGTACAGGCTCGAAACCTGGAACAAGGGGTCCAGCGTCGTGCTCACGCGCTGGGACGGCTACCGCGACGCCAAGGACGTGAAACTGCGCCGCGTGACGATACGCTTCATCAGCGACGTCGCGGCGCAGGCGGCGGCGCTGCTCTCGGGCGACGTCGACGTCTTCCCGCGCGTGGCGGTGCAGCGCAGCATCAAGCAGTTCGAGGGCAACAAGAAGTTCCAGGTCATCGTCGGCGGTTCGCGCGCGAAGACCATCATGGCCATCAACAACAAGCGCAAGCCGCTGGACGACGTGCGCGTGCGCCGCGCGATCCTGGCGGCGATCGACCGCAAGGCGGTGATCGAGGGTGCGGTCGACGGTTTCGGCGTTCCCATCGGCAGCTTCTACGTCCCGGGCGCGCCGGGCTACGTCGACACGACGGCGATCAATCCCTTCGACCAGGCCAGGGCGCGCGCGCTGCTGCACCAGGCCGGCGTCACGCCGCCGCTCGAGCTGACGATGAAGCTGCCGCCGGTGAGCTATGCGCGCCAGGGCGGCGAGGTCATCGCGGCGCAGCTGGCCAAGGTCGGAATCCAGGTGAAGATCGAGAACGTCGAGTGGGCGCAGTGGATGTCGGGCGTCTACGGCCAGAAGGCCTACGACCTGACCATCGTCAGCCACGTCGAGCCGCTGGACTTCGGCAACTTTGCGCGCCCGAACTACTACTGGGGCTACGAGTCGCAGGCCTTCAATGACTTGTGGGCGCAGATCAATGCCACCGTCGACGCCGGGCGGCGCAACAAGCTCATGGCCGATGCGCAGAAGATGGTGGCCGAGGAGGCGGTGGTGGCCTACCTCTTCCAGCCCACCTTCATCACCGTCGCCAACGCGCGCGTGAAGGGTCTGTGGAAGGACGTGCCCCTGTCGGTCAACGACCTTTCGGCGATGAGCTGGCAGTAGGCGGCCGCGGCGGTGGCGCTTGCTGGCGAGGCCGTTTCGTCAGACCCGGTAGTAGCTCCGGTACCACTCGACGAAGCGGCCGATGCCGGTCTCGATGCTCGTCGCCGGGCTGAAATCCACCCAGTCCTGCAGCGCCTGCACGTCGGCATAGGTGGCCGGCACGTCGCCGTCCTGCAGCGGCAGGAAGTTCTTCACCGCCTCGCGGCCGAGCGCGCGCTCGATGCAGGCGATGAAGTCCATGAGTGGCACCGGCTGGTGGTTGCCGATGTTGAAGACGCGGTAGGGCGCGCTGCTCGTCGACGGATCCGGCGTCTGCGCGTCGTAGGCCGGCTCCGGCGTGGCGATGCGATCGGTGACGCGCACCACGCCCTCGACGATGTCGTCGACGTAGGTGAAGTCGCGCTGCATGCGGCCGTGGTTGAAGACGTCGATCGGCCGCCCCTCCAGGATCGCCTTCGTGAACAGGAAGAGCGCCATGTCGGGCCGCCCCCAGGGGCCGTAGACGGTGAAGAAGCGCAGCCCCGTCGTCGGCAGCGCGTAGAGATGGCTGTAGGTGTGCGCCATCAGCTCGTTGGCCTTCTTGCTCGCCGCGTAGAGGCTCACCGGGTGGTCGACGCTGTCGTGCACCGAGAAGGGCATGCGGGTGTTGCCGCCGTAGACCGATGAGCTGGATGCGTAGACCAGGTGCTGCACGCCGCCGTGGCGGCAGCCTTCGAGCACGTTCATGAAGCCCACGAGGTTGCTTTCCACGTAGGCGTGCGGGTTCTGCAGCGAGTAGCGCACGCCGGCCTGCGCCGCCAGGTGGATGACGCGCTCGAAGCGCTCCTGCGCGAACAGCCGCGCCATGCCCTCGCGGTCGGCCACGTCCAGCCTCACGAAGCGAAACCCGGGTTGCGCCTGCAGCCGCGCCAGGCGGTCGTGCTTGAGCTGCACCTCGTAGTAGTCGTTCAGGTTGTCCAGGCCGACGACCTCGTCGCCGCGCGCCAGCAGCCGCAGCGCGGTGGTCATGCCGATGAAGCCGGCGGCTCCGGTGACGAGGATCTTCATGCCGACGCTGAGAGGAGGGGAAGGCCGGGTGGCGCGAGCGGGCTCATCCGGTACGGGCGGAGCAGTCTAGCCGCGCGCCTGCACGCCGTCGCGGCACTTTCCGACACCCGCCGCCAGCGGATGCACCGCGTGCGCCCGGCGGATCGTCTGCAGCCCTGGCTCCGACGGGCCCCGAGTGCAGGATCTTGTCTTCGCGCACCCGGTATGCAGCCTGGACCCCTTGCACTCCTCAGTCCCGCACGTTCCGGAACAATGCCGGGATGTGCAATCGGTACGTCTCGCCCGACCAGGCCGCCATCGAGCGCTTCTGGCACATCGGCGGCCACAATCCGCTCCGCTGGTGGGAGCCCAACATCTACCCGAGGGCGCCGGGCCCCTTCATTCGCGCCGCCGGGGGCGATCGTGATCTGGTCGTCGGGCAATGGGGCCTGATCCCGGACTTCGCCAAGACGCCCAAGCTCGCCTACCAGACCAACAACGCGCGGTCGGAGGAGTTGGCTCGGAAGGCGAGCTACCGGCGACCATGGGCGCGCGGGCAGCGTTGCATCATTCCGGCCACTTCGTTCGACGAGCCGTGTTGGGAAACCGGACGCAACGTCTGGTGGACTTTCCGGCGCAGAGATGGCCAGCCATGGGGACTTGCGGGACTGTGGAACACCTGGACCGACGATGCCAGCGGCGAACTGGTCGAGAGCTACACGATGCTCACCATCAACGCCGACACCCATCCGCTGATGCGTCGGATGCACAAGCCTGACCCCCGGCTGCGGCCCCATGAGCAGGACAAGCGATCGGTCATTCCCATCGAATCGGGCAACACCGACCAGTGGCTGCACGGCACGTTGGCCGATGCCGCACGCCTGTTGGCGCTCGCGCCGGTCGAAGTTTTCGAGGCGACTCCGCTCGGGCCGACGAATCTTCGGCACCAGGGCCAGTCGCCCTTGCTGTAGCGGCGTCGACTATCCTGAGCCCCACGGCATCACGTCGCCAGCGCGCTGCGCTTCGAGGAGCGCCTGGCGGGGGCGCCCGGCCGTCTTCGACTCGGGGTTCATCGAGGACCTCCGATTCCGGGTCAAAGCCATCTTGCGTGACCCATTCGAAGGTGTCGGCAAGCCCGAGCCCTTGAAGTACCCGGGAAGTGATGTCGGGTTGCGCAGACTGACCGCGGAAAACCGGTGCGTGTACGTCGTCAAGAGTGACCGGATGGACTTCCTCCAGGGCGCTACCATGCGCCGCCAGGCGCCGATATCTGCAGCCGTAGGCACCGGCTTGTTCCTTGGCTCGCCGCGGCTGCCAGGGCCGTCGCTACTGGATGCCTCGCCACCAGAAGTCAAACGACTGCGCTGTTTCATCCAGATGTATTGGCTCGCCAATGCGGGGCGTGAGCAAGCGGTATGGCTGGCCGTGGCTGGCGGCGGCGGCGCGCTCGAATGGCTCGTCCCAGGCGTGGCGCGCCAGGCTGAAGCGCCCGGCATGGGCGGTGAGCAACGATTGGGTCGACAGGATCTGCGCCGCGCGGCTGGCTTCCTCCGGGGTCATGTGAATATCGCTCCAGCGTTCGTTGTACTGGCCCGCATCCAGCGCCACCAGATCGAAATCACCGAAGCGCTGGGCAATGGCCTCAAAATGCGGCCCGAAGCCGGTGTCGCCGCTGAAGTACAGCCGATGCTGCGAGGATTCCAGTGCATAGCTGACCCACAGGCTCTGGTTGCGCTGCAGGAAGCGCCCCGAATAGTGCTGGGCAGGCAATACATGCACCTGCAGGTCCGTCCCCAGAGTCACACTGTCGTTCCATTCGACTTCACGAATCTGCGCCGGCAGATAGCCCCAGCGCGCGAGGTGCGCGCCGTTGCCCAAGCCGGCGACCACCAGCCGAGCCTTCGGCTGCAGTGCCTTCATCGTCGCGTAGTCCAGATGGTCATAGTGGTCGTGGGAGATCAGCACGGCATCGATGGGCGGCAGGTCCTCCACGCGGTAAAGGCTGGTGCCCTCGAACGCCCTCACCATCCAGGGCAGCGGCGCGGCGTGGCCGCTGAACACCGGATCGATCAACACACGCTGGCCGCCAAGCTGAACAAAGAAGGACGAATGGCCCAGCCACACGACGGCGTCCTGATCTGCCGGCAAGGCCGACAGATCCGTCTTGATGGCCGGCAGTGCCGCCGGCGGCTCAGGCCGGTCTCGTGATTCGAAGCGACCTCGAATAACCGCCATCAGGAACTGGATGCCCTTCAAACGCTGCGGCGTGGCGACTTCATTACGAAACTCGCCGTCGCGGTACTGCGCGGAGGCGTGCACACGTTGCAGCCGCTCGTCCTGCGGCAACTGTCCCAGACGGGGTTCAAGATAGGCGCAGGCGCCGATGATCAGTGCCACCAGCAGGGCGAGTGCGAGCATCAAAACGCGTTTCATGGGCAGGCCTCGCAGGTATTCAGCGGCTGCTTCTTGTCGCCGGTAGATTCAGGAGCGCTCGAGCGCACTCGCACCGCCGCCAGCACGGTGATGGCCGACAGTGCAAACAGAATCGCACTGGCCATCAAGATGGCCTGCGGGCCATTGGCATCGAGCAGGTAGCCGCCAAAGGCTGCGCCGAAGGTGTTGGCGACCTGGATCACCGCCACCTGCAGGCCACCAGCGCTTTCCGCGTCATCGGGCAGGCTGCGTGCCACCCAGGTGGACCAACCTACCGGCACTACGCCCAGCACCATGCCCCAGAAGGCAACGACCAGGGTGGTCACCAACGGAATGTGTCCGGCAGCGATCAGCACCGTCGCGCATACCACCAACAGCAGCGGCGCAAATGCCAGCGTGGTCTTGAGCTCGCCCCTGAGGAAGAAAGAGGACAGCGAAGTGCCAACGAAGTTGGCCACGCCAAATAGCAGCAGCACAGCCGAAATCTGCTGTACGTCGAAGTGCGGCACCGCCTCGAAGAACGGCCGTAGATAGGTAAAGAAGGCAAACTGGCCGGCAAATATGGCGAAGATCGCCAGCATGGCTGCCGGCACGCCTGCGCGCTTGAGCACCAAAAACGCCGCCAGTGCCGGGCGATGCTCACGTGAAGGCAGCTTGGGGAACACCAGCGCCTGCCAGATCAGGCACACCAGGCCCAGCCCTGCAGCCAGCAGGAACACCCCGCGCCAGCCGACAATCTCGCCCAGAAAGCTACCCGCCGGTGCCGCCAGCACCAGTGCCACCGACACCCCGCCAAAGACGATGGACAACGCCTTGGGTACGTCTCTGGCCGGTACCAATTGCAGGGTGATGGCGGCAGCCATGGCCCAAAACCCGCCCAGCGCCAAGCCCAGCAGCACCCGCCCCAGCAGCAAGACGGCAAAGCGGGTGCTCAACGCCGTCAGCAGGCAGGACAGGATCAGCAGCAGCGAGTAGCCCAGGATCACTTTTCGGCGATCCACGCCGCGCGTTGCCCGCGATGCGAACAGCCTGGCGAAGATGGCGGCAAAGGCCGTAGCCGTCAGCGTCTGCCCCGCCATGCCTTGCGAAATCTGCAAGCCTTCGGCCATGGGCGTGAGCAAGCCGGCGGGCAGAAATTCCACCGTAATCAGGCCGGCCACGCAGGCGGTGATCGATAGCACTGCGCTCCAGGACCCGCTTGTTTGTGAGGAGGATGGATTCATCGCCTGCTCGCTCACTTGGTGGTGAAGCCGCCATCGACGGCAATGGCCTGGCCGATCACGAACCCGGCCAGCGGGCTGCACAGCCACAACACGGCACCGGCCAGCTCCTCGGGCTTGCCCAAACGCCCCGCAGGGATTTCCTTGATCACCTCCGCCATATGCTCCGGCGCATCGCGCATGGCTTTCTGCACCATCGGCGTTTCCACCGGGCCGGGACATACGGCATTGATGCGAATACCCATAGGGGCGTATTCCAGCGCGGCACTCTTGGTCAGGCCGACGACACCGTGCTTGGAGGCGGTATAGGCCCCCAGATTGGCAAGCCCCGCCAGCCCGCTGTTGGACGAGCAGTTGACGATGGCGCCACTGCCCTGTGCCCGCATCTGGCGCAGCTCGTGCTTGAGGCAGTTCCACACGCCGCGTAGGTTCACGGCGATGGCCAGATCGAAGTCGCTGGCTTCGGCATCGGCAGTGTTGGCAACCGGTACGTGCAGCCCGGCGTTGTTGAACGCGAAGTCCAGGCTGCCAAAGTGCTCCACGCACGCGGCCACCGCGGCGGCTGCATCGGCTTCCTGGGTGACATCGCAGCGCACGGCAATGGCCTTGTGCCCGGCGGCCACGAGCTTTTGTGCCTCGGCCTGCGCCGCCTCAAGGTTCATGTCGGCCAGCACCACGGCAGCGCCGGATTCGGCAAAAGCAATGGCCGTAGCCAGGCCGATGCCCGATGCCGCGCCGGTGACCAGCGCGGCCTTTCCTTCAAAGTGGATGTTCATCTCAGTGCCTCGATATGTGCGGTTGGAAACACGAGCTCGATGACTCGTACTTCATGCCGTCCATGCTAGGCACCGAGACACTGCGGCGTTAGAAAGATGCGCTGTGATCTTTGGCGGATACTCCAAACGCGTTTGGATTTCTGCAGGCAAGGCAGACCTGAAAACGAGGCGCGCTCTGGCCGCGCGATGTAGCGCAGGACGGTGGGAGTGGCCAGCAGCGCCAATCAGGGACAGGCCCAGCGCCTGAATCGCCAAGCAGTACAGCGCCCCCGTGCGCAGCCTTGTCGGCTTTCAGTTGCCAAGCTTCGGACTGGCTACGGAAGGGATCCAGTCGAAGGTATAGGGGTCAGGACCCCGGCGGCCGGCCTCGCCTTTGTTCAACGCATCGATGGCAGTCAGTTCATCGAGTGTGAGCATGAACTCGAAGCTGGCGAGGTTCTGCGCCATGCGCGTGGGAGTGGCCGTTTTAGGAATCACGATGCGACCCTGCTGGGTGTGCCAGCGCAGCACCACTTCGGCGGGTGTCCGGTCATGCGCGTGTGCGATCCGGGCGATCACGGGATCGTCCAGCACCGAGGCTTGCCCCAACGGGCTCCAGGCTTCGATGGCGATGCCGTAGCCGGCGCACACATCGAACAAGTCGCGCTTGCCGTAGTACGGGTGCACCTGGATCTGGTTCACCGAGGGGATGCATCCCGTCTCGTCGATGATTCGCTTCAGGTGTTCAGGCTGGAAGTTCGACACGCCGGCCGAGCGCAGCAGGCCTTCATCAACCAGTTGCGTCATCGCGCGCCAGGTGGACACATAGTCGCCGCCGTAGAGCGTGGGCACCGGCCAGTGCATCAAGAACAGGTCGAGTTGTTCGACACCGAGCGCGGCCAGCGTCTGCTCGAAGCTGCGGCGCACGTCATCGGGCCGGTGGTTGCCATTGCCGAGCTTGCTGGTGAGGAAGAATGCCTCGCGCGGCAGACCCGAGCGGGCAATGCCCAGGCCCACGCCGGTTTCGTTGGCGTACATCTGCGCCGTATCGAAGTGGCGGTAACCGGCGGCAATCGCCGCCGCCACACCTTGTGCGGTGAGTTCGTGGCTTTCCGGGCGGCTGTCGCGCGGCGCGAGATCCATGGTGCCAAAGCCAAGCTGCGGAATGGCCACGCCGTCGTTCAATGTAATGATGTGCGTCTCAGGGTTCGTCATGCTTGCACCCCTGCTGCCGTTGTCTGGGTGTTGCTCAGGTCATAACGCAGCCAGACCACATCGCCGTTCAGCACCTCGCAGGAAGTGAGCTTCAAACGCTCAACCGGGAAAGACGGGTTGTCGCGCTCGCCCGAGAATTCAAAGATGGTCGGTGCACCGGAATAGCCATCCAGCCCCGGCAGAATCAGCAGGCTGATTTCATCGATCAGCCCGGCATGCAGAAAGCGCCCCGATGTGGCCGGCCCACCTTCCAGATACAGACGCTTGATGCCCAGTGCGCCGAGCTTGTCGAGCACCAGACCGAGATCCACCTCATCGCGGCCAGCGAACAAGGTGTAAATGCCCTCGCTGCGCAGACCGGCCAGATAGCGGTCGCTGCTGGCCTCGGTGACCACCACGATGATGCGCTCGCCGTCGATCTCGTTGCTGCCCCAGGCCTGTGTACCCTTGGGTGCGATCACCACCTGATACTTGCCTTGCCCCGGCTCGGGCAGCACGTCCACGCGCGCGACGGTTTCCGTGGTCTCTGGATAGGGTGCGTTGCCTTGGGTGTACTCCTGCGCGGTGGCGTGGCCCATGATGGCGGCATCGGTTTCGATCTTCGCACGGGCGGCATCCCACAGCCCTTCGGGCACCACATCGGCGGGGTGCCACAGCGGCACCAATGCGCGTCCATCGACGCTGCTGGTCATGTGACAGATGACTCTGGGTTTCATGTCTTTCCCTCTGGTGTCGAGTTGAATCACTTGGTTGGTGCTTCCACCCCCACCATGGCCTGCTGCGCCGGGGCGTAGCGCTCGCCGACGATTTCAATCTGTGCGGCAGCCGTTTCGATGGCTTCAAGGTCGGCGGCGGTTAACTGGATCTGCACCGCACCGAGGTTTTCTTCCAGCCGGTGCAGCTTGGTGGTGCCCGGAATCGGCGCGATGTATGGCCGCTGCGCGAGCAGCCACGCCAGTGCGATCTGCGCGGGTGTGGCGCCCTTGTCGGCGGCCACGCGCTTGAGCAGTTCCACCAGCATCTGATTGTTGGCAATGGCTTCGGGCGAGAAGCGCGGCACGCTCTTGCGGAAGTCGCCGTCGCCCAGCGTGAAGTCCTTGCCCATGGCGCCGGTGAGAAATCCCTTGCCCAGCGGGCTGTAGGGCACCAGACCGATGCCTAGCTCATCGCAGGCGGCGAGGATGCCGTTGTGCTCCACGGCGCGCCACCACAACGAATATTCGTTCTGCACCGCCGCTACCGGCAGCACCGCGTGCGCCCGGCGCAGCGTGGCCACGCCCGGCTCGGACAGGCCGAAGTGCTTGACCTTGCCCTCATTGACCAGCTCTTTCACGGTGCCGGCCACGTCCTCGATCGGCACGTTCGGATCGACGCGGTGCTGGTACAGCAGGTCGATGGTGTCAACGCCCAGGCGCTTGAGCGAACCATCGACCGCCAGACGGATGTGTTCGGGGCGGCTGGACAGCCCGCGGTTTTCGCCGGTTGCAAAGTCGATGTCGAAGCCGAACTTGGTGGCGATCACCACCTGCTCGCGCAGCGGGCGCAGCGCCTCACCCACCACTTCTTCATTGGTGAAGGGGCCGTAGACCTCGGCGGTATCGAAGAAGGTCACGCCGCGCTCGACGGCGGCGCGAATCAGCGCCACACCCTCCGCGGTGGTGAGCTTGGTGGCATAGCTGAAGCTCATGCCCATGCAGCCAAGGCCGAGTGCAGAGACTTCGAGATTTCCAAGTTTGCGGGTTTGCACGGCTCAATCCTCAATGGTGTTGCCGAACATGCGGGTGTTGACCAGATCCGGGTCTGGTCCGCCCCGTATGCCGGTGTCCAGCGCGTCGATGGCGGCGATTTCATCCGCGCTCAGGCTGAAGTCGAAGATGGCGAAGTTCTCGGCAATGCGCTCTGGCCGCACCGATTTTGGAATGGCGCAAACGCCATGCTCGATATGCCAGCGCAGCACGATTTGCGCCGCCGTCTTGCCGTACTTCGCGGCCAGGTTCGTGATGACCGGATGGGTGAGCGGGTCCTGCGATGCGGGCTTGTCGTTGAAGTAGCGGTTGATGCCGCCAATCGGCGACCAGGCCTGGGTGATGATGCCGCGCCTGGTATCGGCCATGCGCAACGCCTGCTGGTTGAAGAAGGGATGCAGTTCCACCTGATTGACCGCCGGAATGATTTGGCTTTCCTGCGCCAGCGCGTCCAGATCGCGCTCGCTGAAATTGCACACGCCAATCGCACGCACGCGACCATCGGACAGCAGTTTCTGGGCCGCTTTCCAGGAGGCCAACGTGGCCTGGAAGTCCGTGGGCACCGGCCAGTGCAGCAGATACAGGTCCAGATAATCGAGCCCCAGCTTGCGCAGGCTGACATCGAACGCATGCAGCGTCCTGTCGTAGCCGTAGTCGCTCATCCATAGCTTGGTGGTGATGAAGAGTTGCTCTCGCGCGATACCGCTGCACTTGATTCCTTTGCCGACCTCGCGTTCGTTGTAGTAGGCCGCGGCGGTGTCGATCAGGCGGTAGCCGCTGGCAATCGCGGCGGCAACGGCGTCGACCGTCTGTTCGGGTGATGATTGGTAAACACCGAGACCGAGGGCGGGCATGTGCACGCCGTTGTTGAACGTGAGTTGTGGCGTCATTGCGTTCATTGCGAAGCCTCCTGAGATGGCGGGTTCAGCGGCGAGACCTGGATGGTGGCGGCACGTGGGCCGGCGGCAATCATCGGTGCGAGGTAGGGGCTGCTGCGATACTTGGCGCGGTAGGCCTCGTCGATGCCATCGTTGACGGCTCCGTCCACCGGCGCAAAGGCCACGTCCAGCGTCAGGCCGGCAACCTGGATGCGCCCGGCCTTCTGTTGCCGGGCGGCTTGATACCAGCGCGAACGCGTGCCGTTGTAGGCACGTACATAAAGGGCATCGTCCACCACTACCGACCAGATCCAGGTGGGGGTGCCGTAGGTTCTGCCGTCCGCGCGCAAGGGAGCGATATGCAGGTCGTCCGCTTCGGCGATCCTGTGCAAGATGTTTCTTGGCCATGTGTTCATGGGGGCCTCCATCAGATTGAAATCAGGGCTTGACCATCACCTTGATGGCCTCGCGCGCATCCATGGCGCGGTAGCCGTCAGGCACCTCCTCCAGGCCAACAGTGCGGTCGAACACCAGGCCGGGCTGGATACGACCTTCAAGTACATCGGGCAGCAGCTCATCGATGTAGGCGCGCACCGGTGCGGGGCCGCCGCCAACCAGCACGTTGCGGTAGAACATGGGCTGGGCCTGCGGCACGACGTCGTAGTGCGGCACGCCGACGCGGCCCACCGCGCCACCGGCACGCACGATGTCCATGGATGTCGCCATGGCCTGTTCGGTGCCCACGCATTCGAGCACCGAGTGCACGCCCTGGCCGCCGGTCAATTCGCGCACGCGCTCAATGGCTTCGTCACCCCGTTCACTGACCACGTCGGTGGCTCCGAACTGGCGCGCCAGTGCGATGCGGTCCGCATGGCGACCCATGAGGATGATCTGCTCGGCACCCAAGCGCTTGGCGGCGATCACCGCGCACAGGCCCACCGCACCGTCACCGATTACCGCTGCGCGTTTGCCCTTGCCAACGCGGGACACCACCGCTGCATGGTGGCCGGTGCCCATCACGTCCGAGAGGGTGAGCAAGGAGGCCATCAGCGCGTGGTCTTCACCCACTAGTAAGGGGTAGAGCGTGCCGTCCGCCTGTGGAATGCGCAGCGCCTCGGCCTGCGCGCCGCCCACGTCGGGACTGCCAAAGAAGCCGCCGTGGGTGCAGGCCGTGTGCAGACCTTCATGGCAGAAGTCGCAACTGCCGTCGGACCAGGCAAACGGCATGATGACCAGATCGCCCACCTTGATCTTGCGCACATCGCCGCCAATGGCCTCGACCCGCCCAATGGCTTCGTGGCCCATGTGCTGGCCGTGACCGTCGGCCTGCTTGAGCCGGTAGGGCCACAGATCGCTGCCGCAGATGCAGGCGCGGGTCACACGAATCACCGCATCGGTGGGCTGTTTGATGGTGGCGTCTGGGATGTTTTCGATCCGCACGTCGCCGGCCTGGTACATGATGGTTGCGCGCATGATGGTCGCTCCTATTGCCCGATCAGCTGGCGCAGCAGCCGGGCCTGTGTGGGGTTGATGGCCTCTTCGATCACATCAGCCGCATGACGCAGCTGCGCCTGGCTGATGCCGGTGTTCCTGCCAATGCCCACATGCGACCTAAGTTGCGGCTCGACACCGGTCATGGATGCGAGTGCTGCGATGGTGACCAGTTCTCTCTGCAGGTGTGTCAACACCGGGTTGTCGAAGATGTCGGCAAACAGGTGCTCCTTCAGGAAGCGGTCGATCTCCGGGCTGAACTCGCCGAAGCCGGGCGCAGGTTTGGCTTGCGCCACCTTGGTGAGCTTCTCCAGTGTCGCGCGGCCTCGCTCATAGCGGTCGCCACCCTCAATCGGCTGGTAGGTCTGGCCGATGGGGTCTTTGATGCCTTGCCGGCTGCGGGCATCGAGCACCGTCCTGAGTGTGTTGATGCCATTGAGGCTGCGCGGAAATCCGCAATAGGCATAGAGCTGCTCCAGAGCGGTCTTGACCTGATTGACGGTCAGGCCCGCATCCAGGCCCGAGCGCAAGGCCGGGTCGAGGGCCTCGAGGTTGCCACTGGCGGTGTGGGCGGCAATGCGTACCAGGGCGATTTCCTGAGCATTCAGGGCGCTGGCTTGCGGTGCCGATGGGTGGGTTTGTGCATTCACGACACTCACTCCTGGGACCAAGTAACTCATGACGATGGCGAAGACGCCGGACAACAGGCGCTTTGCATTCATGGCTGCCCCCTGTATTGCGCGTCGGTCACATGCTCCTTCCACACGGCGTTCTTGCCGTCACGCACGCCGGTAATCACCAGGTGCGTCATGGGCGCATCGGGTGTGGCACCGTGCCAGTGCTCCACCCCGGGTGGGCACCACACCGAGTCGCCGGTTTCGACACGGGTGACCTTGCCGTCGCGTGTGCCGGTCAGCGCGGTGCCCTGGGTGACGACGATGTGCTGCCCGGCTGGGTGCTCATGCCAGGCGCTGCGCGCACCGGGTGCAAAGGTGACGTAGGCACCCGAGTAGTGGGCTGTGTCATTGGCAGGGAACAGACGGTTGACCTGCACATCGCCGGTGAACACATCGGCCGATCCCTTGGCCACGTTCTGTGGTGCTGCCTTGAACAAGGTTTGCGCTGCGCCCGTATCGGCTTGAGCCATGGGCGTGCAAAGCGCAACAACGAACGCTGACAGTGCCAGTTTTTTCATGAACATGGAAGTACTCCTTTGTTTGTGATGAGCAGGTAATGGCGCTGACACCGGCTGGCTATACGCCCGCCCTGCGCCGTTCCACGATGGCCCGGAAGGCAGGCACATCGAACAATTCGGGATCGGGCCCGCCGCGCAGATCACGATCAAGGCCATCGAGCGCCGCCATCTCGTCGGCGCCCAGCGTGAAATCGAAGATGTCGATGTTGCTCAGCAGTCGCTCGTAGTGCTGCGATTTCGGAATCACGATGCAGCCGTGCTGGGTGTGCCAGCGCAGCACGATTTGCGCCGCCGACTTGCGATGCTTCTGGGCCAGTCCCACCACGACCGGGTCTTCCAGCAGGCGCACCGGGCGCGTAGGATCCTTGGGCAGGGTGACGAACACCCCGCCGATGGGCGACCAGCTCTCGGTCTTGATGCCATAGCGGTCATGGGCCTGGCGCAAGGCCTGCTGCGAGAAGTAGGGGTGCAATTCGACCTGGTTGAGCACAGGGACCACGTCGGTGTTGTCCATCAGCTGGCGCAGATGCGCGGGCTGGAAGTTGCTCACGCCGATGGCACGAATGCGCTTGTCCGCATAGAGCTTTTCCAGCGCCTTGTAGGCCGCCAGGGTTTTCTTGAAGTCCGTCGGCACCGGCCAGTGCAGCAGGTAGAGGTCCAGGTAGTCGAGGCCCAATGCCTGGAGGCTTCTGTCAAACGCCCGCATGGCTTCGTCGTAACCAAAATCCTCTATCCAGAGCTTGGTGGTCACAAACAATTCAGAACGCTTCACGCCACTGCGTACGATGCCTTCGCCCACTTCCTTTTCGTTGCCATAGTTCTTGGCCGTATCGATCAGGCGGTAGCCGTTGCGCAGGGCGAAGTCGATGACATCGGCGGTCTGGATGGTCGGCAGGGCAAAGCAGCCCACGCCGAACACCGGCATCTCGACGCCATTGTTCAGCTTGACCATGGGGCTTTTGCCGGCGCTGGACGCTGGGCGGCTTGCCGCTGCAGATGGGGCGCCAGCGCTGCTCCCGGTCGCGAAAGCGCTGCCAGGCACAGCTGCAGCGGCGGCGCTGGCGGCAAGTCCTGAAATGAAAGTGCGCCGGCTGCTGCTGGCGAGCTCGGGGTGCGAGAGCTTGTGATCGTCCATTGCAATCTCCTTGGAGGATTGGCAACCGCACCCGCCATTCAGTTGAGGCCTGGTGCTGGTTGCGAGCTGTCATGAAGTACGGCTGAAAATTTAGTCCTCAGGCCCCGATGTACGCTTGCACGATCCTTGATGTTGTTTGGCAAATTCTCCAAGGCGACAGAAGATCAATGGACTCAGGCGTGGCTGGCGAACTAGCATCCCCGCATGAGCATGAAGGAGAGCGCCATGAACGACTGGAACCAAAGACGGCTGGAAGCCGGCCGGGCGGAGCTGGCCGAGCGCATCGCGCAGGCCCAGCCAAATGAAGGCCAGCTGGAAGTGCGGCCTGGCCTGTATCTGAACCGCATTTCCTCACCGCACCATGCCGTGCATGGCGTACTGGAGCCGTCCTGCTGCGTCGTGGCCGAGGGCAGCAAGGAGGTGGTGCTGGGGGAGGAATCCTTCGTGTATGACGCCGCCCACTACCTGATTGCCACCATGGGCGTGCCGGCCTTTGCCCGTATCGTTCACGCCACCCCGGAGCAGCCCTATCTGAGCATGCGTTTCTTGCTCGACCCGGCCGTGGTGACCGCGGTCATCCTCGAATCCGGAATCATTCGCCAGAAGGGAGAGACGGTCAGTGACGCCAAGGCCGTGGACGTCAGCGCCCTGAGCGTAGACATGCTGGATGCCGCACTACGGCTGGTGCGCTCGGCGGAATCCGCCGAGGAGTACCGGGTGATGGGGCCCTTGATCCAGCGCGAGCTCATCTATCGTCTGCTGACCGGAGCCCAGGCCGCCCGCCTGAACCAGCTGGCACGTTTCGGAGGCCAGGATCACCGCATGGTGCGGGCGGTCAAGCTGCTGTCGGATCATTACGTCGAGCCGCTGCGCGTCGAAACCGTCGCCGAGCAGCTTGGCATGAGCGTGTCCGGGTTTCATGCCCATTTCAAGGCGGCCACCAATATGTCGCCCGTGCAGTTCCAGAAGAAACTGCGATTGCAGGAAGCGCAGCGCCTGATGCTCAGTGAGGACTTCGATGCCGGGCAGGCAGCCTACCGCGTTGGCTACGAGGATCAGTCGCACTTCAGTCGTGACTACAAACGCCAGTATGGCGAGCCGCCGGCGCGGGATATCGCACGGCTGCGGGAAATGGCGGCTTCGGGGATGGCTGTCTAGGCGCGGTTCGTTGGAAGAGCACGCACCATGTGACAGCGCTCGGGCTGCCGAGTAGTCGGCTCCCTGGTCTTGATCCGCACAAACGCATAGAGCGCCGATCCGCGAAGCAGGGGCGAACCGGGCCGGTCATGCCGCCCATGGGCGGATCGGCTGGCACACGCAAAATGGCCCGGAACCCCGCGCGGCTTGGGGGGCTCACAAACGAAAACGCCCAACCGAGAACGGTTGGGCGTTGAATGGTGGTGGCCAAGGGCGGAATCGAACCACCGACACGCGGATTTTCAGTCCGCTGCTCTACCAACTGAGCTACTTGGCCGAAGCGCGGCAGTATAGCGTCTTGCGAGCGCGCTCAGGTGCTTCCGCGCTTGTTGCGGGTGAGGTCGACGCCCAGCTGCTTGAGCTTGCGGTAGAGGTGGGTGCGCTCGAGCCCGGTCTTCTCGGCCACGCGCGTCATCGAGCCGCTTTCCTTGGCGAGGTGGAACTCGAAGTAGCTCTTCTCGAAGGCGTCGCGCGCTTCGCGCAGGGGGCGGTCGAGGTCGAAGCTCTGCTCGGCGCGCGGGCCGCTGGGCAGCGCGACGGAAAGCGGCAGCGCCGCTGCCAGGCTGCCGCCGCTGCCCTCACCGGGCAGCACGCCGACGTCGCCGCGCGGCAGCGGGCTGCCGTTGCCCGCGGGCGTGGTGCCGCCGCCGCGCGGCACCGGCTTGACCAGCGCCTGGTCGACCGCGCGCAGCAGCTTCTGGAGCGTGATCGGCTTTTCGAGGAAGGCGGTGGCGCCGAACTTGGTCGCCTCGACGGCGGTGTCGATGGTGCCGTGGCCGCTCATCATGATCACCGGCATGCTCAGCATGCCGTTGGCGCCCCACTCCTTGAGCAGGCTGATGCCGTCGACATCGGGCATCCAGATGTCCAGCAGCACGAGGTCGGGCCGCAGGGATTCGCGCACGCTGCGGGCCTGGGCGGCGTTTTCCGCCAGTTCGACGGTATGCCCTTCGTCGGCGAGGATTTCCGACAACAAGGCCCGGATGCCAAGCTCGTCGTCTACGACCAGTATCGTTGCCATGCGCGCTTCATTGCACTTCCAGGGTGCCGCCACCGTCCGTGTCGGCGCCGCCTGCGTCCGCTTGCGTCGCCGCCGTCGCGGCCGCCGCAGGGGCGAAACGCGAAAATGATAGCGAAACCCGTGCACCGACCACCTCGCCCGCGGGATCGTCGTCGCGCTGCAGGTTCGCCAGGCGCAGCTGCGCATGGTGGTCGTCGGCGATCTTCTTCACCACCGCCAGGCCCAGTCCCGTGCCCTTGGCCTTGGTGGTGACATAGGGCTCGAAGGCACGCTTGAGAACCTTCTCTGCGAAGCCGGGGCCGTTGTCGAGCACCGTCAGCCGCACCGCGTGCAGTTCGCCGTGCTCGCCGCGCGCGCTCGATGTGCGAACGAGGACGCGGCCGTGATCCTGCTCGGAGACGGCGTCGAGCGCGTTCTGAAGCAGGTTGTGGATGACTTGCCGCAGCTGCGTGGCGTCGCCCATGATGAGCGGCAGCGCGGGTTCGAGCTGCGCCGCGAGCACGCCCGCGTCGAGCGCCTGGCCGTAGAGCGCGAGCAGCTCCTGCACGAGCAGGTTGAGGTCGAGCGGCCGCGGCTGCGCCGCGGGCAGCCGCGCGTAGTCGCGGAACTCGTTCACCAGGCGCTGCATCGCCTGCACCTGGCTGACGATGGTGGCCACCGAGCGCAGCAGCAGCGCCTTCTCGGCGCCTTCGAGCTTGTCCTGCAGCCGGTGCTGCAGCCGCTCGGCCGAGAGCTGGATCGGTGTCAGCGGGTTCTTGATCTCGTGCGCGAGCCGCCGTGCCACCTCGCCCCAGGCGGCGCTGCGCTGCGCCGAGACGACGTCGCTGATGTCGTCGAAGACGAGCAGCCGCATCGCGCCGGGCAGCTGCGCGCCGCGCACGAGCAGGCTGATCACGGCGCCGTCGCCGCGTGCGAGCTCCCAGCTCTCCTGCCATTGGTCGCGCTCGCCGGCCTCGGGGCTGGTGTGCAGCATCTCGAAGCGCTGGCCGATGCTCTGCGCCAGTCCTTCGAGCTCGGGCACCTCGTCGAGGCGCCGCCCTTGCCAGGCGCCGAAGGGCAGGCGCAGGATGCGCGTGGCGCTCGGGTTCACGGTGTCGATGCGGCCTTCGGGGTCGAGCACGATGACGCCCGCGCTCAGCGTGTCGAGGATGGTCTGCAGCCGCGCGCGCGCGCCCTCGAGCAGCGCCACGCCGCCCTGCACCTGCTCGCGCGCCTCGGCCAGTTGCGCCGTCATGTCGGCGAAGGAACGCGTGAGGCCGCCGAGCTCGTCGCCGGAGGCGAACACCGGCTTGGCGGTGAGGTCGCCCGCGGCGACCTGGCGCACGCCGTCGGCCAGCAGCAGCAGCGGCCGCGCCAGTTGCGTGCCCAGCAGGATCGCCAGCAGCACGGCGCCGAACACCGCCAGGATGAGCGCCAGCGTCAGCGTGCCGATGTACATGCGGCGCAGGCCATCGCGCGCGAGCGCCCGCTGCTGATACTCGGCGTAGGCCTCCTGCACCGCCAGCGCGTTCACCGCCACGCTGCGCGCAAGCGGCTGCACGAGGAGCAGATAGCGGTCCTCCTCGGGTGCGATGTCCAGCGTGCGGCTGGGGACGCGTGCCAGCGCGCGCACGCGGGCGCCCGTTCCGCGCGGTGCCGCCAGCGCCTCTTCGTCCAGGCCGTCGATCTGGCTGGCGACGCCGACCTCGCGCGCCTGGCGCAGAAGCGTCGCGCTCGGGCGCTCGGGTGCGCCGCTGCCGGTGCTGCCGCCGGCGCTCATGCGCACCTGGCCGCCGCCGGACACGAGCGCGAGTTCGGCCACGCCGATCTGCTGGCGCAGGCGTTCGAGCCCGAGCGGCGCGATCGTGCCGCCGCCTTCGCCCACGCGCTCGGCGGCCAGCCGCGCCTTGCCCGAGAGGTCGGCCACCAGCGCGTCCAGCGTGCCCTTGCCCAGCGAAAGACCGGCGTCGAGCGCCTGCGCCAGCCGCACGTCGAACCAGGCCTCGATGCTGCGCGCGACGAACTGGTAGGACACCGCGTAGATCGTCAGCCCCGGCAGCAGGCCGACGAGCGCGAAGATCCCCGCGAGCTTGATGAGCAGGCGGCTGCCGAACTTGCCGCGGCGCAGCCGCAGCAGCAGGCGCACCGCGGCGAAGCCGATCACCAGCGTGAGCAACGCGGCGACGGCGACGTTGGCCCAGAAGAGCCAGACGAAGCGGCGCTCGCCGGCGGCGCTGCCGCTGCCGCCGTCGAAGCCCATGCGCACGACGAAGGTGAGCACGAGCACGAGCCCGGTGAGCGCCGTCAGCGCCACGATCCAGGTCCAGCGCGCCGAGCGCGTCATGGCCGGCGCCCTAGTCGACTCGCAGCGTGCGCTCGATGCCGAGCGCGAAGTCGTTCGCCCCGGGCAGGCCGATCGACATCGGACCCGGAAGCTGCGAGGTGTCGAGCCGCCAGGCGAAGTCCACCGTGTAGCGGCCTTCGGGGTCGAGCTGCGCAAGCTCGGCCAGCCGCCAATGCGACGCCCGCGTCACCACCGCGAGCGCCTCGGCCAGCGTGGCGTAGTTCTGGTTCAAACCGCCGAGGCCCGCGCGCCAAGTGCCGGTGAGCGGCTGGTACGCCAGCCGCCAGCTGCGGCGCACGCGCGCCACGCGCTCGTCGCGCCAGTACCAGCGGCCGCGCAGCAGCGTCGCCTGGGCGGTGAAATAGATCGGAACGCCGCGCTGCAGCGCGTCCTCGACGGCGCGCGGCAGGTTCACCTGCACGGCGAAGTCGAGCAGGAGCTCGGTCTCACTGCGCAGCACCTGCAGGGTGTTGAGCTCGACCGCGGCGCGTGCCCGGCGCGGCAGCGCCAGGGCGCCAAGGAGGGCCGCGCCCGCGAGCAACGCCTGCCGCCGCGAGAGCTCCGCGCGGCAATCCTCGGCCCAGCCGTCCCGGCGCCGCCGGCCGGCCCTGGGCACGCTCGGGAGCCGCCGATGGTCCATGGTGGGTGGGAAAGGCGTCAGCTCTTGTGGATCAGCGCGTAGAAGAAGCCGTCCGGCGCGGCGATCGGCACCGTCGCCGCGCCGGCGGGGTTTCGATTGTCGGCCAGCGGCAGCAGATGGCCGGGCGCGGCGGCGTCGAGCCGGGCGCTGCCCGGGGGCAGGCGTTGCATAAACGCGTCGATCCGCTGCTCGCCCTCGACCTTGAAGATCGAGCAGGTGGCGTAGACGAAGCGTCCACCCGGCGCCAGCAGCGGCCACAGCGCCTGCAGCAGCTCGTCCTGCAGGCGCGCCAGCGAAGCGAGGTCGTCGGCGCGCCGCAGCCAGCGGATGTCAGGGTGGCGACGCACGATGCCCGAGGCGCTGCAGGGGGCGTCGAGCAGGATGGCATCGAAGGGCCGGCCATCCCACCACGGGTCGACGCGGCGCGCGTCGGCCACGCGCACCTCGGCTTGCAGCTGCAGGCGCAGCAGCGTCTCGTGGATGCGTGCGGCGCGCGCGGGGTCGCTGTCCAGCGCCAGCAGCTCGAGGTCGGCGCGCTCCAGCAGTTGTGCCGTCTTGCCGCCCGGCGCGGCGCAGGCGTCGAGCACGCGCGCCCCGGGTGCCAGCGAACCCGGCCCTTCGCCGAGCACGAGGCCGGCGGCGAGCTGCGCCGCAGCGTCCTGGACCGAGACCTCGCCCGCGGCGAAACCCGGCAGCTGCTGCACGGCGCAGGGCTGCGCCAGTTGCACCGCACAGCCCGCCAGGCGCGGATCGTCGAGCAGCCAGGCGCGCTGGCCCGCCGCCGCGAGCCGCTGCACGTAGGCCGCGCCCGTGCCGCGGCGCGCGTTCACGCGCAGCGTCATCGGCGGGCGCTCGTTGCCCGCGCGCAGCAGCGCCTGCCACTGCGCGGGCCAGTCGCGGCGCACGCGCTCGATCCACCAGGGCGGATGGTTCCAGGCGCCCAGCGGCGTGCGCTCGACTGCCTCGACCAGTGCCGCGCGCTCGCGCACGAAGCGGCGCAGCACGGCGTTGACGAAGGGCACCGCCGCCGGTGTGCGCTGGCGCGCGGCGTTCACCGCCTGATCGACGAGCGTGTGGTCGGGGTACGGCGGCTCGGGCACCGGCCACAGCAGCGCCAGCGCCGTGCACAGCATCGCGTCGACCGCCGGCGGCGGCGTGCGCGGCGCGAGCAACTGCCGCAACTCGGTGGCGGCACCCAGGCGCCGCAGCGCGTCCAGGCCCAGCGCCTGCACGCCGGCGCGCGCATCGGGCGGGCAGCGCGAGATCCAGTCGGTGGCCGAGCGGCCGCTGCGCACCGCCTGCACGAGCTCTGCCGCCAGGTCCAGCAGCCGCGACAGCGGCGGCGACGCTTGGGGTGGGGCAGCGGTAGGCACGCAGGCAGTCTAGCGGTCAGGCCCGCGCGATGGTCGTCGCCGTGCCCGGCTCGCTCTCCGGCGCCCTTGGCTTCAGAATGCGGGATCATCCTTTCGGGGATCCCTGACGGAGACCGCCCATGCCGCCCAGCCCGCCGGCTGCCGCCGATCGCATTTTCCGCAGCGAGGAGGAACTCGCACGGATGCCGGCGTCGGCGCGCATCCGCTACCGCCTGCAGGACGCGCGCTGCCGCCACCACGCCAACGACAACATCGCCGCCTTCGTGCGCGAGGGCGAGCTCGACGAGCTCAAGGCCGAGGTGCAGGCCAGGGTGCAGGAGCTGCTGCACGCGCTCGTCATCGACACCGAGGGCGACCACAACACGCAGGGCACGGCCGAGCGCCTGGCGCGCATGTACATCGACGAGGTCTTTCGCGGCCGCTACCAGCCCATGCCCGCGGTGACCGAGTTCCCGAACGCCGAGCGCCTGAACGAGCTCATGATCGTCGGCCCGATCACCGTGCGCAGCGCCTGCTCGCACCACCTCTGTCCCATCGTCGGGCGCGTCTGGATCGGCCTGCTGCCCAACGAGCACTCCAACCTCATCGGCCTGTCCAAGTACGCGCGCATCTGCGACTGGGTGATGAGCCGGCCGCAGATCCAGGAGGAGGCGGTGATGATGCTGGCCAACGAGCTGCAGCAGCGCGTGCGCCCGGACGGGCTGGCCATCGTCATGGAGGCCGACCACTTCTGCATGCACTGGCGCGGCGTGAAGGACAACGCGTCGGCGATGGTGAACAGCGTCATGCGCGGCGCCTTCCTCAAGGACGCCAGCCTGCGGCGCGAGTTCCTCTCGCTGCTCTCGCGCAAGGGCCAGGACTGAAAGCCTGGGGAAAGGAGTTCGAGCATGCTCGTCCGACTCATGTACGCCAGCCGCCCGGCGCCGGCGCTGGACGCCGAGGAACTGGCCGCCATCCTGCGCGAGAGCCGCGCCAACAATCCCCAGCACGGCATCACCGGCGTGCTGTGCGTGGGCGACGGCGTCTTCGTGCAGGTGCTCGAAGGCAGCCGCAGCGCCGTCAACCGGCTCTTTCAGCTCATCGCCGCCGACACGCGGCACAAGCAGCTCGAGCTGCTGAGCTACGAGGAGATCCACGAGCGGCGCTACGCCGCCTGGGCGATGGGGCAGATGGACATCGCCGGGCTCAACCCGGCGCTGCTGCTGAAGTACTCGCTGTGCGCGCGCCTGGACCCCTTCACCGTCTCCGGCGAGGCCACCGCAGCGCTGCTGGACGAGCTCATGTCCACGGCGGCCATCGTGCGCTGCCCTTGAGCCGCCGCGCTCACTTGGTGCCGAACATGCGGTCGCCCGCGTCGCCCAGGCCGGGGACGATGTAGCCGTGGTCGTTGAGCTGGCGGTCGATGGCGCAGGTGTAGACCGGCACGTCCGGGTGGCGGTCGTGAAAGCGCGCCAGGCCTTCGGGCGCGGCCAGCAGGCTGACGAAGCGGATCGAGCGCGGGCGCGTCTCCTTCAGGCGGTCGACCGCGGCCACCGCGGAGTTGCCGGTGGCCAGCATGGGGTCGAGCACGATGGCGTCGCGCTCGTGCATCTCCTGCGGCATCTTGAAGTAGTACTCGACCGCGCCCAGCGTCTTCGGGTCGCGGTACAGGCCGACGTGGCCGACGCGCGCCCCCGGCACCACATCCAGCATGCCGTCGAGAAAGCCGCTGCCGGCGCGCATGATGACGACGAAGACCGTCTTCTTGCCGTCGATCACCGGCGAGCGCATGGCCTCCAGCGGCGTCTCGATGTCGATCAGCTGCGTCGGCATGTCGCGCGTGACCTCGTAGGCCAGCAGCATGCTGATCTCGCCGAGCAGGCGCCGGAAGCTGCTCGTGCTGCGCTCCTTCTGCCGCATCAGCGTGAGCTTGTGCTGCACCAGCGGATGGGTGATGAGGTGCACCTGCTTGGTCATGCCATCTCCTGCGTGCGCGCCGCCTGCCAGGCGGCGATGAAGGCTTGGGTCAGTTCGGCGGCCGGGGCGGCGCGGCAGTTCGCCGCGTAGCTGCCCGCCCACAGCGAGCTGAAGTCGCTGCGCCCCTGCGCCTGCGCGGCCTCGCGCAGCGGCGCCAGTGCCGCGGGTGCGAGCGGAAAGGCCGGCACGTCGGCGCACAGCGGCCCGCACTCGCGCATGAGGCGGTTCACGATCGAGCGCGCCGGGCGTCCGCTGAAGAGGTTGGTGAGCGCGGTGTGGCGCGCGGCCTCGGTGCCCAGCAGCGCGCGGTGCTGCGGCGTGATCGTGGCCTCGGGCGATTTCAGGTAGGCGGTGCCGATCTGCACGCCGGCTGCGCCGAGGGCGCGCGCGGCGGCGATCGTCGTCGCGTCGCCGATGCCGCCGGCGGCCACCACCGGCAGCGACACCGCCTGCACGATCTGCGGCAGCAGCGCGAACAGGCCGAGCTGGCGCGTGAGGTCGTCGTCCAGGAAGTGGCCGCGGTGGCCGCCGGCCTCCAGGCCCTGCGCGATGATGACGTCGGCGCCGTGCTGCTGCAGCCAGCGCGCCTCCTCCACCGTCGTCGCCGAGGCCATGACGAGCGCGCCCCAGCGCTTCACGCGCGCGAGCAAGTCCGGCGCCGGCAAGCCGAAGTGAAAGCTCAGCACCGGCGGCCGCAAGGGCTCGATGAGCGCGGCCAGCTCGGCGCTGAAGGGTGCGCGCATCGCGCCCGCGGGCGCCGCCGCCGGATCGAGCCCGTACTCGGCGTAATAGGGCGCAAGACGCTCGCGCCAGCGCCGCTCGCGCGCGGCGTCGGGCGCGGGAGGCTGGTGGCAGAAGAAGTTGACGGCAAAAGGCCGCGTGCTGCGCGCGCGCAAGGCCTCGATCTCCGCGCGCAGGCCCGCGGGCGAGAGCAAGGCCGCCGGGATCGCGCCCAGGCCGCCGGCCTCGCACACCGCCGCGGCCAGCGCGTGCCCTTGCGCGCCCGCCATGGGCGCCTGGATCACCGGCGCGGCCAGGCCCAGCCTGGCCGCGAGGTCGACCGCCTTCGTCATCCGCATCCTCCTCGTCTGCCTTCCGATCTCAGAACAGCGTGCCGTCGCTGTCGATGCGCAGCGGCGGCGCGCCGTCACGCAACTCGGCGGCGAGTTCGCGCCCGCACGCCCAGGTGCCGCCCTCGAGCAGGCGCGCCAGCGGCAGCCGCGCCGCATCGACCCCAAGCTCGGCGCGAACCCGCGCCGCGAGCTCGTCGAGCAGCGTCACGGTGAGCGCGCGCCACTCGACGATGAACTCGTCGCCCGGTTTCCAGACGCGCTCGAAGGCGCTGTCGCTGCGCGGCACCAGCACGCCGGTGTCGATGAGCAGGCCGCCGTTGCGGTACTCGGGCAGCCCGGTGAGCGCGTCCAAACCGGTGACGTCGATGCCGGTCCACTGCAGCGGCTCGAGCAGCGAGTAGACCAGCCACTGCGTGAGCTTGTGAAACGGCACCCAGCCGCGCGTCACCGGGTCGCTGCCGCCGCGGCCGTCGTCGCCACCGGCGAAGCGGTGCGGCCAGACGTCGCCGGCCGGCACGCCCATCACCACCGTCCCACTGCGCCAGATCGGACCCAGCAGCTGCAGCGTCTCGCGCAGCAGCACGGCGGCGGCGACTTCGCGTTGCGCGCCGCTGCGCGCCAGCCTCTCCAGCAGCAGCGCGGGGCGCGCGGGCAGGCCGCTGCGCTCGGCCTCGTCCTGCAGCGCCTGGCCCAGGCGCTGCAGCAAGGCGGCGCGGCCTTCGAGCCCGAGCAGCGGATTGGACGGCCCGGCCTGGAAGACGCCGCGCAGCACCGCGGCGTCGATCTGGCGCAGCGCCGCGGCATCGACGCGGCAGGGCTGGCCCGGCGTCGCGGAGAAGACGCCGGCCATGAAGGCGTGCAGGCTCGCCACCGCCAGCCCCTCGGAGCGCGCCAGGCGCGGGCCTTCCGGCGCGGGCGCTTCACTGCCGCTGCCCGGTTCGCCCGCGGCGGCATCGAGTGCGGCCATCAGATCCTCGCGGCTGGCGCGCGCGGCGGGCAGCGCGGTCGCCGGCAAGCTCGCCGCGGCCTCGTCGAAACGCCATTGCGCGCCGGCCCCGGCGTCCAGCAGCACGCTGACCACCGTCAGGTCGACGCAGGCGCGCGCGCGTTCGTCGGGCGGCAGCGGCGCAAGCAAGGCGTCGAGCAGGGCCTTGCGGTCGACGCCGCCGGCCTCGAAGTGCCGCCAGCGGCTGTGGATCGGGATCGCGAGATCGGGATGGCGGCGCCGCGTCGTCGACGCCACACGGGCGGCGGCCTCGGGCAGACGGCTGCGATCGAGGCGAAACCAGCCGGAGCGCTCGTCCGCCACCGCGGCGGTGATCGCGGCGCAGCGCGCGCGGATCACGCGCGCGTCGCGAAGCAGCGCCAGCGGGTCGCGTGCGCGGTCCCCGCCGGCCTCATCCAAGGCCACGCCCCTTCACGCCAGCGAGCCGTTGCGCGTCGGGCACGCTGCCGTCGGTGAAGTAGCCCGCGGCGATCTTCGCCTCGATCTCCACGCGCGCGTCGGCGGGGACGAGTTCGTCCGGGATCTTCACGCGCTCGCCGACCTCGATGCCGCTGGCGGTGATGGCGTCGTACTTGTCGTTGCTCATGCTCACCAGGCGGTGGATCCTGCGGATGCCCAGCCAGTGCAGCACGTCGGGCATCAGCTCCTGGAAGCGCATGTCCTGCACGCCGGCCACGCACTCGGTGCGCAGGAAGTACTTGTCGGCGCTGTCGCCGCCCTGCTGGCGCTTGCGCGCGTTGTAGACGAGGAACTTGGTGACCTCGCCCAGCGCCCGCCCCTCCTTGCGGCTGTAGGCGATGAGGCCCACGCCGCCCTGCTGCGCGCCGCGCACGCATTCCTCGATGGCGTGCGTGAGGTAGGGGCGGCAGGTGCAGATGTCGCTGCCGAAGACGTCCGAGCCGTTGCACTCGTCGTGCACGCGCGCGGTCAGCGTCACCGACGGATCGGCGAGCGCGCGCACGTCGCCGAAGACGTAGAGCGTCTGCCCGCCGATCGGCGGCAGGAAGACCTCGAGGTCGCCGCGCGTCACCAGCTCGGGGTACATGCCGCCGGTCTCCTCGAACAGCGAGCGCCGCAGCTCGACCTCGGTCACGCCGAAGCGCGCCGCCACCCCGGGCAGCCACCACACGGGCTCGAGCGCGATCTTCGTCACCGCGGCGCTCGCGTCCTCGAGCAGGATGCGGCCGTCGACCCGCAGGCGCTGGAAGGCCAGCGCCTGGCGGATCTCGGGCAGGTGGATGTGCGCCTTGGTGACGGCGATCGTCGGCCGGATGTCGATGCCCTGCGCGAGCTCGTCGGCGAACACCTGCTGCACCGCCGCGCCCCAGGGGTCGAGCGAGACGATGCGCCGCGGCTCGGCCCAGGACGGATGCGGCCCGATGGCGTCGGTGGGCGCGGTGTCGGTGAGGTCGGCGCGATGCCCGCGCGTGAGCCGCCCCGCGGCCACCGCGAGTGCGCGGTAGACACCGTAGCTGCCGCTGTGCGTGCCGATGACGTTGCGCTGCGCGCGGTTGCCGGTGGTGCCGACGATCGCGCCGCGCCGGCGCGGATCGGCCTCGCCCCAGCGGATCGGCCAAGCGCCCGCGGGACCCTGTCCGGGGTGGGAGGTCAGCCGGATGTGACCGACCGAAGCAGCGGGCTCGGGCGTCGTGGCAGGCATGGTGGCAGGGGCCGCGGAAGGGATGCAGCATACCGCCCTGCCGCGACCGCGGCGGCGCCCACGCGCGCCGGCCTTCAGCGCCGGTCCTGGCCCATCATGCGCAGGATGTCGTCCAGCGGATTGCCGTTGCCGTCGGCATCCAGCATCGAGGCGAGCGCGCCCAGGCCACCCAGACCGCCGGCGCCCGCTGCTGCCGGACCACCGCCGCCGAGCAGGCCGCCGAGCAGGCCACCGGGGCCGCCCGGCGCCGCCGCGCCCGGCGCTGCCGACGCCGCGGAGGCGTTGTTGCCGGCCTGCTGCCTGGCGAACCAGCCTGCGGCGAGCATCGCCAGCATCGGCAGCATCTTCTTCAGCAGCGCCGAGTCCAGCCCCGTCTGCGCGGCGGCGTTGCCGGCCACCGCGCGGCTGACCTCCTTGCTGCCGAAGATCTGGCCCAGCACGCCGTTGCCGGCGTCGAGCTCGGTCGGCCGTGGTGACAGCACCTGGGCCAGCAGGCCCTCCAGCCCCGCCGCGCCGGGGCCCGCCTGCGCCTGCTTCTGCAGGCCGCCGAGGATCGCCGGCAGCAGGGCGCCGGCGCCGCTGGCCACCTGCTGCTCGCTCATGCCGAGCTCACCGGCCATCGCCTGCAGGCCGCCCATCTGCGCGAGCAGATCGTCGATCCGCATGATCGCCTGCCGCGTCAGCGCAGAAGTTCGGCCGGTACGTTGCCGCCGTTGGCGGCAAGCTGCGCCAGCACGTTCTTGTGCAGCCACATGTTCATCTGCGCCGAGTCGCCCATCAGCTTGTCGGGACAGCCGAGCTCCTTCGCCAGCTCCTTGCGTGCGGACAGGCTGCTGTCCATGTCCAGCAGCTTCATGAGGTCGACGATCGAGGTGCGCCAGTTCAGTTTCTGCGGGTTGGCCGCGGCCTTCTGTTCGAGCTGCGCGACGACGTCGACGACCGGGATCGGCGCCGGGCCGGAGGCCGCGGCCGGGGCGGGAGCCGGCGCGGCATCCGCCGCCGTCGGCGTGGCCGCCGCCGCCTTGCCGAAGCCGAGCTTTTCCATGATGGTGCTGAAGAGACCCATGATCTTGTCCTCCGATGAGCGTGGTGGAGATGAAAGCCGATATCGGCAGCGGCCATCCTACGCCGCAGAGCCCGCCGCATTGCTCGGAGCTTGCCCGGAACCGCCCTCGGGGCATCCCCGAAGCGGCGCGCTCAGAGCGCGAAGTCGTAGTCGACGACGAGCGGCGCGTGGTCGCTGAAGCGGCGGTCCTTGTACACGCTGGCGCTGCGCGCATGCCGGGCCATGCCGGGCGTGGCGAGATGGTAGTCCAGCCGCCAGCCGACGTTCTTCGCATACGCCTGGCCGCGGTTGCTCCACCACGTGTAGCAGGCGTCGGTGGTGTCGGGGTGCAGGCGGCGGTAGACGTCGACGAGGCCGGTCTCGGCGAGCAGCCGCGTCAGCCAGGCGCGCTCCTCGGGCAGGAAGCCCGAGTTCTTCTGGTTGCCGCGCCAGTTCTTCAGGTCGGCCGGCGTGTGCGCGATGTTGAGGTCGCCCACGAGGATGAACTCGCGCGTGGCCGCGAGCGTCGCCAGATGCGGGAGCATGAGGTCCAGGAAGCGGTACTTGGCCGCCTGCCGCTCGGGGCCGGAGGAGCCGCTCGGGAAGTAGCAGCTGATGAGGCTGAGCTTGCGCCGCGCGCTGTCGAAGCGCGCCTCGACGTAGCGGCCCTCGGCATCGAACTCGGCCGTGCCCAGGCCGACGACGACCGCGCTCGGCGCCTTGCGCGTGTAGAGGCCCACCCCCGAGTAGCCCTTCTTCTCGGCGAAGTGGAAATGCCCCTGCAGACCGGCGACGCGCCCGAAGCGCCCGAGCACCTCGGGCGCCTGCGCCTTCACTTCCTGCACGCCCATACAATCGGCGCCCGCCGCTTCGGCCCAGGCTTCGAAGCCCTTCTCGGCCGCCGAACGGATGCCGTTCAGGTTGAGCGTGACGAGCCGCAATCCCACGAGGAACGACCTTTCATGACGGAACGCGCTGCCGACCCGCTGGCCCAGGAATTCGTCCGCTTCGCGGTCGAGGCCGGCGTGCTGCGCTTCGGCGAGTTCAGGACCAAGGCCGGGCGGCTCTCGCCCTACTTCTTCGACGCCGGCCTGTTCGACGACGGCGCCCGGCTCGGCGCGCTCGGGTCATTCTATGCACGCCGCCTGCTGCAGAGCGGCATCGCGTTCGACATGCTCTTCGGCCCCGCCTACAAGGGCATCACGCTGGTGGCGGCGCTGTCCATCGAGCTCGCGCGGCTGGGCCGCAACGTGCCCTTCGCCTACAACCGCAAGGAGGCCAAGGACCATGGCGAGGGTGGCGTGCTCGTCGGCGCGCCGGTGCGCGGGCGCGTGCTCATCGTCGACGACGTCATCTCCGCCGGCACCTCGGTGCGCGAATCGATCGCGCTCATCCGCGCCGCCGGCGCCACGCCCTGCGGCGTCGCGCTGGCGCTGGACCGTCAGGAGCGCGCGGTCGAGGACGGCCGCGACGCCGATCACTCGGCGGTGCAGTACGTCACGCGCGAACTCGGGCTGGCCGTGTGTGCCGTTGCGACGCTGTCGGACTTGCTGCAGTATCTGGCGCCCGACCCCTCGCTGCAGGCTCATGCCGCCGCGGTGCGGGCCTATCGCGACCGCTACGGAGTCTGAATGCGCCCCGGCGCCCAGTCGACCCCCCGTTCCCTCCGAGCGACGGCCCTCGCGGCAGCCGGCGTGGCCGCCTCGCTGCTGTGCGCCGCGCCGGCCGCGGCGCAGGCGCGCGACGCCGCCTCCGCGGCCATCTACACCTGCGTCGACGACCAGGGCCGGCGCATCACGTCGGACCGCCCGATCCCTGCCTGCTCGGCCAAGGAGCAGCACATCCTCAACCGGGACGGCTCGCTGCGCGCGGTGCACCCGCCCACGCTCACCGCCGACGAGCGCGCCGAGCGCGAGGCGCGCGAGCGCAAGGAGAGCGCCGAGCGCATGGCGCGGATCGAGGCGACGCGGCGCGACAAGAACCTGCTCGTGCGCTTTCCGGACGAGGCTGCGCACCGCAAGGCGCGCGAGGCCGCACTCGATACCGTGCGCCTGGCGATCAAGGCCACCGAGGAGCGGCAAAGAGAGCTGCAGGCCGAGCGCGTGCCGCTCGAGAACGAGGCCGAGTTCTACGCCGGCAAGCGCATGCCGGCCAAGCTGAAGCTCCAGTTCGACGCCAACGACGCCGCGGTCGAGGCGCAGAAGGAGGCCGCGGCCAGTCAGCAGGCGGAGCTGGCGCGCGTCAACCGCCTCTACGACATCGAGCTGGAGCGGCTGCGCCGCCTCTGGGCCGGCGCACCGCCGGGCTCGATGGGGCCGCTGCCCCCGGCGGTGGCGATCGACAAGAGCGCCGCCGCCGCACGCTGACGCCGCCGGCCGGGCATTCTCAGCCGAGCTTGCGCCGCAGCAGCTCGCTCGCCTGCGCCGGGTTGGCCTTGCCCTTGCTCGCCTTCATCACCTGGCCGACGAGGGCGTTGAAGGCCTTGTCCTTGCCGGCGCGGAACTCCTGCACCGACTTCGGGTTGCCCGCCAGCACCGCGTCGACGATGGCCTCCAGCGCGCCGGCATCGCGCATCTGCTGCAGGCCCTTGGCGGCGATGACGGCGTCGACCTCGGCTGCGGCATCGGTCCACAGCGCGTCGAAGACCTGGCGTGCGCCGCTGTTGGAGATCGTGCCGTCGACGACGCGCGCGATGAGCGCGGCCAGGCGCGCCGGCGCCAGCGGCGCGTCCTCGATGCCGCGCCCTTCGGCGTTGAGCCGCTTCGAAACCTCGCCCATGAGCCAGTTCGCGGCCAGCTTGGCCGGCGCCCCGGCGTCGCGCACGGCTTCGTAGAAGCGTGCGAAGGGCAGGCTTTGCGTCATCAGCGCCGCGTCGTCGGCGGGCAGGCCGTCCTCGCGCTGCAGGCGCTCGGCCATCGGCTCCGGCAGTTCGGGCATCTGCGCCTGCACGCGCTCGATCCACGCGGGCTCGATCGTGAGCGGCGGCAGGTCCGGGTCGGGGAAGTAGCGGTAGTCGTGCGCGTCCTCCTTGGTGCGCATGGCCCGCGTCTGCCCGCTCTCCGGGTCGAAGAGCACGGTCGCCTGCACGAAGGCGCGGCCGTCCTCGAGTTGTTCGATCTGCCATTGCAGCTCGGCCTCGATGGCCTGCTGCAGGAAACGGAAGCTGTTCAGGTTCTTGATCTCGCGCCGCGTGCCCAGCGCCGCGCCGGGGCGGCGCACCGAGACGTTGGCGTCGCAGCGGAAGCTCCCCTCCTGCATGTTGCCGTCGCAGATGCCCAGCCACACCACCAGCGCGTGCAGCGTCCTGGCGTACTCCACCGCCTCGGCGCTGCTGCGCATGTCGGGCTCGGAGACGATCTCCAGCAGCGGCGTGCCGGCGCGGTTGAGGTCGATGCCGCTGTCGCCGCCGAAGTCCTCGTGCAGGCTCTTGCCCGCGTCCTCCTCGAGGTGCGCGCGCGTGAGTCGCACCGTCCTGCGCTGCCCGCCGAGCATGAACGAGATCTCGCCGCCCTGCACCACCGGCTGCTCGTACTGGCTGATCTGGTAGCCCTTGGGCAGGTCCGGGTAGAAGTAGTTCTTGCGCGCGAAGACCGACCGCGGCGCGACCTTGGCGCCGACGGCCAGGCCGAAGCGGATGGCGCGCTCGACCGCGCCGCGGTTCATCACCGGCAGCGTGCCCGGCAGGGCCAGGTCGATGGCGCAGGCCTGCGTGTTGGGCGCGGCGCCGAAGGCGGTGGAGGCGCCGCTGAAGATCTTGCTCGCGGTCGAGAGCTGGGCGTGGGTCTCGAGGCCGATCACGACCTCGTAGCCGCGCACCAGGGCGGTCGTGTTCGTCGCGGGTGCCGTCATCTCAAATCCCCTGCGGCGCGAGCGTGTGCCAGTCGGTGGCCTGCTGCAGCGCGTGCGCGGCGTGGAGCAGCTCGCCTTCGCGGAAGTAGTTGCCGATGAGCTGCAGGCCCACCGGCAGCGGTGCCGATCCCGGGGCCTGCGCGAAGCCCGCCGGCACCGACATCGCCGGCAGCCCGGCCAGGCTCGCCGGCAGCGTGAAGACGTCGGCCAGGTAGGCCTTCACCGGGTCGTCGTCCTGTTCGCCCAGGCGCCAGGCCACCGTCGGCGCCACCGGACCGGCGATGAGCTCGCAGTCGCGGAAGCAGGCGCGGAAGTCGTCGGCCACCATGCGGCGCAGCTTCTGCGCCTGCAGGAAGTAGGCGTCGTAGTAGCCGTGCGAGAGCACGTAGGTGCCGATCATGATGCGGCGCTTGACCTCGGGCCCGAAGCCTTCGGCGCGGCTCTTGCAGTACATGTCGGTGAGGTCCTCGAACTGCGCCGCGCGGTGGCCGTAGCGCACGCCGTCGAAGCGGCTCAGGTTGGAGCTGGCCTCGGCCGGCGTGAGCACGTAGTAGACGGGGATGCACAGTTCCGTGCGCGGCAGGCTCACGTCGACCAGGGTCGCGCCCAGCCTCTGCAGCTCGGCCAGCGCGGCGCGCACCGGCTGCTGCACGGCGTCGGCCAGCTGCGCGGGGAAGAACTCGCGCGGCAGGCCGATGCGCAGGCCCGCCAGCGGCCGTGCGGCGCTGGCGCCCGCGCGCGCGGTGCGCAGCGCCGCGGCGTAGTCCTGCGCCGGGCGCTCGGCGCTGGTGGAGTCGCGCGCGTCGAAGCCGCCCATGGCCGAGAGCAGCAGCGCGCAGTCCTCGGCCGAGCGCGCCATGACGCCGGCCTGGTCGAAGCTCGACGCGTAGGCGACGATGCCGTGGCGGCTGCACACGCCGTAGGTCGGCTTGATGCCGGTCACGCCGCAGAAGCTCGCCGGCTGGCGGATCGAGCCGCCGGTGTCGGTGCCGGTGGCCGCGGGCAGCAGCCTGCCCGCCACCGCGGCCGCGCTGCCGCCGGAGGAGCCGCCGGGGACGCGCGTCCGATCCCAGGGGTTCCTCACGGGGCCGAAGCACGAGCTCTCGTTGCCCGAACCCATCGCGAACTCGTCGCAGTTGAGCTTGCCCAGGCTCACGCAGCCCGCGCCCTGGCCCTCGGCCCCCAGGCGTTCGACCACGGTGGCATCGAAGGGGCTGAGGTAGCCGCGCAGCATCCGCGAGCCCGCGCTCGTCGGCCAGGCGCGCGTGACGAAGACGTCCTTGTGCGCGATCGGCACGCCCAGCAGCGCCGCCGTGTCGCCGCGCGCCAGGCGCGCGTCGGCGGCGCGCGCCTGCGCCAGCGTGGCCTCCTCGTCGCGGGCGACGAAGGCGTTGAGCGCCGCGTGCGCGTCGATGCGCGCCAGCAGGGCGCGCGCGAGCTCGACCGCCGAGAACTCGCGCGCCCGCAGCCCGGCCGCCAGGGCGGCGACGCCGCGCGCGTGCAGCGCAGCCTTGTCGGCAGCGGCACTCATTCGATCACCTTGGGCACGAGGAAGAGGCCGTCCTGCAGCGCCGGCGCGTTGCGCTGGTTGGCGCTGCGCTCGTCGTGCTCGCTGACCACGTCCTCGCGCAGGCGCAGCGCCACCGGCTGCAGCGCCGCCAGCGGCGTGTCCAGGGGTTCGACGCCGCGCGTGTCGACGGCGCGCATCTGCTCGACGATGGCGAAGAAGCCGTTGAGCTGCTGCAGCATGGTCGCGGCCTCGGCCGGCGAGAGGGCCAGGCGCGAGAGCTGCGCGATGCGCTCGACGTCCTGCGGGGTGAGTGCCATGAGATGCGAGGGGAAGTGAAGCCGGGCCCTGCCCGCGAACGCCTTGTTGCAGGCCCGCGCAGGGCGGATCGGGAGGGCGGATGCAGTATTATCGCCGGCTACCTGAACGCTCTTCGAGCACCGAGTTCGTCTGGCCGCGGTCGACCCCGGACGGCGCCTTGGCGATGGATCGCAGCGATCCCGCTGGTGTCCCGTAGGCCCCGACCCAGCCCCCCATGTTCGCCTCCCTGCGCCGCTACTTCTCCACCGACCTCGCGATCGACCTCGGCACGGCCAACACGCTGATCTACGTGCGCGGCAAGGGCGTGGTGCTGGACGAGCCCTCGGTGGTGGCGATCCGCCACGAGGGCGGCCCCAGCGGCAAGAAGACGATCCAGGCCGTGGGCGCCGAGGCCAAGGCCATGCTGGGCAAGGTGCCCGGCAACATCGAGGCCATCCGGCCGATGAAGGACGGCGTCATCGCGGACTTCACCGTCACCGAGCAGATGCTCAAGCAGTTCATCAAGATGGTGCATCCGCGCTCGGTGCTGCGGCCCAGCCCGCGCATCATCATCTGCGTGCCCTGCGGCAGCACGCAGGTCGAGCGCCGCGCCATCCGCGAGTCGGCCCTGGGCGCGGGCGCCTCGGACGTGTACCTGATCGAGGAGCCGATGGCCGCGGCCATCGGCGCCGGCCTGCCGGTGGCCGAGGCCTCGGGCTCGATGGTGGTCGACATCGGCGGCGGCACCACCGAGGTCGGCGTCATCAGCCTGGGCGGCATGGTCTACAAGGGCAGCATCCGCGTCGGCGGCGACAAGTTCGACGAGTCCATCATCAACTACATCCGCCGCAACTACGGCATGCTCATCGGCGAGCCCACCGCCGAGGCCATCAAGAAGAACATCGGCAGCGCCTTCCCCGGCTCCGAGGTCAAGGAGATGGAGGTCAAGGGCCGCAACCTCTCCGAGGGCGTGCCGCGCTCGTTCACGATCTCCTCCAACGAGATCCTGGAGGCGCTCACCGACCCGCTCAACCAGATGGTGAGCGCGGTGAAGAACGCGCTCGAGCAGACGCCGCCCGAGCTCGGCGCCGACATCGCCGAGCGCGGCATGATGCTCACCGGCGGCGGCGCGCTGCTGCGCGACCTCGACCGCCTGCTGGCCGAGGAAACCGGGCTGCCGGTGCTGGTCGCCGAGGACCCGCTCACCTGCGTCGTGCGCGGCTGCGGCATGGCGCTCGAGCGCATGGACCGCCTGGGCTCGATCTTCACTTCCGAATGACCGGAACCTGAAGCGGGAGCGCCGCGCATGCCGCTGGGCACGCTGGACCGCACGCCGCCGCCGATCTTCCGTCAGGGCCCTTCGGCGCTCACCAAGCTCGTCTTCTTCGCCGCGCTGGCCGTGTTCCTGATGGTGGCCGACGGTCGCATGCGCCTCATCGAGCCGCTGCGCTCGGGGCTGGCCGTCGTGCTGCTGCCGGTGCAGCGCGTGCTCGCCGTGCCGGTGGCGCTGTGGGCCTCGGCGCGCGCATACCTCGGCGGTCTGGACGCCGCGCTGCAGGCGGCCGAAGGCGCGAACCGGCGGCTGGCGGCGCAGTCCGTGCAGGCCGCGCGCGCCGAACGCCTGGCGCAGGAGAACGAGCGCCTGCGCGCGCTGCTGGCGCTGCGCCCGGAGATCGTCGCGCGCACGCAGGCCGCCGAGATCCTCTACGAGGCCGCGGACCCGTTCTCGCGCAAGGTGCTGGTCGACCGCGGCCGCGTGCAGGGTGTCGTCGCCGGCGCTCCGGTTGTCGACGAGGCCGGCGTGCTCGGTCAGGTGACGCGGTTGTACCCGGTGACCGCGGAGGTCACGCTGCTGGTCGACAAGGACGGTGCCATTCCCGTGCTCAACACGCGCACCCAGCAGCGCAGCGTGGCCTTCGGCGGCCTGCAGCTGCCCGGTGGCGGCGGCGCGCTCGAGCTGCGCTTCCTCCCCAGCGACGCCGACGTCCAGGTGGGCGACGCGCTCGTCACCTCGGGCCTGGACGGCGTCTACCCGCCGGGGCTGCCGGTGGCGCGCGTGGCCGAGGTGCAGCGGCGCGCGCAAGCCGGCTTCGCGCGCATCCTGCTCGAACCCGCGGCGCGCGCCGAAGGCGTTCGCCACGTGCTCCTCGTCGAACCGCTGGCGCTGCAGTTGCCGCCGCGGCTGCCGGCCGGCGCCGACCCCGCCGCCACGGCGGCAAGCAGCCCCCCGCGGAGCCCCGGGCCATGATCATGCCGCGTGCCGGGGACCAGCTGCTGCTGCCGGCGAATCCGCTCTTCATCGGCCTGAGCCTGCTCGTGGCGCTGGCGCTGAACCTGCTGCCGATGGGGCGCCATGCGGCGCAACCCGACCTGCTGGCGCTGGTGCTGGTGTTCTGGAACGTGCACCAGCCGCGGCGCGTGGGCGTCGGCGTGGCCTTCCTGTTCGGGCTCATGATGGACGTGCACGAGGGCGCGCTGCTGGGCCAGCATGCACTGGCCTACACGCTGCTGAGCTACGGCGCGATCACCATCCACCGGCGCCTGACCTGGTTCTCGCTGCCCGCGCAGGCGCTGCACATCCTGCCGCTGTTCCTGGGCACGCACCTGGTGACGCTGCTGGTGCGCCTGCTGGCCGGGGGCATGTTCCCGGGGTGGTGGCTGCTGGCCGCGCCCGTGGCGGAGGCGCTGCTGTGGCCGCTGGTCACGCTGCTGCTGCTGGCGCCACAGCGCCGCCCGCCGGATCCGGACGAGAATCGGCCGCTGTGAGCGGACCGCCGGCGGAATCGAGACGGCGCCCGCGCCTGCATGACCGAACTCAAGGACCTCGAGCGCGAACTCGGCCGCTTCCGCGGGCGGCTGCTCGCCGCGGCCGCCTTCGTGCTGCTGGCCTTCGCGCTGCTCGCGCTGCGCCTGGTGCAGCTGCAGGTGCTGCGCCACGACGAGCTGGCCACGCAGGCCGAGGTCAACCGCATCGCCGTGGTGCCGGTGGTGCCCAATCGCGGCCTCATCGTCGACCGCAACGGCATCGTGCTGGCGACCAACTACTCGGCCTACACGCTGGAGATCACGCCTTCGCGCGCGGGCGCGATCGAGCCGCTCATCGACGAGCTGGCGCAGGTCGTGGAGATCGGACCGCGCGACCGTCGGCGCTTCCGCCGCCTGCTGGAGGAGAGCAAGAGCTTCGAGTCGCTGCCCTTGCGCAGCAGGCTCAGCGAGGAGGAGGTGGCGCGCTTCACCGTGCAGCGCTTTCGCTTTCCCGGCGTCGAGATCAAGGCGCGGCTCTTCCGCCACTACCCGCTGGGCGAGGTCGGCAGCCACCTGCTGGGCTACATCGGGCGCATCAACCCGGCGGAGAAGAAGGCGATCGAGGACTGGCCCGACGAGGAACAGGCCAACTACCGCGGCACCGACCACATCGGCAAGCTCGGCCTCGAGCAGGCCTACGAGCGCGAGCTGCACGGCAGCACCGGTTTCGCCGAGGTCGAGACCAGCGCCGCCGGACGACCGGTGCGCCTGCTGCGCAGCCAGGGCGCCACGCCGGGGAAGACGCTGACGCTGTCGGTGGACATCCGGCTGCAGGCCCTGGTCGAGCAGATGTTCGGCGATCGCCGCGGCGCGCTGGTGGCGCTGGACCCGAGGAACGGCGAGGTGCTGGCCTTCGTCAGCAAGCCGACCTTCGATCCCAACCTCTTCGTCGACGGCATCGACGTCGAGAACTGGAAGGCGCTCAACGAGTCGATCGACAAGCCGCTGCTGAACCGCGCGCTGCGCGGAACCTACCCGCCGGGAAGCACCTTCAAGCCCTTCATGGCGATGGCCGCGCTCGGCAGCGGCAAGCGCGCACCGGACACGGTGATCAACGACGGCGGCAGCTACACCTTCGGCGGCCACGTCTTCCGCAGCCACGGCGACGTCGGCCTGGGGCCGGTGGACATGACGCGCTCGATCGTCAAGTCGAGCAACGTCTACTACTACTCGCTGGCCAACGAGATGGGCGTGGACCTGATGCACGAGATGCTCTCGCCTTTCGGCTTCGGGCAGCTCACCGGAATCGACCTCGACGGCGAGGCCGCCGGCGTGCTGCCGTCGACCGCCTGGAAGCGTCGCGCCTACCGCAAGCCCGAGCAGCAGCGCTGGTACGCCGGCGAGACGATCTCGCTGGGAATCGGCCAGGGCTACAACCACTTCACCATGCTGCAGCTGGCGAGCGCGACGGCGACGCTGGCCGCGGGCGGCGCGCGCTTCAGGCCGCATCTGGTGCGCGAGATCGAGGACATGGCGACGCAGGCCAGGCAGGCACCGGCCAGCCCGGCCCTGCCGCCGCTGCCGCTGAAGCCCGAGCACGTGGCGCTGGTCCTGAACGCGATGTACGGCGTGACGCAGGAGGGCACGGCGACGCGGGTGTTCGCCGGTGCGCCCTACCGCAGCGGCGGCAAGACCGGCACCGCGCAGGCGGTGGGCATCCGCCAGAGCGAGCGCTACAACGCCGCCAGGCTCGAGGAGCACAAGCGCGACCATTCGCTCTACATCGCCCTGGCGCCGCTCGAGGCGCCCACCGTGGCGCTGGCCATCGTCGTCGAGAACGCCGGCTTCGGCGCCGCCGCGGCGGCGCCGATCGCGCGCCGCGTCTTCGACTACCTGCTGCTCGGGCAGGTGCCCAGCGAGGAGGACATGGCCGCCACGCGCGCGGGCCGCTCGGCCGCGCCCATCGGCACGCCGCGCCGGGCAGAGGAGCTCGCCCTGCTGCCATGACGCACGCCTACGAGCAGCCATCGCCCTGGCAGCGCCTGCGCCCGGTCTTCAGCGGCTTCGACGGGCCGCTGGCGCTGGCGATGCTGTTCCTGGCGGCGCTCGGCCTCGTCACCATGTACTCCGCCGGCTACGACCACGGCACGCGCTTCGTCGACCATGGGCGCAACATGCTGCTGGCGCTGGGCGTGCTCTTCGTCGTCGCCCAGGTGTCGCCGCACAAGCTGCAGCGGCTGGCGCTGCCGCTGTACCTGGCCGGCCTGGTGCTGCTCGCGGCCACCGCGATCCCGGGACTGGGGATCACGAAGAAGGGCGCGACGCGCTGGCTCGACCTGGGGATCGTCATCCAGCCCAGCGAGGTGCTGAAGATCGCCGTGCCGCTGCTGCTGGCCTGGTGGTTCCAGAAGCGTGAGGGCACGCTGCGCGCGAGCGACTTCCTCGTGGCCGCCGCGCTGCTCGCGCTGCCGGTGGCGCTGGTGGCGCGGCAGCCCGACCTGGGGACGGCGCTGCTGATCCTCTTCGGCGGCCTGTACGTGATCTTCTTCGCCGGCCTGTCGTGGCGGCTCGTGCTGCCCGCGCTGCTGCTGGCTGCCGCGGCGATCACCGCGCTCGTGCTGGCGGGGCCGTCGATCTGCGCCGACGGCGTGCGCTGGCCCGTGCTGCGCGAGTACCAGCAGCACCGCGTCTGCACCCTGCTGGACCCCACGCGCGACCCGCTCGGCCGCGGCTTTCACATCCTGCAGGGGATGATCGCGATCGGCTCCGGCGGCGTCACCGGCAAGGGCTTCATGAGCGGAACGCAGACGCACCTGGAATTCATCCCCGAGCGCACGACCGACTTCATCTTCGCCGCCTTCTGCGAGGAGTTCGGCCTCGCCGGCGCGATCCTGCTCATGCTCGGCTTCCTGTTCCTGGTGTTCCGCGGCCTCATGATCGCCGCCGACGCGCCGACCGTGTTCGCGCGCCTGCTCGCCGCGGCGACGGCGATGAGCCTCTTCAGCTATGCCTTCGTCAACATGGGCATGGTCATCGGCATCCTGCCGGTGGTCGGCGTGCCGCTGCCCTTCATCAGCTACGGCGGCACCGCGATGGTCTCGCTCGGGCTGGCGCTCGGCATCCTGATGTCGGTCGCGCGCAGCCGGCGGCTGATGCCGAGTTGATTCCGCCGGCCGGCCTCCCGACGGACGCAGGGCCGACGGGCCGCGCGCTCAGGACGCGATCGCCTGCGCTCGTTGCGCTGACGCATCGAGGGGAAAGCGCACCGTGAAGAGCGCGCCGGGGTGGCCGCCGCCGGTGCGGGGGTGGGCGTCGGTCACCGTGACCTCGGCGCCGTGCTGCTGCGCGATCTCCTGCACGATCGCCAGGCCCAGGCCGGTGCCGTCGACCTGCGTTCCCAGGGCGCGGTAGAAGGGGCGGAAGATGTCCTCGCGCTCGGCCGGCGGCACGCCCGGGCCGCTGTCCTCGACCTGCAGCACGGCCACCTGCCCGAAGGGGTCGGCGACGAGGCGCGCGGTCACGGTGCCGCCGGCGGGGGTGTACTGCAGCGCGTTGTCGACGAGGTTGCGCACCAGCTCGCGCAGCAGCACCGGCTGCGCCTGAAGCGGCGCCAGCTGCCCTGCCTCGGGGCCCTCGTAGCCGAGGTCGATGCGCTTGTCCATCGCCTTGGGAACGAAGTCGCGCACGGTCTCGCGCACCAGGGCGGCGAGATCGACCGGCTGCCGCGCGAGCGCCTGTTCGCGGTCTTCGGTGCGCGCCATCGCCAGCAGCTGGTTCACCATGTGCGCCGCGCGCTGGCTGCCCAGCGCGATCTGCTGCAGCGCATGCCGCAGCGACTGCGCGTCGCCCTGTCCGCCGTCGATCTCGCGCTCGGCCAGCTCGGCCTGCGTGCGCAGCCCCGCCAGCGGCGTCTTCAGCTGGTGCGCGGCGTCGGCGAGGAAGTGGCGCTGCGCGCTGATCGACTGGTCCAGCCGATGCAGCAGATCGTTGAGCGCGCGCACCAGCGGCGCCAGTTCCTCGGGCACTCCGCGCTCCTGCAGCGGGCTCAGGTCGGTGCTCTCGCGGCGGCGGATGCGCTGCTGCAGCTCGGCCAGCGGGCGGATGCCGCGCACCAGCGCCAGCCATACCAGCAGCACCGCCAGCGGCAGGATGACGAACTGCGGCAGGATCACCCCCTTGATGATCTCGGTGGCCAGGCGCGAGCGCTTGTCCAGCGTCTCGGCGATCTGCACCAGCGGCCCGCTCTCGTCGCCCTCGGCCGCGCGCGGCCAGAGGTAGGCCACGCGCACGGGCTCATCGCGCATCGTGTCGTCGCGCCAGCGCACCCGCGCCGGCCCCTGCGGCGGCTCCAGCGGCACCGGCAGGTCGGCGTCCCCGGCCACGAGCTCGCCGCGCTCGCCCAGCACCTGGTAATACACGCGCGTCTCGTCGTCGCTGCCCAGCAGGCGCTGCACCGCCACCTCCATCTCGTCGCGGGCCTGCTCGCGCACGAGGTCCTCGGGCGAGGCCAGGGCACTCGCCTGCGCCGCCACCTCCTGCGCCAGGCTGCCCAGCTCGTGGTCGTAGGGGCGATTGGCGATCCCCTGCGCGACGATCCAGGTCAGCGCCACGCTCATCGGCCACAGCAGCAGCAGCGGCGCCAGCATCCAGTCCAGGATCTCGCCGAAGAGGGAAACCTGCTCGCGTGAGGCCATGGCGAGGGGGCGCGCCGGCGCAACCGTCGGTCGGCGCCCGCCTCGGCGGCGGACGCCGCACGCGCGCGCTCAGGCGCTGATCTTCTCCAGGCAGTACCCGAGGCCCCGCACGGTCGCGATGCGCACCGGGCCCTGCTCGATCTTCTTGCGCAGGCGGTGGATGTAGACCTCGATGGCGTTGTTGCTGACTTCCTCGCCCCACTCGCACAGGCGCTCGACGAGCTGGTCCTTGCTGACGAGGCGGCCGGTGCGCTGCAGCAGCACCTCGAGCAGCGAGAGCTCGCGCGCCGAGAGCTCGATCATCTGGTCGTTGAGGTAGGCGACGCGGCCGTTGGCGTCGAAGGACAGCGGGCCGTGCCTGATGATGCTCGAGGCCGTGCCCAGGCCGCGCCGCGTGAGGGCGCGCACGCGCGCCTCGAGCTCCTGCAGCGCGAAGGGCTTGGCCATGTAGTCGTCGGCGCCCAGGTCCAGGCCCTTGACGCGCTGCTCGATGCTGTCGGCCGCGGTCAGGATCAGCACCGGAACCGAGGAGCCGCGCGCGCGCAGCCGGCGCAGCACGTCGAAGCCGTGCATCCGGGGCAGGCCGAGGTCGAGGATGAGCAGGTCGAACTCGTGTGCCGCCAGCGCGGCGTCGGCTTCGCTGCCGCTGCTCACCTGGTCGACCGCGTAGCCCGTGCTGCGCAGCGAACGCAGCAGCCCATCGGCCAGCAGCTGGTCGTCCTCGGCAATCAGAATCCGCATCGCTGTCTCCTGCGCGCCGCGCCCCTCCGAAGCCCGCACCGGCCGGATGATCGCCCGCGGTGGTCGATGCGGCTCATTCTAGGCAGCTCGACCGCGTCCGCCCAGTCGGGTGACCCCAAGGAGGGCCCCCGGAAAAAGACGCCGCAAGACCGGCTCGGAAACTGTACAAACATCCAGTTTCCGCGATAATGCCGCCATGAAGGAGAAACCCATGGATGCACCCGTCAAAGCCTTGAACAGCGAAAAGGCCAAGGCCTTGCAGGCGGCCCTCGCCCAGATCGAGAAGCAGTTCGGCAAGGGCTCGATCATGCGCCTGGGCGAGGGCGAGAAGATCGAGGACATCCAGGTCGTCTCCACCGGCTCGCTGGGGCTGGACATCGCCCTGGGCGTGGGCGGCCTGCCGCGCGGGCGCGTGATCGAGATCTACGGCCCCGAGTCCTCGGGCAAGACCACGCTCACGCTGCAGGTCATCGCCGAGATGCAGAAGACCGGCGGCACCGCGGCCTTCATCGACGCCGAGCACGCGCTCGACATCCAGTACGCGCAGAAGCTCGGCGTCGACCTGCAGGACCTGCTCATCAGCCAGCCCGACACCGGCGAGCAGGCGCTCGAGATCGTCGACGCCCTCGTGCGCTCGGGCTCGGTCGACCTCATCGTCGTCGACTCGGTGGCCGCGCTCACGCCCAAGGCCGAGCTCGAGGGCGAGATGGGCGACAGCCTGCCGGGGCTGCAGGCGCGGCTCATGAGCCAGGCCCTGCGCAAGCTCACCGCGACGATCAAGAAGACCAACTGCATGGTCATCTTCATCAACCAGATCCGCATGAAGATCGGCGTCATGTTCGGCAACCCCGAGACGACCACCGGCGGCAACGCGCTCAAGTTCTATTCCTCGGTGCGGCTGGACATCCGCCGCACCGGCAGCATCAAGAAGGGCGACGAGGTCATCGGCTCCGAGACCAAGGTCAAGGTGGTGAAGAACAAGGTCAGCCCGCCCTTCAAGACCGCCGAGTTCGACATCCTCTACGGCGAGGGCATCAGCCGCGAGGGCGAGATCATCGACCTGGGCGTGCAGGCGCGCGTCGTCGACAAGTCCGGCGCCTGGTACGCCTACAACGGCGAGAAGATCGGCCAGGGCAAGGACAACGCGCGCGAGTTCCTGCGCGAGAACGCCGATCTCGCGCGCGAGATCGAGAACAAGGTGCGCGCGTCGCTGGGCGTCCCCGTGCTCGGCGCCGAGCCCACCACCGGAGACGCCGCGTAGACACCGCCGCCCTGCGCGCCTGCGCGCTGCGCCTGCTTGCCCGGCGCGAGCATGGCCGCACCGAGCTCGGCGCCAAGCTGCGCGCGCGGCTGCAGCGCGCGGCGGCGCAGCAAGACGCGGCCGCGAGTCTGGCGGCGGCATCCGCGTCGCAGGAACTGCAGGCCGGGATCGAGCGCATCCTCGACGAGCTCGAGCACCACGGCCTGCTCAGCGACGCGCGCGCCGCCGAGGCCCTGCTGCACGCCAAGGCGCCGCGCTGGGGTGCGCGCCGGCTGCGCCAGGCGCTGCAGGCGCGCGCGCTGCCCGCCGAAGTCGTCGAGGAGGCGGTGCGCGGCGCGCGCGCGAGCGAATGGACGCGCGCCTGCGCGCTCTGGCGCCGGCGCTTCGGGGCGGCGCCGGCCGATGCGCGCGAGCACGCGCGTCAGCTGCGCTTTCTGCTCGCGCGCGGCTTCGACGCCGAGTTGGCGCGCCGCGTCATCCGCGAGCGCGGCGGCGGTGACGACGAGCACGGCGATCCGCCGTGAACCCTCGCGCCTTTCCCCTGGTCCCGGACAAGCTCCTCTCGCCTGCTACATTTCCGCGTTCGGCCGGTCGACTCGCGCGGCAAGGCCAACGCCCGGACTCCGTTGCCGCGCTTCGAGGCGTCGGCGCACGCCTGGGCGCATTTCATTGCACACGAGGGACCGACGATGAAGATCCACGAATACCAGGCCAAGGAACTGCTTCGCGCGCACGGTGTGCCCGTGCCGCGAGGCTATCCCGCCTTCAGCGTGCGCGAGGCCGAGGAGGCGGCGCAGAAGCTCGGCGGTGCCGTCTGGGTCGTGAAGGCGCAGATCCACGCCGGCGGCCGTGGCAAGGGCGGGGGCGTCAAGCTCGCGCGCTCGGCGGCCGAAGTGACGCAGCTGTCCTCCGAGATCCTGGGCATGCAGCTCGTCACCCACCAGACCGGTCCCGGCGGCCAGAAGGTGCGCCGGCTGCTGATCGAGGAAGGCGCGGACATCCGCAAGGAGTACTACGCCGCGGTCCTCACCGACCGCGCGACGCAGAAGGTCTGCGTCATGGCTTCGTCCGAGGGCGGCATGGACATCGAGGAGGTCGCCCACAAGACGCCGGAGAAGATCCTCAAGGTCTTCGTCGACCCGCTCGCCGGCCTTTCCGACGCCCAGGCGCTGGAACTGGCGCGCGGCATCGGCGTTCCCGAGGCGAGCCAGGCGGCAGCGGTCGACGTCTTCAGGAAGCTCTATGCCTGCTACATGGCCAGCGACGCCAGCCTGGCCGAGATCAACCCGCTGATCCTCGAGGGCTCGGGCGCCATCAAGGCGCTGGACGCGAAGTTCAACTTCGACGCCAACGCGCTCTACCGCCACCCCGAGATCGTCGCCTACCGCGACCTCGACGAGGAGGACCCGGCCGAGGTCGAGGCCAGCAACTTCGACCTCAGCTACATCAGCCTGGACGGCAACATCGGCTGCCTGGTCAACGGCGCGGGCCTGGCGATGGCGACCATGGACACGATCAAGCTCTTCGGCGGCGAGCCCGCCAACTTCCTCGACGTCGGCGGCGGCGCCAGCGCCGAGAAGGTCACCGAAGCCTTCAAGATCATGCTCAAGAACCCCAAGGTCAAGGGCATCCTCGTCAACATCTTCGGCGGCATCATGCGCTGCGACACCATCGCCGAGGGCGTCATCGTCGCCTGCCGCGCGGTCAACCTCTCGGTGCCGCTGGTGGTGCGCATGAAGGGCACGAACGAGGACATCGGCAAGAAGATGCTGGCCGACTCGGGCCTGCCCATCATCAGCGCCGACACCATGGCCGAGGCCGCGACCCGGATCGTCGCCGCCGTGCAGTGACCCCGAAGGAAGAAACATGAGCATCCTGATCAACAAGGACACCCGCGTCATCACCCAGGGCATCACCGGCAAGACGGGGCAGTTCCACACGCGCATGTGCGTGGCCTATGCCAACGGCAAGAACTGCTTCGTCGCCGGCGTCAACCCGAAGAAGGCCGGCGAGGACTTCGAGGGCATCCCGATCTACGCCAGCGTGAAGGACGCCAAGGCGCAGACCGGTGCCACGGTGAGCGTCATCTACGTTCCGCCGGCGGGCGCCGCGGCGGCGATCTGGGAGGCGGTCGAGGCCGACCTCGACCTCGCCATCTGCATCACCGAGGGCATCCCCATCAAGGACATGCTCGAGGTGCGCAACAGGATGAAGGCCAAGGAGGCCGCGGGCGGCAAGCAGACCCTGCTGCTGGGCCCCAACTGCCCGGGAACGATCACGCCCGACGAGATCAAGATCGGCATCATGCCCGGCCACATCCACAAGAAGGGGCGCGTGGGCGTCGTCAGCCGCTCGGGAACGCTCACCTACGAGGCGGTGGCGCAGCTGACCGAACTCGGCATCGGCCAGAGCAGCGCCGTGGGCATCGGCGGCGACCCCATCAACGGCCTCAAGCACATCGACATCATGCGCCTCTTCAACGAGGACCCGGACACCGACGCCGTGATCATGATCGGCGAGATCGGCGGCCCCGACGAGGCCGACGCCGCGCGCTGGTGCAAGGCGAACATGAAGAAGCCCGTGGTCGGCTTCATCGCCGGCGTCACCGCGCCCCCGGGCAAGCGCATGGGCCATGCCGGCGCGCTCATCTCCGGCGGCGCCGACACCGCCGACGCCAAGCTCGCGATCATGGAAGAGTGCGGCTTCACCGTGACGCGCAACCCCTCCGAGATGGGCAAGCTGCTGAAGAACCTGCTCTGACCGATCCGGCGAGGTCACGCCCCCTCTCCCGGCCCGCGTCCCGTCATGGACTACCTTTTCCTGCCCGAGTTCTGGATCGCCGTCGGCCAGATCATCCTGATCGACATCCTGCTCGGGGGAGACAACGCCGTCGTCATCGCCCTGGCCTGCCGCAAGCTGCCGCCGGCACAGCGCACCAGGGGCATCCTCTGGGGGACCGCAGGCGCGATCGTCCTGCGCGTGGTCCTCATCTTCTTCGCGCTCAAGCTGCTGGCCATCCCCGCGCTGAAGATCGTCGGCGCCTTGCTGCTGGTGTGGATCGGCGTCAAGCTGCTGCTGCCCGAGGAGGAGGACGGCCACGGCAACATCGAAGGCAGCGAGCGCCTCTGGGGCGCGGTGAAGACGGTGATCGTCGCCGACTTCGTGATGAGCCTGGACAACGTCATCGCCATCGCCGGCGCGGCCGAGGCCTCCGGCGGCGACCACGGCATGGTGCTCGTCGTCTTCGGCGTGCTCATCAGCATCCCCATCATCATCTGGGGCAGCCAGATGGTGATCAAGCTGATGGACCGCTTCCCCATCATCATCACCGGCGGCGGCATGCTGCTGGGCTGGATCGCCGGCACCATGGCCGTCACCGACCCGGCGCTCGTCAACCCCGAGGTGCTGCCGCAGCTGCCCAAGTTCGCCGTCGGCGACACCCAGCGCTACGTCGCGGGCGCCCTGGGTGCGCTGCTCGTGCTCGCGCTGGGCAAGTACTTCGCCGCCTCGCGCCCCGCAGCGGCGGTCGCGGCGCGGGCGCCGGCGGCCGCGCGTGAGGCCGTCCCCAGCGGCCGCATGCGCCGCATCCTGCTCGCCGTGGACGGCTCCGCGCCGTCGATGCGCGCCGTGCAGCACGTGCTGGCGATGCAGCGCGAGTTCAGTAATCCGGCCGACGTCGAGCTGCACCTGCTCCACGTGCAGTACCAGGTGCCCGGCGACGTCGCCCGCTTCGTCACCAAGGAGGCGCTGCAGGAGTACCGCGCCGGGCAGGCCGACCTGGCGCTGGCCGGCGCGCGCGCCGCGCTGCGCGAAGCCGGGCTGCCCTTCAAGGAGCACCAGCGCGTGGGCTCGCCGGGGCCCACGATCGCCGAGGTCGCGAGCGCCGAGCACTGCGACCTCGTCGTGCTGGGCACGCGCGGCCAGGGCATGGCCAGCAGCGCGCTCCTGGGCTCGGTGGCGCAGAGCGCGCTCGAGCACAGCCCGGTGCCGGTGCTGCTGGTGAAGTGAGAGTCCGCCGCGCGCTGCCGCCTGCGGCGGGGGTGTCGCCGTGACCGCGGGCGAGCGCGCACCGACGGCAGGCCGCCTGGGCGGCTACCGGCTCGTGCGCACGCTCGGCCGCGGCGGCCTGGCCGAGGTCTACGAAGCCGTCGCCGACGACGGACAGCGCGTCGCGCTGAAGACGTTTCGCCTGCCCGAGGACGAGCGCGGCCTGGCGGCGGAAGCGTTCCGGCGCGAGGCCCACCTCGGCCGGCGCCTGGCGCACCCGGGAATCGTGCGCGTGCTCGACGGCGGCATCGACGGCGAGCATGCCTTCCTCGCGCTGGAGTTCGTCGACGGTCACGACCTGCGGCGCCATACCGTGCGCGGCTCGCTGCTGCCGCTGCCCCGGGTGCTGGCGATCGGCGAGCAGCTGGCGCAGGCCTTGTCGGCGGTGCACGCCCTGGGCGTCGTGCACCGCGACCTGAAGCCCGCCAACGTCCTGCTGCTGCAGGGCGGCGGACCCGTCAAGCTCGCCGACTTCGGCCTCGCGCGCCTGGGCGAAGCCTTTCTCAGCCGAACCGGCGTTCTCGCCGGCACCCCGGGTTACATGGCACCCGAGCAGCTTGCCGAAGGCGCGCTCGGCCCGGCCTGCGACCTCTACGCGCTGGGCGCGCTGCTCTTCGAGCTGGTCAGCGGCCGCCTGCCCTTCGAGGCGGCGACGCTGGGCGAGCTGCTGCAGCAGGTCGGGCGCCGCCCGCCGCCCGCGCTGGGCGCGCTGTGCCCGCAGGTCCCGCCGGATCTGGCGGCCCTGGTGGCCGCGCTGCTCGAGCCGCGCGCCGAGCGGCGTCCGCCGGACGCCGGCACCGTCGCGCGGCGCCTGGCCGCGCTCATGCGCTGAGACGCCCGGGCGCCGAGGCGTCGCGACACCGACGGCCCATGCGTGCGCCGCGGCGCGGACCGAAATCACGGCGGCGGCGCCATTGCGCCGCCTGCCGGCGTGGCGATCCGTTGCACAATCGTCCACCTACCGCAAGCCGCAGCGCCCGCCCGTGCCCCTGACGATCGAGCTCTCCGCCGCCGTGGACCCTGGCCGGCAGCGCAGCAACAACGAGGACGCCGTTGCGCTCGACAACGAGGTGAAGCTCGCCGTCCTGGCCGACGGCATGGGCGGCTACAACGCGGGCGAGGTCGCCAGCAACATGGCGACCTCCTTCATCCGCACCGAACTCGGGCGCTGGCTGCGCGAAGCCCAGGGCCACGCCAGCGACGCCGAGGTGCGCCGCGCGATGGACATCTGCGTCGACAACGCCAACCGCGCGATCTTCAACGCCGCCAACTCCAACCCGCAGTACGCCGGCATGGGCACCACGCTCGTGGTCGCCGTCTTCCGCGAAGACCGGCTGCTGGTCGGACACGTCGGCGACTCGCGCGCCTACCGCCTGCGCGGCGGGCGGCTGCAGCAGATCACGCGCGACCACTCGCTGCTGCAGGAGCAGATCGACGCCGGCCTCATCACCCCCGAGCAGGCCGCCTTCTCGGCCAACAAGAACCTGGTGACGCGCGCCGTCGGGGTCGAGGACACGGTGCTGCTCGAGACGCACCAGCACGAGGTGCAGGCCGGAGATCTCTACCTGATCTGCTCGGACGGCCTCTCCGACATGCTCGACGACGCCGGCATGGTGCAACTGTTGCTCGCCAGCGACTCGCTGGACGCGGCCTGCAGCGCGCTCATCGATGCTGCCAATGACGCGGGTGGAAAGGATAATATCTCGGTGGTCCTGGTGCGCGCATCCGGCGGCGCGAGCCCGGCGAGTCGATTCTGGTGGCCTTTCCGGCGCTGACGCCTGCCGTCGGCTCCGGGTGCGCGATCGGCTCGACGCTCAGGTCTTCATCGGCGCCCTGAAGAGCGCCCTGCTCGCTGCGGCCGGCAGCGGGCGAGCACGAGGTCATGCATGGGCAAGCTGGTGGTATCGCTGGACGGGGTGGTGATCAAGGAAGTGCAGATCACCAAGGACAAGACGACGCTCGGTCGGCGCCCCTACAACGACATCGTCATCGACAACCTCGCGGTGAGCGGCGAGCACGCCGTGCTGCAGATGGTCGGCGCCGACGTCTTCATCGAAGACCTCAACAGCACCAACGGCACCTACATCAACGGCAAGGCGATCAAGAAGCAGCTGCTCACGCACAACGACACGGTCGAGGTCGGCAAGTACAAGATCAAGTACCTCGTCGACGAGAGCGGCGACTACGAGAAGACCATGCTCATGCGCCCGGGCAGCGCGCCCGCGGGCCAGGGCTTCGGGGCGGCCGCGGCCGCGGCAGGCGCGGGCCAGCCGGCGGCCATCATCAAGGTGCTCAACGGCGCCGCCGCCGGGCGCGAGGTGGCGCTGACCAAGGTCGTGACCACCGTCGGCAAGCCCGGCGTGCAGGTGGCTTCCATCACCAAGCGCCCCAACGGCTACGCCTTCGCCCACGTCGAGGGCGCCACGCGCCCCAGCGTCAACGGCGTGCCGCTGGTCGGCGACTCCGTGCCCCTGCGCAACGGCGACGTCATCGAGCTCGCCGGCACGCAGATGCAGTTCATCCACCGCTGAGCGCGTGCAGCCCGCGCCGCGGGCGGGCCTGCGGCGCCACCGCGCCGGCCGTGAAGCGCGTCACGCGCCGTCCCTGCGCCTGCATCGCACCCCTCTTCGGAGGGGCGGAATGCGACTTCGCCGGCTTGCGGCCTTGCGCGCGCCCGCGCAGCATCGCCACTTCGATTCCGCTTCGCCTCCGGTGGCGGACGCACCTGTGCGCAAGGGCAGGGCGCGCCGGCACCGGCCCCGCCGCACCATGCAGATCCGCGTTCTCGGCTGTTCCGGCTCGATTGCCGCCGGCAGCCGGACGACTTCCTTTCTCGTCGACGACGAGGTCCTGATCGATGCCGGCACCGGCGTCGGCGATCTCGCCCTCGACGAGATGGCGCGCATCGACCACATCTTCCTCACCCACTCGCACCTGGACCACGTGCTGGCCATCGGCCTGCTCGCCGACAGCGTCACGCGGCTGCGCCGTGCCCAGGGGCGCCCGGCGATCCAGGTGCACGCGCTGCCGCAGACGCTGCAGGCGCTGCGCAGCCACATCTTCAACGGCGTCATCTGGCCCGACTTCACCCGCCTGCCCGATCCGGCCGCGCCCGTGCTCAGCCTGGTGCCGCTGGCGCTGGGCGAGGTGCTCGTCGCAGCCGGGGTGAGCATCGAGGCGCTGCCCGCCGAGCACACCGTGCCCGCGCTCGGCTATGCCATCTGGGACCGCGCGCGCGCCGATGCCGGCGCCTGGGTCTTCACCGGCGACACCGGCCCCAACCCCGCGCTCTGGCAGCGCCTGGCGCAGCTCAAAGTGCACAGCCTCGTCATCGAGACCGCCTTTCGCGACGAGGAGCACGTGCTCGCCGACATCAGCCAGCACCTGTGCCCCACGCGCCTGCGCGGCGAACTCGCGCAGCTGCGCGAGCCCACCGACGTCTACATCACCCACGTCAAGCCCGGCGAGCTCGACGCCATCATGAGCGCCATCGCCGCCCACGCCAGCCCGCACCGCGTGCGCGCCCTCGTCGCGGGGCAGAGCATGAGCGTCTAGCGGCGCCTGCGGCTACCCGATCACGCGCCAGGCGGGCAAGCCCGGCAGCGCATGCGGCATCCGGGATCGGCGCCCGCCACCGTTCGTCGTCACCGCACCCCTACCACCGCTCGGACATGACATTTCTCGTCAACATCCGCGCTCCAAGGCGCATCGGGGCTGACGTTCTGCGTCACAGATCGTGATTTCCGCACGCCGGAACGACGGTTTCGAGCTGGCACGGCCCCTGCATTCAGGGGGAGTGTCCTCCACCCCCACCTCCGAAGGGAGCATCCCATGAAGCGAGTTCAACAAGGTTTCACGCTCATCGAACTGATGATCGTGGTCGCCATCATCGGCATCCTGGCCGCCGTGGCGCTGCCGGCGTATCAGGACTACACGAAAAAAGCGAAGATGTCGGAAGTCGTTCTGGCGGCGTCGGCTTGCCGCACGAGCATCACCGAAACCATCCAGAGTGCCACCGCCCTGCCTGCGGCTGGCGATTGGGGTTGCGAAGTCGCTTCGGGTTCCGGCACCAAGTATGTGGCTCAGATTGATACGGATGGCACCGGCATGATCTCTGTGACGACCCAGGGCTTTGGAGATCCCGCTATCGACGGGATGATCGTGACTTTGAAGCCGTTCGTTGACGATACATTCGCTGCGGCGCCCGCGGCTGGTGGCACGGTTGGAGCCTGGCGCTGTGGCAACACAGGGGACGGCACTACCGTTCCGGCGAAGTTCCTGCCTGGCTCGTGCAAGTAAGCAAAGCCGCCTAGTCCAACACGTTTGGCTAAGGCTCGGCATGAAAAGAGGGTGCGGTTCGCACCCTCTTTTCGTTGGTGTGCCCAGCATGGGCGCGTTCTTCGGGGTACGAGTCCCCGGCCGAGCCGCGACATGAGGACATGAGGGTCAGGTCTTGCCTTTTGCCTCAACTCAACTCGACATCGCCATAGGCCGGCCTGCACCGTCCCCTTTGCAAGTCGAGACTCGAGACGCCCTGCTTCAACCGAGAGAGCAGGCGGCAGAGGCAAAAGGCAAGACCTGACCCCGTGGATCCCTGACCCCGTGGATCCCACGTGGATCCCACAAGACCTCACTCCTTCCCTCGCTGCCCCGCTCGCTGTCGTCTCTCTCGCTTCGATCACCTTCGTTCGGGTCGTCGTGCTGTGTGCCACGGACCTGTCGGTACGGCGGGGCCGCCGGCGTGGCGGCCGTGGTGCCGGCGATCGCGTCTGCGCGGATAAGGGGGGCAGTTGCTGGGCCCGCCACAGGCGATCCCCGGGCGCCCAGCGCTTACCGTCGCGTGGCGCGGCTACTGCCGGAACGGATCCACGACCGTCAACGACTCGATGCATTGCCCATGCTGGAGATCCTCGGTGAGCAGCCGCGTGCAGCCCGCCGTCAGCGCCGCGGCAACGATCAGCGAGTCGTAGAACCCGAAGCGCCAGCGCTCGTGCACGCCCAGCGCGCGGCGGTACAGGTCGGTGCTGGCGCCCCACTGCATCAGCGGCTCGAGGACCGTGTCCAGGTAGTCCCGGGCCTGTTGCGGCGACAGGGGCACGCGCGCCTTGCTGCAGGCCACGTTCAGGAATTCCTGCACGACCTGGTAGCTGATGCACGCGTCTCGGGTGAGCAGCGCATCGCGGACGATGGCTTCGGCCCGCGTATGCTTGCGCGGGTCGGTGGCGTCGAGGTGGTAGACGAAGACGTTGGTGTCGATGAAGGTGCTAGCGCGCATTCCGCTCTTCCCGCGAAAGCCGCCGACCGGCCTGCAACTGGCCGCGTAAACCGGCCATCAAGTCCTCGTACTGGCGCAGCCGCGGTTGCGCCTGCGCGTAGTCGGCCAGCCAGCGGCGGAACTGCTCGTTGAGCGTGGTCTGCTCGGACCGCGCCCTCTCGCGCGCTGCGGCGATGAGCTGTTCGTCGGCGCTCAGCGTGATGTTCTTCATGGTGAACATGAGTTCATGTGTGCACTGACGCAGTGTACACGAGTGCCGCATATTGACGTACCGGCAGGCCGGTACGCCGCAGCGGCGGCCGCACGGGTCTTCAGGATGAGGCATGAGTGCGGCATGAGGGTCAGGTCTTGCCTTTTGCCTCAACTCAACTCAACTCAACTCCACATCGCCATAGGCCGGCCTGCACCGTCCCCCTTGCAAGTCGAGACTCGAGACGCCCTGCCTCAACCGAGAGAGCAGGCGGCAGAGGCAAAAGGCAAGACCTGACCCCGCAGGCGGTGATAACATCGTGCGTCCAATCCGGGGTAGGTCTATGGAAGTGAAGATCCGCAAGATGGGCAACTCGCAGGGGGTGCTGCTGCCCAAGCCGGTGCTTGCGCAGCTTGGGCTGGAGGGCGCGGCCGATCTTCAGGTGCGCGATGGCGTGATCGAGATCCGGCCGCTGCGCGTCGACCCGCGCCAGGGCTGGGCCGAGGACGCGCGTCGCATCGCAAACGAGCCTGGCGCGGCGCTGGTGTGGCCCGAGTTCGCCAACGAAGGCGACGCGGAGCTGCAGTGGTAGAGGCCGCGCGGGGCGAGATCTGGCTGGCCCAGCTCGATCCGACCGTCGGCAGCGAGATCCGAAAGACGCGGCCTTGCGTCGTCATCTCGCCGGCCGAGATGAACGCACACCTGCGCACGCTCATCGTCGCGCCCATGACGACGGGCGCCAGACCCGCGAGCTTTCGCGTGCCGCTGCGCTTTCAGGGCAAGCAGGGCCTGATCGTGCTGGACCAGATCCGCACCCTGGATCGCACGCGCCTGATGAAGCGCCTGGGCGCGCTGCGCCCATCGACGCTGGCCGCGACCCTGAGCGTTCTGCAAGCCATGTTCGCGGCTTGAGCATGGCAGTGGCCCGGCCCGGCGTCGCACCATGCGTCCGATCACCGCCTGGATTCCCGAGGTGTTCGGAAGGCGATCATCGATACGTCCAGGTGCCTCCGGGAAGCGCTGGACATCGCGATGCATGCTCGCTACGCTGCGATGCATGCGAACGACCGTCCGCCTCGACGAGCACCTCGGCGGCGCCTCGCTGCCGGACCTCGTGGTCGCAGAGCTTGAAGCCGCTGGATGGTCTTGAGCGGCCCTGCGAGGGTCGTCGCGCACCCCGAGGCCCTGACCGGGCCGCGGGCGGCGCCCAGGCCGGTCGGCGCCGGCTGGCGCTGCTGCTGCTGTGGCTGCTGCCGGCGATCTGGTCGTCGAACTACCTCATTGCGCGCAGCGCCGGCCCGCATGTGCCGCCGCACGTGCTGGCGTTCGGCCGCTGGGGCATCGTTTGCGCGCTGCTGCTGGCGTTCAACGCGCGCGCGATCGCGGCGCATCCGCGCCGCCTGCTGGCCGAGTGGCGGCAGTCGCTCGCGCTCGGCGCCCTGGGCATGTGGATCTGCGGCGCCTGGGTCTACATCGCCGGCCACACGACGTCGACGACCAACCTCAGCCTGATCTACGCCGCCGCGCCCGTCGGCATCGCGCTCGCCGGGCAGCGCCTGCTGGGCGAGCGCTTCGGCGGCGCGCAACGCCTGGCGATGCTGCTGTCGCTTGCGGGCGTGGTCTTCGTCGTGCTGCACGGCGAGCCGGCGTCGCTGCTGGCGGTGCGCTTCGTCGCCGGGGACTTGTGGATCCTCGCCGCCACGCTGTCCTGGGTCGGCTACTCGGTGCTGCAGCAGTACTGGAAGACGAAGCTCTCGGCGACCGAGCGCCTGTGCTCGATGGCGGCCGGCGGACTGCTGCTGATGCTGCCCTTCGTCGCCTGGGAGCTGGCGACGATGGCCAGGCCGCTGGACGCGGCGGCCTGGCAACTGATCGTGCTCGCCGCCTTGCTGCCGGGCTTGCTGTCCTACCTCTGCTACGACTTCCTGCAGCGCGAACTCGGCGTCGCGCGCGCCGGGCTCGTGCTCTATCTCGCGCCGATCTACGCGGCAGCGCTGGCCTGGTGGCTGCTGGGCGAGCCGCCGCAGTGGTATCACGGGGTCGGTGCGCTGTTGATCCTGCCGAGCATTCACATCGCGACGCGGCGCGCCTGAGGGCTTGCGCGCGCGGGCTGCGGCAGCGCCGCCGCGCGCCGCTGCTGCAATGGCTGCAGCTGCAGCAGCTGGTCCAGGTTGGCGCGCGCATGCGGGTCCAGCGGGTCCAGGGCCAGCGCCGTGCGCAGCGCGCGCTCGGCCTGAGCCAGCGCGCCGTGGCGGCGGTAGAGCACGCCCAGCGTGTTGTAGAGCGGGGCGAAGCGCGCGTCCTGCGCATGCGCGCCGCGCAGCCAGGCGTAGGCGTCGCGCGCGCGGCCTTGCACCAGTTCTTCGGCGGCACGGTTGTTCATGAACATCGCGGCGACGCGGCGTTCGTCGATCACGCGCCGCTGCTGGCGGCGCAGGTCCTGGCCGGGAAGAAAGTCGACGATCAGCCAGCGCTCGGCCGCGCCCGGGGCACCGCCGAGGCCCAGGTTGACATGCCCGATGATGAACCTCAGCTCCGCGACCTGCTCGACGCTCGCGGCCACGCGAACCTCGTGCAGGCGCACGGGCAGCCCGAGCTCGCCGGCGAGCGCCGCCGTCATCAGCACCAGCGAGAGGCAGTTGCCGCGCCGCGCCTCGAAGGCTTCGGCCGCGGTGCGCGTGGGGAAGCCGTCGTAGTCCAGCCGCAGCTCGCCGGGGGTCGACAAGGCCTGCAGCAGGGCCTGCCGGCTGCCGCCGCGGTGCGCGCGCGGCCGCACGCGCTCGTCCAGATAGCGGCGCATCGCCGGGCTCACGGCGAACAAGGCGCGTGCATCGGGCACGGGCGGCAGCGGCGCGAACAAGGCGTCGTCGAACGCGGCCTCGGCGCGCAGCGCGTGCGGCTCGGGGGCGGCACATCCCAGCAGCAGCAGGCTCGTCAGCAGCGCGATCCAGGTCTTCATCGCCGTCTCCGCCGTCCGATGCTGAACCGATGCCGGTGCCGCGTCAAATGCGCCCTCATGGATAATCGCCGGCCATCCTATGAAGCGCCCCGCAGCCGTCCAGCGCCTGCTGCCTCTGGTCGTCGCGGGGCTGGCGGCGGGGGCGTACGCGCAGGCGCCGCTGCCGTCTCCACGCGCGTCCGCAGCCGACGCCTGCGCGCCGCCGCGGCCGACGCCGCCGCGGCCCGCGGCTGCCGCCCGTGCCGCGTCCGCCGCGGCATCGGCGCCGGAGCCGGTGCAACTGCAGGCGCGCGAAGTGCGCGCGCGACCCGATGTCGAGGCCGAGGCCGAAGGCGCGGTGCGGCTGCAGCGCGGCGAGCTCGTGTTGCAGGCCGACTGGCTCGGCTACGAGCAGGTGCAGGACCTGGTGCGCGCGCGCGGCGAGGTGCGCATCGAGCACCCGAGCGGACGCTACAGCGGCAGCGAGCTGCAATTGCAGCTCGATCGCTTCGAGGGCTTCTTCCTGCAGCCGCGCTACGAGCTCGAGCGCGTGCAGGCCGGCGGGCGCGCCGAGCGCATCGACTTCCTCGACCGCGAGCGCTCGGTGGTCGAGAAGGGCTGGTACACGAGCTGCCCGCGCGAGGATGTCGTCTCGCCCACCGGCGAGGGCGGGACGCCGCGGCCGGACTGGGTGCTGCAGAGCGAGCGCGTGCGCCTGGATTTCGGGGCCAACGAAGGCATCGCCGAAGGCGCCGTGCTGCGCTTCATGAACGTGCCCATCCTCGCGCTGCCGACGCTGAGCTTTCCGCTCGGCGAGGGCCGCAAGTCGGGCTGGCTGCCGCCGACGCTGGACCTCGACACGAGCAGCGGCCTGAGCGTGGCCGTGCCCTACTACTGGAACATCGCGCCCAACCGCGACGCCACGCTGACGCCGCGGATCATCACGCGGCGCGGCGCGGGCGCCAACGGCGAGTTCCGCTACCTGGAGCCGGGGATCTCCGGCCGCGTCGAGGCCGAAGTGCTGCCCGACGACCGCATCGCGCAACGCTCGCGCTGGCTGCTGGCGACCGCGCACGACGGCCGCCTGCCCTTCGAGGGGCGCTGGCACCTGGATGCGCTGCGGGTCTCGGACGACGCCTGGTGGAAGGACTTTCCGCTCGACGCGCGCAGCCTCACGCCGCGGCTGCTGCCGCAGCGTTTCACGGCCGAGCGCGACCTCGACTTCGGCTGGGGCCAGGGGCTGGCCTACGCGCGCATGCTGCGCTGGCAGGTGCTGCAGGGGAGCGACGATCTCGTGCTGCCGCCCTACGAGCGCGCGCCACAGCTCGGCGTGCAGCTCGACGGGCCGCTCGTCGGCGGCCTGCGCTACGCGCTGCAGGCGGAGGCCACGCGCTTCGTCCCTGCGGCGGGCGCTGCGGGATCGGGCGGCAGCGCAGCCGCTGCGGGCTGGCGCAGCCACGTGCTGGCGGAGATGTCGATGCGACTGGGCCACGAGGGGGCCTGGCTGGCACCGCGGCTGGCGATCAACGCCGCCAGCTACGACCTGGAGCAGCCGCTGGCGGACGGGCGCCGCCATGCCGCGCGCAGCATCCCGAGCTTCGGCGTCGAGGGCGGCCTGACCTTCGAGCGCCAGACCGTGCTCTTCGGCCACGCGCTGCGGCAGACGCTGGAGCCGCGTGCGCTCTACGTCAACACGCCCTGGCGCGACCAGACGGCGCTGCCCAACTTCGACTCCGCCGCACGCGACATCAACTTCGACTCGATCTTCGCCGACAACGCCTTCAGCGGCGTCGACCGCGTCTCCGACGCGCACCAGGTGACGCTGGGCGTGACGACGCGACTGCTGGACGCCGCGAGCGGCGCCGAGGCCGGGCGCCTGGCGCTGGCGCAGCGCTACCTGCTGCGCGACCAGCGCATCACGCCCGACGGCGTCGCGCTCACGCGCCGCGCCTCGGACCTGTTCGCGCTCGCCGGCGCAACGCTCGCGCGCGGCCTGGCGTTCGACCTCGCGCTGCAGTACAGCCCGGAGCTGCAGCGCAGCGTGCGCAGCGTGGGCTCGCTGCGCTGGAACCCGGGCGAGTTCCGCACCCTGAGCACGACTTACCGCTTCACGCGCGGCCTGGCCGAGCAGGTGGAGCTGGGCTGGCAGTGGCCGTTGTGGAAGCGGGGACGCGACGCGTCGGCGCCCGTTGCGTCCGCGGGCGCGGGCGGCAGGACCTGCGGCGGAAACCTGTACACCGTGGGCCGCATCAACTACAGCCTGCGCGACAGCCGCGTCACGGACTCGATCCTCGGCCTGGAGTACGACGCCGGCTGCTGGATCCTGCGCCTGGTCGGCGAGCGCCTGTCCACCGGGCGCAGCGAGGCGACGACGCACATCCTGCTGCAGCTCGAGCTGGTGGGCCTGTCGCGCCTGGGGTCCAACCCGCTGCGGGTCTTGAAGGACAATATCCCCGGCTATCGCCTGCTGCGCGACGAGAACGCCGAACCGACTCCTGCGCCTCCCCGTTATGACTGATCTCCTGCCCAGCCGCCGCCTGCGCGCCGCGGCGGCATGCCTGCTGGCTGCCACCCTGTGCGCGCCGCTGGCGGCGCAGCCGCGGCAGGCCGCGCGCAGCGGCGACTACATCGTGGCCGTCGTCAATCAGGAGCTGGTCACGGCGGGCGAGCTCGAGCGCCGCGAGGAACAGGTGCGCGAGGAAAGCCGGCGCCTGGGCCTCGCGATGCCCTCGGCGCAGGAGCTGCGCGAGCAGGCGCTGGACGCGCTGGTGCAGGAGCGCGTCATCGTCACCTACGCGCGCGAATCCGGCGCGCGCGTGGACGAGCCCGACCTCGATCGCGCGATCCAGAGCATCGCGCAGCAGAACCGGCTCGGCGTCGAGCAGTTGCGCCAGCGGCTGCAGCAGGAGGGCATCGACTACGCGCGCTTTCGCGCCGACCTGCGCGACCAGATCATGGTCGAGCGCGTGCGCGAGCGCGAGGTCTACCGGCGCATCGAGGTCACCGATCTCGAGATCGACCGGCTGGTCGAGGAGCAGCGTGCGGCGGCGCAGGCCGACGCCGAGTTCGACATCGCGCAAATCCTCATCGGCGTTCCCGACGGCGCCGGCGACGCCGTGCGCGAGCAGCGGCGCGCACGCGCCGAGCAGGTGCTGGCGCGCGTGCGCGGCGGGGAGGACTTCGCCGCCGTCGCGCGCGAGCTTTCCGAGGACGCCAACCGCGAGCAGGGCGGCCGCATCGGGCTGCGCCCGGCTTCGCGCCTGCCCGATCTCTTTCTCGACGCGGTGCGGCCGCTCGCCGCGGGCGAGATCGCACCCGCCCTGGTCAGCAGCGGCGCGGGCTACCACGTCCTCAAGCTGCTCGATCGCCGCGAGGGCGGGGCCTTGCGCGTGGCGCAGACGCACGCGCGCCACATCCTGCTGCGCACGTCGCCGCAGTTCTCCGCCGAGGCCGCGGCGCTGCGCCTGGAGGAGGTGCGCGGCGAGATCGAGCAGGGCCGCCGCAGCTTCGACGAGGCCGCGCGCCAGATCTCCGACGACGGCAGCGCCGCCGCGGGCGGGGATCTCGGCTGGGCCGGGCCGGGGCAGTTCGTTCCCGAGTTCGAGGAGGCGATGAACCACCTCGCGGTGGGCGGCATTTCGCCGCCGGTGGTGTCGCGCTTCGGCGTGCACCTGATCCAGGTGATCGAGCGCCGCGACGTGACGCTGGAGACGCGGCAACTGCGCGAGCAGGCGCGCGCGCAGTTGCGCGAGCGCAAGTTCGCCGAGGCCTACGCCGAATGGGCGCGCGAGCTGCGCGCGCGCGCCTACGTGGAGATGCGCGAGCCGCCGCTGTGAGGCACGTCGCGCGCAAGCGCTTCGGCCAGCATTTCCTGGTCGACGAGGCGGTGATCGAGCGCATCGCGGGCGCCATCGATCCGCACGCGGACGAGGAACTCGTCGAGATCGGTCCCGGCCTGGGGGCGCTCACCGAGGCGCTGCTGGCGCGCGGCGCCCGGCTCACGGTGATCGAACTCGACCGCGACCTCGCCGCGCATTGGCGCCGCGACGCGCGCGTGCAGGTGATCGAGGCCGACGTGCTGAGGGTGGACTTCGCCGCGCTCGCCGCGCGCGCGGCCGCCGACGGGCGGCCGCTGCGCATCTGCGGCAACCTGCCCTACAACATCTCGTCGCCGCTCCTCTTTCACCTGCTGCCGCTGGCGGCGCGGGTGCAGGACCAGCACTTCATGCTGCAGAAGGAGGTCGTGCAGCGCATGGTCGCCGCGCCCGGCCACAGGGACTACGGACGCCTGTCCGTGATGCTGCAGTGGCGCTACGCGATGCAGTCGCTGCTGGACGTGCCGCCGCGGGCCTTCGACCCGCCGCCGCGGGTGGATTCGGCCGTCGTGCGCATGACGCCGCTGCCCACCCCACCGACGGTCGACGCGGCGCTGCTCTCCGAACTGGTGGCGGTGGCCTTCTCGCAGCGGCGCAAGCTCTTGCGCCACACGCTCGGGCGCTGGCTGCAGGAACGCGACGCCGATGGCGACGTCGCGGCCCGGTTCGACTGTCGCCGCCGCGCGGAGGAAGTCCCGGTGGCCGAGTACCTCGCGTTGGCGGCCGCGCTCAGGCGGCGTTGAGCCACATCGAGGTGTCGAAGGCGCTGCACATCAGCGGCATGTTCGTCCCGAAGTTGGGATTGAAGCCGTTCTTGGGCGCCGCCACCTTCGGTGCCGGCTTGGCGACCGCGCCGGCGGTGTTGATCTGGGCCGTCTCAGCAGCCCGCTCCCATGACCCGATTTCCTGGGAGCGGGCTACTGAAAAGAATAGAAACATCGAAACGGTATGCGCCGCTCGCCCCAGAAGTCGGCGGCGTCACGGAAGACGTCGAGCAACTGCTCGCGTGCCTCGCGATCGAAGCGCGGGTTGTCGGGGATCTGCTCCAGCACGACGACGAAGCCCGGCTGCTGCCCGGCCTTGTTGACGAGGTCGGTCATGCAGTCGTAGAGCGCGTCCAGGTTCTTGCCGAAGTGCGCCGGAAAGGTGAACGCCGCGGCGATCTGCTCCAGCACTTCCGGCTTGGATTGCGCCTGGGCCAGGTTGGCATAGAGAAAGTGCTGGCCGGCCTCGCCGGCGGCCTGCATCAGGTCGTCGACGCGGTAGGCCCTGATCGCCTGCACGATGTTGGGGCGGACGGTCTGCAACAGCATGGTCGCGTGCCTCCTGGCTTTTCGAGAATGGGAATGCGATGAAGTGAATCGGTTCCGTGCCGTTCAGGGCGCGATGCGTGCAAAGCTCGCGTAGTGATCGGCGCTGTAGTAACAGGTGTCGGGAGCGGTCGGCCGCTGCCCTCCGCAAACGATGCGCCGGGCGCCGCGGTCGACCGCCTGCGGCGTGGGCACCGTGTACTCGCGGTAGTAGCCCCGCCTGCGCTGCGGCAGCAGGCGTTCGCGGTTGGCGAAGACCGTGCCGTCCTTGCTGAAGGGGAACGGGCCGCCGCTGCGAATGCGCGCTGCCGTGAGCTGTGCCTCGGGCGGCAGCGTCTGCAGCGACACGGAGGCACTTGCCGCGTCGTCGCCGCCCGACCTCGCCTGCAGGCCCGACACCGGCGCCAGGCAAGCTGCGACTACGAGAGCTAGTCCAAACTTACGAAGCGAGGGCCCGAACAAGCCCAGACCGGCAACCGACACGGGAAAACCCTGAAAGCGAAGCCGCAATGCTAGCCAAATCGCCTTCAAAACTCAAGCGACTGCCCAAAAAACGGGCACTCGCTCGGGGAATGGGTGAGCACACGCTTACTGAGAGAAGATCCCCTGTCTTGTGCTCGGGCGCGGGCGAGACGTATTCAGCGCTCGGCGCTGGCGTCGACGACCGCCAGCGCCGTGAGGTTGACGATGCGCCGCACCGTCGCCGACGGCGTCAGGATGTGCACCGGCTTGGCCGCACCGAGCAGCACCGGACCGATGGCGATGCCGCCGCCGGCGGCCGTCTTCAGCAGGTTGTAGGCGATGTTGGCGGAGTCGATGTCGGGCAGCACGAGCAGGTTGGCCTCGCCCTGCAGCGTGCCGTTGGGCATGAGGTTGCGCCGCGCCGCGGCGTCGAGCGCGAGGTCGCCGTGCATCTCGCCGTCGACCTCGAGCCAGGGCGCCTGCTCGCGCAGCAGCGCCAGCGTGCGCCGCATCTTGACGGCGCTGGGGGCATCGCTGCTGCCGAAGTTGCTGTGAGAGAGCAGCGCCGCCTTGGGCTCGAAGCCCAGGCGCAGCATTTCCTCGGCCGCCATCGCGGTGATCTCGCACAGCTGCTCGGGCGTGGGGTCGATGTTGACGTGGGTATCGACGAGGAAGACCTGCCGGTTGGGCAGCATGAGCCCGTTCATGCAGGCGTAGACGGCCACCTCCTGCTCGGTGCGCGGGCTGCCGCCGGCCCGTTTGCCGATCACGAGGTCGACGTAGTGCAGGTGCGCCGCCGTCGTGCCCCAGGTGCCGCAGAGCATGCCGTCGACGTGGCCCTTGTGCAGCAGCATGCAGCCGATCAGCGTCAGCCGCCGGCGCATCTCGATCTTCGCCATCTGCACGGTGATGCCGCGGCGCTCGGCCATGCCGTGGTAGGTCTGCCAGAAGTCGCGGTAGCGCGGGTCGTCCTCGACGTTGACGACGTCGTAGTCGCTCCCCTGCCGCAGCCGCAGGCCGAAGCGCTCGATGCGGCTGGCGATCACCGCCGGGCGGCCGATCAGCGTCGGCCGCGCCAGGCCCTCGTCGCACACCACCTGCGCCGCACGCAGCACGCGCTCCTCCTCGCCCTCGGCGTAGGCGACGCGCTTGCGCGTGCCCTTGCGCGCGAGCTGGAAGATGGGCTTCATCGTCGCTCCGGAGGCGTAGACGAAGCTCTGCAGCTTGTTGACGTACTCCTGCAGGTCGGCGATGGGGCGCAGCGCGACGCCGGAGTCGGCCGCCGCCTGCGCCACGGCCGGCGCGATGCGCATCATCAGCCGCGGATCGAAGGGCTTGGGGATCAGGTACTCGGGACCGAAGGACAGGCTTTCGCCGACGTAGGCGGCGGCGACGACGGAATGGCTCTCCGCCTGCGCCAGTTCGGCGATCGCGTGTACGGCGGCGATCTTCATGGCGTCGGTCACCGTCGTCGCGCCGCAGTCCAGTGCGCCGCGGAAGATGTAGGGGAAGCACAGGACGTTGTTGACCTGGTTCGGGAAGTCGGTGCGTCCGGTGGCGAGGATCGCGTCCGGGCGCACCGCCTTGGCCTCGTCGGGCATGATCTCCGGCGTCGGGTTGGCGAGCGCGAAGATGATCGGCCGCGAGGCCATGCGCGCCACCATCTCGGGCTTGAGCACGCCGCCCGCGGACAGGCCGAGAAAGACGTCGGCGCCCTCGATGATCTCGCCGAGCGTGCGCGCGCTCGTCTCCTGCGCGAACTGCGCCTTGTCCTCGTCCATGAGCTCGGCGCGGCCGCGGTAGACGACGCCGGCGATGTCGCTGACCCAGATGTTCTCGCGCCGCACGCCGAGCATGAGAAGCAGGTTCAGGCAGGCCAGCGCCGCCGCGCCCGCGCCGCTGGCGACGAGCTTGATCGTGGCCACGTCCTTGCCCAGGATCTTCAGCGCGTTCAGCAGCGCGGCGCCGACGACGATCGCCGTGCCGTGCTGGTCGTCGTGGAAGACCGGGATCTTCATGCGCTCGCGCAGCCGGCGCTCGACGATGAAGCAGTCGGGCGCCTTGATGTCCTCGAGGTTGATGCCGCCGAAGCCGGGCTCGAGTGCGGCGATGATCTCGACCAGCTTCTCGGGGTCGCGCTCGGCGAGCTCGAGGTCGAAGACGTCGATGCCGGCGAACTTCTTGAACAGCACCGCCTTGCCTTCCATCACCGGCTTGGACGCCAGCGGCCCGATGTCGCCGAGGCCCAGCACCGCGGTGCCGTTGGTGATCACCGCCACCAGGTTGCCGCGGCTGGTGTAGCGAAAGGCATTGACCGGATCGGCGACGATCTCCTCGCACGCGGCAGCGACTCCGGGCGAATAGGCCAGCGCCAGGTCGCGCTGGTTGATGAGACCCTTGATCGGCGTGACGGCGATCTTGCCGGGCTTCGGGAACTCGTGGTATTCGAGCGCCGCGCGGCGCAGTTCCGCGCGCTTCTCTTCGTAGGTCGGCATCGGCTTCTCCGGCAGCGCGAACCATTCTAGGTTCACCGCGCGAGCCCTGGACGCGCGCGCTCTCGGGCGAGAATCCGGCGCCTGCGGCGAACGGATTCGCCGCGCGAGAAGGGAGCGGCCGGCGGCCATGGGTGAATTCGAGCTCATCGAGCGCCACTTCGTGCGCGCGACGCCGCGTGCCGCCCTCGGGCCCGGCGACGACTGCGCGCTGCTGGCGCCGGCACCCGGGCAAGCGCTCGCGATCACCAGCGACATGCTGCTCGAAGGGCGCCACTTCCTCGCCACGGTGCCGCCGGCGCGCCTGGGCCACAAGGCGCTGGCGGTGAACCTGAGCGACCTCGCGGCCTGCGGCGCGAAGCCGCTGGCCTTCACGCTCGCGCTGTCCCTGCCGCGTGCCGACGAGGCCTTCGCCGCGGCGCTGGCGCAGGGCCTGTTCGCGCTCGCCGACGCGCACGGCATCGAGCTCGTCGGCGGCGACACCACTGCGGGCGCGCTTTCGCTGTGCATCACCGCGATCGGCGAGGTGCCCGCGGGCGGCGCCCTGCTGCGCAATGGCGCGCGTGCGGGCGATCAGCTCTGGGTCAGCGGATGCCTGGGCGACGCGCGCCTGGCGCTGGAGGTGTTTCGCGGCCACGCCGCGCTGGCGGCGGCGGACTTCGAGGCGGTGCGGCTGGCGATGGAGTGCCCGCAGCCGCGCGTCGCGCTGGGGCTGGCGCTGCGCGGCCTGGCCACGAGCGCGATCGACCTCAGCGACGGGCTGCTCGGTGACCTCGGCCACATCCTGCGGCGTTCGCGCGTGGGTGCGCGGCTCGAGCTCGCCGCCCTGCCCTGCAGCGCCGTGCTGGCGGCGCAGCCGCGCGCCCTGCGCGAGGAATGCCTGCTGCGCGGCGGCGACGACTACGAGCTGCTCTTCACCGCGCCCGCGGCGCGCGCGGCGGAGGTGCGCGCCGCGGGCGCTGCCGCCGGCGTGGCGGTGACGCCGATCGGCCTCATCGGCGCCGCGCCGGACCTGGTCCTCGTCGACGAGGACGGCCGCGAAGGCCTCGCCGCGGCGCGCGGTTTCGACCACTTCGCCTAGCCCGCGGCCGCGGACCGACCCCATGCGCGCCGACCTGCGCTTCATGCTCGCCGCGCCCGCCCACCTCATCGCGCTGGGCCTGGGCAGCGGACTGGCGCCGCGCGCGCCGGGCACCGCAGGCACGCTCTGGGCCTGGCTCGTCTACCTGCTGCTGGCGCACGCCCTGCCCGCGGGCGCGCTGGCGGCGCTGCTGCTGGCGGCGTGGCCGCTGGGCTGGTGGGCGTGCACGCGCACGGCGCAGCACCTGGGCGTGGCCGATCCCGGCGCCATCGTCTGGGACGAGGTGGCGGCCTTCTGGCTGCTGCTCTGGCTGCTGCCCCCGGCCTGGTGGGTGCAGGCGCTGGCCTTCGTGCTCTTCAGGCTCTTCGACGCCCTCAAGCCCGGGCCGGTGGGTTGGGCCGACCGGCGCTTCAAGCTGCGCCCGGGGCAGGCCATCGGCTGGGCGCAGGGCGCGGGCATCCTGCTCGACGACCTCGTGGCGGCGCTGTGCTGCCTGCCGCTGGCCTGGGGCGTCGTCTGGCTGCTGCAGCGCGGCGGCGCGGTGTGATGTCGCTCGCCGCCTTCGAGCCCGAGGTGTTGGCGCTGGCGCAGGACCTGCGCGCGCGCGCACTGCGCGTCGCCACCGCCGAGAGCTGCACCGGCGGGCTGATCGCGGCCGCGTGCACGGCGGTGGCGGGTTCGAGCGACTGGTTCGAGCGCGGCTTCGTCACCTACAGCAACGCCGCCAAGGTCGAACTGCTTGGCGTCGACGGCGCGCTGCTGCAGGCGCATGGCGCCGTCAGCGAAGCGGTGGCACGCGCGATGGCCGAGGGCGCTTTGCAGCGCGCGCCGGTGCAGCGCGCCGTCGCCGTGACCGGAATCGCCGGCCCCGGCGGTGCCGTGCCCGGCAAGCCGGTGGGGACGGTGTGGCTGGCGCTGGCGCGCAGCGACGCGCCGACGCAGGCCTGGCGCCTGCAGTTGCCGGGCGACCGGGCGGCGGTGCGCGAGGCCACCGTGCACGCCGCGCTGCGGGCGTTGCGGCAAAGCCTGCGCTGAGCGCGCGCCGTGCTCAGGCGGGCGCGTCTTCGCGTGCGCTGGCCCCAAGCCGGGCGGCGAAGGCCGCGGCGGGCATGGGCGCGCCGTGCAGATGGCCTTGCTGCAGCCTGCAGCCTTGGGCCAGGAGCCATTGCTCCTGCGCGCGCGTCTCCACGCCTTCGGCCAGCACCTCGATGCCCAGCGCCGCGGCCATCGCGAGCATCGCCTGCGCCAGGGCGCAGTCCTCGGCGTCGTGCGGCAGTCCGCGCACGAGGCTGCAGTCGATCTTCAGGCGCTGTGGGCGCAAGCGCCTGAGCTGCGACAGCGAGGAATAGCCGACGCCGAAGTCGTCCACCGTCAGGCCCAGGCCCAGCGTGCGCCAGCGCGCCAGCGCGCGCGGCATGCCCTCGGGGTCGTCGAGGAAGGCGTCCTCGGTGATCTCGAGTTCGAGCATCGCCGGCACCAGGCAATGGCGTTCGAGGGAATCGCGCAGCGCCTCGGACAGCGCCGGGTTGCGCGCCTGCTGCACCGAGAGGTTGAGCGCCATGCGCCCGGGGGCAAGCCCGTGGCCGAGCCAGTGCGCGAATTCGCCGCACGCCGCCTCGAGCACCCAGGCGTCGATGTCGGCCATCAGCCGGCATTGGCGCGCGGTGTCGATGAACTCGGCCGGCGCGAGCAGACCGCGCCGCGGATGCTGCCAGCGCAGCAGCGCTTCGCAGCCGACGATGCGACCGCTGCCGGCGTCGACCATCGGCTGGTAGTGGAGCGTGAATTCATCGTGCTCCAGGGCGTGCGCGAGCTCGCGCTCGGCATCGATACGCTCTCGCAGCGCCTGGTCCAGGCCCGGCTGGTAGAAGCTGTAGAGCCCGCGGCCGAGCGTGCGGCTGCGCTGCAGCGCCAGCGATGCCGCGCGCGCCAGGCCTTCGAAGTCGCCGCCGTCGCCCGGATACATCGCGATGCCGACGCTGGCCGAGGCGCCCAGCACCTGGCTGCTGCGCGGCAACTGCAGCGGCTCCTCGACGCAGCGCAGCAGCCGCTCGGCGGCACTCGCGACGCGGTCCCAGCCCACCGGCCCCGCGAGCAGGACGAGGAACTCGTCGTCGGCGCCGCGGCAGATGAAGTCCGAGTCGCGCAGCGTCGCCGCCAGCCGGTGCGCCATGCCGGTGACGAGTTCCTCGCCGACGTGGTGCCCGAGCGTGTCGCTGACGGTGTGAAGGCGATCCAGCCCGATGCGCAGCAGCGCCAGCGAACGCGCCTGGCGGCGCGCTGCCGCCGCCTCGTGGCCGAAGAGCTCCTGCAGCAATGCGCGGTTGGGCAGACCGGTGACCGCGTCGTACATCGTGGCCTTGCGCAGTCTGGCCTTTCCCGCCTGCAGTTCGCCCTGCAATTGGCGCATGCGCCGGCGCAGCGCGTCGAGCGCGCACGCCAGCGGCGCGAGCTCCGGCACCGGATCGGGCGGCGGCCGTGTCGATTCGGCGCGCAGCGCGGCGAGCGCGTGCATTTGCTCGACCAGGCGCGCCAGCGGCTCCTCGAGTCGGCGCGAAAGCAGGTGCAGCACGAGCATCGCCGCGGCCACGCCCTGCACGACGACCATCAGCAGCACTGCGGCGCGCCAGGACGCGGATGCGTTCCCGAGCGCTTCGGACGGCAGCAGCGCCGCCAGCAGCCACAGCAGCGCCGGGGCCAGCACCGCCGTGAGCACGGCCAGCAGCAGGCCGGCGCGCAGGCCCAGGGGTGGCAAGGTGAATGGCTTCATCCGACGATACGGGGTGGCGCAAGACGGGGAGACGGCGCCCCCCTTCCCGGGCGTCGTTGACCGGCTTTCGGCGCCATCGCCGCCGGCTTGAGGGGCAAGGGCGCGCCCCCGGCGCCCTCCGGCCCATTCGTGTGGAAATGTGTCGCGAAATCCGGAACTGGCGACGCCGTGCGCGCGCGGCTCAGGCCCGCAGTGCGAGCCGCTGCGGGCGCGCGGGCGGCCGTCGCCCGGCGGGCGCGGCGTCCTGCAGCGCTTCGAGCATCGTCAGCACGAGCCGGCGCAATGCGTCCCAGGGCTCGAGCGGCCAGTCGGGGTGGCGCAGGCCCTTGACGAGACCGTCGCAGGCGTTGGCCGCGGCCAGCCAGTGGGCGAGCCGCGCGCTCGACAGGCGCGGCAGCGCGCGCTCGAAGAGCTTTTCCTTCGGTCCCCAGACGCGCGCCTCGCGCAGCGCCAGCGGCAGCGGACTGCCGTCGTCGAGCGCGCGGCGCGCGCGCGCCAGAGCGCGGATGTCCTCGGCGAGCGTCCAGTGCACGAGCACCGCGGCTTCGCCTTCCGCGCGCAGGCCGTCGAGCATGCGCAGCGCACGCGCGACCCGGCCGCCGAGGATGGCCTCGCCGAGCTTGAAGACGTCGTAGCGCGCGACGTCGAGGACCGCCGCCTCGACCTGTTCGAAGCTCAGTTCGCCCGGCGGGTGCAGCAGCGCGAGCTTTTGCAGCTCCTGGTGCGCCGCGAGCAGGTTGCCCTCGACGCGGTCGGCGAAGAAGGCGAGCGCGTGCTGGCCGGCCTGCCCCTCCTGCACGCGCTGTCCCTGCAGCGCCAGGCGCTGCGCCAGCCACGCCGGCAACGCGCGGCGCTCGATCGGGTCCAGGCGCAGCGTCGGGCCGGCGGCATCGAGCGCAGCGAACCAGGCACTCTTCGCCTGCTGCGCCTCCAGCCGCGGCAGCAGCACCAGCGTCAGCAGGTCGTCGGGCAGCGCCCGGCAGTAGCGCTGCAAGGCCTCGGCGCCTTCCTTGCCGGGCTTGCCCGAGGGGATGCGGATCTCGATCAGGCGGCGCTCGGCGAAGAGGCTCAGCGCCTGCGCCGCGCCGAGGACGGCGCTCCAGTCGAAGTGCGCGCCGCCGACGGTGAAGACCTGGCGCTCGGCGTGGCCGGCGGCGCGCGCCGCGGCGCGGATGGCGTCGGCGGCTTCCTGCGCCAGCAGCGGCTCGTCGCCGTGCAGCGTGTAGAGCCGGTCGAGCCCGCGCTGCAGGCGGGCCGGGAGCTGCTCGGCGCGGATCTGCACGATCCCGGCGCCGCTAGAGGCGTATCGCGGCGAGCTGCCGCATCACCTGCGCCACGACGTCGGCCTGCATCTGGCGGAAGAGATCCTCCTCCTCATGCTGCTTGGCCAGCGCCAGGCTCTCGCTGTAGCTCATGTCGCGCGCCAGCACGATCTCGGCCACCGGCGTCAGCTCGCGGCCCGCGGGCGTGTGCGCGCGCCAGCGCAGGCGCAGGCGCAACTGCAGCTCGCGCACCTGCGCCGCCGAGGTGGTGGCGACGACGCTGCGCTCGCGCGCGTCGGTGAGCGCCTGCAGCACGAGCTCGGCACGCGCCGGGTCGGGCAGCACCTGCACGCCGCGGACCCGCAGCGCATCGGCGAAGGTGTGCGCCAGCGGCGAGCGCGGCGCGAAGCCGGTGAGGGCGATCGTGCGGAAGGCCGGCGGCTCGCTGCCGCGCAGGCGAAATCCGCAAGCGGCGAGCGCGGCGCCGGTCAGGCCGAGCGCGGCGGCGGCAAAGGCGCGCCGGCCGGGGCGCGCCTCAGGCGACGACATTGACCAGCCGGCCCGGCACGACGACGACCTTGCGCGGCTTGCGGCCCTCGCAGAAGCGCATGCAGTCCGGGTGCGCGAGCGCGGCCGCCTCGATCGCGGCGCGGTCCGCGGCGGCGGGGACGCGCAACTGCCCACGCAGCTTGCCGTTGACCTGCAGCACGAGTTCGACCTCGTCCTGCACCAGCGCGGCTTCGTCGACCTCGGGCCAGGGTGCATCGAGCAGGTCGCCCAACGCCGCCTCGAAGCCGAGCTCGCGCCACAGCGCCCAGGTGATGTGCGGGCAGGCCGGGTAGAGCACGCGCAGCAGGATGCCGGTGCCTTCGCGCAGCGCGCCGACGGGAAGCGGCTGCGCCTGCGCGGCGGCCTCGAGCGCGTTGAGCATCTTCATGCCGCCGCTGACGACGGTGTTGTACTGCATGCGCTCGAAGTCGTAGCTCACCTGGCGCAGCACGGCGTGCAGCTCGCGCCGCAGCGCCTTGGCCGGCGCGCTCGCTTCGGGCGCACCGGCATCGCGCAGCAGCGCCGCGTGGCGCGCGCCGAAGCCCCAGACGCGGCGCAGGAAGCGGTGTGCGCCCTCGACGCCGGAATCGTTCCACTCCACCGTCTGCTCCGGCGGGCTGGCGAACATCATGAACAGGCGCGCCGTGTCCGCGCCGAAGCGGTCGATCACCGCCTGCGGGTCAACGCCGTTGTTCTTCGACTTGGACATCGTCGTCCAGCCTTCGTAGGCGACCGCCAGGCCGTCGCGCCGGGCCGTGGCCGAGACGACGTGCGCGTGCTCGTCGCGCACGATGTCCAGGTCCTGCGCCCAGAAGTACTCGCGTCCGGCCTCGGTGCTGACGCGCGAGAAGGCCTCGTTGAGCACCATGCCCTGCGTCAGCAGGCGCACGAAGGGCTCGCTCGCCCGCACGAGGCCGAGGTCGCGCATGACCATGGTCCAGAAGCGCGCGTACAGCAGGTGCAGGATGGCGTGCTCGATGCCGCCGATGTACTGGTCCATCGGCATCCAGTACTGCGTGCCGGCACCGACCATCGCCGTCTCCAGCCGCGGGTCGCAGTAGCGCATGAAGTACCACGAACTGTCGACGAAGGTGTCCATCGTGTCCGTCTCGCGGCGCGCGGGGCGGCCGCAGGTGGGGCACTTGACGCCGGCGTGGAAGCCTTCGTGCCGGTTCAGCGGGTTGCCGCTGCCGTCGGGGATGCAGTCCTCGGGCAGCACCACCGGCAGGTCGGCCTCGGGTACCGGCACCGCGCCGTGCACCTCGCAGTGGATGATGGGGATGGGGGTGCCCCAGTAGCGCTGGCGGCTCACACCCCAGTCGCGCAGCCGCCACGTCGTCTTCTTCCCGCCCAGGCCCTTGTCCGCCAGCGCCTTGGCGATCGCGTCGACCGCGGCCCCATGTGGCAGGCCGCTGAAGTTGTCGCTGTTGATCGTCACGCCGCGCGCCTTGTCGGCGTACCAGGGCTGCCAGCGGCGGTAGTCGAAGTGCTCGCCGTCGATGTGCACGACCTGCGTGATCGGCAGCCCATACTCGAGCGCGAAGGCGAAGTCGCGCTCGTCGTGCGCGGGCACGCCCATCACCGCGCCGTCGCCGTAGCTCATGAGCACGTAGTTGCCCACCCACAGCGGGATCGCCTCGCCGGTGAGCGGATGGCGCACGGAGAGCCCGGTGGCGATGCCCTTCTTCTCCTTCAGCGCCAGCTCGGCCTCGGTCGTGCCGCCCTTCCTGCACTCGTCGATGAAGGCGGCGATGGCGGGGTTGTCGGCGGCGGCGTGCGCGGCCAGCGGGTGCTCGGGCGCGACGGCGCAGAAGGTCACGCCCATGAGCGTGTCCGCGCGCGTCGTGAAGACGTGCATGCGACCGCCCTGGATGAGCGCGCCGTCGGCGCCGCGGATGTCGTGCGTGAAGGCGAAGCGCACGCCTTCGCTGCGGCCGATCCAGTGCTCCTGCATGAGGCGCACGCGCTCGGGCCAGCCTTCGAGGTAGTGCGCCGAGCCGCTGTCGGCGACACCGTCCAGCAGCTCCTGCGCGTAGCGCGTGATGTTCAGGTAGTAGCCCGGGATCTCGCGCTTCTCCACCGGCGCGCCGCTGCGCCAGCCGCGCCCGTCGATGACCTGCTCGTTGGCGAGCACGGTCTGGTCGACCGGGTCCCAGTTGACGAGCTGGGTGCGGCGCTCGGCGATTCCGGCCTTCAGCATCTTCAGGAACAGCCACTGGTTCCAGCGGTAGTAGCCGGGGTGGCAGGTGGCGACCTCGCGGCTCCAGTCGATGGCCAGGCCCATGGCGCGCATCTGGCCCTTCATGTGCGCGATGTTCGAGTAGGTCCAGGCCGCCGGCGGCACCTTGTTCTTGATCGCCGCGTTCTCCGCCGGCAGGCCGAAGGCGTCCCAGCCCATCGGCATGAGCACGTTGTAGCCCTTCATGCGCAGCTGGCGCGCCATCATGTCGTTGATGGTGTAGTTGCGCACGTGCCCCATGTGCAGCTTGCCGCTGGGGTAGGGCAGCATCGAGCAGGCGTAGAACTTGGGCTTGGGCCTGCCCTGGGCGTCGCGTGCGTCCTCGGTGACGCGGTAGGCGTCGGCCGCGGCCCAGGCGGCCTGCGCAGCGGCTTCGACGTCGGCGGGCAGGTACTTTTCGTTCATGGGCGGATTCTAGGAGCCGCCCTGCCCGCGCCCGCGCTCAGGTCGCGGGCGGATCGCTCAGCGCGAGCACGTCGTCCATGCCGTAGAGGCCGGCAACGCGACCCTGCAGGAAGCGCACCGCGCGCAGGCTGCCGGCGGCGTAGTTGGCGCGGCTGTTGCTGCGATGGGTGATCTCCAGGCGCTCGCCGGTGCCGGCGAAGAGCACGGTGTGGTCGCCGACGATGTCGCCGCCGCGCAGGGTGGCAAAGCCGATGGCCCCTTCCGGGCGCTCGCCGGTGACGCCCTCGCGCGCGTACACGGCGCAGTCCTCGAGCCGGCGACCGGTGGCTCGCGCCAGCACCTGCCCCATGGCCAGCGCGGTGCCGCTGGGCGCGTCGACCTTGTGCCGATGGTGGGCTTCGATGACCTCGATGTCGTAGCCGGGCCCGAGCGCGCGCGCGGCCTGCGCGAGCAGGCGCAGCATGACGTTCACGCCCACGCTCATGTTGGGCGCGCGCACGATGGGCAGCGCCTGAGCCGCCGCGGCGATCGCGGCCTCGTGCGCCGGCGTGAGACCGGTGGTGCCGATGACCATCGCCACCCCCTGCGCGCGGCAGGCCGCCAGGTGCGCCATCGTGCCTTCCGGGCGCGTGAAATCGATCAGCGCATCGGCGCCGGCGAGACCGCGTTCGAGGTCGGCGGTGACCGCCACGCCGCTCGTGCGGCCCAGCGCCGCGCCGGCGTCCTGGCCCAGCGCCGCGCTGCCGGCGACGTCGAGCGCGCCGGTGAGCCTGCAGTCGCCGCTGGCGAGCACGGCCTCGATCAGCATGCGGCCCATGCGCCCGCTGGCGCCGGCGACGGCGACGTTGATGGCGGCCATGGTGTCTTCCTCGCTCAGTTCCCCACCGGCGGGTAGCTGCGCAGCGGCGCCGCGGCTTCGGCGGCGGCGGGCTCCTCGCGCCGCGGTGGTGCGGGCAGCGCATCGATCTGCGCCTGGGTGAGCTCCAGCACCGGCGCCTGCGGCGTCTTGCGCGAGGCCGAGAGGCCTTGCACGAACTCGCGCTCCGACGGCAGGTCCGGCGGCGCCTCGATCGAGGCTAGCGAGTCGCCCTGGAAATGAACGATGACGCTGCGGCGCTGCGGCGGCGTGCCGTCGCGGCGCAGCGTGAAGATGTAGTCCCAGCGGTCGCCGTGGAAGGGGTCGGTGAGCAACGGCGTGCCCAGCACGTCGCGCACCTGAGCGCGGCTGAGCCCCGGGCGCACGCGCGCGAGCTGCTCGCTGGTGACGACGTTGCCCTGCACGATCTCGATGCGATAGGGCGTGATGCGCGAGAGGAAGCCGTCCTCGCTCTGCCGCGAGGCGGCGCAGCCCGCCAGCAGCAGCGCCAGGGCGCAGCCGCCGAGCAGCGGCGCGCGGGGGAGGAAGGGCAGCGGGCGCAGATGCGGCATGGGACGGACGCGGGGGCGGCAAGGGGCGCGACGCGCGCAGGGGATTGAAGCCGCGTGCGGCGCCGCAACACGGCGCCGCTGGCTATCATCGGCTCATTCTAGCCGCGCGCTTTGGCGCGAGCTCGTGGTGGAGCGCTCCAGATGACCAATGCCGAGGAACTCAAGAGCAGCGGCCTGAAGGCCACGCTTCCGCGCATCAAGATCCTCGAGGTCTTCCAGCAGGCCGGGCGGGCGCAGCGCCACATGACGGCCGAGGACGTCTACAAGGCGCTGCTCGCCGAGGGCTCGGACATCGGCCTGGCCACCGTCTACCGCGTGCTCATGCAGTTCGAGCAGGCGGGTCTGCTCACGCGCAGCAACTTCGAATCGGGCAAGGCGGTGTTCGAGCTCAACGAAGGCCAGCACCACGACCACCTGGTGTGCCTGACCTGCGGCCGCGTCGAGGAGTTCTTCGACCCGCAGATTGAGAAGCGCCAGCACGCCATCGCCGCCGAGCGCGGCTTCGAGCTGCAGGAGCACTCGCTGGCGCTCTACGCGCGCTGCGTGAAGCCCGACTGCCCCCACCGCAAGTCGTAACTCAGTCGGGTTCGCCGCGCGCCATCGCGCGCTGGTGGCGCTCGATGAATTCCTGATAGGTGTCGATTCCGCGCAGCTGCAGCACGGTGTTGCGCACCGCGGCCTCGACCAGAACCGCCAGGTTGCGTCCGGCGTCGACCGCGATCACCACCTTGCGCACCGGCAGGCCGAGCACGTCCTCGTACAGCGGCTCGTAGGGCAGGCGTTCGAACTCGCGCTCCATCGTCTCCTTGCGCACCAGGTGCACGATGAGCTTGAGGCGCATCTTGCGGCGCACCGCGGTCTCGCCGAAGATCGCCTTGATGTCCAGCAGGCCGATGCCGCGGACTTCGAGCAGGTTCTGCAGCAGCTCCGGGCAGCGGCCCTCGAGCGAGGTCTGGCTGATGCGGTAGAGGTCGACCGCGTCGTCGGCGACCAGGCCGTGGCCGCGGCTGATGAGCTCGAGGCCGAGTTCGCTCTTGCCCAGGCCCGACTCGCCGGTGAGCAGCACCCCGAGGCCGAGGATGTCCATGAAGACGCCGTGGCGCGTGGTGCGCTCGGCGAAGAGCTGCGCGAGGTAGGCGCGCACGACGTCGATCACGTGCCCGGCCGACTCGCGCGTGACGAAGAGCGGGATCTCGGCGCGGTCGCAGATCGCCACCAGACGCTCCGGCGGCTGCTGCTCGTCCGCGACGATGAGCACCGGCGGCTCCAGCGCGACGATGCGCGTGATGCGCCGCTCCTGCACCTCGGGGTCGGCGTGGGCGAGATAGGGCACCTCGCGCAGGCCGACGATCTGCACGCGGTAGGGATGGATGTAGTTGAGGTAGCCGACGAGGTCGGCGGCGGAGCGCGCCGCGCGCACCACGGCTTCGTCGAAACGGCGCTCGGGGTGCGCGTGGCCGGCCACCCACTCCCAGTGCAGCGCCCGGCGCTGCGCCTCGAACAAGGCGTCGGCGCTGATCGAGCCGGGCTTCATTGCGGCGCGCGGGCGCTCAGGCCACCGACTTCAACGGCTCCCAGTCGGAGATGAGCTTGTGCACCGTCGCCGCCTCGGGCTCGGACTTGAGCCGTTCGCGCAGCTCGCGATCGGAGAGCATCTCGGCGATCTCGGAGAGGATCTCGAGGTGGCGCTGCGTCGCGGCCTCGGGGACGAGCAGGAAGATCAGCAGCAGCACGGGCTCGTCGTCGGGCGCATCGAAGGCCACCGGCTGCAGCAGGCGCAGCACCGCCGCGAGCGGGTTCTTCAGCCCCTTGATGCGCCCGTGCGGGATCGCCACGCCGTGGCCCAGGCCCGTCGAGCCCAGGCGCTCGCGCGCGAAGAGGTTGTCGGTGACGGTTCCGCGGGCGATCGCGTGCTGGTTCTCGAACAGCAGGCCGGCCTGTTCGAACACGCGCTTCTTGCTCGTTGCGTCCACATCGACCAGCACGTTCGTGTCCGGCAGGATGGCGGCGAGGCGGTTCATCTCGAAGTGTCCCCCGTGGGCTGTCCGCGTGCCAGCGGACGGCCGCCCCAATGTTGCAAAGCGCGCGATTATAGGAAGGCCCCCCGGGCTGCGGCCGCGATGGCTGCACCCCGAGCACGGGGTATCGGTCGCATTCGACGACACACGCGCCGCGCTGCCCCGGCGGGAAGCGAAAACGGCCCCGCGGGGCCGCCGTCGGTGCAGCGCGGCCGCATGTCCTCAGCCGGTGCTCGCGTCCAGGCGTTTGGCGCCATGGTGGTGATGGTCCTGCAGCCGGTCCTTGTGGCGCACGACCTGACGGTCGAGCTTGTCCATCAGCTGGTCGATCGCCGCGTACAGGTCCTCGTTCGCCTGCTCGACGAAAATGTCGCGCCCCTTCACCCTCAAGGTGACTTCGGCCCGTTGCCGCCGCTCCTTCTCCTTCTTCTTCTCGACCGTCAGCAGGACATTGATGTCGACGACCTGGTCGAAGTGGCGCGTCACCCGATCCAGCTTGTTCAGCACGTACTCGCGCAGCGCGGGTGTGACTTCGAGGTGGTGACCGCTGATCGTCAGATTCATTCAAGCCTCCTTGGGAAGGGGGTGGGCATGGGCGCAAGAGGGAACGCCGACGGCAGCGCCTGCAGCGGCTGCGTGGGAAGGGTGTGCCGAAGCCATGAGGGCTGCCATCCGCGGTGGTCGACCCGGAGGGCCGACGAGCCCAGTGTGCCCCGGTCGGCACGGACTGGCAAGCCGGGTCCGAATGCAATGAAAACCGTCGCCGCGATAGCCGTGCAGTCCTCCCGCAGCCCGGTGCGCGAGCGCATGCCGCGACGCGAACCCACGCCCGCGTGAAGAATCGAAGCCACCGATGAACCGCATCGCCCGACCCGCATGACGCGCGCGCAACCGACGCTGCCGTGGCGGTCCGCCCGGTTTCTCCTCGTCGCGCTGGCGGCGGCGCTGCTGCTCGTGGCCGGATTGCTGGCGCTGCTGCCGGCGCGCACGCCGCTCGTCGCGCAGCCCGTGGAGCTGGCGCCGCGGGACGTCGAGCGCGCGCTGCAGCTCGCGCGCCGGCACGACCCGCGGCGCGCGCTCCCGGGCGTCGTGCGCGCGCTCTCCCTGACCCAGCACGAGGCGGAGCTGCTGCTGAACCTCGGCATGGCACGGCTGCACCCGGGGCGATGGTCGCTGCGGCTCGGGGCCGAGCGCCTGCAGGTCCGCGGCAGCCTGCCGCTGCCGCCGCCGGCGCAGGCGCTGGGCGGGTGGCTCAACCTCGAGCTGGAGCTGAGCCAGGCGGGGCCGCTGCTGGCGCTCGATGCGGCGCGCGTGGGCCGCCTGCGCCTGCCGGCGCCGCTGCTGCAGTGGCTCGTCGAACAGGCGCTCGAGCAGCAGGGCCTGGGCGGCTGGCGCGCCCTGGGGGCGGCGACGATCCAGCAGCTGCGCCTGCGCCCGCAGCGCGTCGACATCGTCTACGCCTGGAGCGCCGACGCCCCGTCGCTGCTCATCACCGCGCTGCTGCCCGCACCCGAGCACGCGCGGCTGCGGGTCTATGCGCGACATCTGCTTGCGCTGGCGGCGCAGGCCCAGGGTGCGCCGCCGGGGCGGGGCCCGCAGGTGCTGCCGCTGTCGAGCGTGCTGCCGCCGCTGTTCGAGCTCGCGCGCACGCGCAGCCGCGCCGGCGAGAACGCGGTGCTCGAGAACCGCGCTGCGCTGCTGGTGCTGGGCATGGCTGCCAACGGGCTGGGACTGGCGCCGCTGCTCCCCGCCGAGGACGCCGCGCTGGCGGCGCGCCCGATCCGCCTCACGCTCGCGGGCCGTGGCGACTTCCCGCAGCACTACCTGTCGTCGGCGGCGCTGGCGGCGGAGACGGGAACGCCGTTTGCCGACCTCATCGGCCTGTACAAGGAGCTGGCCGATGCGCGCTCGGGCAGCGGCTTCAGCTTCAACGACGTCGCCGCCAATCGCGCCGGCACGCGTCTGGGCGAGATGGCGGTCTCGACGCCCGCGCTGCTGCAGGAGCGCGCAGCCGCCAGCCGCAGCGACCTGGACCTGTTGCCCGACGTCTCGGACCTGCCCGAGTTCATGAGCGCGCACGAACTGCAGCGCCGCTTCGGCGAGCCCGGCTCGCCGGGCTACGAGCGCGTGATGAGCGACATCGAGTCGAGGCTGGGACGCACGCCGCTGCTGCAGTCGCCGCCTTGAAGTCGCGGGAGGCGATCAGGCCGCGGTGCGGGCCGGCGCCGGCGCCGGCAGAGGCCGCGCGTGCCAGATCAGGATCGTCAGCACCGCCGGCACGCAGATGGCGCTGACCACCGGGTTGGCGAAGACCAGCGCCAGCGAGAGCACGTTCAGCGCGAGGAAGGCCGGCCTTCGCACCGGGCGCGCGACGAAGCCGGTGTAGGCCGCGCCCAGCCCCAGGATGCCGACGATGATCGAGACCAGGGCGACGCCGAACGAAGTCCAGCCGAACTCGACGAACAGCAGCGAGGGCGAGTAGACGAAGGCGAAGGGCACCAGCGCCTTGCCCATCGAGAGGCGAAAGGCCGTCATGCCGGTGCGCATCGGCTCGCTGGCGGCGATGCCGGCGGCGGCGAAGGCCGCCAGCGCCACCGGCGGCGTGACGTCGGCGAGCACGCCGTAATAGAAGACGAAGAAGTGCGTCGCCAGCTGCGGCACGCCGAGCTGCTCCATCGCCGGCGCGACGATCGCGGCGAGGATGATGTAGGTCGGCGTCGTCGGCACGCCCGCGCCCATGACGATGCAGGCGGCCGCGGTGAAGAGCAGCCCGAAGAGGATCGTGAGCTGGCGCAGGTCGAGGAGGCCCAACGTGTCCATCGCCTTCACGGCGTGCGCGGCCACGCCCGAGAGGTCGATCACCCAGGCCGAGAACTTGAAGCCCATGCCGGTGAGCGTGGTGATGCCCAGGACGAAGCCCACGCAGGCGCAGGCGGCCCCGATGCCCAGCGCCGCCTTGGCGCCCATCTCGAAGCCCTCGACGAGGCCGCGCGGCCCGATCGCCAGCCCGCTCATGTGGCGGCCCATGGGGCCGAGGAGCTTGGGGATCCACGAGCAGACGATGCTCAGCGTGATGCCCCAGAACGCGGCCAGGAAGGGCGTGTACTGCATCAGCAGCAGCGTCACCATCACCACCAGCGGGATGAACAGATGCCAGCTGCTCTTGAGCACGAGCATGAGCGAGGGGATTTCCGAGGGGTCCATGCCGGCGAGCTTCAGCCGCCTGGCTTCCAGATGCACCATGAAGAGGATCGCCATGTAGTGCAGCAGCGCCGGCACGATGGCCACGAGGATCAGGCTGTTGTAGGGGATGCCGAGCGTCTCGGCCATGATGAAGGCCGCGGCACCCATGATCGGCGGCGTGATCTGCCCGCCGCAGCTGGCGCTGGCCTCGACGGCGCCGGCAAAGCGCGGCTTGAAGCCGACCTTCTTCATCAGCGGGATCGTCATCACGCCGGTGGTCACGGTGTTGGCGATCGCGCTGCCGCTGATCATGCCGAACAGGCCCGAGGAAACGACGCTGACCTTGGCCGGCCCGCCGGCGAAACGTCCGGCGGCGATCGTCGCCAGATTCACGAACAACTGCCCCAGGCCCGTGAGCTGCGCCATGATGCCGAAGAGCACGAAGTGGAAGACGAAGGTCGCCACCACGCCCACCGGGATGCCGTAGATGCCCTCGGTGCCCTTGTAGAGGTGCGCGATGACGCGCGGCACGCTGTAGCCGCGATGCGCCAGTCCGCCGGGCAGGTAGGGGCCGAAGAGGCCGTAGAGGACCGTCGCGATGGCCAGCAGCGGCAGGAAGATGCCCATGGTGCGGCGCGTGGCCTCGACCACCATGATGACCGCGACGACGCCCATCATCAGGTCGGCCGGCGTGTGCTGGCCGGGGCGCTGGATGAAGATCTCGTCGAAGAAGAGCAGCAGGTAGAGCGAGAAGCTCGCCGCCGCGAGCGCGAAGATCCAGTCGCGCCAGGGGACGTGGCGGCTGCTGCCGTCGTAGGCGCGCAGCGGCAGCGACAGGCCGGCGAGCGCCACCAGCACGGCGAGGAAGGTCGCGCGCGCGCCGCTCGTGACCTCCCCGCCCAGTTCGCGCAGGAGTCCCACGCCCAGCAGCGCGTAGAAGGCGACGAGGCCCAGCGACACGATCCACTCCCAGGGGCCGGGCAATCGGTGCTGGCGCGGAAACACCAGGAAGCACAGCGCGAGCACCACCGTCAGGTGGATGGCGCGGTGTGCGATCTCGTTGTGCAGGCCGAAGCCGGCGGTGTAGTAGTGGAAGACCGACAGGCCGACCGCCAGCACGGTGACGATCAGCGCCGAGAGGCCTGCGAGGCGGCGGAAGTTCGACTCCGGGTCGAACTGCTCGATCAGGCGGTCGATCTCGTCCTGGGTGAAGGGGACGCTGACGTTGGCCGTGGCCTGGGGGGATGCGTCTGGGGTGGAGCTCACGCGGATCCTCTTCGGGTTCGATGCCTGTGGCTTGACGGGGGGTGCTGCGTCGGCCTCGCGGGTCGAGCGCGTTCGCGCAGCGGCTTCAGCCGCGCGCGCAGTGCTCGACGCGCATCGCCACGGCGGGCGCGCCGAGCGTGGCCAGCACGAGCTCGCTCCCGTCGGCCAGCAGCACGCGCATGCGCTGTCGCGCCAGCGCCCGCACCACCAGCGGATCGACGACGCGGTCGGTCAGGAGCCGCCAGCCGGCGCCGTCGCGCTCGAGACGCTCACCGGCTTCGGCAGCGTAGGGCAGCCCATAGCCCTGGCCCTCGAAGCGCTCCTGCACGAGGTGTGCGCGCCAGCCCGAGGCGCCGGGCCGGAAACGGTACTGGTCCTCCACCGGCGTGCCCAGCACCGAGTGCGTGAAGGCGACGCGCAGACCCGGCGCCGCGGCGTCGAGCGCTGCGCGCGCCAGCTCGCCGCCTTCGGGGTGCGCCGAGAGCACCAGTTCGCAGGCCGGTGCCCGCAGCGCCAGCAGCAGCGCGGCCGCCGCGACGGCGCCACGCTGCGCCGGCCTCACTTGGCCAGGCCCTTTTCCCTGAAGTACTTCAGGGCGCCCGGGTGGAAGGGCACGTTGCCGACCGCCATCGCCGTCTGCAGGTTGATGTTCTTGCCCTGCGCGTGCACCTGGCCCATGATCGCCGTGTTCTCGTACAAGGCCTTGGTGACCTCGTAGGCCACGTTGTCGGGCACCGCGTCGTGCGTGGTCCAGACCGCCATCACCGCCAGGGTGTCGACGGCGTCGGCCTGTCCCTTGTAGGTGTTGGCGGGCAGCTTGACGCTGGCGTAGTAGGGCTGCTGCTTCTGCAGTTCGGCGATCTCCGCGCCGGCGAGCGGGATGACCTTGAGGGCGTGGCTCTGCGCGAAGTCGGTGATCGCCGCGGTCGGCACGCCAGCGGTGATCAGCGTCGCGTGCAGGTTGCCGTCCTTGATCTTGTCCACCGCCTGCGTGAACGAGGACAGGTCCTCCTTCACGTCGGCGCGCGTCATGCCGTAGACCTGCAGCAGGTCGGTCAGAAGCTGGTACTGGCCCGAGCCGGGCGAGCCCGAGGAGATGCTCTTGCCCTTGAGGTCGCGCACGCTGTTGATGCCCGAGTCGGCGCGCGTGATCAACTGCACCGTCTCGGGGTAGAGGGCGCCGAGCGCGCGCAGGTTCTTCAGCGGCGCGTTCGCGAACTGGCCCTTGCCATGGTAGGCGGCATCCAGGATGTCGGCGGCAACGAAGGCCGACTCGATGTCCTTCTTGCCCAGAAGCTGGGCGTTGCCGACCGAGGCGCCGGCGGCCTCGGCGGTGGCGCTGATCTTCCTGCCGTCGACCGTGGCCTTGTTGCTGATGAGCTGGGCCAGCATGCCGCCCAGCGGGTAGTAGGTGCCGCCGGTGCCGCCGGTGGCGATGCCGAAGAACAGGCGCTGCTGGGCCACCGCGGCGGTCGCCAGGCTGGCGGCGGCCAGCACGGCCGCAAGATGCTTCCACGTGAATCTCATGAGATCGGCTCCTCGTCGATGACTTGCCCGCTGGAGTGCGGCGGTGGCCCGACTCTAGCGCGTCGCCGCGGCTGCACAATGCGGGGCAAGCCCTTGCCCGCGCCGTCACCCCTCGAGCCGCCATGAGCCAGATCCCACCCGACGTGATCGTCATCGGCGCCGGCGTCACCGGCTGCTCGATCGCCTTTCATCTGGCCGCGCTCGGGCGCGTGCGCGTGCACGTCGTCGAGCGCCTGACGATCGGCGCGGGCACCAGCGCGCAAAGCAGCGGCATCCTGCGCACGCACTACTCGGTGCCGCAGAACGTCGAGCTCGCGCGGCGCTCGTTCGCCGCCTTCGAGCGCTTTTCCGAGTACGTCGCCGACGCAGAGGCCGACGCCGGGCTGGTGCGTTGCGGCTACCTGATCGCCGCGCCCGAGGGGCCGCGGCTGGCGGCGCTGCAGGCCGCACTGGCGCAGCAGCAGGCGATGGGCATTCCGCTGCGCCTGCTGGACGCGCACGAGGCCGCCGAGCGCCTGCCGATCGCGCGCTTCGACGACGCCGCGCTGATCGGCTTCGAGCCCGAGGCGGGCTTTGCCGACGCCTACCTCGTGGCCACCGGCTTCGCGCGCGCGGCGCGCCGGCTGGGCGCGCGCTTTCTCGAAGGCGTGGCGGTGCAGGGCCTGCTGCGCGAGGGCGGGCGCATCACCGGCGTGCAGACGGATCAGGGGCCGATGCACGCAGGCCTCGTGATCAGCGCGCAGAACATCTGGACGTCGGAGCTGCAGGCCTGGAGCGGCATCGAGATGCCGCTCTACCCCGAGCGCCATCGCGTCTTCGCCTTCGAGACGCCCGCCGCCCCCTACACGCGGGAGATGCCGGTGTACAAGGACCTGGGCTCGCCGGGCATGCTCTATTGCCGCAGCTACGGCGGCCGGCAGATGCTGGTGAGCGAAGGCGTCGCCGGCGAGCGCCTGGCCGCGCCCGAGGCCGAGCAGGCCGACATCCCGATGGACGCGGTGATCGAGGTCGGCGAACAGGTGGCCGAGCGCTTTCCGGCCTACGCCGAGGCCGGGCTGGCCTCCTCCTGGACCGGCGTGTACGACGTCACGCCCGACTGGAATCCGGTGCTCGGCCCCGTGCCCGGGCTCGAGGGCTTGCTCGTCGCCTTCGGCTTCTCGGGCCACGGCTTCAAGCTCTCGCCGGCGGTGGGCAGGCTGGTCGCGCAGCTGGCTCTGGGCCAGCCGACCGAGATCGCGGTCCAGGCCTACTCGATCGAGCGCTTCGCGCAAGGGCGGCTGCTCGCCGGCGCCTACGGGGCAGGCGCGGTGTCGTGAGCCTGCCGGTCGACGCATCGCGTTCGTGCGCCGATGCGTCGATCGCGCCGCAGGGTCCCCGCCGCCGGTCCAGCGCGCGTCTTCGCGCCGCCGCTTCCGGCCTTGGCCGCTTCGTCGCGGTGCTCGCCGCCGTGCTGGCGGGCCTCGCCCATCCGGGCGCCCCGGCGCAGGGGCTCGACCCAGCGCTGCTGCAGCGGATCGACGCCTTCGTCGAGCGCGAACGCGAGGCTTCGCGCATCCCGGGCATCGCGCTGGCGATCGTCGACGCGGAGGGCGCGAGCCATGTGCGCGGCTTCGGCGAGGACGGCCGGGGCCGGCCGATCGACGCCGACACGCCGTTCCCGATCGGCTCGCTGACGAAATCCTTCACCGCGCTGCTGGTACGGCAGGCGAGCGATGCCGGAGCGCTCGACGTCGACGCGCCGGTGCAGCGCCATCTGCCGTGGTTCCGCGTCGCCGACGAGCAGGCCTCGCGGCGCATCACGCTGCGCCAGCTGCTGAACCAGACGAGCGGCCTCTCGCGCGGCGACGGCATGCGGGCGCTGCTGCATGACGGGAATCACGACGGGGCCAGCAGCGTCGAGGAGCTGGCGCGCGGCCTGGCCGAGCTGCCGCTGCAGCATGCGCCGGGGGAGCGCTACGAGTACAGCAACCTGAACTTCGTGCTGCTCGGCGCGGTGCTCGAGCAGGCGATGGGCCAGCCCTGGGCGGCGCTCGTGCGGGAGCGCATCCTCGACCCGCTGCGGATGACGCACAGCGACACCGACCCCGCTTCGGCGCGTCTGGCCGGCATGACGCGGCTGCACCGCATGGAATTCGGCTTCCCGTTCGCCGAGCAGCCGCGCCTCCCGCCGGGGCTGGCGCCGACCGGCGGTCTGGTCGCGAGCGCCCACGACATGGCCTCCTACCTGCGCCTGATGATCGACGCGGGTACCGTCGATGGCCGGCGGCTCGTCTCGGCGCACTCGATCGAGCAGATGCTGGCACCGGCCTCGCCGCCCGCAAGCGCGCGCCTGCTCGGGGCCGGATTCACGTTCCGCTACGGCGAGGGCTGGTTCGTCGGCCCCTTCGGGGCGGCAGCCGACGCGCGCTGGCACCTCGGCAACCTGCCCTCGTTCGTCGCCTGGATGGTGCTGCTGCCGGCGACACGCCAGGCCTTCGCGCTGCTGATCAACGCGAGCACCGGCCTGCCGCTGGACGACGCAACCGCGGTGATGAGCCGGCTGCCGCTGGGCGTGGCGAACCTGCTGCGGGGACAGCCGCCGCCAACCGGCCCGAGTCTGCCGCAGGCGTATCGGCGCTTCAACGCCGCCGCCGCGCTGTCACTCGGCATCTTTGCCGCAGCCGCTTGGCTCGCGGCCCGCGCGCGTCGCGGTCTCTGGGCCTGGCTGTTGCCGGCGGCAACCCTCGTGCTGTTCGCGGCGCTCTCGCGCGCCACCGGGCTGGGGCCGACGATCCTCATCGCGATGGCGCCCGATCTGGCGCTGGTGCTGGCGCTCGCGCTCGGTTTCGCGGGCCTGCCGCTCATGCTGCGCGCCCTTCGATTCGCGGGGCGCAGGCCGGCGCGTCGATCGCTGCGCTGAACGATCGGGGAAGGCCTGCTGCAGCCGCGCATCCACGATCCTTCGCGACGGGCGACTGCGTGCAGCTCGGGCAACTGGAGCCGGCACCGTGGATTTGTCCGTCCAGTCGACGCGGCGCCTTGTGGTGCAATGCGGCCCACCGCTGTGGGCAAACACACGAGCACGGAACGAGGCCCGAACCCATGTCGCTGCACTACCGCACGATCCCCGTCACGCCGTTCGAGCAGAACGCCTCGCTCGTCTGGTGCGAGGCCACGCGCAAGGCAGCGGTGATCGATCCCGGCGGCGACCTGCCGCGGCTGCTGGCGGCGGTCGACGAGCTCGGGCTGGAGCTGGGGCAGATCTGGCTCACGCACACGCACATCGACCACGCCGGCGGCGCCGGGGAGCTGGCGCGCACGCGCGACCTGCCGATCATCGGACCGCACCGCGGCGACCAGTACTGGATCGACACCTTGCCGCAGCAGAGCCGGATGTTCGGCTTTCCGCCGGCCGAGCCCTTCACGCCCACGCGCTGGCTCGAGGATGGGGACAGCGTGAGCGTCGGGGACTGCACGCTCGCCGTGCGCCATTGCCCGGGACACACCGCCGGGCACGTCGTCTTCCATAGCGTGCAGGCGCAGCGCTGCTTCGTCGGCGACGTGCTCTTTGCCGGCAGCATCGGGCGCACCGACCTGCACGGCGGCGACTTCGACACCTTGATCGCCAGCATCACGCAGCGCCTGTGGCCGATGGGCGACGACACCGTCTTCATCCCCGGCCACGGCCCCGAGAGCAGCTTCGGCCGCGAGCGCCGCTTCAACCCCTTCCTGCAGGGGAGCTGATGGCGCGCGGCCGCGTCGATCCGGCGCAACTCGTCGAGACGGCGCCGCTGTCCGACGCGGTGCGCGCGCTGGCACGGCGCGGCGAGCTCTGCCGCTTCCCCAAGGGCGCGGTGCTGATCCAGGAGGGCACGCAGGGCGACACGCTCTACATCGTCCTCGAGGGACGGCTGCGCGTCTACGGTGGGCACCTCGCCAACGAGCGCGAGATCACGCACGGCACCTACGGCCCGGGCGAGTACGTCGGCGAGATGAGCCTGGACGGCGGGCCGCGCTCGGCCAGCGTCGCCGCACTCGAACCGACGCTGTGCGCGATGGTGACGCGACGCACGCTCGAGGCGCATGTGGCCGAGCACCCGCAGTTCGCCTTCGAGTTGCTGGGCAAGGTGATCCGCCGCGCCCGCATGGCCACGCTCAGCGCCAAGAGCATGGCGCTCAACGACGTCTACGGGCGCCTGAAGGCCCTGCTCGAGGACCTGGGGCAGGCGCAGCCCGACGGCACGCGGCGGCTGCCGGAGAAGCTCACGCACCAGGAAATGGCCAACCGTGTCGGCTGCTCGCGCGAGATGGTCACGCGGCAGCTGAGCGACCTGCAGCAGGGCGGCTACGTGAGCGCACCGCGCGGGGAGGCGCTGGTGCTGCTCAAGCCCTTGCCTCCGCGCTGGTAGCGGGAGCTCCCGCGGGCGGCGCTACTGGCGCGAGGACGATCCCTTGGGCGGGGGCGCGAAGCGGCGCTCGGGCTTGGCCGCCGCCTCGAACTCCGGCATCACGCGCGGCAGCTTGGCCTCGATGTCCTTGATGCGCGTCGGACCCGCCGGGTGCGTGGAGAGCAGCGCCGGCGGTGTGCCGCCGGCGCCCGCGGTCATCTTCTGCCACAGCGTGACGCCGGCGCGCGGGTCGTAGCCGGCCTTGGCGGCCATCACCAGACCCAGTGCGTCGGCCTCCGATTCGTCGTCGCGGCTGAACTTCAGCGACAGCAACTGGCTGCCGATCTGCGCGCCGATGTCGCCGATCTGGCCCAGGCCCAGCAGCGCGGCGCCCAGCCGCATGGCGCCCGAGGTGACGACGTTCTTGCCCATCTGCTCACGCGCGTGCTCGAGCAGCGCGTGCGCGATCTCGTGGCCCATGACCATCGCCACCTCGTCGTCGGAGAGCTGCAACTCGGAGAGGATGCCCCAGAAGAAGGCGATCTTGCCGCCGGGCATGCAGAAGGCGTTGATCTGGCGGCTGCCGATGAGGTTGATTTCCCACTTCCAGTGCGCGGCGCGCGAATTGCAGTCGCGCGTGAAGGGCTCGATGCGCGCGCCGATGTAGCGCAGCCGCTGCAGCTGCGGGTGCTGCGCCGGCGCCAGCGCGCGGTCGCTGCCGGCCTTGTCCAGCATCTGCCGGTACTGCTGCTGCGCCTCCTCCTCCACGGTCTGGGCCGGCACCGCCTTGGTGAAGCCGGAGCGCTTGCACTCCGGGATGCGCGCCGCCGCCAGCGGCCCGGAGGCGGCCAGCAGCGCGGCGCCGACGGCGCCGCCGGTGAAGAGGCGCCGCGCGTGCCGCGGGCAGCGGCAGGCACGCGCGGGTGCGGGGGCGCCGATGTCGGTGTCGGTACGCAGGGTGCAGGGCATCGCGGCAGGGTCCTTCGGTGGCTCTCCGTCCAGATGGTGCCACGGAGCGGGATTTCCACGCCGGCGAGGCCCTGCTCAGCGCGCAGGCGTCGATTCCAGCGCGCGAATCGGCGCGCGCAGCTGCCACAGCATGACGAGCGCCGGCAGCGCGAAGAGCGTGCTGACGACGAAGAAGCTGGGCCAGCCGATGGTCTGGGCGAGCACGCCGGCCAGCGGCGCGACCCAGACGCGGCCGATGGAGGCGAAGGCCGAGAGCAGCGCGAACTGCGTGGCGGTGAAGCGCTGGCTGCACAGGCTCATCAGGAAGGCGAGGAAGGCCGCCGTGCCCATGCCGCCCGAGAGGTTCTCGAGCACGACGACGAGCAGCAGGCCGCCGTCCACCGGCGTCGCCTGCGCGAGTTCGACGAAGCCCCAGTCGAAGGCGGGCAGCAGCGCCGCGCCCAGCTGCCCGCGCCCACCCTGCGCGAGCCACCAGAAGCCGAGGTTGCTCGCCGCCTGCAGCAGGCCGAAGACGAAAAGCGCGCGCCACAGCCCCAGGCGCAGCATCAGCGCGCCGCCGAGCAGCGCGCCGGCGATCGTCATCCACAGGCCGATGAGCTTGTTGACGACGCCGACCTCGGCCAGGCCGTAGCCCACGCCCTTGAGCAGGAAGGGCGTGAGCAGTGCGCCGGCGAAGGCGTCGCCGAGCTTGTAGAGCACGATCAGCAGCAGCATCGCCGCCGCGCCCGGATGCGCGAAGTAGTCGCCGAGGCCGTCGAGCAGCGTCTGGAAGCGCGCACGCCGCGCCGCCCAGGCGGCCAGCGGCAGCGTGAGGGCGACGCCGCCGAGCAGCGCGGCGAGGTCGATCCAGCGTCGCTGCAGCGCCGCGGGCAGGGCGGTCGTCGAAAGCCAGGCGCCGAGCAGCGCCTGCGCGGCGTCCTGGCCGAAGCGGTCGCTCAGCAGCACGCCCAGCGCCACCGCGGCCACCACCGCGGCAAAGCCCCGGAGCTCGCGTGCGCCCTGCCCTCGCGGCCCGGGCACCGGCGGCAGGCGCGGCAGCAGCAGCGCGGAGAACACGGCCGCGCCCGTCATCAGCGCCGCCATCAGCCGATAGACCTCGGGCCAGGACCAGCCCCCGCCCTGGTGGGCGTCGGTCCAGATCAGCGCCAGGCCGCCGCTGACGATCATCGCCAGGCGGTAGCCGGCGACGTTGAGCGAAGCGCCCAGGCCGCGCTCGGGCCCGGGCAGCAACTCGGTGCGGTAGGCGTCGATCACCACGTCCTGCGAAGCCGAGACGAAGGCGATCGCCAGCGCCAGCAGCGCGAAGGCGCGCGTGGCGCCGGTGGGCGAGGTGGCGGCCAGCGCCAGCAGAAGTGCCGCCAGCAGCAGCTGCGTGGCCACCAGCCAGCCGCGCCGGCGGCCCAGGCCGGGCAGCTCGAAGCGGTCCATCAGCGGCGCCCAGAGGAACTTGAAGGTGTAGGGCAGGCCGACCAGACCGAGGAAGCCGATGGTGGCGATGTCCACGCCTTCCGTCGTCAGCCAGGCCTGCATCGCCTGCCCGGTCAGCGCCAGCGGCAGCCCCGAGGCGAAGCCCAGCAGCGCGACGACGAGCAGCCGGTACAGGCGCGTCATCGGCACGACGGCGCGCGCGGGCCGCGGCTCAGAACAACACCCGGCAGCGGATCGTGCCGGGGACCTGCGCGAGCTTCTCCAGCGCCAGGTCCGACGAGCGCGCGTCCATGTCGATGACGACGTAGCCGATGGCCTCGTTGGTCTGCAGGTACTGCGCGGCGATGTTGACGTCGTTGTCGGAGAGGATGCGGTTGATCTGCGAGAGCACGCCGGGCCGGTTGGCGTGCACGTGCAGCAGGCGGTGCTTGCCGGCGTGCTCGGGCAGCGCGACCTCGGGGAAGTTGACCGAGGAGGTGGTGGTGCCGTTGTCGCTGTAGCGGATCAGCTTGGCGGCGACCTCGACGCCGATGTTGGCCTGCGCCTCCATCGTCGAGCCGCCGATGTGCGGCGTCAGGATGACGTTGGGCAGGCCGCGCAGCGGCGACTCGAACTCGTCCTTGTTGCTCTTGGGCTCGACCGGGAAGACGTCGATGGCCGCGCCGCGCAGCGCACCGCTCGTGATCGCCTGCGCCAGCGGCTCGATCTCGACCACCGTGCCGCGCGAGGCGTTGATGAGCAGCGCGCCGGGCTTCATGGCCGCGATCTCGGCGGCGCCCAGCATCCACTTCGTCGACGGCAGGTCGGGTACGTGCAGCGAGACGATGTCGCTGCGCGCGAGCAGATCGTGCAGGCTCGCGGCGCGCTGCGCGTTGCCCAGCGGCAGCTTGGCGACGACGTCGTGAAAGAGCACCTGCATGCCCAGGCTCTCGGCGAGCACCGAGAGCTGCGAGCCGATGGCGCCGTAGCCGACGATGCCCAGCGTCTTGCCGCGCGCCTCGTGGCAGTGCTCCGCGCTCTTGAGCCAGCCGCCCCGGTGCGCGGCGGCGTTCTTCTCCGGGATGCCGCGCAGCAGCAGGATGGCCTCGGCCAGCACCAGCTCGGCCACCGAGCGCGTGTTCGAGTAGGGCGCGTTGAAGACGGCGATGCCGTGCTCGCGCGCGGCGCCCAGGTCGACCTGGTTGGTGCCGATGCAGAAGCAGCCGATGGCGGTGAGCCGCTTCGCCTGCGCCAGCACCTCGGCCGTGAGCTGGGTGCGCGAGCGGATGCCGATGAAGTGCACGTCGGCGATGCGGCGCCGCAGCTCCTCGCCTTCCAGCGCGCCGGGCAGACGCTCGACCTGCGTGTAGCCGGCCGCGTGCAAGGCCTCGGCGGCGCTGTCGTGGATGCCTTCGGCGAGGAGGAACCTGATCTTGCTCTTGGGCAGGGAGGTGTCGGGCATGGGCGGGTGTCGTCGGTCGATGGATCGCGGGACGCGATCATGCCGGCAAGCGGGGCCCTCGCCGGTCGGCCTGCACGAAAAGGCCGTCCTCGCCGAAAGGTCGGCGGCGTCGGCATCGGCGCCGGGCGGCAGGCGCTTTCACCGCACTATGTATGCTCCGTGCCCTCGTGCAGCGAGTACGTCCGACCCATGGCCCCTGCGTCCCTCCACGACCTGAGACAAGGGCTGCGCGAGCTGGGCGCGCGCACCGTGCACGAGGAGCACCTGCTGCGCCAGTGGCTGCAGGCGCGCCCGCTGGAGCGTGGGCGGCGCGATGCGGCCGACTTCCTGCCGCGCGCCCTGCGCGAGGGGCTGCCGGCCTTGCGCGAGCGGCTTTCGCGCCTCGTGAGCCTGGTGTCCGAGCACCCGGCGCCCGACGGCTCGGCGCGGCTGCTGCTGGCGCTGGCCGACGGCCAGCGCATCGAGGCCACGCGGCTGCCGCGGCAGGGGCTGTGCGTGTCGACGCAGGTCGGCTGCGCCGTCGGCTGCCGCTTCTGCATGAGCGGGCGCGACGGCCTGCTGCGCCAGCTCGGCAGCGCCGAGATCCTGGCCCAGGTGGCGCTGGCGCGCGCGCAGCAGCCGGTGGCCAAGGTGGTGTTCATGGGCATCGGCGAGCCCAGCCACAACCTGGACGCCGTGCTGGAGGCGATCGACGCGCTCGGCACCCTGGGCGGCATCGGCCACAAGTCGCTCGTGTTCTCGACGGTGGGCGATCAGCGCGCCTTCGAGCGCCTGCCGCAGGGGCGGGTGAAGCCGGCGCTGGCGCTCTCGCTGCACAGCACCGATGCCGAGCGGCGTGCGGCGCTGCTGCCGCGTGCGCCGCGCCTGGCGCCGGCCGCGCTCGTCGACGCCGCCGACCGCTACGCGCGCGCCAGCGGCTACCCGGCTCAGATCCAGTGGACGCTGCTGGCGGGCGTGAACGACGGCGACGACGAGATCGAGGGCCTGCAGCGGCTGCTCGCGGGGCGCTACCTGATGCTCAACCTCATCCCCTTCAACCGCGCCGAGGGCAGCGGCTTCGCGCGTCCGAGCTGGGAGCGCGCGGTGGCGATGACGCGGGCGCTCAACCGGGCCGGGATCCTCACGCGGATGCGGCGCTCGGCGGCGCAGGAGGTCGACGGCGGCTGCGGCCAGCTGCGCGCCCGCGCCCTCCCCGCCTGAACGGGCTGCGCGCAAGGCCAGGCCCCGCCTTGCGCGGCGGGCGGCTCAGCCTTGCGACGGGTGCGTCGGGTCGCGCACCTCGCGCACTTCACGCACCTGCACGTCCACCACCTCGGCCGGCGGTGGCGTCTGTGGCCGGCTTGCGCGGCCGACGAAGACGTTGGGCGGCAGCGCGCGGCGCCCGCGCAGCAGCGACCACAGCAGCAGCCCGCCGGCCAGCGCCAGGCCGCAGGCCAGCGTCACCAGGGCCACCAGGGCCCCGAAGGCGAGCACGGCCACGCGCAGCAGGCCTGCGGCCAGGCCGCGAAGGAATTCGCGCAGGGTTTGGAGGAGAGCGGACATCGGTTCGCCGTCAGCTGGGGGCAGCGCGCGGCATTGCAAGCGGGTGCGCCGCGCGTGGGCCGATTGTCGCAAGCGGGACGTGAAACTGCGCGGCGCCGTGTTGCCGGGGGGTCTTGTGCTGCAGCCGATCCCCCTCAGCTGTCGGGTATGGACACGCCCACGCTTTTCATCGCCTGCCCGCATTGCGGCGTCAGGAACCGGGTGCCGGCCGCGCGCGCCGGCGAGTCGCCGCAGTGCGGCAAGTGCCAGCGCCCGCTGCTGGCCGGGCAGCCGCTGGAACTCGGCGACGCCGACTTCGACGCCGTCGTGCAGGCCGCGAAGCTGCCCGTGCTGGTCGACTTCTGGGCGCCCTGGTGCGGACCCTGTCGCGCGATGGCGCCGGCCTTCGCGCAGGCGGCCGCGCAGCTCGAAGGCCAGGCGTTGCTGGTGAAGGTGAACAGCGACGACAACCCGCGGCTCTCGCAGCGCTTTGCCATCCGCAGCATCCCGACGCTGGTGCGCCTGGACGGCGGGCGCGAGACGCGGCGCCAGTCGGGCGCGGTGTCGGCGGCGGCGATCGTCGCGCTGGCGCGGTAGGCGCGCGCTGCGCCTTCTCAGGCGCCGGCCCCGGCGCGGCCCTGCTGCAGGGAGGGATCGACGTCGACGTAGCGCCAGAAGGCGCGCACGAAGATGTTGCGGTGATAGCCCAGCACCCAGGGGTGCACGAGGTCGGTGAAGAGCCGGTGCACGTGCACCTTGTAGGGCATGTAGGCGATCATCAGCCGTGCGGCGTCGGTCATCAGCCGCTGGCGCTCGGGCCCATCGGGCAGTCCGCGCTGCTGCACGTAGAGGCGGTTGAATTCCGGCAGGTCGAAGCGCGAATGGTTCGCCTGGCCCTTGTTGGGGCCGTAGCCCAGCGCGAGGAAGGTGTCTCCGTCGGGCTGGCCGGCGACCCAGCCCACGCCCCACATCATCAGCTTGCCGGCGCGGCTGGCCTTCAGGTTCTCGGGCCACTTCGCAGTCCTGAATTCCATGCGCACGCCGATGGCGTTCATGTTCTTCTGCCACAGCTCGACCAGCGCGCGGCTGACCTGGTCGGGCTGCGAGTGGTACTCGATCGTCAGCGCGCGGCCGTCGGGGCGCTCGCGCCAGCCGTCGCCGTTGCGGTCGACGAAGCCGTGCAGGTCCAGCAGCGCCTTGGCGCGCGCCACGTTGTACTCGCTCATCGTGCTCTTGAAGGCCGGGTCGTAGCCCCAGACCATGGGCGCGATCGGACCCTGCGCGGGGATCGCCTGGCCGCGGCGCACGATGCGGATCTCGCGCTCGACGTCCACCGCCAGCGAGATCGCGCGCCGCAGCGCCACCTGCGCCGGCGTGTAGCCGCCGACGACCTCGTTCTCCATCGCGAAGTAGGACACCGCGACGTCCGCGCGCGGATAGCGCGTCATCGCGATTCCCTGCTTGGCGAGGTTGGGCGCGAGGCGGTTGTTCGGGAAGGCGACGCCCGCGAACTCGGCGGGCACGCTCTCGATCAGGTCCTGCTCGGCGCCGAGGAAGGCCAGCCAGCGCGGCTGCGCCTCCTCGATGACGGCGATGTGCACCTCGTCGACGAGCGGCAGGCGCCGCCCCCGGAGCTGCTGCGCCACGGCCTGCAGGCGCGCGTCGGAGGCGGGCGGGTGCTCGTCGAGGAGGCGCAGCC